>Ga0208685_1000524_pt1 | contig 13463 bp, 9 predicted proteins | sample EasRivMeERMLT890_FD_187533 | JGI IMG/M metagenome (GOLD analysis project Ga0208685, IMG submission 187533) | Soil microbial communities from meander-bound floodplain in the East River, Colorado, USA - East River MetaG ERMLT890 (SPAdes) (version 2) | ecosystem: Environmental > Terrestrial > Soil >...
TGCCGATGCCCGCGGAGACGCGGCACTACATCCCCAAGCTCCAGGCGCTGAAGAACATCGTCAACAATCCCGAGCCCTTCGGCATCGACATCGGACCGATTCCCAACCAGCCCTACTTCGCCACCGTCACCAAGCTGCGCGACATCGATGTGCAGCTCGCCGCGCGCCTAGCCGAGATGCCGGTCGAGGAGTTCATCGCCCTCAACCCCGGCTTCAGCCGGCCGTACATCCGCGCCTCGGTCACGCCGCGCATCGTGCTGCCCGCCGACAAGGTCGACGTGTTCCACGACAACCTGACCGCGCTGGGCGACGACTCGCTGGTGTCCTGGAAGACCTATCACCCCAAGCAGGGCGAGACCTTCGAATCGATCGCCAAGAAGCACCGCATGGCGGTCGCGCAGTTGAAGGAGGTGAACGGCATCCCGCCGCGCACCAAGGCGGTGCCGCGCCTTCTCGTCGTGCCGACCAATGACAGCGCCGCCGCGGCCGGGACGCGCAGGCTGCCGATCATGTACGCGCCGCCAATCCCGGTAACGACGCGCAAGATCTTCCATACCGTGAAGTCCGGCGAAACCCTCGCCTCGATCGCAAGGCACCACCGCGTCTCGGTCGAGGACCTCAAGCGCTGGAACGGCGTCAGCCAGGCGACGGCCGGGCGGAAACTCGCGGTCGAGGTGCGCGCCTCCGCGCCCAAGAGCAAGCCGCGTCCAAAAGCGAAACCCAAAAAGCGAACGACTTGAATTCGGGGACGGAGCAGGACGGAGCCCTAACTCCACGGCTGCGCAGCTTTCGGAGTTAGGGCTCCGTCCCACTAGTGTCCGGTAAAAGTCCCGGACGCTGAGCGTAAGTAATTGATCGGCAGTTGAGAAGTGGCATTTTGATGCTGTCCACGATTTGAATTCCGGCATCGGCGAATCTGGGGGGCCTTGCACCCTCGGGAGGGCCGATGCACGCCGGCAAATTCGTGTTTGCGCAGCTGATGGAGTTGCTGCCCTGGAAGCGGTTTCAGCGCTTGGTGCTGAAGTACGGCGGCGACCGCTACGTCAGGCATTTTTCGTGTAGCAACCAGTTTCTGTGCATGGCTTTTGCACAGCTTACTTATCGCGAGAGCCTGCGCGACATCGAAGCCTGTCTTCGCGCGCACTCGGCCAAGCTCTACCACCTGGGCATTCGCGGACGCGTTTCGCGCAGCACCCTTGCGGATGCCAATGAAACGCGCGATTGGCGTATCTACGCGGAGTTCGCGCAAGCGCTCATCGCTACTGCGCGGCCCATGTACGCCGATGATCCCCTCGAGGTGGAGCTCGGTAACACGGTCTATGCGCTCGACAGCACCTTAATCGAGTTGTGCCTTTCGGTGTTCCCCTGGGCGAGCTATCGGTCCAACGACAGCGCCGTGAAGCTCCATACGCTGCTCGATCTGCGAGGCAGCATCCCGAGTTTCCTCTATGTCAGTGACGGCAAAGCGAGCGACCTGACCATCCTCGATCAGCTGATTCCCGAGCCCGGCGCGTTCTATGTCATGGACCGCGGCTTCGTCGATTACGCAAGGCTGCACCGCTTCCATGAGGTCGGCGCCTTCTTCGTGATCCGCGCGAAATCCAATCTCAATGCTCGGCGCCGCTACTCACATCCCGTTGATCGGGGCAGCGGCCTGCGCAGCGATCAAACGATCATCTTGAATAACTTCTATGCCCACAAAGGCTTCCCAGAACCGCTCAGGCGCGTGCGCATCAAAGATCTTGAAACCGGCAAATCATTGGTCGTACTCACCAACAATTTCGCCCTTCCGGCGCTGACCATCACCTCGCTTTACCGCTGCCGATGGCAGATCGAGCTCTTCTTCAAGTGGATCAAACAGCACCTGCGAATCAAAGCGTTCTTCGGCACCTCCGAGAACGCCGTGAAGACGCAGATCTGGATCGCGGTGGCCGTCTACGTGCTCGTCGCGATCGTCAAGAAGCGCTTCAAACTCGACGCCTCGCTCTACGAACTCCTACAGATTCTGAGCTTGGCGCTCTTCGAACGAGACCCGATCGATCAGGTACTTACGCTTGCTCCCGCCGAGCAATATCGTCTCGAACACGCTAATCAGTTAACTTTGTTCGACTTTTAACCGGACACTAGTGGCTCCGTCCCCGAATTCAGACCTCGAGCCGGCGCGTGTAGTCGGACTGCGACCTTTCGAGCACCTGCTCGAGCGGCCCGCTCTCCACGATCTTGCTGTCCTTCATCACCATCACCCGGTGCGCCATAGCGCGCACTACGTCGATGTCGTGGGTGACCAGGATGTAGCTCAGTCCGTATTTTCTTTGCAGAGACGATAGAAGCTCGAGTACCTGCTTCTGGATCGTGACATCGAGTGCGCTGGTGGGCTCGTCGAGCACCACCACCTTCGGGTTAACGATGAGCGCTCGGGCGATGGCGATGCGCTGGCGCTGCCCGCCCGAGAATTCATGGGGGTAGCGCGCGAGCAGCAGCTCGGCCCGGCCGCCCTCGGTGAGGCCGACGTCGTACAGCGCCCGCAGGATGCGCTCGCGTCTTGCCGCCACGTCGAGTCCGGGTTCGTGGATCTCGAGGCCTTCGCCGACGATTTGCTCCACCGTCCGTCGCGGCGACAACGACGACAGCGGGTCCTGGAAGACCACCTGAATGTCCTTGCGCATACTGCGGCGCTCCGCACGCTCGGACCAGCTCTTCGTTCCGATACGGATGTCCCCCTGCGCCGCCATGAGACCCAGCACGGCAAGAGCGAGCGTCGTCTTCCCCGAGCCCGACTCCCCGATGATCCCGAGCGTCTCGCCGGGCGCGAGGTCGAAATCGACCGACTCGACCGCGGTGAACCGTCCGCTCTTGAACCAGCCGCGGATGCCCGGCAGCCGCGTCGGGTAGTGCACATGCACGTCTGTTGCGGTTACAACGGTCCCGCTGCCCGGATTGCCGACTTCGCGGCCCGGCCGGCTGTTCACGAGCTTCTGGGTATAGGGATGCTGCGGCCGCTGGATCACTTGGGCGGTGGGGCCCTGCTCCACCAGCACCCCCTTCTCCATCACGGCGACCCGGTCGGCGAACCGTCGCACCAGGTTCAGGTCGTGCGTGATGAGGAGCAGCGCCATGCCCGCCTCGGCGCGCAGCCGCTCCAGCAGCTCGAGGATCTGCAGCCGGATCGTGACGTCCAGCGCCGTGGTCGGCTCATCCGCAATCAGGAGCTTCGGATTGCACGCGAGCGCCATGGCGATCATGGCGCGCTGGCGCTGACCGCCCGAGAGCTGGTGCGGGTAGCTGTGCGCGCGGCGCTCGGGCTCGTCGATGCCCACCCGCCGCATTGCTTCCACCGCCTCGGCCCACGCCGCGGCGCCGCGCAGCTCGGTGTGCAGCACCAGCGATTCGACGATCTGGTCGCCGACCGTGTAGATCGGGTTCAGCGCGGTCATCGGCTCCTGGAAGATCACCGCGATGTCCCGGCCGCGCAATTGATGCAATTCATGTGAGGACATGCGAAGCACGTCCTTGCCGTCGAAAAAGATCTCCCCGTTCAAGCGCGCGTTCTCGATCAGCCGAAGCGTGGACAGCGCGGTCACCGTCTTCCCGGAAGCCGATTCCCCCACCAGCGCGAGCTTTTCGCCCGCATCGAGGTTGAAGGACACGTTGTGCACCACCCGGCGCGAGCCGAAGTCGATGCTGAGGTCGCGGACTTCGAGGAGGCTCATGCCTCGTCCTCCTTGAGCACCTTCCTCGGATCGAGCGCATCGCGCAGCGCGTCGCCGATCAGGATGAGGAGCAGCAACATCACCATCAGAACGCCGAAGGTGGAGAGCGAGATCCACCAGGCGTCGAGGTTGTTTTTCCCCTGGTTGAGCAGCTCGCCGAGGCTAGGCGTCCCCGGCGGCACGCCCAGGCCGAGGAAGTCCAGGCTGGTGAGCGCGCCGATCGCCGCCGCCATCTCGAAGGGCACGAGCGTCACCACCGGCGTCAGGCTGTTCGGCAGGATGTGGCGGCGGATGATCTTCCAGTTGCTCTGCCCCAGCGCGCGCGCGGCGCGCACGTAGTCGAGCGTGCGGTTGCGCAGGAACTCGGCGCGCACGTACGCCGCGATGCCAAGCCAGCCGAACACGCTGAGCAGCACCACCAGCAGTCCGAAGCTCGCCGAGAACAGCGACGAGAAGATGATCAGCATGTACAGCGTGGGCATCGCGCTCCAGACCTCGTTGAAGCGCTCCATGGCGATGTCGGTCCACCCCGCGAAATACCCTTGGATCGCGCCGTACAGGATCCCGATCAAGGAAACCACCGTCGTGACGATGAGCGCGAACACGACCGAGAGCCGGAAGCCGTACACGAGGCGCGCCAGCAGGTCGCGTCCCCGGTCGTCGCTGCCCAGCACGTTCTCCCGGCTCGGCCGCGCGGGGCTCGGCTCCGAGGCGAAGTAATTGATCGTGCTGTGGTGGTAGCGGTTGAGCGGAAAGAGCGCGAAGTTGTCGCCCCGCGTCATGTTCTCCTGGATCTGCGGATCGAGATAGTCGGTCGGCGTCGCGAAATCGCCGCCGAAGGTCGTCTCCGGCAGCGTCTGCACCACCGGGAAATACCACTTGCCTTCATAGCGCGCGACCAGCGGCTTGTCGTTCGAGAGGACCTCGGCGAGCAGGCTCAGGCCGAAGAGAACCGCGAACATGACGAGGCTGGTGTAGCCCAGGCGGTTGGCGCGGAAGCGCCGCCAGGCCCGGCGCCCGGGGCTCGCGTGGACAACCTTCTCCCCGGGAAAATCGATCGCGATGGAAGGCGTCGACACGGTCAGTCGAAGAACTTCACGCGCGGATCGACCCAGAGGTAGCTCAGGTCCCGCAGCAACGTCGTGAGAAGGCCGATGATGGTGAAGAGGAACAGGCTGCCGAACACCACGGGGTAATCGCGGCGGATCACCGACTCGTAGGAAAGGAGCCCCAGCCCGTCAAGGGAGAACAGCGTCTCGATCAGCAGCGAGCCGCTGAAGAACGCACCGACGAACGCCGCCGGGAAGCCGGTCATGATCGGGATCATCGCGTTGCGGAATACGTGCCGCCACAGCACGCGGCGCTCGTCCACGCCCTTGGCGCGCGCGGTCAGGACGTACTGCTTGCGGATCTCCTCCAGGACCGAGTTCTTGGTGAGGATGGTGATCACCGCGAACCCGCCGAGGACCATCGCCGTGACCGGCAGCGCGATGTGCCAGAAGTAGTCGAGGATCTTTCCCGGAATGCTCAGCTCGTGCCAGTTCAGGGAGGTAATGCCTCTCAGCGGGAACCACTGCACGAACGAGCCGCCGGCGAAGAACACCAGCAGGACCACGCCCATGACGAAGCTGGGAATCGCGTAGCCCACGAGAATGACGAAGGTCGTGGCGGTGTCGAACGGCGTACCGGCGCGCACTGCCTTGGCGATGCCGAGCGGAACCGAGATCAGATACACAAGGAGGAACGTCCACACACCCAGGCTGATCGACACCGGCAGCTTCTCGAGCACGAGCTGCCACACGTCCTTGTTGTGGAAGAAGCTCTTGCCGAGGTCGAAGCGCGCGAACTGGCCGATCATCTGCACGAAGCGCTCGGGCGCCGGCTTGTCGAAGCCATAGAGTTTCTTGATCTCCTCGACGCGCACCGCGTCCACGCCCTGGCGCCCGCGGTAGCCGCCCTCCGCCGCCCCGGGCCCCGGGCCGCCCTCGCCCCCCGCCTCGAAGCCCTGGAACTGCGCCACCATCTGCTCGACCGGGCCGCCGGGCACGAACTGGATCACCACGAAGGTGATGAGCAGGATCCCGAACAGGGTCGGGATCATCAGCAGAAGGCGCTTGAGGACGTAGGACCACATCGGGGCGTTTTCCTTCTATTTTCTCCACCAGGTCGAAATGACCCAGTCTTCCGCCTGGTAGTACTGCGGCATGACCTTCGGCTGCTCGAACTTCCCGGAGCGATACGCGATGCGGTAACTGGTCGAGTAGAACTGCGGGACCACGAAGTGGCCGTGCCGCAGCACGCGGTCGAGCGCCCTGAGGCGGGCGATGAGCTCGGGCCGCGTGCGCGAGGCAACCGCCTGGTTCAGCAGCGCGTCGATCGCCGGATCCTTGATGCCCATCAGGTTGCTCGAGCCTTCGGTACCAGCCGATTGCGAGCCGTAGCGGTCGAGCAGCTCGGCGCCCGGCGCCTCGCTGCCGGGAACGCGCACCGTGAAGAGATCGAAGTCGAACACATCGAGGCGCTTGCGGATCAGCGCGAAGTCCGCCCTGCGGTATTCGCCGGCGATGCCGAGCTTCGCCAGTGCCTGGAAATACGGCGCGATCAGGCGCTCGCCGCCGCCGCTGTCGAGGTATTCGAGCGTGAAAGCCTCGCCCTTGGCGTTGCGCAGCGCGCCGTCGCGGTACGTCCATCCCGCGGCCGCGAGCAGATCGCGCGCCTTGCGCAGGTTGTCGCGCAGGCTGCCCGGCGGGTTGGTGGAGGGCGGCAGCGGCACTTCCTGCGCGAACACCTTTTCCGGCAAGTGCTTTTTCAGCGGCTGGAGAACCTTCAGCTCGTCGGGCCCCGGCAACCCCTTCGCTTCGAAGTCGCTGTTATTGAAGAAGCCGCGCACCCTCGTATACGAGTTGTACATCATCTGCCGGTTCATCCACTCGAAGTCGAAGGCGAGCGTGAGCGCCTCGCGCACGCGCGGGTCCTTGAACTTCTCGCGCCGCGTGTTGATGAGGAAGCCCTGGAAGTCGCCGGCGTTCTTGAACGGCAGCTCGGCCTTGATCAGCTCGCCCGAGTCGAACTTCTTGCCGACATAGGTCCGGGCCCATTCGCGCGCCGAGAAGGTGCGCAGGTAGTCGAACTCGCCCGCCTTGAAAGCCTCGGTCTGCGCGGTGTTGTCCTTGTAGATCTTGTACGTGACGCGGTCGAAGTTGTACCGTCCGCGCCGCACGTTCAGGTCGCGCGCCCAGTAATTCGGGTCGCGCTGGTAGGTGATGTCGCGGCCGAAGTTGAGCCGCCCGATCTTGTACGGCCCGCTGGTGATCGGCATGTCCATCACCACCTGGTCGAAGGGCTTGCCCGCCCCCCAGGCGCGGCTGAACACCGGCAGCCCGCCGACCATCAGCGGCAGCTCGGCATTGACGCTCTTGAAGTCGAAGCGCACGGTGCGCGGTGCTGCGACCACCGCCTGCTTCACCTCGCTGAACACCACGCGGTACTGGGGCGCCGCCTGCTTGCTCATCAGCATGTCGAAGCTGTGCTTGACGTCCGCCGCCGTCACCGACGTGCCGTCGTGGAAGCGCGCCGCCGGGTTGAGGCGGAAGGTCGCGGACAGGCCGTCGGCCGCGACCTCGACATCCTCGGCGAGCAGGCCGTAGGCGGTGGTCGGCTCGTCCATTGTGCCGGTCAGCAGGCTTTCGAACACCAGCCCTATTCCAGGCGGCGCCGTCCCCTTCAGGGTGTAGGGGTTGTACTTGTCGAAGTTCGTGATGCGCAGCGGTGCCACCAGATCGATGTCGCCGCCTTTGGGCGCGTCCGGATTTACCCACTCGAAATGCTTGAACCCGGCCGGATACTTGATGTCGCCGAATTGCGAATAGGCGTGGGCGGCCCACGCCTCGCAGTTCATCAACAGCACAGCCACAACGATGAGTTTCATTGCGGGACCGAAGCGAGAAGCGTACGCGTATAGGGGTGCTTCGGGTCGGAATAGAGCTGCTCGGCGCCGGCCATTTCGACGATCTCGCCGTCCTTCATCACCATGACCTCGTCGGCCATGGACTTCACCACGGCGAGATCGTGCGAGATGAAGAGATAGCTCATTGCGTATTCGTCCTGCAGGTCCCGCAGCAGGTTCAAAAGCTGCGCCTGGATCGATACATCCAGCGCCGAAACCGCCTCGTCGCAGATCAGGAGCTGCGGCTTGAGCGTCAGCGACCGCGCGATCGCGATCCGCTGGCGCTGGCCGCCGGAGAACTCGTGAGGGTACTTGAAGAGAGCACTGGACGGCAGCCCGACCCTCGCAAGCAATTCCGCGGCCAGGCCGCGGCGCTCGGCCTCGCCGGCGCCGATGCCGTGGATGCGCATGGGCTCCATGAGGATCTCGCCGGCGCTGTAGCGGGGATTGAGCGAAGCATAGGGGTTCTGGAACACGATCTGGACGGCGCGCTTGAAGACCTTGGGAGGAACCGCAACAGCGTCCAGCCCGTGGAGCAACCCCGAGCCGCCCGAGGCCTGGTGCAGCCGTGCGACAAGCAACCCGAGAGTGGTCTTGCCCGAGCCCGACTCGCCGACCAGGCCGAGCGTCCTCCCCCGGGCAACGCGGAAGCTCGCGCCCTTGACGGCTTTGAACTTGCCGAAGTCTTTCGCCAGGCCGCGGGCCTCGAAGACCACGGTTTCCTCCCCGCCGGCCCTCGCCGGGGACGGCGCATCCAGGCGGGGCCGGGCGGCGAGCAGCATGCGCGTGTAGTCGTCGCGCGGCGCGCCGAAGACCTGCGACACGTCCCCCTGCTCGCGGATCTCGCCTTCGCGCATGACGATTACGTGCGCGGCAATGATGTGGACCAGAGACAAGTCATGGGTTATGAAAAGCACCGACATGCGGTGCCGGCGTTGCAGCGCTGCGATCAGCTCGAGGATCTGCTTCTGCACGGTGACGTCGAGCGCGCTGGTGGGCTCGTCGGCAATCAGGAGCTTCGGCTCGCAGGCGATCGCCATGGCGATCATCACCCGCTGTTGCTCGCCGCCGGAGAGCTGGTGCGGATAGGCATCGAGCTTGGTCCGTGGATTTGAAAGATTGACCTCCTCGAGCAATTGCAACGAAGCCGCTCGTGCCTCACGACGCGAAAGGCCCCGGTGCGCGCGCAGCACCTCGCCGATCTGGAAGCCCACGCTGAACACCGGGTTCAGCGAGCTCATCGGCTCCTGGAAGATCATCGAGATCCCCGCACCGCGCAATGCACGTAGCTCGGGCCTTGTCGCTTTGATCAGGTTTCTTCCTTCGTACAAAACCTCGCCGCGCACATCGGCCGTTGCGGGCAGCAAACCCAGGATGGAAAGCGCGGTGACCGACTTCCCGCTGCCGGACTCCCCGACCAGCGCCACCGTGCTGTGCTCCGGGATCTCGAAGCTGATTGCGCGAACAGCGTGGACGGGTTCTTCCCGGGTTTCGAAGTCCACCCTGAGATTGCGAACCGAGAGGAGGCTCATTGCAGCCTCGGGTCGAGCGCGTCGCGCACCGAGTCGGTGAACAGGCTGAAGGCGGTGACGGCGAGCGCCATGGCGAGCGTCGCCGCGGCGATCTGCCACCACATGCCGAGGATCAGCTCGCTCGGCGCTTCCGCCAGCATGCTGCCCCAGGACACCGTATCCACCCCGACGCCAAAGCCGAGGAAGCTCAAGATCACCTCGGACTTGATGAACAGCACCACGTGCAGCGAGAGCTGCACCAGGACGACGTGGCTCACGTTCGGCAGGATGTGGGCGAACATGCGCCGCGCGTCCGATGCCCCGATGGCGTCGGCCGCGAGAACGTATTCGCGCACCTTGTGCTTGAGGTACTCGGCGCGGATCAGCCGGAAGATTCCGGTCCAGCCGGTGAGGCCGAGGATCAGGATCACGGTGGCGGTCCCCTTCTGGTTCAGCACCGCGGCGACCGCCAGCACCAGCAGCAGATAAGGGATCGAGGTAAATACGCTGTAGAGCCAGTTGAAGAAATCGTCCACCCAGCGGCCGTAGTAGCCCGCAGCCGCGCCAAAGAGCGTGCCGAGGAACGCGGCGAGCGCTGCGGCGGCGAGCCCCACGACGAGCGAAGTCTCGGTGCCCTTGATCGCCTTCTTCACCACGTCGCGGCCCCACTTGTCACCGCCGAAGACAAGGGTTCCCGCCCGGGACGCGGTACCCGACAAGCCCAACAAATCCTTTTGTATTTCCGCCAACTCTTCGGCGAGCGGGTCGGCGATCCCGTAGGTTTCCTGGGGTCGGAGCGTTGCGGCCCCCTGGGCGGCGGCTTCCTCAACCTGCAAACCCAGGAACCGGGGCGGCGCATAGCTGACGCCCGCCTCCTCGCCCCAGTCGCGCGCCACCCACCCCGCCGCCGAGGCGCACGCGAGCGCCACGAAAGCGATGACGATCACGAGAGAAACCAGGCCGACGCGGTCGCGCAGAAAGCGCCGCCAGGCGAGCCGCCACAGGCTCATTGGAAGAAGCTCATTTGAGCTGTACCCGCGGATCGAGCATGCGGTAGAGCAGGTCCGCCGCGAGGTTGATGACCATGGTGGCGATCGCGACGTACACCGTGACCGCCTTGATCACCGGAAAGTCGCTGCGCTCCACCGCGAGGATCACTTCGCGGCCGATGCCCGGAATCGAAAAGAATCGCTCGATGAGGAACGCCCCGGCGAGCAGCCCCGGAACCTGCGTCATGACGTTGGTCACGATCGGGATGGCGGCGTTGCGCAGCACGTGGAGCCCCATCACGCGGCCTTCGCCGAGGCCTTTCGCCCGCGCGGTACGGACGTAGTCCTGCCCCATCTCCTCGAGGAAGAAGCTGCGGTAGAGGCGGATGTCGGGCGCGAGCGAGACGACCACCCCGACCAGGATCGGAAGCGCGGCGTAGACGAGCAGGTTGTCGGCGAACGTGCTGCCCCAACCCTGCACCGGAAACCAGCCGAGCTGATAGGCGAGCAGGTACTGGAGGACGAGGATGTAGACCAGGATGCTGACGGACTGCCCGACGGTGCAGCCGATCATGATCGCGCGGTCGGTCAGCGAGCCGCGATAATAGGCAACCAGCATGGCGGCTGCCAGGGCAAGAATTGTGCTTACGACTAACAAAGGCAAAAGCACCGTCAGCGACGGCCCTAGGCGAGTCGCGAAGATCTGCGATACCCGCTCGTTGGTGGACCAGCTCGCGCCGAAGTCGGCGACCGCGACCTGCTGGATGAAGATCCAGAGCTGCACCCAGTAGGGCTGGTCGACTCCGAGGCTGCGCCGGATGTTCTCGATGCTCTCGGGATTGGCGATCTTGCCCGCCAGGATGTACGCAGGGTCGCCGCCGACCCAGTTGAACAGGAAAAACACGAGCAGCACGACGCCAAGCAGCGTCGGCACGAATTGCCACAGCCTCCGGGCGACGTAACTACTCAAGATCGAGGTAGAGCCACTCGGCGTGCATCACCGGGTGCTTCTTGAATCCCTTGACGCGGGGCTGGAGCAGGACGTTGCGGTAGCGGCTGTCGGTGAGGAGCCAGACGGTGTCGGTTTCCATGATGCGCGTCATCTCGCGGTACAGGCGGTCGCGCTCCGGGCCGTGCGGCAGGAGCCGGGACTTCTCGTAGCGCTCGTCGTATTCCGCCGAGCGGTAGCACGCGTTGTTGCTTTGCCCGCTGTTCGGCCCGTAGAGGAGCTGCATGAAATTGTCGCCGTCGGGGTAGTCGGCGATCCAGGCGGCGCCGCGCATCATCAGGCGGCACTGGTTCTCGAGCTTGATCAGCTCGGGAAAGCGGTCCTTGTGGATCTCGAGGCGCACGGCGATCGAGTCGAGCGAGCGCTTCATCAGCTCGTCGAACTGCCGGTCGCGCTCGCTCGGCGTGGAGGAGTAGCGGATCACCAGCGGCTCGCCTTTCGGCATGCGCCGGTACCCGTCGGGACCTTTCTTGTAGCCGAAGCGGTCGAGCAGCGCGTTGGCGGCGCGCGGGTCGTGGACGATGCTCGAGCGGTACTCCGGGTCGTGACCCGCAACCCCCGGCGGGATCGGGTATTGCGCGCGGATCGACTGGCCCTTGCGGATGATGCGGATCTGGTCCTCCACCTTGTAGGCCATGGCGATCGCGCGGCGCAGCGCGATCTTCTCCTTGGAGAGGCCCCCCACGGTCTTGTCCTGCATGTTGAAGTAGAGGTAGATGATCTCGGGATCGACGCTCCTCTCGAGCTTGATGCCGCGCTTCGCGAACTCGGGCTTGAGCTCGCCGCCGGGCGTGATGAACGTCGGCGCGACTTCGGCAAGCTGGTACTCCATGTCGGTGTCGCCGCGCTGGAAGGCGAGCCAGCGGCTCTGCGTCTCCTCCATGATGCTGATCTCCACGCCGCCGATCAGCGGCAGGCGCTTGCCCTCGCGCAACACCTCGCGGTAGCCGGGGTTTGCCTCGAGCACGATCTTGGACGAACGCACATAACGTTTGAGGCGAAAGGGCCCGGTGCCCACCGGTTTCGCGGCGGATTCATCGCCGTACGCCTGGATCGCTTCGCGCGCCACCGCGCCCGACAGCGAGAACGCGAGGACGTGACCGAAATTGAGATCCGGATTCTTCAGCCGGATGCGCAGAGTGTAGCGCTCGGGCGCCTCGAGCTTGTCCACGCCCTCGTAGAGGAAGGCGTACGGCGAGCGGTTCTTCGGATCGAGGAAGCGTCCGATCGAGTAGGCGTAGTCCGCCGCAGTGAGCTCGCGCTTCGCGCCCTTGAACGCCGGATCGTCGGCGAAGGTGATCCCCGGCTTGACCCTGAGGGTATAGGTGCGGCCCTGATCCGTAATTTCGGGCAAGGACACCGCCGTGTTCGGCACCAGCGTCGCAGGCCGCGCAAGGTAGTCGTAGGTCAGCAGCGGATCGAAGATCGCTTCGATCACCGTGCCGGAGTAGTAGTCGGAGACCTTGACCGGATCGAATCCGGTTTCCGCCGCCTGGAAGGTAATACGCAGGATCTTGGAGGGATCCGCGGCCTGAGCACCGGCAACCCAGAACGAGAGTGCGACGACGAGGTGTCTCACGCGCGGAAAGTATAATCGGACGATGGCCCTTCTCTCTGGCAAGAAGATCCTCGTCACCGGCGTGCTCAGCAACCGCTCCATCGCTTACGGGGTTGCCAAGGCCGCGCGCCGCGAAGGCGCGGAACTCGCGCTCACCTATCAGAACGAGCGCTTCAAGGATCGCGTCACCGACATGGCGAAGGAGCTCGGCTCGAGCATCGCGCTGCCTTGCGAGGTGACCAGCGACGACGAAATCAGGAATCTATTCGCGCAGTTGGGTGAGCGGTGGCAAACCCTCGATGGCCTCGTCCACGCCATCGCGTTCGCCCCGCGCGAGGCGATCGCCGGCGACTTCCTCGAGGGCATCAGCCGGGAGGCGTTCCGCCAGGCGCACGACATCTCGGCCTACAGCTTCGCCGCGCTCGCGAAGGCCGCTCTACCTCTCCTCCACAGGAATTCTTCCCTGTTGACTCTGACCTACCTCGGCGCGGCGCGGGTCGTGCCGAACTACAACACGATGGGGCTCGCCAAGGCGAGCCTCGAAGCTGCGGTGCGCTACCTCGCGGCGAGCCTCGGACCGCAGGGGATCCGGGTGAACGGCATCTCCGCAGGGCCGATCAAGACGCTCGCGGCGGCGGGGATCTCGGGCTTCGGCAAGATCCTCAAGTTCGTCGAGGAGCACGCGCCCTTGCGGCGCAATGTCACGACCGAGGACGTAGGCAATGCCGCCGCGTTCCTGC
>Ga0208685_1000525_pt1:0-7500 | contig 13448 bp, 6 predicted proteins | sample EasRivMeERMLT890_FD_187533 | JGI IMG/M metagenome (GOLD analysis project Ga0208685, IMG submission 187533) | Soil microbial communities from meander-bound floodplain in the East River, Colorado, USA - East River MetaG ERMLT890 (SPAdes) (version 2) | ecosystem: Environmental > Terrestrial >...
ATAGAAGGTTGATCTAGGACGACCCTTCAGGGGGTCAAGCCCCCGGAAGTCTCATCTTGAGGCAACTTTCCCTGAGGCAACTTTCCCGCTTAGATGCTTCCAGCGATCACCTTTTCCAATAGCTAGCCGGCGATGCCGCTGGCGGGACAAACGCGAGTGTCCGAACTGCTCGCTTTTCGCGGCTTGGACGCGAAGGAATTTCCTGTCCCTGCCGGCGGAGCCGTGAGCGCCGCGTCGAAAGTCCGGGGCGGGTGACAATTTTCACGTACCTCCGCGCTGCTAGTTCCTACAATGGTCTGCGAAAGAGCAACCGGGGTGGAGGGCGTCGATGCTGGACGTTCGGATTGGGTCAAGAAGCGCATTATTCGCCCCAAGACCTGCCTGCGCGATGCCCCGCAGCGGGAAGCCCAAGCCATTGTGCACGAACCGCATCGCGCCGCCCCGACGAGGGTCCGAACCGCTCGCTTTTCGCGGCCTGGGCGCGAAGGAATTTCCTATCCCTTCAGTCCAAATGGGCCACTACTCGGTGAGCCGCGGCGCATGTCTCCGTTGAGCTCTTCCGTTTCACCACCCGTGCCCGTGATCTGCGGGCCGTTCGCAAGGGGTGCCTCATGACAACGACAGTCTTGCGCTTTTGTCGGACGTTCTTCCTGTTTTTCAGCCTGTGCGTCGCCTTGCTCATCAACGGCGTACACGAGGTCGAAGCGCAGCCCTTCTGGCAGGACACGGCTCGTTTTCTCGAACAATCAACATTCGGTCCGACAGCTCCGCTGATCACAAACGTTCAGCAAGTCGGGTTCGAGGCGTTCCTGGCCGAGCAGGTCGCGGCGCCGATGACAGGGTACCCGCCGCTCGAGTTCTGGCCACAGACTCGGCCCGAGAGCTGCACGGGGGATTGCCAAAGGGACAACTACACAAATTATCTGCTGCAGCGTCAGTTTTTTCTCAATGCCCTGAATGGCCAGGACCAGCTGCGCCAGAGGGTCGCGTTCGCGTTGAGCCAGATCCTGGTGGTCTCCCGGGTGGACATTCCTCTCTCGAGCTGGATGCAAAGCTATCAGCAACTGCTTTATCGCAGCGCCTTCGGCAACTTTCGCCAGCTCCTCTATGACGTGACCCTGCATCCGACGATGGGTCGTTTCCTCGACATGCTGAACAACCGCTGCCAGATTCGAACCCCCGTCAACACGACCGTCTGCCGGAACGGCCTCCAAGCCCAGCCGAATGAGAATTACGCGCGGGAGATCCTCCAGCTGTTCTCCATCGGGACCTTTCTGTTGAATGCGGATGGCACGCGGCAATTGGATGGCTCCGGCAAGCCGATCCCCACCTATGATCAGCAGACGGTCGAGGAGTTTTCGCGCGTGTTTACCGGCTGGATTCTGGCACCCGCGTTGCCCGGTCCGGCCAGTATCGGCGGGACTGTCCCGAACTATCGGGATCCGATGAGGGTCCGGCAAGACCCGCAGGGGCGTGAGGACTATCACGACAAGGGGCCCAAGACGTTGCTGGGCGGCTTCGCATTGCCCGGAGGGCAATCGCAGACGCAGGAGCTCAACGCGGCGATCGACAATATCGCGAATCACGGGAACGTCGCGCCGTTCATCGGGAAACAACTCATCCAGCACCTGGTGACCAGTAATCCGACGCCCGAGTACGTCGCGCGCGTGGCCGGCGTGTTCGCCGCCAGCCGCAATTCGCCGACGCAGCTCTATGACGTCGTGCGAGCGATTCTGCTCGATCCGGAAGCGCGCGGCGATTTTCGAGACCCGGCGTCCGAGCCGCACTATGGCCGGCTGCGGGACCCGGCGCAATTCATCGCCAACGTCTTGCGCGCATTCAATGCCAGTAGCGACGGGGTATTGAACTCGCTCACGGTAGGCGGCTCGGCGATCGGCTCAGCCGAGATGAGCCAGGACCTCTTCAACGCGCCGTCGGTATTCAGCTTCTACCCACCCACCGCCAGGGTGCCTGGCGAAGCGGTCTTCGGCCCGCAGTTCGCGCTCTTCTCCTCCTTGACCTCGTTACGGCGTTCCAACTTCGTCAACCGGGTGATCTTCGCCACGATTCCAGCCGCGCCTCCGAACAGACCCACCGGCACGTCGATCAACCTTGCCGGGTGGGATGCGCTCGCGAGCGACCCTGAGCAGCTGATCGCGTCGCTGGACGAGTTGCTCTTGCACGGAACGATGTCGGCCGAGATGCGCGATGCGATACGGACTGCCGTGCAGAGTATTCCGGCTTCAACCCCGCGCGCGCGCGTACGGACAGCGATCTATCTCATCGCGACGTCATCGCAGTATCAAGTGCAGCGGTAAGAGGAGAGAGCCATGACGAGCACGCGCAGAGAATTTCTTGGTCGTTTCGGGGCATTTGGCGCGGCGGCCGTCGCGTTCGAGCGTTTCGGACTACTCAACGCCCTGGCCCAGTCCGCGGATTACAGAGCGCTGGTCTGCATCTTTCTGTTCGGTGGCAACGACAGCGGCAACATGGTGATCCCGTATGACGACTACGCGACCTATGCGTCCCCTCGGGAGGCCGGTGGACTGGCGATCCCGCAGGCGAGCTTGCTGCCGATCGATGTGCCGCGCATAGGCAGCCGATTCGGACTGCATCCGAGCCTGACAGGCCTGCACGAGCTTTGGGGACAAACGCGGGTCGCCGTGGTCTGCAATGTCGGCTCGCTGGCTGAGCCGACCAATCGCAACTCATACAGGAACGGAACAGCGCACATCCCGGCCAATCTCTTCTCGCATTCGGATCAACAGGGTCAGTGGCAGACATCCGTCGCCGAGGGGTCCAGTTCCACGGGATGGGGCGGTCGGACCGCCGATCGAACGGCGGATTTGAACGCGACCAGCTTCCCGCCGGTAACCTCCATGGCTGGGACACCCCTCTTTACCTCAGGAGTCGTCGAACGTCCGCTCGCCATCGCCGCGGCGCCAACGCGCCTCGACGCCGCGCTGCGGCTCGATGGCTTTCCGAACCCGCCGGACAACGACGCGCGATATGTCGCGCTCCGGAATCTGCTCCTCCTCGACACGGACAAGACGCTGGTGCGCGGCGCGAGCCGGGTGACGGCCGAGGCCGTGGCGATCGAGCGCGCGCTTCGGGGGGCAGGCGACCCGGTGGTTCCGCCGTTTCCGTTGGAGCCACGCACCAGCCTCGGCAACCAGCTGGAGCAGATCGCGAAGCTCATCAGCCTGAGAGACGCGCTCGGCATGCGTCGGCAAATCTTTTTCGCCTCGCTCGGAGGATTCGACACGCATAGCGGTCAGGTCCTGGGCGGCAATCCCGCGGCAGGCACACACGCCAACCTCTTGGCGCAGGTCAGCGACGCTATGAGGGCCTTCTACGACGCGACGGTCGCGCTCGGAGTGGCCTCGCAGGTGGTGACGTTCACACTCTCCGACTTCTCGCGCACCCACGTGCCCAATGGCACTCTCGGGTCGGACCATGCGTGGGGCTCACACCAATTCGTCATGGGCGGTTCCGTCCTGGGCGGTAACTTCTACGGCGTAGCCGGTTCCAACGGGACCGTCTTCCCCACGTTGGCGCCCAACGGTCCGGACGATACGGACGCCGGAGGGAACGCGCGAGGGCGCTGGATCCCAACGACCGCCATCGACCAGTATGGCGCCACGCTCGCGTCGTGGTTTGGCGTCTCGGGCACAGACCTGCCCGCGGTGTTTCCGAATATTGCACGATTCACCCCGACGACCCTCGGGTTCTTGGGGTCGCAAAGACCGAAGCTCCCCGATCGACTCATTACGCGCTGACTTCGCCAGCGTCAGGCTACCCGTCCACGCCCGGGGAGACCGCCCAGGCTAGACACGCAGTCGCAGTCTCGTTCAAAATGCGGCGACCACGAGGAGGAGCCCCGATGCCCTCTTGCCCTCTTGCCGCCTGCTCGCTGCCGCGCTGTTCGCTTGCGCCGCTCTGCTCGCGCCCTGAAGAACCGCTCTTCACCCAATGTAGTTACCAGACACGCGACCAACGCGAAAGGAGGGTCTGATGAATCCGGGACTGTTCCTCGATTTTCTCGCCAACCAGGCGAAGCTCGACCGGCGCGAGTTCCTCGATGTGGTGAGTAAAGCCGGCGTCGCGGGCGCGATCGCGACCTTCGGGCTGCTCGGGCGGCCGCAAGGCGCGAGCGCCTCGCCCCGGCGCGGCGGCGGGCGGTTCACCGACGACATCTTTGACTACGCCGACCCGCGCAACCTGAGCGACTGGGCGCCGAGCCGTTACGGCGCCGACGACCAGCGCGGTAGCTTCAACGAAGTCACACGGGAGAAGACCGCGCACGCGCTGCGCTCGGTGCTCGACCGCGGCCACCCGGTCAAGACCTACAACCTGGGCGAGCTGATGTGGAACGGCTTTCCCGCGTTCGTCACCACCCCGCCTCGTGGCTACCAGCAGCGCATGACGCTCACCGGCTATCCGCCGCCGCCGGGGTTTCTCGCGGGCGGCGGGTTCCTCACCTCGATCCCCGGGCTCGGCTCGAACCAGTTGAGCGTGCACGAGGAGCGCTTTCCGGCGGTGCCCGGCGCGCCCGCGGGGCTGACCTATCAGATCGGCACCCAGCTCGACAACCTGAACCACATAGGCGCCGGCGTTTTCCTCTACAACGGCATTCGCGGCCCCGACATCCTGCAGGCGCACGGCACGGCGAAGCTCGGCAGCGAGCACATGGGGCCCATCGTCACGCGCGGCGTCCTGCTCGACATCCTGGGCCTCAAGCTCGCGCGCCGCGACCGCGATGCGCTCGGCGCGCCCGCGCCGAACGGCAAGCCGGTGTTGCGCTCGAACTACCGCATCACGCTTGAGGACATCCATGACGCGCTCGAGTGGGCGGGAATCCGCCGCATCGAGCCCGGTGACGCGGTCCTTTTCCGCACCGGCTGGAACCAGCTCCTGCAGGGCCGCACGCCGGCCGGAATCGCGCGCTGGAGCGGCGCCGAGGGGCTCCCCGGGATCTACGTTGCGGAGGGGCATTTCCTCGGCCAGTGCCGGCCCGCGCTCGTGGCGAGCGACACCTGGGCACTCGAGGTGCTCGGCAGTCCCGACAACGTGCCCGGCACCGCGTTCCCGGTGCACCAGGACCTGATCATGCGCTACGGCGTGCGCATCGGCGAGTCCGTGGTGCTGGACGAGCTGGCGCAGGACCGAGCCTACGAGTGCGTGTACATGGTCACGCCGCAGTTCGCCGAGGGCGCGACCTGCGGCAACACGCCGCCGGCTGCGCTCGCCCAGCCGCGGCGCCGGCACGACCGCGACGACTGAGAACTCGAGCGTAATTTCTTGCTGCCAGGCGGGTCGGCGGATTCCCGGTCAAGCGGAAACCCGCCGACGTCCGTCTCGCGAGCGGCCGCGAACGTTACGAAGTGTGCGACTACAACCGCCAACAAAAAAGCCCGGCGCTCTTTCGAGCCCGGGCTTTTCGTTGCTGAATTGGCCTGGCGGTAACCTACTTTCGCGTACGCGATTGCACACTATCATCGGCGCAAACCCGTTTCACGGTCCTGTTCGGGATGGGAAGGTGTGGTTCCAGGCTGCTATGGCCGCCAGATAGAAGATTGAAGAAGTGAATGTTGGGTATGAGATCGCGCCAAGCGCGCCTTAACCGAAAGCGATGCTCACGGTTATAGGGTCAAGCCGCACGGGCAATTAGTACGGGTTAGCTCAAGGCCTTACGGCCCTTGCACATCCCGCCTATCAACGTCCTGGTCTAGGACGACCCTTCAGGGGAGTCGAGCCCCCGGGAAGTCTCATCTTGAGGCAAGTTTCCCGCTTAGATGCTTTCAGCGGTTATCTTTTCCGCATATAGCTACCCGGCGATGCCACTGGCGTGACAACCGGTACACCAGGGATGCGTCCACTCCGGTCCTCTCGTACTAGGAGTAGCCCCTCTCAAACTTCCAGCGCCCACGGTAGATAGGGACCAAACTGTCTCACGACGTTTTAAACCCAGCTCACGTACCACTTTAAATGGCGAACAGCCATACCCTTGGGACCGGCTACAGCCCCAGGATGTGATGAGCCGACATCGAGGTGCCAAACCTCCCCGTCGATATGAACTCTTGGGGGAGATCAGCCTGTTATCCCCGGCGTACCTTTTATCCGTTGAGCGATGGCCCTTCCATACAGAACCACCGGATCACTTTGACCTGCTTTCGCACCTGCTCGACTTGTCAGTCTCGCAGTCAAGCACGCTTTTGCCAATGCACATTGAGCCACGATTTCCGACCGTGGTAAGCGTACCTTCGTACTCCTCCGTTACTCTTTTGGAGGAGACCGCCCCAGTCAAACTGCCTACCATGCACGGTCCCCGGCCCGGATCACGAGCCAAGGTTAGAGCCGCAAACAAGTCAGGCTGGTATTTCAAGGTTGGCTCCACGATGGCTAGCGCCACCGCTTCAAAGCCTCCCAGCTATCCTACACAGACCGGTTCACAGTCCAATGCAAAGTTACAGTAAAGGTGCACGGGGTCTTTCCGTCTAGCCGCGGGTAGATTGCATCATCACAACCATTTCAACTTCGCTGAGTCTCGGGAGGAGACAGTGTGGCCAGCGTTACGCCATTCGTGCAGGTCGGAACTTACCCGACAAGGAATTTCGCTACCTTAGGACCGTTATAGTTACGGCCGCCGTTTACTGGGGCTTCAATCAAGGGCTTGCACCCCATCATTTAACCTTCCAGCACCGGGCAGGCGTCACACCCTATACATCCACTTTCGTGTTGGCAGAGTGCTGTGTTTTTAATAAACAGTCGCAGCCACCGATTCTCTGCGACCCCATTGGGCTCCGGCTGTACGCCTTCACCTACTAGGGGCACACCTTCTTCCGAAGTTACGGTGTCAATTTGCCGAGTTCCTTCTCCCGAGTTCTCTCAAGCGCCTGAGAATATTCATCTCGCCCACCAGTGTCGGTTTGCGGTACGGTCCCACCGTGACTGAAGCTTAGTGGCTTTTCCCGGAAGCAGAGTATCTGCAGCTTCCCGTCCCGAAGGACAGTCGTCGTCGCATCTCGGCTAAGCCGCGCGGATTTGCCTACGCAGCACGCCTACTTGCTTAACCCGGGACAACCAACACCCGGGCTGCATAACTTTCTCCGTCCCCACATCGCATCACGGCGAGGTACAGGAATATTGACCTGTTTCCCATCAGCTACGCCTTTCGGCCTCGCCTTAGGGGCCGACTCACCCTGCGCCGATGAACGTGGCGCAGGAAACCTTGGGCTTACGGCGTGCGGGCTTTTCACCCGCATTAACGCTACTCATGTCAGCAGTCGCACTTCCGATACCTCCACGGAACCTCTCGATTCCGCTTCGCAGGCGTACGGAACGCTCCCCTACCATCGCATGGCTTGCGCCATGGATCCGCAGCTTCGGCAGATAGCTTGAGCCCCGTTAAATCTTCCGCGCAGGACGACTCGATCAGTGAGCTATTACGCTTTCTTTAAATGGTGGCTGCTTCTAAGCCAACATCCTGACTGTTTATGC
>Ga0208685_1000526_pt1 | contig 13434 bp, 9 predicted proteins | sample EasRivMeERMLT890_FD_187533 | JGI IMG/M metagenome (GOLD analysis project Ga0208685, IMG submission 187533) | Soil microbial communities from meander-bound floodplain in the East River, Colorado, USA - East River MetaG ERMLT890 (SPAdes) (version 2) | ecosystem: Environmental > Terrestrial > Soil >...
CGACCCCCAATCGATGCACGTAGCCGTTGGTGTCGGCCGGCACACCCCCTACCGCCGGAAGGTCAAGTGAGCGGAATTCGTGCCCTGCCCAGGCGTATGCAGCGTGTTCAAGGCGCCGCTCCAACGTGAACTTGGACTGCGTAGGCTGATAGGGCTGTCCGTGAACAAGTTCGCTCTTGTTTTGAGTGTAGGACCACCGCGCAGACCACAATGGGTCGGCGCGCGCAACCGTCGCAGTATCAATCTCGACCGTCTGGGCCCCGACGGGCATCGCCAGCGCTATCGCGATGGATGGCAACGCCGCCATCGCGATTGCTTGCACCGAACGCGCCATCGTCACCTTTGCGGGCGCGTTCAAGCCGCGGTCTGCCAATCTCCGCGGACTTCGTCGAATATCCCTATTTCCCGAGAAAGAGCTCCGCCCACAGCTTGTCCCATTTCTGTGCTTCGTCGACTACGGAGACCACGTCGAGATAGACGTGGTCGAAGTTGGTCAGGCTGGACTTGACCTTGCGGTTGACCGGCGGCCGGCCCATGGACTCGTAGAGCCGCTGCCCGTCCTCGGCGGACAGGACGAAGTCCACGAACAAGAGCGCCGCCGCGGGCCGCGGCGCGTTCTTCGCGATGCTGATTCCCTGCGGCCGCGCGATCGCGTCGATCGGCGCGTAGTCGATGGGCGCGCCCTTGCGCTTCAGGGTCTCGACATTGGCGCTGTAGGCGGTGAGGCACACCGGGATTTCACCCGCGGAAACGAGCTGCGCCATCAGCGGGTGGCCCTTGCGCACCTCCGGCCGCATCTCCGAGAGCTTGCGGAAGAACGCCATGCCTTCCGCTTCGCCCCACTTCTTGACGAGCGTCGCCATCCACTCGGCGTCGCCCGCCTCGATGCCGAGCTTGCCCTTCCATTTCGGGTCGGCGAATCCCCGGATGCTCGTCGGCAGATCCTCGCGCTTCACGAGATTGGTGTTATAGCCGACAACGAAGAACTGCAGCCGGTCCGGCAGCCACAGGCGATGCCGTGGAATGCTGGCGGGTGGCAAATCGGCGAGATGGGGCGTAAAGAAGGTCGTCAGCACCTGCTCGCGCGCGAGCGACTCCATCTCCGGGCCGTTGGTCGCGATGACGTCAACCGCGTGGCGCCCGGCCCTGGCCTCGCTCACGACTCTCTGGACGACGCGCTCGGACTGACTGCGCCAGAGCTCGACCTTGACGCCGTACTTCTTCTCGAACGCCGCCGCAAGCGGCTGCGACTCCGTCGGCGCGAGCGAGGTGTAGAACGCGACCGAGCCTTCCTGCTTCGCCTGCGCGATGAGCCGCTGGTCGCGATCCGGCCCCTGGTAATTGAGTATCTCCGCGCCCTTTGACGGGGCCTGCGCCACGGCAACTACCGGCAGCAACGCCGCCGACAGCACGACCGGCACGATGAGTGCCAATGCTCTCATGTACACTAATATATCGAACTTTCTGCGGCCCCGCGAGGCTGAGGAGGGAACCATGTCCGCCAACCGCACCGCCGCCACCGGCACGAAAACAGAGCGCGTGGGCTCCGCTAACGGCGCCACGTTCCAGAACGACCTGCGCGAGTTCATCACCGCCGTCGAGCGGCGCGGCGAGCTTGCCCGCGTCGACAACGCGCACTGGGACCGCGAGCTGGGCGCAGTGACCGAGGTGCTCTACCGCCAGAAGGTCGAAAAGTCGCCGATGCTGCTGTTCGACCGCATCCCCGATTACCCCAAGGGCTTCCGCTGCGCCTACGGCATGTTCGGCTCGCCCTACCGGCTCTCGCTCGTGCTCGGCATGGAGCCCGCGCTCTCGGACAACCGCAAGGAGATGCTTGACCACTACCGCAGGCACATCAGGAAGGGCGTCAAACGCATCGCGCCCCGGATGGTGAAAGACGGTCCGGCGCTGGAGAACATCCTGCGCGGCGACCAAGTGGACATGCTGAAATTTCCGGTCCCGATCCATCACGAGGACGATGGCGGGCGCTACATTGGCACGGCGTGCGGCGTCGTCACGCGCGATCCCGACAGCGGGCGCATCAACGTCGGCACCTACCGCGTGCAGGCAATGGGGCCGGATACCTGCGCCTCCTACATCTCCAATGGCAAGCAGGGGCGCATCCATCGCGACAAGTACCTGAAGGCCGGCAAGCCTTGCCCGGTCGTCATCATCGTCGGCGCGGATCCCGTCACCTATCTCGCCGCGGGCTACACCATGCCCGACTCGATGCCGGAATACGATTGGGCGGGCGGGCTCATGGACCGGCCCATGGAGCTGGTCGAGGGCGAGACCACGGGACTGCCCTTCCCCGCACGCTCCGAGATCGTGCTCGAGGGCGAGATCTCCCCGACCGAGACCACGCTCGAAGGACCCTTCGGCGAGTGGCACGGCTACTATGCCGGCGACGCGCAGCAGGAGCCGCTGATCCGCATCAACCGCATCTATTACCGCAACGACCCGATCCTCACCTGCGCGGCGAGCCAGAAGCCCCCGCACTCCCACCTCTTCGAGCGCTGCTTCCTGCGCTCGGCGGCGCTGCTCGATGCGCTCGAAGGCGCCGGCATCCCGGACGTGAAGGGCGCGTGGCTGCACCAGGCGGGCGCCGGGCGCACGTTCTGCGTGGTCTCGATAAAGCAGCGCTACTTCGGCCACTCGACGCAGGTCGGGCTCGTCGCCTCGCAGGTCGCCTCGGTCGGCTACGTCAGCCGCTGGATCGTGGTGGTGGACGACGACGTGGACCCCACCGACATCCACGACGTCATCTGGGCTATGGGCACGCGCTGCGACCCGAAGTCGCGCACGACGTTGCTGGACCACTGCTGGTCTTCGCGACTTGACACGATGGTCACCGACAAGAGCCTGCCGTACAACTCGCGCATGGTGATCGACGCCTGCCGCCCCTACGAGCGCCTCGACACTTTCCCCAAGGTGTGCCAGAGCTCCCCGGAACTGGCTGCAAAGGTCCGCGCCAAGTATCCCGAGCTGTATCGCTGATGTCCGAGAACGCGCCGAAGAAGCCCGGCCACAGCCTGGCGGACCACCAGTACGGCGCCGACACCGGCCACAGCCACGACGGCGACGAGGCATTCGACCACGACCACGACGACTTCGGGCTCGAGGGCGGCCCCGAAGGCAGCGGCCTGTGGCTGCAGGACCACGTCTCGCTCACCAGCGTCGGCGTGGACATCGGATCCGCGGGCACGCAGTTGATCTTCTCCCGCATCCACCTGCGGCGCCTCGGCGAGGACCTCTCCAGCCGCTACTGCGTGGTCTCGCGCGAGACGCTCTTCCAGTCGCCGGTCGCGCTCACCCCCTACCTCGATGAGGAGCGCATCGACGAAGGGAAGCTCGCCGACATCATCGACGAAGCCTACACCCAGGCCGGATTGCACCCGGATGAGATCGACTCGGGTGTCGTCATCCTCACCGGGGAAGCGCTGCGGCGCCGCAACGCGCAGGCGATTTCCGAGCTGCTTGCCGAGAACGGCGGCGAGTTCGTCTGCACCGCGGCCGGCCACCACCTCGAAGCCATGCTCGCCGCCTACGGCTCGGGCGCGGCGCGCGTCTCGCACGACGAGGGCAAGCGCATCCTCAACGTGGACATCGGCGGCGGCACGACCAAGCTCGCGGTGGTGGCGAGTGGCCGGATCGAGGCAATGGCCGCCGTGCACATCGGCGGGCGCCTGCAGGTCGTTGATGAAAGCGAACGAATCGTGCGTCTCGACCCGGCGGGACGCTACCACGCCGCACAGGCGGGCTTCACCTGGAAAACGGGCGACCGCGCGGCGCGCGCGGACATGGCGCGCGTAGCCGAATGGATGGCCGATGCGCTGATCGCGGCGATCCACAAGCGACCGCTTCCCCACGCGATCGAGCATCTGTATCTGACCGACCCGATCGCGGATCTTGGGCGCATCGACGGCGTGATGTTCTCCGGCGGCGTCGCGGAGTATGTCTACGCCCGCGAGAGCCGGGACTTTGGCGACATGGGGAAGCTCCTCGGTGCTGCGATCGCGCGCCGCCTCGAGCAGGGCGCGTTGCCGTGGCCGCTATTGCCGCCGGGCGAGTGCATTCGCGCCACCGCAGTAGGCGCTTCCGAATACAGCGTGCAGCTCTCCGGCAACACGATTTACATCTCGAGCCCGGGCGACCTGCTGCCGCGCAAGAACCTGCAGGTGCTGCAGCCGCCCTACGTCTGCGGGGAAACTGTGGAGCCGGAGGCGCTGGCGCGGGCGATCCGCGGGCACTTCACCGCGTTCGACCTCGAGGAGGGCGCATCCGAAGTGGCGCTCGCGTTCCGCTGGACGGGCGCGCCGTCCTACCCCCGTATAGCCGCCTTCGCGCGCGGCATCGCCGCGGGCCTGCCCAAGACCATCTCGAGCGGCAAACCACTCTATCTCGTGCTCGACGGCGACATCGCGCAGACGCTCGGCGCCATCCTGCGCGAGGAGCTGAAGATCGCGAACGAGATCCTGGTAATCGATGGTGTCACGCTGTGGGACCTCGACTACATCGATCTCGGCCGCATCCGGCTGCCCTCGCATACAGTGCCGGTCACCATCAAGTCGCTTCTCTTCAGCGAGGACCCGCGGCATCCGAACGACCCGGGCGCATACCTCCCGTACCACGGTAACGAGCATACCCATCACCATCATCACGGCCACGACCATTCGCATGACCACGGGCACGGGCACAGCCACCCTCACAAGCACAAGTAGTCCCCGCTTCCGGGTGGATCTGAAGTGGGTGATCCTCGGAATCTGCGTCGCCGTCGTTGCCTATCTCGCGGTGATCCCGCTCGGCTTCCTGCTGTGGCAGAGCTTCTTCACGCCCCACACCGCCGCGAAGCCCGCCGAGTTCACGCTCGGCAACTACACTGCGGCGTACACCAGCGTGCAGACGGCGAAGCTCTTCCTGAACTCGCTGTGGTTCGCCGTCGGCACCGCCGCGTTCGCGCTCATCACCGGCACCGCGCTCGCGTGGATGAACGAGCGCACCAACACGCCGTTCAAGCGCCTGTTCTTCGCGCTGGCGCTGGTGCCGCTGATCATCCCGGGGATCCTCTTCACCATTTCCTGGATCATGCTGGCGAGCCCCAAGATCGGGATCTTCAACCTGCTGCTGCAGCGCTGGTTCAGCACCGACGCGGTCTTCTTCAACGTCTACACCATGTGGGGCATGATCTGGGTCGACGGCCTGCACTATTCCCCGATGGCGTTCCTGCTCATGACCGCGGGGTTCCGCTCCATGGATCCCGCGCTCGAGGAGTCGGCCGCCATGAGCGGCGCAAGCCTCGGCCAGGTGGTGCGGCGGATCACGCTCGCCTTGTCGTGGCCCGCGATCTTCGCGACGCTGCTGATCCTCTTCGTGCGCGCGATCGAGTCCTTCGAAGTGCCGGCGCTGCTCGGCATGCCGGCCGGGATCTTCGTCTTCACCTCTGCGATATACGAGGCGATCCACCGCTACCCGAGCCAGATCGGGCTCGCCTCTGCCTACGGGGTGACGCTGCTCGCCCTCACCTCGGTCGGTGTCTGGTTCCAGTCGCGGCTCTCGGCGTCCGGGAGCCGCTATTCGACGGTGACCGGCAAGGGCTTCCGCCCGCGGCGCATCGACCTCGGCCGCTGGCGCTACCTCACGGCGGCGATCTTCATCGTCTATTTCCTGCTGATCGTCGCCGCGCCGCTGTTCGTCCTGGTGTGGTCCTCGATCCAGAAGTTCTACAGCGTGCCCTCCGCCGCGGCGCTCGCCAACCTCACGCTCGAGCCCTACCGCTTCATCCTCAGCCATCCGACGTTCGTGCGCGCGATTCTCAACAGCCTGGTGCTGTGCGTCGGGGCTGCAACGATCATCATGCTGGTGACGGCGGTCATCTGCTGGATGGTGGTGAAGACGCGGATTCCGGGACGGTGGCTGCTCGACAACCTGGCGTCGCTGCCGATCGTGTTCCCGGGGCTCGTGCTCGGACTGTCGATCATGGTTTTCTACCTCAACGTGAACGTGGGCATCTACGGCACCATCTGGATCCTGCTGCTCGCCTACGTGACGCGCTTCATGCCCTACGGCATCCGCTACAACACTGCCTCGATGGTGCAGATCCACAAGGAGCTCGAGGAGTCGGCGGCAATGAGCGGCGCCTCCTGGGCCTCCACGTTTGTGCGCGTCGTGCTGCCGCTCCTGAAGCCCGGGCTCGTTGCCGGCTGGATTTACATTGCGATCGTCTCGCTGCGCGAGCTCTCGAGCTCGATTCTCCTCTACAGCCCGGGCACCGAGGTGGTCTCGATCATGATCTGGGAGCTGTGGGAGAACGGGCAGTACGTGGAGCTCTCGGCGCTCGGGGTGATGCTGATCGTGCTGCTCTTCGTGATGGTTTTGGTCGCGCAATACCTGGGCGGCAAATTCGGCGTGAAGGAGGCGTGAGGTGCTGAGCGTGCGCGGGCTCAACACCGAGTATCCGACCGATCGCGGGCCGGTGCGCGCCGCGCGCGACGTCGCATTCGACGTGCCGGAGGGCAAGCTCTTCACGCTGCTGGGGCCGAGCGGCTGCGGCAAGACGACAACACTGCGCTCGATCGCAGGCCTCGAGCGGCCGCAGTCGGGCGAGATCACGCTCGGGGGGCGCGTGCTCTACTCGTCCACGAGCCGCATTTTCATCGCGCCGAACGAGCGCAACATCGGCATGGTATTCCAGTCGTATGCGATCTGGCCGCACATGTCGGTGTTCGAGAACGCGGCGTTTCCGCTTCAGGTGGGGCGCCGCAGGCTCTCCACCGCGGGCATCCGCGAGAGGGTGATGCGCGTGCTCGGCATCGTCGCGATGGACGCGCTCGCCGACCGCCCCGCGACCAACCTTTCCGGCGGGCAGCAGCAGCGCCTCGCGCTCGCCCGCGCGCTCGTCATGGAGCCGCAGCTCCTGCTGCTCGACGAGCCGATGTCGAACCTCGACGCGAAGCTGCGCGAGCGCATGCGCTTCGAGTTGAAGCGCATCCAGCGCGAAACCGGGGTGACGACCGTCTACGTCACCCACGACCAGACCGAGGCGCTCGCGCTCTCCCACGAAATCGCGGTGATGAACGAGGGCAGCATCATCCAGATCGGCACCCCGCGCGAGATCTACGAGCGGCCGCGCAGCCGCTTTGTCGCCGACTTCATTGGCCGCACCAACCTGCTGGACGCGAAAGTGGTCGCGGCCGACGGCGCGGACCAATACCGGCTCGGCACGGCGTTCGGCGAGCTGCACGGCCTGTCGGGGGACCCGCTCAAGGTCGGCGACGCCGTGGCGCTCTCGGTGCGGCCGGAGGACATCGAGCTCTCCGAGACCCGGCCGGACGGCCCCAACGTGTGCACCGGCATGGTGAGCGCGAAGGTCTTTCTCGGTGACACGGTGGACTTCCAGGTGGCGGTAGGGGACACCATGCTGCTGGCGACCGCGCATCCCACCCTGCGCACGCCGATCGGCGACCCCATTTTCCTGCGCGTCAGCACGGAGAAGTGCATCGCCCTCGCCGCGGCCGGTGGCAATGACGGTGCGGTTGGAGTAGATTTTGCGCAACCCGGAAACGAGAGGTGAACGATGGCCAAGTCCGCGATGGTTTCGGAGGAGATGGCGAAGAAATTCGCCACCGAGAAGGAGACGCCCTACACGCGCTGGGTAAAGGCCGAAGGGCTCGACATCCTGCCCTCGCACTACGTTCCCAACCTCAACACGGTGGAGCTGAAGCCGTGGGCGCGCCGCGGCGGGCGCGGCGTGTACCTGAATCACGAAGCCTCGCGCACCTCGAACGACTGCTACGTGTGCGAGATCCCCGCCAGCGGCAAGCTCGCGCCGCAACGCCAGCTGTTCGAGGAGATGGTCATGATCCTCTCCGGCCGCGGCTCGACGGCGGTGTGGAACGACGCCGGGGGCCGCATCACCTTCGAATGGAAAGCGGGGTCGCTGTTCGCAATCCCGGTCAACGCCTGGCACCAGCACTTCAACGGCTCCGGGCAGGAACCGGCGCGCTACGTCGCGGTCACCAACGGCCCGGTCGTCATCAACCTCTACGACGACATCGACTTTGTCTTCAACACGAAGGTCGACTTCAAGAATCGTTTTGCCGGCGAGCCGGATTACTTCGCACCGAAGAGCGAGCAGAAGGGGTTCCTCCTCGACACCAACTTCGTCGCGGACGCCGTGAACCTCCCGCTTATTACCGCCAAGGAGCGCGGCGCCGGCGGCGGCCATATCCGCTTCAACATGGCGAAGGGCTCGATGAACAGCCACATCTCGCAGTTCCCCACCGGGACCTACAAGAAGTCCCATGCGCACGGGCCCGGCGCGCACGTCATCGTCCTCTCCGGGGAGGGCTTTTCGCTCATGTGGCCGGAGGGCGAGGAGCCGCGCCGCTACGATTGGCAGATCGGCACCATGATCGTGCCGCCCAACATGTGGCAGCACCAGCACTTCAACACCGGGACGACGCCGGCGCGCTACCTCGCCTTCAAGCACGAGGGCGTTGCGGTGCGCAACGCCCAGGGCGTTCCCAAGGCCTGGATCAGCCGGCGGATCGGCGGCGACCAGATCGACTACGCCGATGAGCGGCCCGAGGTGCGCAAGTGGTTCGCCGAAGCGCTTGCGAAGCACGGGCTGAAGTCGCGCATGGACGAGGCGTACAAGGCGGAGCTTGAGCTCCTGAAGTCGGGGGCGGCGCTGGAGACGGTGGGCGGGGATGACTGATTCACCCCCACCCTAGCCCTCCCCCGTCAAGGGGGAGGGAATCAACGCAGCACGACTGACGGCTGATGCCCTTATGAAACGACGCTTCTGCCTTCTAACTTCTGCGTTCTGCTTTTTGTCAGCGACCCCGGCGCTCGGGCAGACGAGCGCCGGGGTCGCGATGTACGAAGGAGCGGACCGCGCGCAGCGGCTCGCCGAGGGCGCGCGGAAGGAAGGCACGGTCGTCATTTATACCTCCGCGCCGCCAGATGACATGGCGGTATTGTCCGCGGCGTTCGAGAAGAAGCACGGCGTCAAGCTCCAGGTCTGGCGCGCGAGCTCCGAGAAGGTGGTGCAGCGCGCCGTGACGGAAGCGCGCGCCAACCGCTTCGAGGCGGACATCATCGAGACCAACGGCCCCGACATCGAGGCGCTGCAGCGGGAAAAGCTGCTGCAGGAGGTACGCTCGCCCCATCTCGCCGACTTGATCCCGGGGGCCATTCCACCGCACCGCGAATGGTTGAGCATGCGGCTCAACATCTGGGTCGCGGCCTACAACACCAAGATGGTGAAGAAGGAAGAGTTGCCGAAGACCTACGAGGACCTCGCGCACCCGCGGTGGAAGGGCCGGCTCGGCATCGAGGGCGGGGACGCGAACTGGTTCTCCGGTGTCGTCAAGCAGATGGGCGAGGACCGAGGGCTCAAGGTGTTCCGGGACATCGTGTCCGCGAACGGGATCTCGGTGCGCGTAGGACACACGCTCCTCACGAATCTGGTGGTGGCGGGCGAGATCCCGATGGCGCTGACGGTCTACAACTACCGGGTCGAGCAGATCAAGGCACGCGGCGCGCCGATCGAGTGGTTCATCATCCCGCCCACCATCGCGCGCTTCCAGGGCATGGGTCTTACCCGCCGCGCGCCGCGCCCGCACGCGGCGGTGCTCTACTTCGATTTCATGCTGACGGACGGGCAGGAAATCCTGCTCCAGCGTGGCTTCATCCCCACCAGCAAGAGCGTCACCACCCCGCTCAATCAATTTCCGATGACGCTGCTCGACCCGAAGATCGCGCTCGACGAGCACGACAAGTGGTCGAAGCTCTTCAAGGACACCATCCTCAATCCTTCTGCCAGGCGATAACACCATGCCCGACACCCCTTCCAAGACCCGGCGCTGGGGCTCCGACGTCATTGTCGACATGCTGCACCGCTACGAGCTGCCCTACGCGGCGTTGAATCCCGGCGCGAGCTACCGCGGGCTGCACGATTCGCTCGTCAACTACGGCGGCAACAAGCCCACCATGATGCTGTGCCAGCACGAGGAGACCGCGGTGCAGATCGCCCACGGCTACGCCAAGGCGAACGGCAAGCCAATGGTCGCGATTCTGCACAACCTGGTCGGACTGCTGCACGCGAATCTCGCGATCTACTACGCCTACGTCGACCGCGCGCCGATCTTCATCGTCGGCGCGACCGGCCCGATGGACGAGACCAAGCGCCGCCCGCGCATCGACTGGACGCATACCGCGCAGGTGCAGGGCGAGGCGGTGCGCGCCTATACCAAGTGGGATTACCAGCCCACCGTTGTCGATGGTGTGCCCGAAGCGTTCGCACGCGCTTACGGCGTCATGATGACCGAGCCGCAGGGTCCCGTGTACATGTGCTACGACGCTTGGCTGCAGGAACAGCCGCTCGATCACAACGTGCCGCTGCCGCCACGTTCGTCCATGCGGGTGCCCGCGCAGTTCACCGCGGACCCGGCCGCGCTCGAGCGTGCGGCCGACCTGATCGCCGCGGCGCAGCGCCCGGTCATCCTCGCCGAGTTCGTCGGGCGCGACCCGAAGGGCTTCCACGCGCTGGTCGAACTCGCGGAAGCCCTGGGCGCCCCGGTGCACGACGTCAACAGCCGGCTGAATTTCCCAAGCAACCATCCGCTCAACGTGAGCATGGTGAAGGACGTGTTCCGCGACGCCGACTTGATCCTGTGCCTCGACGTGCGAGACTGGGAGCGGGCGACGACCGAATTAAATAGCCAGACGCGCCAGCTCACCAGCATCGAGCCGCCCGATTGCATCTGGATCGACATCGGCTTCGGCGACCTCGAGCTCTCGAGCTGGGCCATGGACTACCAGCGCCTGAAGCACGCGCAGCTGCGCATCCTCGCCGACACGACCATCGCGATCCCGGCGCTGACCGCCCTCCTCCGCAGGAGAATCTCCGCCAGCGCCGATCTCGCCAGGCGGGTGGAGACGCGCGCGCGCAAGACGGCGGACGTGCACCGCGAGACGCGGGCCAAGTGGGCCAAGGAAGCGCGGGTGGACTGGGATGCGACCCCGATTCCGCTGCCGCGGCTCGCCCACGAAGTGTGGGAAGCCATCAAGCAGGAGGACTGGGTGCTCACCGCCGGAACGCTCGAGGACTGGACGCGCAAGCTGTGGGATTTCGACAAGCCCTACCGCCATCCCGGGAAATCGCTCGGAACCGCGACGCAGATCGGCATCTCGCTCGGCGTCGCGCTCGCGCACCGCGACGCGGGGCGGCTGGTGGTCGACCTCCAGCCTGATGGGGACCTCATGTTCGACGCCGGCGCGCTGTGGGTGGCGGTCAAGCACAAAATCCCGATGCTGATCGTGATGTACAACAACCGCTCCTACTACAACGACTGGGAGCACCAGATCCGCATGGCGCGGCTGCGCGGCACGCCGGTCGAGCGCGCCCACATCGGAATGGACCTGGAGGGGCCGGAGGTGGACTTCGCCGGCCTCGCGCGCTCGATGGGCTGGTACGCGGAAGGGCCGATCGAGCACGGCAAGGACGTCGGCCCCGCGCTGAAGCGCGCGATCGCGAAGGTCAAGGCCGGGCAGCCCGCGCTGCTCGATACGATCACGCAAAAACGGTGATGGTGACTGCGGAACAGAACGAATACCTGACCCGCACGGGGCCGGGGACGCCTATGGGCGCGCTGTTCCGGCGCTACTGGCTGCCGGCGCTGCTCGCGGAGGAGCTGCCCGAGCCGGACTGCGCGCCGGTGCGGGTAAAGCTGCTCGGCGAACGACTGCTGGCCTTCCGCGACACGCAAGGGAGGCTCGGGCTCGTCTCGGAATTCTGCGCCCACCGCGGCGTGAGCTTGTGGTTCGGCCGCAACGAGGAAAACGGACTGCGGTGTCCCTACCACGGCTGGAAGTACGACGTGACCGGGCAGTGCGTGGACGTGCCTTCGGAGCCGGCCAGCAACGGCTTCTGCGAGCGGATCCGGCTCACCGCCTACCCCCTCATCGAGCGCGGCGGCGTGCTCTGGGCCTATCTCGGGCCGCCCGAGCTGAAGCCGGCGGAACCGGGCTACGATTGGACGGGCGTCCCGCCCGCCCATCGCTATGTCTCCAAGCGCATGCAGGAGTGCAACTGGCTCCAGGCGATGGAAGGCGCCGTCGATTCGATTCACTCGGGGTTCCTCCACCGCTACTCGGTCGCCGACGATCCGCTGCTCAAGCGCGATCCGGAAAGCCTCGCGATGATCCGCGCCGACGCGAAGCCGAAGTTCTTCCCGACCGATTCCCCTGGCGGCCTCTACGTGTCCACCCGGCGCGACGTCGGCACCGACCGCTATTACTGGCGCATCACGCAGTGGCTGATGCCCTGCTTCAGCTACTTCCCTCCTTATGGCGACAATCCCTACGGCGGCCACGCGTTCGTACCGGTCGACGATGAGCGCTGCTGGACTTTCAGCATCGACTATCACCCGCTCCGCCCGCTCACCGAGGTCGAGCTGGAGGCGATGCACGCCGGCAAGGGCATCCACGTCAACCTCGTGAAGGGCACGTTCACGCCCACCGCGAACAAGCACAACGATTACGGCATGGACCGCGCGGGGCAGAAGGCCAGGAAGACTTTTTCCGGCGTGTATGGCGTGGGCGTGCAGGACGCCGCGGTGCAGGAGAGCATGGGGCTGGTGCAGGACCGCGGGCGCGAGCACCTCGTTTCCTCGGATAACAACCTCATCATGGCGCGGCGGCGGCTGCGCGAGGCGGCGGAAGGGGTCGCGCGCGGCGTCGCACCCCCCGGGCTCGATCCACAGGTGCAGCGCGCGCGGGCGCTGTCGATGGTGACGCCGCGCGAGGTGCCGCTGCTGGACGCAATCGCACAAAACAAGTGACGAGTGACGAGTGACGACTGAAATCAAGCACGTTGGCGTGATCGGCGCGGGGCGCATGGGGCAGCCGATCATCGGCCACCTTGCGCGCAAGGGGTTCACGGCGATCGTCTACGACGTCGACGCGGCCAAGCGGGCCGCCGTCGAATCACGCGGCGGGAAATGGGCCGCCGATCTCGCCGCGCTTGCCACCGCGGAGGCAATGCTGATCTGCGTCGGCTACGACCGCGAGCTGCGCGAGCTGCTCTCCGATCGCGGCCTGCTCAAGCACGCCCGCCGCGACAACATCATCGCCATCCTTTCCACGGTGCACCCGGGGACCGTGCGCGAGCTCGCGCAGCTCGGGCGCAACCACGGCCTGCACGTCATCGACGCCACGATGTGCCGGGGCGGCTGGGCGGCTGACGAGGGCACGCTGCTCTCCTTCGTCGGCGGGAGCGCGGATGTCGTCGAGCGCCTCAAGCCGGTGCTCGCGGCCTTCTCGCGCGACATCATTCACACGGGGGACGTCGGCACGGCGCAGGTCGCGAAAGCCGTCAACAACATGATCATGTGGGCATGCCTGGTCGCCGACCACGAAGGGCTTGCGCTC
>Ga0208685_1000530_pt1 | contig 13397 bp, 12 predicted proteins | sample EasRivMeERMLT890_FD_187533 | JGI IMG/M metagenome (GOLD analysis project Ga0208685, IMG submission 187533) | Soil microbial communities from meander-bound floodplain in the East River, Colorado, USA - East River MetaG ERMLT890 (SPAdes) (version 2) | ecosystem: Environmental > Terrestrial > Soil...
CTCGTAAACTCCGGTGGTTCACCCTCTCCCCATTGGTTCTGAGAGGGAACAAAACGGTCATCAAGGGTATCTGGGTCCAAACCCTTGAGAGCGGCGCCAACCTCGCCCGAGAGTTCGTGGGCAGCAACAGCAAGTTCTTCATGATTACCGCGCGCCGCAAACTCGGCCGGCCGGTCTCGCACGACATCCTGTCCGCAAACGATCCCAAGGACCCCGGCCCGAATGTTGCCGTAGGTGTGCGACGCGATGACAAAAGGACTGTTTGCTCCCGGCAGGTCGGGCGCCTGGTTCAGCTCATCCTCGGTCAGGCCACCGAGGGCCGAGTGAATATCCGCGATCTTTTCGCGGATGTACTCGCTGTAAGTCTCGATTTCAGGGGTTGTCACGGTTCTACGATTCTATCAGGCATTCGGGAAATCGCCGAAGAATCTCCTCCACGGTTTCCTCCACCGCCTGGCCCGCACTATCGACCCACATCCCGACGCCGGTCATCGTCCGTCGCAGCTCCGCGTCAAGGTAGTCCGCCCATTCTTCACCCACGTGCTTCCCACGAGCCGCGTCGCGCGACTTCACGGTCGCAACGTCCGGGGCGAGGACAACCAGGTGGAAGGGCAACCCCTGCAGTTCGGCGCGAAGGTGGTCGAAGCGTTCGCCAATTACGATGTCATCGAGGACAGCGCTGAACCTGGCTGTATAGAACGAGCGGGCGAGGAGACAGGCGTTGTGCAGGCGAAGTCGCAGTTGGGCGGCAGCTTCCCCCTGAGGCGGGCCAGCCTCGCCGACCCATTCGCGGCCCGCGACGATCATCCGCTGGAGATCGTCGGCCTCGATGAACGCGGCGCGATCAAGGCGCTCGGCAAGGAGGCGCCCGACCGTGGTCTTGCCGGCCGCCTGGACGCCCGTCACCACAATGATTCGCGCGGGATCAGGCATTCGCCAGGAACCCCTGGACCAAAATTACTGCTTGATCGACGTCTTCCGCATCGATCCAATGAATCCGCTCGTCACCTGCCTTGAACCACGCATTCTGGTGCCGGGCGAGCCTGTGCGTGCCGGTCTTCGTGCGCTGCGTCGCCTCATCGAGGTCGATTTCCCCTGCAAGGTGCGCGCACATCTCGCCGTAGCCGATGCTCGACATGGAGGGTAGTTCCCTCACGTAGCCCTGCTTCAGCAGTCCGCCGACTTCATCCGGGAAGCCCGCTGTCATCATGGCGTTCACTCGCTCATCGATTCGCTCATAGAGCCTGTCCCGGTCCCAGCGCAGTCCCAGCGCAAGCCACTCGAAGGCTGGTGGATCCTTGACCTGCCACTCGGAGAATGCCTTGCCTGTAGCGTAGTAAACCTCCAGTGCGCGGATGATCCGGCGCGCATTCTGCGGCTGGATAACGGCGTGGGTCGCAGGGTCGATCTGGCGCAATTCCTCCAGCAGATCGTCCACGGGCCGCTCCTCCATCTTGACTCGCATCTCTGCCTGCGGCGGCACTTGAGGCACACGCCACCCTTCGAGGAGCGCCCAGACGTACTGGCCGGTTCCACCTACAATCAGCGGGATGCCACCCTGCTCCCACACGACGCTGAGTGCCTGGTTTGCAAGATTAAGCCACGCTGCCAGGCTAAACGGCTCGTCCGGGGTGCTTATGTCGACGAGGTGGTGCGGGAGACGCCGCCTCTCATCCTCGGTGGGCTTGGCCGTCCCGATGTCCATCCCGCGGTAGACCTGGCGGGAGTCGGCACTTATCGCCTCCGCGTTGACCGCCAACCGTTCAGCCAGTCGGATCGCGAGCGCCGTCTTGCCACTCGCCGTTGGGCCCACAATGGCGATCGCCTTGCGCGGCACGTATCTTCCTCTGGTCTACGCGGTGTCGCGGACCTGGGCGGCGGCACGTACGATCTGGGAGAACGTGTCCGCATTGAGACTCGCGCCACCCACAAGGGCACCGTCGATGGACTCCCGTTCCATGAACCCGGCGATGTTTTCCGGCGTGACGCTCCCGCCGTAGAGGATTCGCACAGATTCCGCTTTATCCTGGCCGAACATCGCGGCGAGTTCGGAGCGGGCCAGTGAGATAGCGGAATCGGCATCGTCCACGGTCGCCGCATGACCGGTGCCGATCGCCCAGACGGGCTCGTAAGCGATCACAAAGCCGTCCGGGATGTCGATGCCCGCCAGGCCCACCCGGACCTGGCGGAGGAGAACGTCTTCGGTCTGGCCTGCCTCACGCTGTTCATGCGTTTCGCCGATGCACATGATGGGCGCGATGCCCACACCGAGGACTGCCGCCACCTTCCGATTCACTTCCTCATCCGTCTCGCCGAAAACGTGCCGCCGCTCTGAGTGTCCGATGATCACGTAGTCCACGAGTTCTTCCAGTTGCTGCGGCCCTACCTCGCCGGTCGCGGCGACGTCGTCCTCCCAGTGCGTGTCCTGCGCGCCGAGCCGCACGCCGCTCATCGTGATCGCGGTCTCAACCGTCGCGAGATAAATGAACGGCGGGCAGAGGATCGTCTCCACGCCTTCCACTTCAGCCACCTGAGACGCGATAGAGTTCGCGAGTTCGAAGGCAGTGGCGAGCCGCATGTTGCACTTCCAGTTGCCAGCGACGATTGGTGTTCGCGTCATCACGCGCCAAACTTCCGGAACCGCCCCGCGTGGCCCATGGCCAGCGGGAGCGCCTCCTTCGCGGGGAACGTTCCCAGCACGCCGGTCTGGAGGGATGTCTCGTTGAACGCCTCGCACAGGTCGGTGCGCCCGAATTTCGACCAGAGGATGAAGGGGACCGGATGCCAGGAGTGAGCAGCCATCGTTGCCGGCGTAGAGTGGTCACCCGTCACGATCAACACGTCCGGCTCCAGCTCGAGGAACGAATCGATGTGGGCGTCCACTTCCTCGATCTTGCTCACCTTCGTGTCGAAGTCGCCGTCTTCGCCGGCGGTGTCAGCATACTTGTAGTGGACGAAGAAGAAGTCGAAGGACGACCAGTTCGCCTTGAGCGTGGCTAGAGTGTCCTCAATAGTTGGGCCGACGTCCAGGGCGGTCATGCCGACCAGCTTCGCGAGGCCGCGGTACATCGGGTAGTGAGCTATAGAAGCCGTGCGCATCTTGAACACTTCCGGCATGGCAGGCCAGTCGGGCGCCCTGGCGAATCCCCGGAGGACCAGCATGTTGGCGGGGGCTCTGTCGGCGAGGTAAACGGCCGCCTCACTTGCCCACTGGTTCACCAGCGTCGCGGTCAGTTCGCCCTCAGCGTTGGTGGCTTCGGTAAGTAGCGGTTTCGCGCCGAGAACCTGCGGGTCGGTGTCGGTAACGGCATCCGACAAACCCTCGCCGCGGAGGACGAGTACGAAGCGGTGCTCGCGCACGGGCTCGACAAAGACCTCCACTCCTGGGAGCTTGATCTCGCGCAGGCCTTTGACGATTTCTGCGCTGCGCTCGGTTTCTATCCGTCCGGCGCGGCGGTCTATGATCAAACCGTCCTCGCCGACTGTGCAGAAGTTGCCCCGGGCGGCGATATCAGATGGCAGTAGGTCGAAATCGATGCCGGTGGCTTCGAGGGCGCCGCGGCCGATCTGGTAGACCAGCGGGTCATAGCCGAAAAGAGCGAGATGGCCGGGTCCGCTTCCGGGTGTGATCCCCATGCCAACCGGGACGGTAAAGCCGCAGTTGCTCTGGCGGGCCATGCGGTCCAGGTGCGGCGTCCACGCCGCTTCCAGTTCCGTTCTGCCCGTCTCCGGGTTAGGCAGCCCGCCCAACCCGTCCAGGACGAGGAGGACAATCTTCGTGTCGTTTGTCTTGGCTAGCTGGCGGGCGAGTTCCAGTTCCATCCGAATCGATTATGCGCGACGGCGTAGACGCAAGGCCACCCGGCACATCTCAGCCCTGCCCGAAGCGCTCTAGCAGCGCCGCGATCGCCTTCGTCCCCTTGTGGAAGTCATCCAGGCGGATGTTCTCGTTCGGCGCGTGGATGGCGGCGTCGGGGTATCCGATGCCACAGTCGGCGGTCGGCAACCCCAGGGTCGTGACGAAGGGGTACAAAGGACCCGTCCCGGCCATCGCTGGCGTGATCACGGGCTCCGCGCCGTAAACGGGGCGCATCGCGTCGAGCATGATCTGGACGAGCGGGTCGGTGACAGGCGTTCTTGCCGGGTGCTCGCCACCGAGGCTGGTGACGCGCACGTCTTCGAAGCCGTGGCGGTCGAGGTGGGCGCGCAATTTGCGCTCGATGTCGTGGGGATCCTGGTCGTTGACGAGACGAAAGTCGACCTTGGCCATCGCCCGGGCCGGGAGCACTGTCTTAGGGCCCTCGCCCTGGTAGCCGGCGGAGAGGCCGTCGATCGTGGCCGTCGGCTCGAAGAGGTGGCGCAAGTTGTAGTCCACGCCCGTGACACCGGTCGTTGACCGCGCGATCCCGTAGGCCTTCAGCGTCTCCTCATGCTCCCTCGGCAGCTTCTCCACGGCAGCGCGCTCATCAGAAGTGGGCGGGCGGACATCGTCGTAGAACCCGTCGATCATGATTCGCTCGTCCGGACCCTTGATCGTGGAAAGGGCCCACGTGAGGCGCCAGGCGGCGTTCGGGAAGACGGTGCCGTACGACGAGTGGGCATCGTGGGAAATCCCCTCGCATTCCAGTTCCACGTAGAGAAGCCCTTTCACGCCGAGCGTGATCATCGGCAGCCCCTCCCAGGTGACGCCGCCACCTTCCCAGATGCAGGCATCGGCGGACAGCAGGTCCTTGTGCCGCTCCACAAACGCTTCCATGTGTGGCGAGCCGATCTCCTCGTCGCCTTCTATGCAGAACTTGATACCGCAGGGGAGTTCTCCACGGGTTTCACGCCAGGCACGGATCGCCTGGAAGCGAGCCGCGATGTTGCCCTTGTTGTCGTACGACCCGCGTCCATACAGCTTGCCGTCCTTGATCACCGGCTCGAAGGGCGGCGTCTTCCATTGTTCCAGCGGCTCCTCTGGCTGGACGTCGTAGTGGTCGTAGAAGAGCAGGGTCTTTGGCGAGGCGCCCCTCGCCATGGCGCAGACGACAGGCTGCGCCGGAGGGCCCTCGGGCTTCGGGACGATCTTCACCTCGAAGCCCAGGGAGCGCAATTCCGCGGCCACCCATTCGGAAGTCTCTTCGATGGCGCGCCCCTGTGCGCTTACCGTTTCGAAGCGCAGCAGCTCCGTGAGCTTCCGGAGGGCTTCGTCCTGGTGGTCGTCGATATACTCGAAAATGTCCTGCATCAAGCGGTCTCCTACTGCGCTACGGGTTCGCGGATCATCGTGATCATATAGCCGCCCGTCTCGTTGTGGGCAGATGCCTTACCGCTTCGGTCAGGCCGATATCCAAGCCGCAGCCAGAAGTAGAGGTTCAAGCCATCGGCCGGATCCACCCGCGCGACGAATGTCTTACCGGGGAACTCGGCTTCCAGGAGCTCCACCGCTTCCGTGCCGAATCCCAACCCGCGACGAGACGGGTCGACAACGATATTTGTGATGAGCGCCTCCTCGTTGCCTTGCACTCTCGCGAAGACCACGGCGCCACCCTCATCGACGGAATGAAAAGCGAACCGGGCGGAACCTGCGTCGTCTGCATCGGTGGTTGCCCACTGTGGCAGCACCTCCGTCGGCGCTACGGAACGACAGACAAGCCGATTCGCAAGGTTGGCCGTGATCACGACGCCGCGGGCGCCCCAGCGAGAAACGACTCCGTCAGTGGCGCCACCTGCCGCAACGGCACCGACTGCACCGGGCATCCCGACAGCGACTGCAAGAACGTCTCACCGTACTGGCGCGTGACGATGCGCGGATCGAGAACGACCACGACACCGCGGTCCGACCGTGAGCGGATGAGGCGGCCGAAACCCTGCTTGAAGCGGATGGCCGCCTGCGGCAGCGTGTACTGCGAGAAGGCGTCCTCGTATTGCTCCGAGCGCGCGGCGTGGACCGGATCTGTGGGTACGGGGAAAGGCAGGCGGGTGATTACGAGCAAGGATAGGTGTTCTCCGGGGATATCGACGCCCTCCCAGAAGCTCGCCGTGCCCAGGAGGACCGTCTTCGGATCCGATTGCAGCGCCTTTACAAGCTGCCGCGCCGACCCGTCGATCCCCTGCCCGAGGACAGTGATACCCGCCTGCCGCAAATCCTCGCTGACGAGGCGGTGCACTGTGCGCAGTGCGGCGTTGGACGTGAAGAGGACCAGCGCCCGGCCGTCAGTGGCCCGGCCGAGGTCGTGGACGGCCTGGGCGACCATGTCGATGTGATTCGGTGCGTTCGGTTCGGGCATGTCGGCAGCGACGATGAGGCTCGCTTGCTTCCCGAAATCGAACGGCGATCCGAGGGCCAGCGTCTCGCACTCGTCCACACCCAGGCGCTGCTGTAAGTACGTGAATTGCCCGCCAGACTGCAGAGTGGCGCCGGTGAAAATCACACCGCGGCCCTCCAGGTAGACGCTGTCCCGCAAGCGCTGGGATACGTCCAGCGGCACCCACGAGATCGTCACTCCGCCGTCCGAACGCTCCGTCTCGATCCATGTGATCCGCAGTGGGTCGTCCGCCTCGATCGCGACGCCGATCCCACGGGAGATGCCGACGGTGTCATCGAGGCAGGTGATGGCCTCGCTGAGGAGGAGTTCGGCGTTCGGCCCTCCCGATTCGCGGTCCTCGCCCAATCCTTCAACCAGCCGCTGTAAGGCACCCGCCACGACGCCGAGCGCGGCAGCGGCGTTGGCCCACGCCACTTCGATATCGGACCAGCGAGCCTGGGCGCGCGTCGACCGCTTCACGTGCAGGCGTGACTCCTCACCTCCCACCTCGTCCGAAAGGAACGACGCGAGCAAGCCATAAAACGTTCGGAGATGCTCGCGGACTGGCTCCTCGGCGTCCCTCAGCGCCCCGGCCGTCAGCTTCAGTTGCCCGCCAAAGGCCGAGCCGCCGCTTTCCTTCAGCACCTTCCGGGCGAGCGAGGAGCACCGGTCGGCCAATTCCTCCGCTTCCTTCTGGCGGCAAGAGAAGCCGAACTGGCGGCTGGCCTCGTCTTCGAGGTGGTGTGCTTCATCGACCACCAGGTAGTGATATGCCGGGATGACGCCGCCGCCGATGGCTGCGTCAGCCAGTAGCAGAGAGTGATTCGCCACGACAACGTGCGATGCCTCCCCTTGCTTGCGCGCCTTCAGCAAGTAGCACGAGCCATCTACGACGAATGGGCTGTTGTCGCTTGAGCACTCGGCCTTATCTGCACTCAGCTTCGACCACAGGAACTCTTCCTCGGGAGCGACACGGATTTCGCCGCGGTCGCCGGTCGCGGATTCGTCGAGCCAGACGAGTATCCGCGATGCCATCTTCGCCTCCTCGTCCGTGAGTACGCTACCTGATAGGGCGTGGAAGCGGCGCAAGCAGAGGTAGTTTCGGCGGCCCTTGAGCTGGCAGGCGACGAAGGCTCCCTCGCCCATCAACTGCTGCACCGCCGGGATGTCCTTCTTCGCGAGTTGCTCTTGCAGGTTAATCGTCGATGTCGAGACAACAACCCGGCCGCCGTTCGCCACGGCCTGGGCCGCGGCGGGGATGAGGTAGGCCAGTGATTTCCCGGTACCCGTGCCGGCCTCCACCATCAGGTGGCCCTGGGCGTTGAGGCAGTCATTTACGGCACTGAGCATTTGCGCCTGCTGTGGGCGCTGCTCGAAGGATTCGAATACGTCGGCACGACCGGCGGCGGCGCTGAGGCAAGCCAGCGACTCATCTGCTGGCACCGCGACCCGGTCGTTCCTCGGCGCCCTCACCGGCGTGGGCTGTTTGCCGTTAGGTGCCCGTGTTCGTGGCCTGTCTCCAGCTCGCTCACCGGATCGCAGGTCCCACGCGGTGCGGAAGAAGCCGCGCCAGGGGAACTGCGTCGGTGTTAGCCACTGGCCGATCTGCGAGAGCGTGTCCGCCGGCATGGCGACGGCCCGTTCCAGTAAGGCGAGGAAAAGCAGTCGCGAAGCCTCCGCGTCGGCAATTGCCCGGTGATGCCCGTGGAACTCGATTTCGAACGAGGCCATGAGGTCGGCGAGCCCGAAGTAACCGGACATCGGCACGAGGATTTCGGCCAATTGCTGGGTGTCGTAGATCGCGACCGGCCGCCGTATCCGGTGCGCGTCAAGTACCGGCACGTCGAACCCGCAAAGGTTATGCCCGACGAGAATCGACCCAGCGAGAAATCGTTCGAGGTCCGAAGCCACGACCTCGATTGGCGGCGCTGTTGCCAGATCTTCGTCGGTGATGCCAGTCAGGCGCTTGACAACGGGAAGGAGCGGCTGCCGAGGGTTGACGAGGGTGGTGAACTGGTCGGCGACGCCGTCGAGCGTGAAGCGGATAGCGCCGATCTCGATAATGGAATCGTTGTCGAAGTCGAGTCCCGTGGTTTCGAGGTCAAGGGCGACGTAGGTTTGGGACAATTCGGCGCAATCATAGCACTCGTTATCTGCGAAGCCACGACATCAGTGGCGCGTCATCAACCCTCGGCCGTCTCCAACTCCGACTCCAGGTCATATGGCCGCAACTCCCCAATGGGCAATCCCTGGCCCGGATAGTAGCGCCCCCCGTGGAGTTGCTCCAGCAGGTGCGCAGAATCCCGCAACTCCTCCTCAAAAACCGTCACGAAATACCCGACTCCAGCTGTCGAGTGGCAGTCACTTGCACCGATACCAGTCTTGCCGAGGACACGCGCCACCTTCAAAGCGAACTGGTTCTCCACCGGTTGCGTCCCGCCGTTCGCCACCTCGATGTCGTCCACGATACCGAAGATGGGCATGCGCTCCGCCGCTTCTTCAGGCGTCATCGTGAATGGCGGCCGTCCGTCCCGCCGGAAATGAATCGGGTCGAAAAAGTGCCTGAACGGGTGGGCGACGATCATGAAGCCACCGACGTCGTCGAGCACACGGCGCAATTCCGTAGCGCGTCGGATTCCCGGCATATAGCTCGTCAGCCCAAGGGCGATGATATGCCCCATGTCCGTCGAGACCTCCATGCCGGGGTTCACGAACAACCCGCTGCTCTCCCGGTACTCGCGGGTGAGGTGTGGCTCCCATACCCTGTCATGCTCGGTGATATTTACGCCGGTAAGGCCGATGTCACTGGCAACTTCTGCCAGTTGCTCGGGCGTTAGCGAGGAATCCGCTGCTCCACGCACAGTGTGAACGTGCATGTCCATGATCGTTCCGGGCATGTCCCTAGGTTCAGTTGTCCGGCGTTGTCGGTCAAGAATCCCAGGTCAGCGTCGATGCGGCCGCTGTGAGTGTGCGCACCACGTACACGCGCTCGCCCATCTTGGGGCGGTTCATGCGGGCGCGAATGGCTCTGGCTTCGGCTTCGCCACTGGTGAGGGCGAACAGGGCGGGACCGGCTCCAGACAGGTGAACCGACGACGTACCTGCTTCAATCATCCACTGGCGGTACTTCACGAGATCCGGGAACATCTTCTCAGCAGCCCGTTCAAAGGCATTGATGAGCATGGCTGGGTCAGGCGCGCCTCCATTCACCACGTAGTGGCGAAAAGCGCCAGTAGTGGATCCGTCGGAGAGGTCTGCAGCTTCCAGCAGAGAGTACATGAGCGCCGATTTGTTGGGCACGGCGATTGGCGGCACCACCACAACGAGCCAGGTCGGAGCCACATCCGGGAGAGGGAGAGGAGTCACGCGCTCGCCCCGCCCTTCAGCGAGGGCTGTGCCACCGTGCAGAAAGAACGGCACATCGGAGCCGAGTTCAGCCGCCATCGCCGAAAGCTCCTCGTCGTCCCACGGTGAGCCATTGGCTGCGTTCAGCAGGCGCAGTGTGGCTGCCGCATCAGAGCTTCCCCCACCGAGACCGGCACTGATCGGCACGGATTTCTTGACGTGGATAGTGCCGCCGGTTTCGTAAGCTTCGCAGAACCGCCGCGCAGCCATCGCGATCAAATCCTCATCGTCCGGGATGCCCGAGCCCCCAATCGAGATTCCCTGGCCGTCCGACGTCTCGAAGCTCAGTTCATCGTGGAGGTCGATCGCCTGCAGGACTGTCCGGACTTCGTGGTAGCCGTCCTCACGGCGGCCGAGCACCTCCAGCGTCCAGTTGATCTTGGCCGGGGCGACGGTGGTGATCACGCGCTGATGCTCGGGGCGGCTCGACGGTACGCGAAGTACAGGTCGCGCCACGCATCCAATTCCAGGGCTTCCGGCCTGAGCGTCGGGTCGATGTTAGCGCGGACCAGCATCGCCTCCGCGTCGGCCGCAGGAATCCTCAACCCCACTGAAAGCGAGTTACGCAAACGCTTCCGCGGCGCAGCAAATCCGGCCCGCGCCAGTTCCAGGAAGCGCTCTCGGTCGTCAACTTCTACGTCGGGCGAGTCGCGAATGTCCAGACGCAACACCGCGGAATGCACCTTTGGCTTCGGGCGAAACGCAGCCGGTGGGACCTTGAAGAGCATCCGGCACTCGGCGAGCGACTGGAACTCCACAGCGAGATAGGACATGTCGCCCGGGGACGCCGCGATTCGTTCCGCGACCTCGAGCTGGAGGGTGGCCACGACGTGACGGGGCGGAATTGCCGCGTCGAGAAACTTCCGGATGATGGCGCTGCCGATGAAGTACGGGAAGTTGCCGACGACGACGTACGGCAGCCCGCCCGCGCCCGCGGCGAGGATGTCCGTGATGGGCACGTCCAGCACGTCGCCCTCGACAACGTGGACGTTTGCGTTCCCGGCGTATTCCTCGCGCAGACTGGCGGCCAGCGCCGCGTCAACCTCCACTGCGATCAGGCGCTCTGTCCGCTGCGTCAGAATGCGTGTGAGCGCGCCCCGGCCGGGGCCGACCTCGATGACAGTGTCCCCCGGCTCTATCGGCACGGCACGGCTGATCCGCCCGAGGATGCGGCGGTCGACGAGCCAGTGCTGGCCCAGTTCCTTGCGCGCGCCGGCTCGAGTGGTCACAGCCGCATTATGCGCGAGGCAACGCGGAATAAGCGAAAAGTACGATCGTGCACCCACTGTCGATCTGGGGCCGCGAGCTTGTTCACAGTAGACGGCTCCAGTCCGGTTTACCTGCGGCGCCCAGACCTACCCACTTACCGTTGCTTCCTTCCGGACCTGGCGGGGTTCGCGGTGGCCTGCCGCGCAGGGCCAGACTCTCAACGCCGCTAGTTGCGGACAGTCCTCACGGCACCTGGACCTCGAGCGGGAATTCAACCCCGCTATAGCGGATTGCGGGTACAGGGCACCGCTAGCTCCCCGTCTAGCACGACCACCAAAGAGCGTATAGGTGGGCCTTCGAGGGTGTCAAGGCGAGACCGGACCATATGACCAACGTCGCAAAGAGAAAGGGCCGGGGCACGCTAGTGGGGCGATGCCGCGACCCTCTCACGGGGTAAATGCTCGACCTCATTCAACCACCTTCTGTTGAGCCTTGACGGCGGGATCGGGGTAACAACCACGTATCAAAATAAAACGGCGACTCCGGCTCACCCAACTGCCTACTGTTGAGATGCGAATACGCCGTGCGATAGACTACGGGCTGCCGGCCCCTGGGCGGCTCCACACGATGCCACCTATCCGCAAAGCGCTAATCCTCGCCGCCGGGTACGGTACCCGCTTCCTCCCCGCCACCAAGGCGGTCCCCAAGGAGATGCTGCCCATCGTGGACCGCCCCGTAATCCAGTACATCGTCGAAGAGGCCCTCGCGTCGGGGCTGGACCAGATCTACATCGTAACCGCTACCGCCAAGCGGGCCGTGGAGGACCATTTCGACCGCCTGTCGGAGCTGGAGGTGGCTCTCGAACGCAAGCCGGAAGCGCTGGCGAGGGTCCAGGAGACGGGGGATGTCGATATCGCATTCGTCCGTCAAAAGGAGATGCGGGGACAGGCTGACGCGATCCTCGCGACAAAGCGCTTCATCGGCGATGAGCCCTTCGCCCTGTTCTACCCCGATGACGTGATCTTCGGCCCCCAACCGGCGATGCGCCAGTTGCTGGATGTGCACGAGAAGCACGGCGGCTGCGTCCTGGCCGTGGAGCGTGTTAGCGAGGAAGACATCACCCTTTACGGCGCCATCGAAGCAAAGCCCGTCGAAGACGGCGTCTACAAAGTCAGCCGCATTGTCGAGAAGCCTGCCCCCGGCGAGGCGCCTTCGCTCCTCGGCACCATCGGACGCTACGTCATGACGGCCGAGATCTGGCCTCTGTTGGAGACGACGCCCGAAAGCGCCAACGGCGAGATGTTCCTCACCGACACGATCCAGATGCTGATGGACCGGGGTGGCGACGTTTACGCGCGCGAACTGACAGGCGACCGCTTCGACACTGGCCGACCGATCGGCCTGCTCGAGGCTTCGATCCACCAGGCGTTGCGGCGCGACGACATCGGCCCGGAGCTGCGCGAATACATGGAAGACGCATTGGACTGACATGCGTACGCTGATCGTCGGCCTGTCCCTTCCCCACGTCACCTTCGATAACGCCACGTTTCTTTCCGCGCCGTCCTTTAGTGAGTACCACCATGTGGTCGTTGATCTAGCCTCGGTCGCGGGGTCCGTCCAGGATGTCGTCGACGGCACGGGCGCAGCCTCTACATTCGGCGGGCAGGTCGTGGTCAATGGCCCTGCCAGTGCCTACGCCTTCCCCCTCGCCGACCTCCTGGCGATGCGCCGCCGCGAGGCAACGCGGCTGCTGGAAACCGGCGGCAGGGTGATACTCATCGGATCGCCAGTCACAGCCGTAACTGGTGTCGCCGAAATAGCAGGCTGGACCAACGCCTCCTGGCTGCCTGAACTGCCTGAAGTCGCCTTCGATGCCCTGCTCAAGCCCGGCTTCGGTCGTGAGGGCGCCGTCCTCACAGACGCGGAGCACAAGTTCGCCCCGTTCATCACACAACTTGCGACACGCATCGGCTATCGGGTCGAGGCGGACGAGGACGTGCTGGCGACCTGCGAAGGCGGCCACGTCTTCGCCCGCAGCCAGGGCGGCGCGGCGATCGGGTTCGAGTTCGCCCTCGGTGGCGGCACGGCCGTGGTCCTCCCCGCGATAAACAAGCCGGACCGGGACCGCCAGCAGATCGCCGCCGGGATGATTCAGTCCCTTGACCCGACGGAACGCGAGAAAGCGGCAGCCGAACAAGCGAACGAAACGACGGGAGTGAACTGATGGGAGCGAAGTTACTCGAAGGCAAGCGCGCCTTCATCATGGGCGTCGCCGACAAGCACAGCATCGCCTGGGGGATCGCGCAGCAGATGCACGCTCATGGCGCCGAGCTGGCATTCTCCTACCAGTGGGAACCCAAAGGCCGCCTCGAACGCAATCTCCGCGAACTCGTCACCACGCTGGAAGGCGCGGAGGACTCACTGATGGTCCCATGCGACGTCACCGACGACGAGTCGATCGAGCGCGCATTCGCCGCCGTCAGCAAGCAATGG
>Ga0208685_1000531_pt1 | contig 13377 bp, 7 predicted proteins | sample EasRivMeERMLT890_FD_187533 | JGI IMG/M metagenome (GOLD analysis project Ga0208685, IMG submission 187533) | Soil microbial communities from meander-bound floodplain in the East River, Colorado, USA - East River MetaG ERMLT890 (SPAdes) (version 2) | ecosystem: Environmental > Terrestrial > Soil >...
GATCCGTGGTCCCCACGAGCGCATTCAGCGCAGCCTGGTCTTGCAGATTCACGACCAGGTCCGGAGGGTTGGGGACCAAATCCGTCGAACGCAGGTCCAGCGAGAAGGGGAAGGACTCGGTGGACGAAGGGGCCCCGGAGGTCTTGGTTACATATACTTGGCCGACGACGGCGGCACAGCCCGAGAACTCGTTGAATGCGTAGGTGAACGTAATCTGCTGGGTGGCGGCGTCGTAGGTGCGCGTGGGGTGAACGTAGTATCGGATAAATTGAGGCACGCCCGGGATGGGTGCCCACTCGGCGTCCCAGATGCGGATCGATCGATCCGCAGGCGCGAACAGGCCCATTTCCGCCGACGTGGTCGCCGCGTCGACGAAGCAGGACGCCGACGTGCGGAGGACCAAGCTCGCCTGGAACTGCCCCGCGTCGCCCATGGGGCACCCCGTGATCTTCAGTGCGGGACTGCCCGGCAGTGGCAGCGTCGAGCTCATCACATACGGGGGAAGCGGGACTGTGGTGAATGTGGCCGGTGCTGAGGTGCCGACGCCGTTCACACCCGGGTTCCACACGGTGATCGTGTGGTTCCCCATTCGTGCCACGTCGTTGGCGGTGATCGTCCCGTGGAGCAGCCCTGATCCGACATCGTACGTCGTGGGCACGTCCCGTCCGTCGAAGCGGAGGATCGAATAGGGATACAGGTTGGTTCCCCCCGCCCAGACAGCGAGGTCGAACCCCGTGAGATACTCCGGATCGCTCGGCATGACGCTGGTCTTGGACACGTAGGTCAGGGTCGGCGCGTTCTTCGACTGGATGGTGAACTGGTTCCCGCTGCTGGTCTGGGTGCCCGTGATGACCACCTGGATCTCGCGGGAGTTCAGGGCTGTCTCCGAGACGCCGCCCGTGCCGGCGAACGCATCGAGCGCGATCCCGGCGTCGAAGTTCATGCGAACGATGTAGGTACCGGCGGGGAGCGCGGGGAAGCTGTAGGCACCGCTCGCGTTGGTGGCGGTCGTGCTCACCACGGAGCCGGATTGCACGAGGTGGATGGGCACGCCGGCCCGCGGTTGGAACGAGCCATGGTACGCCTGCACGGTCCCCGAGATCGTCGCCGTGCCGTAGGTGATCCGCCCGAAGCCGATGGCGGAACCGACAGCATTCAGGTTTCGAACCCACTGGCCGACGGTGAGCACGTTGGTGACGGTCGCGGTCGACGTGAACTCGTCCACGACCGTCGACGTGTAGTCTCCCCAGGGTGAGGCACCACAGTTGGTCCCCCGGCACCTCCGCAGCGGGCTCAAGCCGGCTTTCACGAGCCACTCGGGGCTCCGGGTCTCGCCTTTCCGTGCGAGCAGGTAGCAGCTTCCGGGCTCGGTGGCAGAGGATCGCAAGTACCCTACGACCAGCGTCCCCTGGGCGTCCTCGCAGGCGCTCGGATGCTCGTACTGCGTGCCCGGGGTTCCGATCGTGAAATCGTCGAGGATCACGGGCTGCGGGTCCGGTTCGAAGCGGATGCATCGGATCGCCCATGCGCTGGGACTCCCGTCCGCGTAGTCCTTCTCGACGTTGTACGCAGCGGTCACGCGTCCGTTCCTGACGCTGAGGTCTCCGGGTCGGGTGTGCAGTTCGAAATTGCGCGGCGCACAATCCGATGGATACGTGCTCGGCTGTTCGAAGTTGGGGTAAGGGTCGCTCGAGCCCGACGCAACGAGGTGAGGAGATCCCACCGGCGCCGTCGCAGCGGACCCCGGTCCGATCACCAGACTCACCAGTTCTCTAGACGATCCTATGCCAGCCAGGAACAGTCGGCCGTCCGGAGCCGAGCCACGAGCGGGACGGTAATCGACGCTCCATACAAGAATCCGCGCGGGGCTGATGATGCCGGACGGATGATTGCTGTAGAGGCTGGGCTTATCGAACAGATATCCATATCGTGTTCCCGCTCCCGAGACCACGATGATCTTGTCGCCGCTCACTCCAACGGTTGGGTAGTCGTTGTCGGAGACGGTGAAGTGGTTGGCGTAGTAGTCGCTGGCGACGGTCGGATTGCCGCCGGCCTTGAGAACGGCAATATTGACGGTGGACGTCCCAGGCGGGTCGGGCGGACCGTTGGGGCCTTGCGCGACGATGATGAACCGGTCTCCGTCCGCGTCGTAATGGCACACCGGATCGCCCACCGTCCCGCGCCCGAAGATCTGGTCCGGATTGAACACCGTTGGATTCGCCATGTTCGTCCGTGGGAAAACGCGGACGAACTGGTCGTAGCGGTGGAGTACCTGCATGATGTGATTCGGTCCCGCTGCGATCGTTCCCTCGGCGACGGTGGGGCCACCATCCGCGCTCTCCAGCGTGGGCTGCTGGGTGAACGTCTGAGCACCCGCCGGCACAAGCCACGAGGATCCGGCAACCGCTGCGATCAGGCTCACGAGCAAAAGCCGATCAACCACACTTCGGTATCCGCGGCCCTTGGGACGGGATCCGGCGACCTCGTTCCCCAGGAGCCCACTCATGCATGCTTGCCGCCGGAGCCTGCTCGACATGTCGTCCCCCTCTCCCCTGTATGACGTCTCGGACAGCCGCTGCGCAATGCCTAGTGGAGACTGGACGGACACCGGGAGAGGATTACGAACCAAGGAGTCGGATTCTGATCCGCCGCGTCTTCGCGCCGGCTAGTTCCCGAGCGCGGAGTAGCGCACCAGCCGGAAGCGGCTCGGCTCGGCGGCCTTCATCGCGGCGGCGAGCGCCTCGTGGCGGTCGTCCCAGACGTTCCAGCGCTCGATGAACGCCAGCGCGCGGGCTTTGTCGCCGGCGCGCTGGAGCGCCAGCACCTCGCGCAGCAGGGAGGCGACGGCCGCCGGGTACTTCGCGTAGTCGATCGTCAGCCGCCGCATCTCGGGGTGGTAGGAGAGTGCCCCGTGCTCGAGGAACCAGTTGAGCTGCATGTTCTGCATGACGCCGTAGACCTGGTCCGGCCGCGGCTGGCTCTTGTTGAGCATGCGGTTGATGCCGCTCGCGTACACCGCGCGCGCCATCCGTTCGTCGTAGTAGCCGCTCGCGCGCAGCGCCGGCACCAGGTAGAGGGAGACCAGATCGGCCTTCATTTCCTCGAGCGTCCCCGATTCCTCCTCGAGGGCGAGGTCCAGCGAGCGGCCGCGCTCGTCGAGGTCGGGCCCCAGGTAATGCCCCAGCTCGTGCCACAGCGTGCGGTAGAAGTTGCCGTCGGGGTCGAATTCGGCAAGGTGACGGGGATCGACGGCGGCCTCGAATGCCGCGCGGCTGCTCGCCACCACCGCCGGGTCGAGGATGATGTTCCGCCGCATGAGAATGGTGCGCCCGTAACGCGCGACGTTCCCCTGCTCGTTGGGCAGGATGCTGGCCGTGTTGGTGCCGCGCGATTGGCCGAAATCCGCGATCACGTCGTAGATCCCGACCGAGATGTCCTCGCGCACCCGCTTGTGCGGCTCGTACGGCAGGCTGTTTTCGAACGCCTGGAGCCCGCGGGTCGCGGCCCGCACCGCCGCGGTCCGCACCGAGTCCTCGAGCAGGACGCTGAGCGAGTGGAACGCCTTCACCCCGTACAGCTCGTCGTCGTAGGTCTCGTACGAGCCGATCTGAGCGTTCAACCGGCCGAAGCGCGCCGTCACCCACGCCGCGTCACCGGCCTCGTAGTCGTTGGCGATCAGGTCGCGGGCGCGATGGCGCAGGTAGCGGGCGAAATCGGGGCTCGTGGCCTCCGCGGCATGGGCGGCCTGGAACAGCAGGCTCGACACGCGCGAGAGGTCCGTGAACCAGGCGAGGCTGTAGGGCACGGCGTAGAACGCCGGGCCGCTGCCCGGGACCGAAGCACTGCCCGCACGCAGCATGGCCTCGACATCCGGCAGCAGCATCCGCAATCCCGGGTTCTGCGTCAGGACCGCGAGGTCGGCCCGGTAGCCCGCCGGCGTGGCGCGCCGCACGACCGTGCGCGGATGGAGCAGCCACTCGCGCTCTTCGGGGTGGGCGGCAAGATCGGCGTCGATCTCCTTCTGCGTGACGCCCCACGGATAGACGTTCTTCCCCGGCACCAGCGAATCCACCGGCAGGAACGGCACGCGGTCGTTGTCGAGCGTGGTGGCGATCGGTCCCTGCGAGAGCCACCAGAGGTCGCGGAGATCCTGGGCGTGCGCCGGATCGAGGCGCGGGGCAATCTTCACGAGCCCGCTGCGCGCGCGGTCGGCGTCGTGGTGCAGCTCGCGCTCGTGGATCTGCTGGACGATGCCGCCCGCCTCGTTCAGCAGCCGCACCACCTCGCGCTCGCTCGCCGGCAGCCCGGAGAGGTCGGGCGCAAGCTGCACGGTTGCGGTCTTGTCGAGGATCGCGCGGGTGAAGGTGCGGGGCGCGACGCCCGCGGGCATGCGTGGCGTGCAGGACGCGAGCAGGAGTGCCGCGGCCAGCAGGCGAAGGCGTGCGTTCAACCGGCGACGGCCAGGGGCCGGGAGAGCCACGCCACTTCGGCCTCCCGCGGGTACTCGCGGATCACGCGATAGAGCGCGTTGCGCTGGACCGGCGTCTTCCCGGCTTCGCGGATGGTCTGCACCATCGCGTCGGCGGCCAACCCCACCGGGCTCCGCGCGAGGGCCGCGTGCGCGATCTTCTCGACGCCGATCGTGCCGTCGAGGTCGGTGGCGCCGAACGACAGGCCGAGGCTCGCCGTGTCCTGGCCGAGCATGACCCAGTAGCTCTTGACGTGCGGCACGTTGTCGAACACGAGCCGCGAGACGGCGATCGTCTTCAGGTCCTCGATCGCCGAGGCCTGCCGCCGCACGAGTCCGGTGACGCCCGGCTGGAACGCGAGCGGTATGAAGGCGAAGAAGCCGGGCGCGCGGTCTTCGAGATCGCGCAGGTCGATCATGTGCTGCACGCGCTCGGCGCGGGTCTCGATGTGCCCGTAGAGCAGCGTCGAGTTGGACGGGATTCCCATGCGGTGCGCGATCTCGTGGATCTCGAGCCAGCGCTTCGCGCCGATCTTCTGGTGGAACAGCTCGCGGCGCACGCGCTCGCTGAACACCTCGGCGCCGCCGCCCGGCAGCGCGTCGAGCCCGGCCTCGCGCAGCCGCTCGAGCACCCACTCGGCCGGCTGCTTGGTGAGCCGACAGAAGAAGTCGATCTCGACCGCGGTGTAGGCCTTGACCGAGAGGTCGGGCTTCTTCGCCTTCACCCAGCGGATGACGTCGAGGTAGTCGTCGAAGCGCCACTTGTTGTGGAGGCCGCCCACGATGTGGATCTCGGTGATCTCGGGATCCACGTGCGCCTCGATCTGCTCGCGCGTCATCGTGTAGGCGTTCGGATCGGTCGGATGCTTGGCGTAGTCGCAGAACTTGCAGCTCAGCACGCACACGTTGGTGGGGTTGAGCTGGCGGTTCACCGTGAAGTAGACGCGGTCGCCGTGGAGATCGCGGGCGTAGGCCGCAGCCAGTCGTCCGACCTCGAGCACCGGCGCTTCGAACAGCCGCACGCCCTCTTCCTGGTCCAGCCGCTCGCCGGCGAGCAGGCGCTCGCGGGCGCGCGCGACGACGGCGTCGCGGGAACGCAGCTCGGCAACGGCCTGAAGTTGGGCGGGGCGCATGGTTCCTTTGGGTAGCGGAACGGGCTTCGAGACCGCTGCGTGCAACCGCTCCGGCACCGCTCCAGCGAGGGTTCTACAGGACTCGCGAGGTTCCGCGCAACTGCCACCCGCCCCGCGGGACATTAGCGGCGCAAAACAGGACGAAGACGGACTGAACCGTGAGGTTTGGGGCGAGTCAAGTTATCCCGTCCGCGAACCCGGCCCCCTGAATCTCGCGGGGATTCCCTTGCTTCCGGTTCGGCCAGGGGGGGATGCTTCCTACCCAGTCGCCTGCACGAGGCGACCATCACAGGAGGACATGGCCATGCGGAAGCTTACCCTGCTCTTCATCCTTGGTCTCGCCATAAGCGCCTTTGCCGGCTGTGGCGGTTCCTCGGTCCAGTCGGTAGCCCCGACCACGTGGACCCAGGGCTCGGCCCAGGATCGCGCCGATCTGCTGTCGGATGCGGGACGGTACCCCGAGTTCATCGAGGACCCGGTCTACGAGGCCGACCTTCCCATGTCGAGCCTACTCCCGGCGCAGGTCGGGAGCCTCGCGGCCCAGGCCGAGATCGACCCGATCACGTTCCGGCGCAGGGTTCACGTGGTGACTCGAAGCTTCGAGTTCGCGTTCACCGACACCGACTCGGTCGGGCGCCCGACCCGGGCGATCCTCACCATCACCAAGGAACTGACCGGAACCTTCAACATCCTGGCGGATGACACGACCGGGAGCTTCAACAGGCCCCAGACCATCAAGAAGACGTTGTCCGAGCACTGGACCCGTCGCCTGGAGTTCGTACGCCAGGCCCCGCCGCCCGACGAGGACGGTGACGACGACGGTGACGACGATGACGGCCACGGCAGCATCGCCAGACGGAACGTTGGAACCTATGGCAATGGCAAGGGCCATGGCCACGGGCACGGCGATTCCAAGCGCGGCAACTGGGAGCTGACTGCGGTCTCGCTCATCGACGTCGACTCGCAGGAGGCCGGGACGGAGATCATGAGCGTCCAGTTCCAGGCCGCCGGACTGGACACCACGATCAGCGACCCCCAGGCGCTCATCGCGGTCGGCTCTCTGCCCGCATTGGCGCCGGGGACCGAGGTCACGGTCACGGTCACCACGAACGCGGCCGACGACATCGTGTTGCTGCTCACGCGCAATCACCGCGCACGGCTCCAATCGAACGGCCCCAACACCTATAGCGGGACGTTCACCTTGCCGGCCTCGCTCGGTTGCCACCACTTCGGGGTGGACGCGATCTCCCACGCCACCCTGTTCGACAGCGTGGCGCCGTACGACTCCGAAACCTGGCTGTTCCCGATCCGGGCCGTCAGCGGAGCCCTGGCGACGAGGTAGGCTGTTTTCGAGCAAGCGGCGAGCGGCCGGCCCGATCCTGGCGCCGGCCGCTCGTCTTTTATGTTTCCTTCCAGGGCTGAAGCACGCCGCGGCGGGGCGAAAATCCCTGCCGGGGCCACGGGGTTTCGAGTATCCTTGCTGTCCCTTTCCCCCGGACTTCCCCGGGATACCGTCCCCCGACGAGGCCTGATCACCATGTCCCGCATTCTGGTCCGCCTGGCAGTTGCCGCCGTCGTGATCGGCGCCACCGCTGTTGCCACCGCACGTCTGAACAATCCGCCGGCCGGCCGAACGAACGCGCCTCCGATCGGCGCATACATCGCCGAGCTGAACTGCACGACCGCTCCCTGCCACACGGGGTCACCGCTCAACGAGCCGGGCGGACTGCTCGAGATCCTGGACATGCCCGCCTCGTTCGAGCTGAACACGACCTATCCCATCCGCGTGCGGCTCTCACGCACGTGGGCGCCGCTGCCGCCCGATCCGCTCCATTGGGGGTTCCAGCTCACCGTGCTGAGAGCCGACTCCGGCACCACCTACGGATCCTTCGGCGTGATCACGCCCGACCTCAGCACCGTCACGCCGACGACCGGCAACTACATCGGCCGGACCTACGTGCGGCACGACCAGCAGAATCACGAGGGTGAGGCGAGCCCGGTCGAGTGGACGTTCGACTGGACGACGCCTGGCTATCCAGCCGGCAAGGTCTACTTCTTCGCGGCGGGGAATGCCGCCAACGGCGACGTGAGCTCGCTGGGCGACAAGATCTACACCACATCCGACAGCACCTACTGGGACGATCTGCTCGGCGTGCCCGACCCCGCCGTGGCTCGCAACGAGCTGTCGGCGCCCGCGCCCAATCCGTCACGGGGTAGCGCGGTCTCGCTCAACTACTCGATCGCGCGTGCCGGCAACGTGGATCTCGCGGTGTTCGACGTGAACGGCCGCCGGCTGCGCACGCTGATCTCCGGAGAGCGGGCCGCCGGGCCTTCCTACGTCACGTGGGACGCGCGGAACGAGTGGGGCTCACGCGTCTACTCCGGCGTGTACTTCGCGCGCCTCGTCGGCCCTGGGTCGTCGTCGCCGATCGTGAGGAAGCTGATCCTCTCGGATTAGCTCGTCCGAGCTCGCTCCAGAGCGAGTCGCGGATTCACGGGGACTTGCGCCAGCGCAACCTGCGCGCACCAGCCGCTCGTCGTCGACACGCAAGTAGAACCCTGCGCGTTCGAATCACAAGCCCAGGTGGTAGGTGAATTTCGCGAGGAAGATGTTCTTCGAGGGCGTCGAGGTCAGGCGGTCCATGTCGTTCGAGAACTCGAAGTCGCCGGTCGGCGTCGTGTCGGAGCGATCCTGGGTCCACACCAGGAAGAAGGTCGAGCCCGGGCGGTACTCCCAGCGCAGCACCATGTTTCCGCGCAGCGAGACGTAGTTGAAGTCCGGGTTGCCGATGTCGATCGGCGGCGCGGGGCCGGCGCCGTCGGGATCCGCGATCCCGTTTACCTCGTCGAACGTCGAGCCGTTCTCGCCGTAGACCAGGAAGTCCCGCGTCCGCGGCCGCGCCAGCTCCTTGAACTGCTGATAGTCGCCGGCCGAGAGATAGGGCTGCATGAAGAGCTGGAGGCTGAGGTTGGGCGTGAACGAGGCGTTGATCCTGAAGTTGGCGGACACCGTCGTCTGGTCGAGCTGTGAGAACACGTAGCGCCCGCCGAAGGTGCTGGTCGCGGTCGCATCGTCGTAGTTCCCGACCCACTGCTGGTTCTGGTGGACCTGCTCGATCCCCGGCCCGATGGACACCTTCAGGTTGGTCGCCGGCTTCAAGTCGATCGCCGGATAGGTGCTCGCGTACCACGAGCCGTCCTGCGAGACGCTGGTGTTGATGTTGATGTAGTAGAAGCGGGTGCGCTTGCCGTCGGTGTCGAAATACGTGTTCGCCTCGACCGAGGTCGGCGTCAGCATCAGCGGTCCACCGCGGGTCAGCCGGTTGCTGAGATGCTCGGGGTAGTAGCCGCCGCTGTAGTCCCAGCTCCAGTTGTTGGCGAACTCGGTGAAGCCACCGGCGTAGAGACCGCCACCGGTCATGACGCCGCCCATGTCGAGGCTGCCGAACAGCGCCCCGAACACCTCGGTGTACTTCCGCACCTTGGTGACGTCAGTCCACTTGCGACCGCCGCCGGCGTGGAAGTTGATGACGTCGGCGCGGCTCTGGAAGCCGACATCGTTCACGTCGAACCCCTGGCTCATGTAGCCGATCGCCGAGTTCACGAACGTCGCGCCCTTCTGCTTGTTGAGCCACACCCGGGTGCCGTGGCCGAACAGCCGGGTGGCGTTGGGATCCACTTCGACGTGGCCGGCGTCCGGGCGCTGGAAGTAGTGGAGCGAGTTCTGCTGCACGCTCGTGATGCGCGAGGTGGAGCCCTCGATGAGCGAGACGCCCGACCACCCCGAGATCACCCACATCTTTTCCTTGTCGAGGAAGGTCCAGCCGTCGACGCCGGTGAAGTAGGAGCCGCTGTTGAGATAATCCTCGAGATTCGGATCGTCGAACGAGCGCGCCGCCGCGGTGCCCATGAGGCCGATCCCGCGCTTGCCGTCGCTCAGGGACTTGAGCCCGCGCGCCACGCCGTAGAAGGTGGCCGGCTCGATCTCGGTGCCGTTCACCATCTCGCGCTGGGTGGCTGAGAGCAGCGAGCCGAAGTCCATGCCCGCGAGCTTCCCGGTCACCTTGCCGGCGCCGAGGATCGTGGTGCCGACCGGGGCGCCGTCCACGTCACCCGCGAGCGTCGGGGTGCGGCCGATGCGGCGGCTGTAGAAGAACGTCGGCTCCGGCCAGTTGAACCCCCAGTAGTTGTCCGCGCCCTGGTTGCCGAAGCGGAAGATGTTCCCGCCTTCGACGAAGAACGGGCGCTTCTCGCCGAAGTAGGTCTCGACGTCGCTCAGGTTCACGACCGCCGGGTCCACCTCGACCTGACCGAAGTCGGGGTTCACGGTGCCGACCAGCGACAACTGGGTGCCGAGGCCCATGCGCAGATCGCCACCGACGTTGCCCGCCTGGTCGGTTTCGGTCTCGAAGCTCTCGTACTTGCTGGTGACGTAGGGAATGATCTCGATCGCATGTCCGGCGTGCACGCCCTGGATGCCGACCAGGTTCGGGAAGCGCGACACGAAGCCGCTCGCCTGCTTGGGCTGGAACACCACATAGTCCCATTCGCTGTGGCGCATGATGCAGCGCGAGAAATTGATGCCCCACACCGGACGGTCGCCGCTCGCGAAGCGGAGCTGCGAGAACGGAATCCGCATCTCGGTGGTCCAGCCGTCGGCGCCGCGCTTCACGCTCGCATGCCACACGCCGTCCCACGAGTCGTCGTCCCAGCCGTCGTTGAAGAGCGTGCCGTCCACCAGCGTCCCCGAAGCGTTCACCCGGAAGTAGTAGCCGGTGCGCCGGTCACACAGGGGGTCGAGGTAGACGGTGAAGCGATCGGCGGCGACATCGTTGTCGCGCCGGCTCAACCCCTGGTAGATCGAGTCCGGCGCGGTGTCGAACATGTGGGCGCCGATGTAGATCGCGGCCTCGTCGTAGGCGACCCGCACCTCGGTGCGCTGGCTCGGGACGCCGTTCTCGATCGGGTCGCGCTGCTTGAAGTCCACGACCGCGTTGCCGTTCTGCCAGATCGGCTCCGACAGCACCCCATCCACGGCGATCGGCCCCCCGCTCCGCTCGGCACGGATCTCGGCGCGCAGCAGCGTGTCGCCGAGCGCGGCCAGCGGGTTCTTCTGCGCCGGCGGCTCCGGGCTCACCACCGGGCGGCCGGTGGAATCGGTAGGCGCGTTCTGCGCCAGGGCCCCCGCGGGGAGCGCCAGCAGCATCAGTGCGGCAAATGGGGTGAAGCGGGCCATGGGCATGTCTCAGGTTGGGAAACGAGGCGTCGAACGATTGCTTGGACGACTCGGGAGGGCCCGAGGTTGGAAGGGAAAGAGCCTTTCCGCCACTGGTCTGCAGCGAAAGGCCGCTCAAGTCTGACGAGCGCGGCGTTCCGCGCCCCGTGCGCCGACCGCGGGCCATGGGTTAGCGTGCCCCGATGCACGACAACTCCTCTCTGCTGCGCGACCTGGTCGTCGTCACCGGTGTCGGCCTCCTGATCACCCTGCTGTTCCGCCGGATACGTGTGACCGCGGTCATCGGTTTCATCGCGACCGGGGTGGTGATCGGACCCGGCGGGTTCGGGCTGGTCTCCGAGGTGGCGACGGTCCGGCTCATGGCCGAGATGGGCGTGGTGCTGCTGCTGTTCACGGTCGGCCTCGAGTTCTCGATCGCCGACCTGCGCGCGCTCGGCCGGCAGGCGCTGCGCACGGGCTCGCTCCAGATGGGCGTCACCACCGCCCTGATCGCCGCAGTACTCCTGCTCGGCGGGCTCCACCCCGCACGCGCGATCTTCTTCGGCCTCCTGGTTTCGCTCTCGAGCACCGCGCTCCTCTTCAAGCTCCTCACCGACCGCGCCGAGATCTCCTCGCCCCACGGAAAGCTCACGCTCGGCGTGCTGCTCTTCCAGGATCTCGCGCTGGTGCCGATCTCGGCACTCGCCCCGCTGCTCGGCCGCTGGGCCCGCGGCGGCATGGCGTCGGGCCTCGACCTCGGCGTGACCTTGCGCGCGTTCTCGATGATGGCGGCCGCCGCGCTGGTGATTGCCGTCGCATGGCGCGCCGTCCCCTGGGTGATGAAGCACGCCCACCGCTCCGGCTCGCGCGAAGTGTTCCTCGCCGCCACCGCGTTCATCGTGATCGGGGCCGCGTGGCTGAGCCAGGCCGCCGGCTTCTCGCTCGCGCTCGGCGCGTTCCTCGCGGGGCTCATCCTGGCCAGTTCCGACCTGCGCTCGCAGGTGATCGCCGACGTCATCCCGTTCCGCGACACGCTCTCGAGCCTGTTCTTCGTCTCGATCGGCATGCTCTTCGACCCGCTCCATGCGCTGGCGAGCCCGCTCGGGCTGATCGGCGCCACCCTCGGCATCGTGATCGCCAAGGCCGTCGCGGCGGCGGGGGCCGCGCGGCTCAGCGGGACCACCTGGCTGGTCGCGATCCCGAGCGCGCTCTCGCTCGCGCATGTCGGCGAGTTCTCGTTCGTGCTCGCGCAGTCGGGCGCCCAGCACGGGCTCCTTTCACCCTCGCTCGAGCAGACGTTCCTGAGCGCCGCCGTGTTCTCGATCCTGCTCGCGCCCTGGATCATCGCCAACGGCCCCGCGTGGGCGCTGCGTCTCGCGCCGCGGTCCACGTCCGCTCCCGCGTCCGCTGCGACGCCGGGACTCCACGCCACCGCGCCTCGGGAGCGTCACGTGGTGATCGCCGGCTACGGGTTGAACGGCCGGAACGTGGCACGCGTGCTGCGCGCGACCCGCATCCCGCACGTGGTGGTGGATCTCGGCGGCGAACAGGTGGCGGCCTGCGTCGCGGACGGCAGCGAGGGCATGGTCGGCAACGCCGCCCAGCCCGACATCCTGCGCGCGGTGGGCGTGCCCGAAGCGCGCGTGCTGGTGCTCGCCCTCTCCGACCCCTTCACCACGCGCCATGCCTGCCGGCTCGCCCGCAGCATGAGCTCGGGGCTCTGGATCATCGTGCGCACCCGCTACGTCCGCGAGCTGGACGCCTTCTACGAGGCGGGTGCGAACCTGGTGATCCCCGAGGAGTTCGAGACCTCGATCGAGATCTTCTCGGCGGTGCTCCGCCAGTACCACGTTCCGCCCCACCTGGTGGAGGCGCAGATCGAAGTGCTGCGTCACGAGCGCTACTCGCTGCTGCGCGGATTCAAGCTGCCGAAGTCGGTGGTGGAGCAGCTCGACACCCTGCTCGCCGAGGGCACGACCGAGACGCTGCTCGTGCTCCAGCGCTCACCGGGGATCGGGCGCACGCTCGAAGAACTCGGCGTCGCCGATCCCGCCGGCCGCTGCAGCGTGATCGCGGTGGTGCGGGGCGGGCGTCGGCTGCCGGACGTCGACGCGGGCTACCGGCTCGAGGTCGGGGACACGCTGGTGCTGGCGGGCTCCCATGCCGGGATCGACGAGGCAGTGCAGCGCCTGACGCCGGCGCTCTCGTTGTGACCGCCCCGCCTCGAAGCTAGGCGGCCGGCCGCCTCGCTTCGGGCGAGTCGAGGATCTCGCCCACCTTGCTGACGATCGCGGTCAGGGAGCAAGGCTTCTGCAGGAACACCACGCCCTGCTCGAGCGCTCCCCGCTGAACCAGCGCCGAATCGGTGTAGCCGGAGACGAACAGCACGCGCAAACGCGGAAAGAGCGGGTGCAACATGTTGGCGAGCTGGCGCCCGCCCATCTGCGGCATCACCACATCAGCCATCGTTCAGTCTCCAGGATCTTCGATCGATCGAATCTGGTCATCTGGTTATCTAATCATCTCGTCATTGATTGGAACATTGGATTGCAAATAACTCA
>Ga0208685_1000537_pt1 | contig 13301 bp, 12 predicted proteins | sample EasRivMeERMLT890_FD_187533 | JGI IMG/M metagenome (GOLD analysis project Ga0208685, IMG submission 187533) | Soil microbial communities from meander-bound floodplain in the East River, Colorado, USA - East River MetaG ERMLT890 (SPAdes) (version 2) | ecosystem: Environmental > Terrestrial > Soil...
ACATGTCGAGTTCGAGGTGTCCCGATATAGCCACCTCCAGCGACGTTTTGAGAATAGAGCACAAGTAGGAGCCAAAGTGCGAGTCGGCGTGCGTGGGTTCCACCGGAAAGCCCTTCACCTTGAAGGGAAGCATGCCCGCTGCGTGAGCGATCTCCTCGGGGAAGTACACCTGGAAGTGGCCGAGCACGCGCCCGCCCTGGTTGCGCCAGCTGCGCAGCGTGGGCAGCTCGGGATCCTCCACGGTGTCGCGGCAGAGTTGCAGAGCCTCCTCAATCGATGCGTGTTCCCAGCCAGTGAAGATCCTTTCAGCCATGACACTCTCCGCGTTGAGTCGACAGCCCGCAGAAGAACAGGTCCAGCACGTAGTCCACCTGCGCCTCGGGGGCGAAGAGGCCGCGGGCGTAGTCGTTCAGCATGACCTCCACCAGCGCCACGAATTGCCAGGAGAGCAGGCGAGGATCGTGCCGATGGATCTCGCCGCGCGCAGCCCCCGCCCGTAGCACGCGCTCCACACGCTCCGGCAAGGCCTGCTGATAGGCATGGATCAATTGACTGCGAACGGGATCGCTGAAGAGGTTGATGTCCCGCCGCAGCAGGCTCATCACCTTGCGCTCGGCGGGGGAGAGCAAGAGAAAGTACGACACCAGGTTTCGCAGGCTCTGCCGCGTCGTGGCCCCGGAGTCGAGGGCGGAAGCGAAGCGAAGGCCCTGCTCGGCCAGCTCGGCGTGCAGCATGGCCACGTACACCTCTTCCTTGCTGGCGAACTGGTGGTAGACCGCGCCCTTGGTGAGGTGTGCCTCATGAGCCACGTCGTTCATGGTGACCTCGGCATAGCTGCGGTCCACGAAGAGGCGAGCCGCCGCCTTCAGGATGGCGCTCCGAGACACCTCTGACTTCGGGTGCCGACGCGGTGAAATGCCGATCTTAAACATACCGTCCAGTAGGTTTCTTTCTACTTATCGGCAACCTATAGGTTGAAATTATGGTTGTCAAATCAATTATTCTATTGACACCCAGCTCCGAAACCTCGAGTATGGCTACCGAACGATCGTTCGGTCTGTAGACGGGAGGCCTGAAGGTGTTGCCGGTGAAGGTTGGTCTTGCGGTCGGGGCTCGACAGCGGCTGCTGGACTCGGCGGTGGAACTATTTGCCCAGGAGGGGTATACGGGGTCCTCCGTGCGCGATCTTGCCCGCCAGAGTGGCATCAGCCTGGCCGGACTTTACCACCACTTCGCCAGCAAGGAGGAGATTCTCTTCGAGATCCAGAAGGGGGCATTCGAACAGCTCCTGAAGCCTCTGGAGGAGTTCGACCCGACTTCCTCTCCCCGTGATCGGCTGGCACTCTTCGTAAGAAACCACATCGGCTTTTTCAGCCGCCAGACCACCAAGATGAAGCTTCTCTCGCACGAACTCTCTGCGCTGACAGGCGACCACGGCGGCCAGATCGACCTGCTGCGGAAACGCTATTACGACATCTGTTTCGGCGCGGTGACCGACCTGCTGCGGGAGCTGAGGCGAACCGATCTGGATTCGCGTGTGGCCACCCTGTCTTTGTTCGGCATGATCAACTGGATCTACCGCTGGTACCCGCGTCCGCACGACCCGCCGCCCGACCGGCTTGCGGAGCAGATGCTCGACTTGTTTCTGCACGGACTGTCGGGCCGCCCCGCGCCAACACCCAAACTTTAGACTGTGATCAACGGACCTTGCGATGGCACGAAAAGGAGAGGTACCCATGAATCTGTTCGCGGGCAGACCGCCGGGTGAGTTCAACTTCAAGGAGATCCTGTACGACAAGAAGGGCGCCGTGGCCACCGTCACCATCAATCGCCCCACCTTCTACAACGCCTACAACACGCAGGCGCTCAGGGAACTCATCGAGGCATTCACGGACGCGGCATGGGACGACTCCATTGCCGTCGTGGTGTACACCGGCGCCGGGGACAAGGCGTTCTCCACGGGCGGTGACGTAAGGGAATATCAGTCCTACTACACGAAGCGGCCGCGTGACTATTACAAGTACATGGGACTGTTCCGCGCCTACCTCGAGGCGCTGTTGAATATGGGCAAGCCCTCGATCGCGCGCCTCAACGGCATCGCGGTGGGCGGAGGCAACGAGTCGCAGATGGCCTGCGACCTGGCGGTGATGGTGGACGACGCCTACCTGGGTCAGATCGGTACCAATGTGGGCTCGGTGGCCTGCGGCGGCGCCACGCAGTGGCTCCCCATCATGGTGGGGGATCGCCGCGCCCGCGAAATGCTGCTTCTCAATCAGCGCATCCCCGCCCAGCAGGCGCTGGATTGGGGGCTTGTGAATCGCGTGGTGCCTCGCGCGCAGCTCGATTCGTCCGTGAACGAGATGGTGGAGTCGCTGCTCGACAAGTTCTACGAATGCACGCGCTACACGCGCGCCCAGGTGAACTTTTGGAAGGAACTCGCCTGGCACCAGACCATCGGGCACGCCCGCGACTGGCTCACCACGCACTTCGCCTGCGGCGAGCCCAACGAGGGGATGCTGGCCTTCGTGGAGAAGCGCAAGGTGGACTACCGGGGACTCCGCCGCAAAATGGCGGAGGGGGGCTCGGTCGAGTTCCTGTGGGGCTCGTACTCGGGCTCGTGTCCGGCGTGCGGAGCCCAGGGGCTACCCTCGGAATTCCCGCACTGCGGGAAGTGCGGCGCTGCCCTGGCGGCCTCACCCGAGCGGACCTGACCTGATGGCGGTGTATCCGGAACTCTCGGGACGCACGGCCATCGTCACCGGCGCCGCGCGGGGCATCGGCCGCACGATCTCGCAGGCCCTCGTCGATCAGGGCTGCCAGGTGGCGTTCGTGGATCGCGTCCCCAAGGCGCAGCTGGAGGCAGAATGCCGTTCGGCACCCGGCCGAGCGCGAGCCTTCGTGTGCGACATCCGCAAGCCCGACGATGTGGAGCGCGTGGTGCGCGACGTGGTGAGCGCTTTCGGCGGATTGCACATCGTGGTGAACAACGCCGGGATCACCGCCGACGGCGTGCTCTGGAAACTCACGGACACGCAGTGGCGCGACGTGCTCGACACCAACCTCACAGGGAGCTTCCACATCATGCGGGCGGCCGCGCCTGTGATGCGGGCGCAGCAATCCGGCCGCATCGTGAACATCTCCTCGATCAACGCGCTGCGGGGCAAGTTCGGGCAGTCCAACTACTCCGCCTCCAAGGCCGGGCTCATCGGCCTGACGATCTCGGCCGCTCGGGAGCTGGCGCGCGAGAAGATCACCGTAAACGCCGTGGCACCGGGCTTCGTGGAGACCGACATGACCGCCAGCCTGCCGGAGCCGGTTCTGGCGCAGGCGCGCGCCGAATGTCTGCTCGGACGCTTCGGGCGCCCGGCCGACATTGCCGCAGCGGTGACGTTTCTCTGCTCCGACGGGGCCGAACACATCACCGGAGTCGTGCTGCGGGTGGACGGAGGGCAGTGCCTGTGAACCGGCAACTCGAAGAGAGGACGTCTCCATGACGGAATCATCCCACGTGAAGGTGTCCCACCAGGACCGCATCGCGCGCCTCACGCTGGCGCGCCCGCCGCTGAATGTGCTCAACATCGAGATGATCACACAGATGAGCGCTCAGCTCGAGCCGCTCTCGCGCAGGACCGACCTGTGCGCCCTGGTGATCGACGCCGAAGGGGCCCACTTCTGCGCCGGAGTCGATGTGGGTGAACACCGCGCGGACATGGTGCGAACCATGCTGGAGAGCTTTCACCACCTGGTGCGGCTTCTGGTGCGTTTCCCATGTCCCATCGTGGCTGCCGTGCAGGGCAGCGCGCTGGGTGGGGGCATGGAGCTGGCCTGCCTGTGCGACATCACGCTGGCCGCCACAACCCTGCGCATGGGCGTGCCCGAGATTTCCCTCGGCGTATTTCCGCCCGTGGCCGTGGCCCATCTGCACCGACGCGTGGGCGTGGCGGTGGCCTCTGAGCTCATCTTCACGGGTCGTACGCTGGACGCGCAGGAGGCCCTGCGAGTCGGGCTGGTGAGCCGCGTGTGTGAGGAGAACGAGCTACGGCCAGCTACCGACGAGGTCGCGGGCAGACTCGCGCGGCACTCCGCGCACGCACTGCGCCACGCGCGTCAGGCGTTCCGCCGGGCGGCTCTGCCCGACTTCGAGGACGCGCTGGCGGCAGCGGAAGCGGAGTATCTGGATCAGTTGATGAAGGGCAAGGATCCCACCGAAGGGCTTCAGGCCTTCCTCGAGAAGCGGAAGCCGGTGTGGAAGCACGAATGAACTGCGGGCGCGCGTCCGGAAGCGCCGACGGGAGGGTCGCATGAAAGCAATGGTGTTCGAGGGGCCGGGCAAACCGCTGCGACTCGATGAATGGACCACCCCCGAGCCGGGCCCGGAGGAAATCGTGGTGAAGGTGGCCGCGTGCGGCGTGTGCCACACCGATCTGCATTACATCGATCACGGCGTGCCCACGTTCAAGAAACCGCCGCTCATTCTGGGGCATGAGGCTTCGGGCATCGTGGCAGCTGTGGGCCGCGACGTGAAGGACCGGAAAGAGGGCGACCGGGTTCTTCTGCCGGCGGTGCTGACCTGCGGCAGGTGCGATCACTGCCGCACAGGCCGCGAGAACATCTGTCTCAACATGAAAATGTTCGGCAACGACATCGACGGCGCCTACGCGGAATACGTCGCGGCGCCCGCCAAGGATAGCTTTCTGCTCCCGGAGTCCATCCCGCTGGTGGAGGGTTCCATCATCGCCGATGCCATCTCCACCCCTTTCCATGCCGTGAAGAACCGCGGCCGCGTTCGCGGCGGCGACCAGGTCGTGGTGATCGGCTGCGGCGGCATAGGACTCAACCTGGTGCAGGTGGCCACCGCGTTCGGAGCCCAGGTCATCGCGTGCGACCTGCAGGACGCCAAGTTACAGGCGGCGCTCTCCCTGGGCGCGCGCGCCGTGGTGAACCCCGGCAAAGTGGAGCGCGTGGACAAGGAGGTGCGCAAGCTCACGGGCGGTGGCGCCGACATCGCTTTCGAGGCGATCGGCAACCCCGCCACGATCGAATCGGCATTCGCCTGCCTGCGCAACGGCGGCCGCCTGGTGGTGGTGGGGTACACCGACAAGCCGGTGTCGCTTCCCGCGGGGCGCATCATGTACCGCGAAATGGAAGTGGTCGGTTCGCTGGGGTGCAGGCCCGTGGACTACCCGCGCTTGATCCACATGGTGGCCGCCGGCCGCATCAAGGTGAAGGAACTGGTGAGCCACCGATTCCCGCTGGCGGATACGAACCTGGCGTTCGACCAGCTGCGCCGCGGCGAGGGTCTGCGTTCCGTGGTGGTGCCGTAGGCGCCTGACAGGGACGGAGGCCTCCTCCTTCAACCGGCTTATAAGCGGCATAGATCCGCTGGAGAGCCTGACCGCCCTCCCTGAAAAACGAAGCCCTCACGGGTCACACATGTGAGGGCTCCTGTCCGCGCGGCGACAGCGCGGAGTGTTTGGTTCCTGCCAAACTAACCTCAGTACGATCCCCCCCGCGAGCCCGACTTGCGCGTCTTGCGATAGAACGCCGCCTCCACGCGATCGCGCTCGTAATCGGAATCGATCGTGTCGAGTGTGCGATCGAACGCGTCGCGCACCGCATCCGTGGTGGCAAACATTTCACTGTGTTCCAGGAGGAACTCGGCTTTCTCATAGTCGGAGTCGAGCCGGGCTACCACGTCCAGAAGCTCCAGGCTCACCGCCTCGGACAGGTCTTCACGCCATGAGATGGCCGACAGCACCCGGCGCGCTTCGTAATCGGAGTCGATCCGGTCCACGGCGCGAATGTAGTTGGTCAGGGCACTGTCGTGAACACTCGCCAGGTCCGCCAGATGGATCAGGAGTTCGGCTTGCTCGTATTCCGATTCCATCGTGCCGGCCACATCCAGCACCTTCGATACGAAGGCTTCATCGGCGTGGCGAGTCTCGAGGAGTTCCTCCAGGACCCGGCGTTTTTCGTAGTCGGACTGCATGCTCGCCACAGCGTCCACGTACAAATCGCGCAGCTCCGGGTTGTCGCGGCTGTATTCGGCCAGTTCCAGGAGCAGTTCGGCCTTCTCGTAATCGGATTCCATGCCCCAGGCGAGTTCCAGAACCGACTTTGCATACTCCTCGGTCATGTCTTCCCGTTTGGCCAGCTCGGTGATCACGCGCCGCATCTCGTAGTCGGATTCGATCCGGCCCACGGCGTCCACGTAGGCGTCGAGCGTGGCCGCGTTGCCCTCCACACGGTCGGCAAATTCGATCAGGAGCTCTGCCATCTCGTAGTCCGAGTCGAGCTCCTTTCCCGCCGCGTGGAAGATGGTGGTCATGTCGTCCTGGCTCAGCGACTCGCTGTCGAGCAGTTCGGTGAAGTAGATCCGCTTCACGTAGTCGCTGGAAATGTAGGAGATCTCGCGAAGCACGGCCGAGGTTCCTCCTGCGGCTTTCAGCGCGGCCACGCGCTCTTTGGCTCCCAGTCCCGTCTCCCTCATGAGCGTGGGCAAGAGTTCGGCGAACCACCGGCGGGCGGACTCGTCGAAGGGCCGGGCGTCGTCATCCTCAAAGTAGAAGTACTCCAAGCTGTCCTTCCGTCCGGGCACCACTTCGAGTTCGCGAATGCGTCCCCGCAACTTCTCCCGCACGATGAAGTAACCGTCGGGTGAGATGCTGCGTATGGTCGCGCCCTGAGCGTCGAATTCCACGCGGCCGTCCATCTCCACGCGCACTTTCTGAGGGCCGTCCGACCAGATCCAGGTGATTTCGTCACCGTCGTGATTGATGGTGAGGCTGGTGCCGTCGTCCCAGCGTTCCTGCGTGTTGCCCTTACGCTTGACCGGGGGCGCCGGCGGCGCAGGCGGAGCCGGAGTGGCCTGGGCCCAGATCACGGGAGCGGTCGCGTCACGGGAGCCATAGGCACGCGGCTGACGCGACGACGACCTGTCCGGACGCGGAGTAGGTGCACTGGCTGCGCGGGGCGCAACACTCGCGAGCGCAGGAGTGGGCGTTGGCGCGCCGACCGCACGGGGTGCCGATGGGGCGATCGCAGGCGCTGGCGTGGGCGCGCCCATCGCTCTGGGCGACGAAACGGCGGGCACGGGTGAAGGCGCGGCAACCGGCGTGGGCTCCGTGACGGCCACGATGGGCCGCACAAATCCAATCTGAATCACAGCCAGGGCCAGCCACATGATCGACAGAGCCGTGACGGCGCGGGACAACCCCGGTCGGGTGTTTCGATTCTTGCTCAGCAACATTTCAATCCTCCGGACGATGTGCTTCCTGGACAGCGCCGCTCCCGGCACGGGCAGAGGGCGCGCAGACCGATGTTCCACGAGGCGCGCAAGGCAACTGGCGTACTCCTGCGGCCGACGCACCCGGTGCAGCACCCAGTCGTCGCAGGCGATTTCGCGCTCGAGGGCGAGGCGTTGCGACACGAATCGGACTGCCGGGTGAAAGAAGAGGGCGCCTTCGATGACACGTTGCAGAATCTGCCACCAGTCATCATGGCGTGCGACGTGTGCGAGCTCGTGCAGGGCCACCTGCTCCAGCTCCGCTTCCGAGAGCGTGCCCTGGAGCCTGCGGGGAAACAAGATGGCCGGTCGTACGAATCCGAAGACGCCCGGAACCTGTATTTCATCCGACCACCCGAGCCACACCCGCCTGGAGCGCGGAACCTCACGGCACCACGCGTGCCAGCTACGGCCGGGCGACTCGTCCATGACCTGGGCGCGGGACTTGATGAGCCGAATCTGTCGGAGGCTGCCTCCCAGTCGCAGCCACTTCCAGCCCACGCACACCAACCACACGAAGCTGAGCACCCAGAGCCACGTTCCGCCGTTGACGCGCACGGCCCAGTTGTCCGCCGAGGCGCTTCCTGCGATTTGATGCTCCCGTACCGGTGACCCCTGAGCAGCAGCCGGTCGTGACGGTTTCGGAGCGGGGGCGCTACGGCGCGGCTGAGTGAATGTGGCTGGAGTGGCCGACACCTGCTCCACGTGTGTGGGCGGACTGACTTCGTGTGGCCTGCTCGAAGCAAGAACTCGTTCGGGCTCGGGCGTGCCCGCGGTGTCCACTCCGGCAAATCGGCCGGTGAAGAAGGGCATGATCGCAAGCGACAGGAGGGTGACATACCACGCGGCGTAACGAGTGGCGGCGTTCAACCTGGGGAAGGCGCGAAGCACGAGCCACACAAGGGCGACCAGGAGCACGCCCTGCCAGAGAGAGTTGAACATCGCTTCCCAGAGCGAGTGATTCTGCTCCGAAAGGCGGATCCAGAGGGCGTCGGTCATGGGTTCACACTCCTTCCGGCGTTACTGGGTGGACTCGCCGGCTTTGCGGATCGCCGCCTTCAGGCGGGATAGTTCCTCGGGAAGGACGCGTTCGTCGTCGAGCAGATTCAACACCAGAAGCTCAGGCGAATCATCGAAGAAACGCGACACCAGGTGGCGCAGCGCCGACTTACGGGCCGAGGCGCGATCCACCAGAGGTGAATAGACATGCGCCCGGCCGTCCTTGCGGCGCATCACGTAGCCCTTGGCTTCGAGAATGCGCAGCGTGGTGAGCACGGTGTTGTAGGCCAGCCCCCGGCGGCGGGGCAGCGCCGCGGCCACGTCACTCACCGTACCGGAGCCGAGATCCCAGAGGATCTGCATGAGTCGGAGTTCGCCTTCGGTGAGCGTGGGTGATTTGGGTCGGGGCATACAGGCTCTTTCCTGGTCCTAATTCCTTAGTAGATACGAAAGGTTCTCTCCGGGGTTTCAGCCAGCAAAAACTATTTTGTTAGTTGTTTCAAATTGCCCTCAAGAGGGCTTTGGGCGAGTACAAGTAAATGAACGATTTGACCTTAGCCGCCCCGATGGGTAGCTTGCATTGGGCCGTAGCGGGTACGGCCGGAAAGACGAGACGCAACTGTCCAAGCTTAAGTACGATCCTCTCGTATTCTTCGAGAGTTCGCCATCCATCTACGGTCCGCTGGCCAAGAGACGAATCAAGCAGCCCATGGACGACCGCGACCACTCCATCATTCAGCAGTTCATCGAGCGGATGAAGGAAACCCAGGAGGCCGACGGTTCGTGGAAGGGGGCCACCACTGACACCGTGCGCAGCCTGGAGCTCTTGCGCCTTCTTCAGGTTCCCAAGACGGAGAAGTGGGTCCAGAAAGGCATCGACTGGCTGCTCTCGCAGCACAACGGTGCGTCCGCCTACCGGCAGGGCTTTTTCGATCTCCCCGAATCCCCCGAGCACCTCACCGGGAATCTCCTCCCCACCGGTGAAACCACCACATCCGAAACGAGTCTGCGGCACGTGTACGGCGAGCTCGCGCTGGCGGTGCTGCTGCGCTACGACGAGCGCGCCGCAAACCAGGTGCAAACGGCCCTGGCGGCCATGCGCGGGCTCATGCTGGGCCGGTACGCCGTGAAGGGCTACTTCTGCTGTGGAGCCTGCACTGCGTCGATGTGGCAGGTGTACGCGGCCATGCCCCAGCGAGGTGTTCCACGTGTCCTCAACGACGGCCTCGACACGCTCAAGGCCAAGCGTGACCCTGAAGGTTCGTGGGAATCGTTTCCCTTCTATTTCACGCTCTGGTCGCTGGCTCAGCTGCCGTATGCGCCCGCCCGCCGCGAAATCCGCTTCGCACTTGATCGCCTGAAGCGCACTCAGCGAGCCGATGGCGGCTTCGGGCAGTCGGATCGCGATGTGAAGACGTTTGCCGTGATCGCGGCCATGTCCACTCTCTGAAAATGGATCTTTCCCCGGTCTACATCCTGTCTGCAGTGCGTACGCCGATCGGAAAATTCGGCGGAGCCCTGGCGCCTCTCTCCGCCGTGGAGCTGGGCTCAGCGGCGGCTCGCGCCGCCATCGGGCGCTCGGGTGTTCGGCCCGAAGAGATCGAGGAAGTGATCATGGGACACGCACGCCTGGCCGGCTGCGGACCCAACCCGGCGCGTCAGGTGGTGCGGAAGGCCGGACTGCCCGATTCGGTGCCTGCCTTCACGGTGAACAAGGCCTGCGCCTCGGGGCTCAAGGCGATCACGCTCGCGGCCTCAGCCATCTGGATCGAAGGGCGAGAGCTAGTGCTCGCCGGCGGCATGGAAAGCATGTCGAACACGCCGTACCTGATGAAGCGCGCGCGCTGGGGCTACCGCCTGGGCCATGCGGAGGTGGAAGATGCAATGTACACCGACGGCTTCATGTGCCCCCTCTGCTCCACGCTCATGGGCGGCACCGCGGAGAATCTCGCAGACCGATACACCATCGCGCGACGCGAACAGGATGAGTACGCACTCCTCTCGCAACAGCGGTCGGCTCAGGCGTCGAAGGCCGGGTTGTTCCGCGACGAGATCGAACCGGTGACGGTGCCTTCCAAAAAAGGCGACGTCGTCGTAAGCGTTGATGAGCATCCACGCGCCGACACCACGCTCGAGAGTCTGGCGAGCCTCGCTCCGGTGTTTCGCAAGAACGGCACCGTGCACCCCGGCAATTCATCGGGCATCACCGACGGCGCAGCGGCGGTGGTGGTGGCGTCAGAGACAGCGGTAAAACGGCTGGGCGCACGGCCCCTTGCACGACTCACCGCCTTCAATTCGGTCGGCGTAGACCCGGCGTTCATGGGCACGGGCCCGGTGCCCTCGGTGCGCTCGCTCCTCGAGCGAACGGGACTGAACCTGGCGGCCCTCGATCTGATCGAACTCAACGAGGCCTTCGCGTCCCAGGTGCTGGCCTGCCAGCGCGAGCTGAACTTCGACATGGATCGTGTCAACGTCAACGGGGGCGCCATCGCACTCGGTCATCCCATCGGCGCCACCGGCGCCCGCATCGTGACCACGCTGCTTCATGAGCTGGCGCGTCGCCAGGGGCGATTTGGCCTGGCCACGCTGTGCGTGTCGGGCGGAATGGGCATGTCGCTTTTGTTCGAACGCGCCTGATCAGCGGTCTGACAACTCGCTCAGAAAGCCACCACCGCTGTGCGGATCCGGCACAGCCGAACGTGTGCTCCCCGGTCACGGACGGTGCAAACTGCGGATTCTTTGGCAATTCGCGCCAAATGAAGCCTCATCCACAAAGTTTTCACGTATCACCTTTCGATAGTAAGGAGTGAACCCGGAAGGGAAGGTGTGAACGAATGCTTACGCCTGAAGTGAAAGACCGGATGGAAGCAGGGCTTCGCCAGGCTCGCGATGGCCGCTACAAGGCGGCCATGGAGAACTACGACGAAGCGCTCACGTCCTACCCCGCGTACGCGGAGGCCTGGGCGTGGAAGGCGGCGGCCTATGCGCAGATGAACAAGTTCAAGGATGCACTCGACTGCGCCGAGCAGGCCATCTCCGCCGATCCGTACTATGAGTGGGGCTATTTCCGCAAGGCACGTACTCTCGAATCGATGGGAGAAGCCATGGCCGCATACGCGGTGTATGTGCGCGCTCTCGAGGTGAACCCGGACTTCCAGATGGCCGCACAGCGCGTCCGGGACCTCAAGTTCAAGCTGGGTCTTTAAACCCCGGCGGCCTATCTTCCCGGCATGTCCGACCTGGCCGGGAAGACGGCGTGGGTGACAGGCAGCGCCAAGGGCATTGGCCGTGCGCTCGCCCTGTCATTGGCACGCAGCGGCTGCCGCGTGGCCGTGCACTATCGGCGTTCCCGTGATCAGGCGGAGCGCGTCGCCGCTTTGGTGGAGAAGGCAGGCGCCGACGCACTTCTGCTCCAGGGCGATCTCACCCGGATCGAAGACGTGCGCCGCAACGTCGCCACGCTGAAGAAGAAATGGAAGCGCGTGGACGTTCTCATCAACAACGCCGGCGACTATCAGCGCCGCCCTCTCGAGCGAGTCACGCCGGAGGTGTTTCATCGATTCTGCCGGGGCTGCCTGGAACCGGCCGTCAACACGTCGCTTCTCGTGCTGCCCATGATGCGGCGAAAACGCTGGGGCCGGATTATCAACCTGGGATACATCTTTGCAGACCGGCTGGTGGGGAATCCCAACGTGGCCGCCTATCACACGGGGAAGACCGCGCTTCTGGCGTTTACCTACTCGCTTGCGCGAAGCGCGGCGCAATGGGGGATCACTGTCAACATGGTGTCGCCAGGTATGAATGAGAATACAGTGGATCGCCCGGCCCACCCGGAGGACGTGGTGCCCGCCGGGCGCCTGTCGAAGCATGAAGACCTTGAGAATGCCGTGATGTTTCTCTTACGCAATGAATCGGAGCTCATCACCGGCACGCACATGAAGGTGTCCGGCGGACTCTGGGTATAGCGCTTTCGCAGTCCCCCTTCCCGCATTCTGCGGCCGGCAGCGCACGGCACATTGGCTTGACTGAACTGGACTTCCCGCTAGCTTGCGGGCGGTTTTAAGCGACTTCCATGAGCGTCACGACATCTTCGGGACAGGCCCCCTACCAGCTCGGAAACCTCCTGGGCGAAGGAGCCATGGGGCGTGTCTACGCCGGCACACACACGGGCTTTGGCGAGGTGGCCTTCAAGGTCCCCATCGGGCCCGCGTTCGATGCCATGCTCGAGGCCGAGGCCGATGCCCTCCGCCGGGTGAAGCACCCCAACGTGGTGCCGTTCGTGGATTGGATCGAGCATGAGGGCGGGCATGCTCTGGTCATGGGGTATGTGCGTGGCGTGTCGCTGGAGGAACGCTTCACGCAGAATCCTCTGAGCCAGGTCGAAGTAAACTTGCTGGCCACGCGCATCGCCGACGCGCTCGCCACGGCGCACCGAGCCGGCGTGGTGCACCGCGACCTCAAGCCCTCCAACATCATGATGCGCGACGGGCAGCCGATGATCCTCGATTTCGGCGCGGCGGCCACGCTCGACACCAGTCAGGCCGATCCCGTGGGCACGCTCTCCTACATGTCGCCCGAGCAGGTGCTGGGTCAGCCGGCCACGCCGGCGTCCGACCAGTTCAGCTTCGGGGTGGTATTGTACGAGGCGATTTCGGGCAAGCGACCGTTCGCCGGCTATCACGCGGCGGCCCTGGAATACGAAATCTGCAACGAAGAGCCGCCGCCGTTGCACGACGTGAACGCGTCCATCTCCCAACCGTTGTCCGACGTGGTGCGGCGGCTTCTCGCAAAGTCGCCGAGCGACCGGTTTGCCAGCCTCGATGCGTTTGCGGTGGAATGGGAGCGCGCACGTGAGATCGGCGCCGGCGTATCGGCGCAGACCCGTCTCGTGGTGGCCGTGTCGGTGTTCGACAACGAGACCGGCGATCCTGCGGTGGACTTCGTGGGACGCGCGCTGGCCGACCGCCTGGGCGCCGTGTTGCGCGAGGTGCAGGGCGTGGTTCTGGTGGCACGCGAA
>Ga0208685_1000540_pt1 | contig 13268 bp, 7 predicted proteins | sample EasRivMeERMLT890_FD_187533 | JGI IMG/M metagenome (GOLD analysis project Ga0208685, IMG submission 187533) | Soil microbial communities from meander-bound floodplain in the East River, Colorado, USA - East River MetaG ERMLT890 (SPAdes) (version 2) | ecosystem: Environmental > Terrestrial > Soil >...
GGAGACGGCACTCGATTCAAATCTTTAACTCGCAGAATGACCGGCGATGATCGGCCGAAGCAGTTCTGTCCGGTGACTGGCGATCTGACTCTTGTCCAAGAAACTCAAAGACGCGTGGCTCTCGAACTGCCGAAAGAGAAGACGGTGTTTGTCCTCAACCGACTTCATGAAGCGTACTACTCCAAGATTCTATGCAGAGCAGCCACAAAATATCGGCACGGCACCTGCCATTCTCTATAGTGTTCTGAAGATTGATACGGCGGATCCGCAGGCCATCGTCGGATTTGTTTACGGTAAGTACACGGGAGCACGGAGGACGGCCGGATTGCGCGCACGCGGTCACACGAAAGGAGAGAAATCAATGAATCGCCGAAGGAGTCTATTCCTGTTTGCGCTGAGTATCCTATTACTCGCTCATACTTCAGCGGTGCCTGCCCAGGTGCCGGACGGCACGCTGAAGATAACGAGAAGAACGGTCTCTCCAGGCGTTGGGCTTGAATGGGGCCAAGGCGTATTGACCTACAACGGCCGGGATTATCCTTTCAGTTATAGAGCCGGCGACCCCTCCCGGCATGTCGATACCGAGATAACTACCGTCGAGCTTTCCGGTCAGGTGTTCAATTTAAAAAACCCCGAAGACTTTAATGGCAAGTACCACAAAGTTGAAACCGAGGGACCACTCAGCGGCGGCAGTCGCGTAACGATGAAGAATCAAAACGGCGTTGTGGTCAATGTTGTGTCTCCAATCGAGGGACGCAAGTTCGATCTCACAAGTTGGGGCTTGGACGTAGAGCTGAAAAAATAAATCGTCGCAGGTCAGGAAAGCCATGGAAGTCAATAGATCTTTCGTAGGTCGACTGTATACAAACGAGTCGCCCACGCCTGCTTTTGCCGCTCCTTCCGACCTAGCAGGCCTTTGCGCAAGAAATTAAGGTGGAGGCCGAGGACTGTGCAGATGTTTTCGAATGAAAACGGCCATTCGTCGTTACGCGCCCAAATCCAGCATTGTGCAGGAAGTCCTTCGAACCACGAATGATTAACGTACCTGAACTGCTACTGAACTGTTACGGTTCCGTTTCGTTCTCCCGCCAGGCAATCATTTTCGCGAACCTCGTAAATTTACGAGTTCTTCGTCAACCTCCACTTGCATAAACATCGAAGAATCAACCTGTTGCGATTGGCATTTAGATTGCCCAAGAGCAGCTTTCGATGGCTCGGTCGGCAGGCCAACCAAAAGCGACGAATCGCTGTCGCCGCGAAGAGTGTCGATGTCCGGGGCGTTCTTCTTCTGAGGGTCAACATGGAGAAAGAAAATGAAACAAGAACTACTCGATAAAGTAAAGATGTCTGAGCCGCTGTGCGGGGAAGGAGATTCATATGAGTAAGGTAGAAACAGGGGTGGTTGCCCCAGCCAGAAGTGCCAAACAGGAGAGTTTCAAAAACATCAGTTGGAAACATTTCGCCCCAGTTGTCGTCACGGTCCTTGTCGCCCTAATCCCTGCGCCGGCAGGCTTGCCCCAGTATGCGTGGTACTATTTTGCGATTTTTGTCGGCGTCATTGTCGGCCTCATATTCGAGCCTTTGCCGGGAGGCGCGGTTGGCTTGATCGGGGTCGCGCTGGTGACGGTGCTCTCCGAATACGTTTTCTTTAGCCCGGAGCAGCTGGCGAAGGCGGGCGTCAATGTGGCGCGCGCCTCGCTCAGCTGGGCTCTCTCCGGCTTTTCCAATACGACGGTCTGGCTGATTTTCGGCGCGTTCATGTTTGCTCTCGGCTACGAAAAAACCGGGCTCGGACGGCGCATCGCTTTGCTGCTCGTGAAAGCGATGGGGCGTAAGACCCTCACGCTCGGCTACGCGGTGGCCATTGCCGACACTCTCCTCGCGCCCTTCACGCCTTCGAATACCGCGCGCAGCGGCGGCACAATCTATCCTGTGATCCGCAACCTGCCGCCGCTCTACGATTCTCGGCCGAACGATCCGTCGATGCGACGTGTCGGCTCTTATATTATGTGGGTGGCGATCGCGGCGACTTGCGTGACCAGCTCGATGTTCCTCACCGGGCTCGCGCCCAACCTGCTTGCTGTCGAGCTGGTGAAGAAGACCGCCAACATCGAGCTCGCTTGGGTCAGCTGGTTTGTGGCCTTCGCGCCGGTTGGCATTCTTCTGCTCGCAGCGATCCCACTGCTGGTTTATTGGATCTGTCCGCCCGAAGTGAAGCAGGGTGCGGAGGTGCCGGCCTGGGCGGCGCAGGAATTGGAGAAAATGGGACCACTGAGCCAGCACGAGATTACCTTGGGAATCCTCGTCCTTATCGCGCTCCTGCTGTGGATTTTCGGCGGCAAAATCATGGAGGCCACCACTGCCGCGATCGTCGTGATATCGCTCATGCTGATCCTCAATGTGGTCACCTGGGACGATATCACGGCGAATAAAGCCGCCTGGAACACGCTGGTGTGGTTCGCGACTCTGGTGGCTCTCGCCGACGGCCTAAGCCGGGTGGGGTTCGTGAAGTGGTTTGCGGAGAGCGTCGCCGGTCACCTTACCGGCGTATCGCCGACAGTGGCGGTGGTAATGCTGCTGCTGATCAATTTCTTCGGGCACTATTTGTTTGCGAGTATTACGGCGCACGTCACCGCGATGATCCCCGTGCTGCTCGCGCTTGCATCCACGATTCCGGGGATCAACATGCAGACGGTTGCGCTCGGGTTGTGCCTGCAACTCGGTCTCATGGGAATCCTGACGCCGTATGCAACCGGACCGAGCCCGGTGTACTACGGCAGCGGCTATTTGCCGGCGGCAGACTACTGGCGGCTGGGCGCGATTTTCGGCGTGATCTTTTTCGCCGCCTTTCTTGCGATCGGCGTGCCCTGGATGCTGTTTATACAGTGAGCGTAGCCTGTCTGCAGAAAAATTCGTTGGCAAGGCAATGAGGACTAGTATGAAGAGAACGCCTGAGATTTACAGGTTGAAATACTCGCTGCGCGCGCGCTGGGTTCTGGCGGGTGCGATTGCGCTTTTTTGGCTTGGCTGCGCGAGCCCCGAGCAAGCCAAGCCGCCTCCGCCCGAGGTCGTGGTGGTCCAGGTAGAGCAAAAGGATGTTCCCATCTGGAAGGAATGGATTGGCACGCTGGACGGACTGGTCAACGCGCAGATCAAGCCGCAGGTAACCGGCTACCTGCTGCGCCAAACCTATACGGACGGGTCTTTCGTAAAAAAAGGGCTGCTGCTGTTTGAGATCGATCCGCGAACGTTTCAGGCGGCGCTGGATCAAGCCAAAGGGCAGCTCGCGAATGCGGAAGCCCAGCTCGCCACCGCACGCGCAAACCAGGTCAAAGCGGAAAATGACGTCAATCGCTATAGGCCGCTCGCCAAAGAACAAGCCATTCCTCAGCAGGACCTCGACAACGCGATCCAGGCGAATCAGGCGGCCCAGGCGCAGGTCGAAGCTGCCAAAGCAGCGGTCGAAGCTGCCAAGGCGAAGGTGGCATCAGCGCAGCTCGACCTCGGCTTTACCAAAGTCGTCTCGCTCATTGATGGCATCGCAGGCATCGCCCAGGCGCAAATCGGCGACCTTGTGAGCCAAAGTAGTCTGCTCACCACCGTCTCCACGGTGGACCCCATTAAGGTCTACTTTCCCGTGAGCGAGCGGGAATACTTCGAATATGTCAAGGAAAACCCCAATGCAGCGAAACGCCCGGCGGCGGAGCCACAGACGCAGTTGCAACTGGTTTTGGCCGATGGATCTGTTTACCCGCAAAAAGGAATCTTATCGCTTGCTGATCGCCAGGTGGATGTGAAGACCGGAACGCTCAGGCTGCAGGGGATTTTTCCGAATCCCGGAAATATCCTGCGCCCCGGCCAGTACGCCCGAGTTCGAGCGATCACAAAGACGAGACGAGATGCGCTACTCGTTCCCCAGAACGCAGTGACGGAGCTGCAAGGTAGCTATCAGCTAGCGGTCGTGGGGAGCGACAACAAAGTTGAGATCCGGCCCGTCAAGGTCGGCGAGCGGGACGGCACGCAGTGGATCATCGAAGACGGACTAAAGCCAGGTGAGAGAGTTGTCGCCGAGGGACTTCAGAAGGTCCAGTCCGGCATGATCGTCAATCCCAGGCCGTCCAAAGCACCGGCCCAGGTCAACCGCCAACCCACCGCAAACTCCGATTCGAGGTAAATCGTTATGGCTAAATTCTTTATAAACCGGCCCATTGTGGCGCTAGTCATCTCGATCGTGATGGTCATCGTCGGCGTCCTCGCCATGGTGCAGCTCCCCATCGCGCAGTACCCCGAACTCGCGCCGCCGGAAATCCTGGTTCAGGCGACCTATGTCGGCGCCGATGCCCAAACGGTTGAGCAGTCAGTTGCCACGCCGATCGAGCAGGAAATGCAGGGCGTCGACAACATGATCTACATGAACTCGGTCAACGACAGTACCGGACTCATGCGGCTACGGGTGACGTTCGACGTTGGAACCGATCCCAATACCGATCAGATCCTCTCGCAGATGCGCTATTCGCTGGCCCAGTCGTTGGTCCCTGCCGATGTACGCGACTATGGTGTATCGATCAAGAAGTCGCCCTCGGCCCCGATGGCGGTATTCTCGCTGTACTCGCCCAATGGAACTTACGACGACACTTTCCTATCGAACTACGCTTACATCAACATCAACGATCCCATGAGCCGTACGAGCGGCGTGGGCCAAGTGCAGATTTTCGGGGCGGGCCAGTACGCGATGCGTTTCTGGGTGCGGCCCGACACGTTAGCCAGCTTGGGCGTTACCATCAGCGATATCACTGACGCGCTGACAAAGCAGAACACCGTCAACCCCGCCGGTCAGATCGGCGCTGCGCCCGTACCACGCGGGCAGAAGTTCACCTATACGGTCCGGGCGCAGGGGCGCCTGCTGAGCCCGGAGGAGTTTGGCAATATCGTCGTGCGCGCCAACCCGGACGGCTCGATCGTACGGATGCGCGATGTAGCGCGGGTGGAGCTGGGCGCGCGAAACTACACGCAGATCGGACGGCTGAACGGAAAACCTGCCGCGATCATCGCCATCTACCAGCTGCCTGGCTCGAACGCGATCGATACGATGGAGCGGGCCAAGCAGCTGATGGAGGATTTGAAGAAAAGATTCCCGCCGGACCTTGACTATATGGTTTCGCTGGACACGACCCTGGCGGTTACGGAAGGCATCCATGAAATCGTCAAAACGCTCTTCGAAGCCATCGTTCTGGTCATCATCGTCGTCTACATCTTCCTGCAGGGCTGGCGCGCGACCTTGATTCCGCTGCTGGCAGTTCCCGTTTCGCTGGTTGGAACTTTCGCCTTGTTCCCGTTGCTGGGGTTCTCGATCAACACGCTATCGCTATTCGGGCTTGTGCTGGCGATCGGCCTCGTAGTGGACGATGCGATCGTCGTGGTCGAAGCCGTCGAGCACCACATCGAGCAAGGCATGTCGCCGCGGGATGCGGCTCTTAAGGCCATGGAACAAGTCTCCGGGCCTGTGGTCGCGATCGCGCTGATTCTCGCCGCCGTCTTCGTGCCCACTGCGTTTATTCCAGGAATCACCGGCCGGCTCTATCAACAGTTCGCGGTGACAATTGCGGTTTCGGTCGTGATCTCCGCTTTCAATGCGCTTAGCTTGAGCCCGGCGCTGTCGGCACTCCTGCTCAGACCACGAAAGGAAGCTCGCGGTCCGCTCGGGACGTTCTTCCGCTGGTTCAACCGCTGGTTCGGCCGGGCCACCGACGGATACGTCAACTGGTGCGGCCATCTGATGCGCAAGGCCGGTTTCTCCATGGTGCTGCTTCTTGTGGTCGTCGTGCTCGCCGGCTTTCTCGGCTCCCGGCTGCCGAGCGGTTTTCTACCGGAGGAAGACCAGGGTTATTTCTATCTCAATGTGCAACTCCCCACGGCGGCGTCATTAGAGAGGACCGACGATGTTGCCAAAAAAATCGACGCGATCTTGAAGGAGACGCCGGGCGTTGAGATGTACAACACGATTGTTGGCTTCAGCCTCTTGAGTGTCGCCAATACGAGCTATCATGCCTTTTATTTCGTCACGCTGAAACCGTGGGAAGAGCGCACGCCGGAAGGATTGACTTCCGACGTTGTTATGCGCCGGCTCAACCAACGCCTGGCCGGCCTTCCTGAAGCGCAGGTCTTCGCCTTCGCCCCTCCGGCCATTCCGGGCATCGGCACGTCGGGTGGCGCGACCTTCATGCTCGAAGACCGCTCCGGTCAGGGAGTCGAATTCCTGGCGCAAAATACGGATCGATTTCTCCAGGCCGCCCGCCAGCGGCCGGAGTTTGCTTTGCTCACCACCACGTTCATTCCCGTCGTGCCGCAAGTCTTTGCCGATGTGGATCGCGACAAGGTGCTGAAGCAAGGCGTGGATGTGAATTCCGTCTACCAGACGCTGCAGGCCTTCATGGGCGGACTCTTTGTCAACTACTTCAACCGCTTCGGCCGCGTGTGGCAGGTGTATGTCCAGGCGGAAGGCGAATTTCGCACCGAAGCCGAGAACGTCGGCTTGTTCCGCGTGCGCAACAAAGATGGAGAAACAGTGCCGCTCTCCACTTTAGTCACGATGAAAACGACTTCAGGTCCCGAATTTACCAACCGCTTCAACGGTTACCGGGCGGCGCAAATTAACGGCATTCTGGCGCCCGGGTACAGTTCCGGCCAGGGCAGGCAGGCGTTGGAAGAGGTTTTTGCCCAAACCATGCCGCGAGAAATGGGGTACGACTACTCGGGGATGTCGTTCCAGGAGGAGGCGGCGTCGAAGGGCGTGCCGGCGAGCGCCATCTTCGGGCTCTCACTGCTGTTCGTTTTCCTCATTCTCAGCGCACAGTATGAGAGCTGGTCGCTGCCGTTCAGCGTGCTCCTCACAACGCCGGTTGCCGTCTTCGGCGCATTTGCCGCGCTGTGGCTGCGTGCGTTCGAAAACAACGTGTACGCCCAGATCGGTATGGTCATGCTGATCGGGCTATCGGCCAAGAATGCGATCCTCATCGTGGAGTTCGCCAAAGCAGAGTATGAGGGCGGCAAGTCGGTTTTCGATGCTGCGCTTGCCGGTGCCCGCCTGCGGCTCCGGCCAATCTTGATGACGTCCTTTGCGTTCATCCTCGGTGTCGTGCCCCTTGCCATCGCCTCCGGCGCAGGCGCAGTGGGACGGCAAATCATGGGCACGGCCGTCATAGGAGGCATGCTTGCCGCGTCGGTCATCGCGATATTTCTGATCCCGGTCTCTTTTTACGTCGTAGAGCGTGTTTCGCACGGGCGGCAGGAACATGAGGTGTCAGCGCCGCAACCGGCGCCCGCAACGAGGTAGGAAACAGATATGCACCACGAAGATCACGAAGCGCACGAAGGGACTCAAACTACGGAATACTGGAGTGGTGGAGTATTGGAGTGCTGGGCTTTACTCCGTCGCTCGAACACTGCATCCCGCCCTTCTCTGACGTACCTGCGCAGATTTGCCGGACCTACTCTCACCACGAAGACACGAAGTTCGGATAGATTTTCCAAACAATTTTCTTCCTCCTGGCTTCGTAGTCTTCGTGTCCTTCGTGGTGCAACCTTATCCCTAGTAGCATTCCCAGCGGCGCTGTGGGTGACCGGCTGCATGGTTGGTCCGGATTACAAGCGCCCTTCCGGAGAGATCCCGCCCCAATTTCGCGCCGCGATGGCACCAGCCGCCGCGTCGTCGATCGCGGACCTCAAATGGTTTGACGTTTTCAAAGACGAACAGCTCCAGGAATTGATTCGAACCGCGCTGGCGCAGAACTACGATCTCCGAGATGCAGTAGCCCGAGTCGATGCGGCGCGCGCCAACCTCGGGATCACCCAAGCGGATCAGTATCCAAACTTCGGCGTTGGGGGTGGATTTACTAGTATTGAGCTTTCGCGGGAGGGAGCATTCAGCATTCCCAACGGAAACCGCCGACGAGACTTTGGAACAGTTTTCCTCAGTCTTTTCACCTATGAGATCGACATCTGGGGCCGGCTGCGCCGGGCGACCGAGTCGGCTCAGGCACAATTGCTGGCCAGCGACTGGAATCGCAAAACCGTGATTACAACCCTGATCAGCGACGTGGCCACCGCCTATTTCAACCTTCTCGAACTCGATATGGAACTCGCCATCGCAAGAAATACCCTCGGTACCCGGCAGGAATCGCTGCGGCTGATCAGGACGCAGTTGCAAGGCGGGGTGGGGACGCTTCTGGACGTGCGCCAGGGAGAGCAGCTGGTTTACGGCGCCGCGCAGTCCGTACCGAGCAGCGAGCAGCAAATAGAGCAAACCGAAAATCAGATCAGTTTGCTGCTGGGCAAAAATCCGGGTCCCGTAACCCGAGGCCGCCCGCTGACGGAGCAACAAACACGCCCCGAAGTGCCCGCCGGATTGCCTTCGGCGCTGTTGGAGAGACGTCCGGACATTCAGGCAGCGGAGCAAATCCTGGTCGCGACCAACGCCAACATCGGGGTCGCCAAGGCAGCCTATTTTCCGCAAATTACGCTCACCGGAGAGTACGGCTATCAGAGCACCGCGCTCGCGAATTTATTCTCGGGTTCGAGAAGGATATGGAGCTTTGTGCCTCAGCTCACGCAGCCGATCTACACAGCGGGTCGGCTCACCTCTCAGGTGGAACTGGCCGAAGCGCAACAGCGGAGCGCTCTGGCACAATACGAAAGGGCGATTCAAGCGGGATTCCGCGATGTGTCGGACGCGCTGATTCAGTATCAAAAAATCCGGGAGATTCGAGCTCAGCGGGAATCCCTCGTGACGTCACTGCAGGATCGCAAGCGTTTAGCCTATATGAGATTTCGCGGCGGCGTCGATACCATGCTCAACGCTCTCAATTCGGATCAGGATCTGTTTATCGCTGAAGTGAGTCTAGCTCAAGCCAGGCGCGACGAGCTGCTCTCACTCGTCCAGCTCTATAAAGCACTCGGTGGCGGCTGGCAGTAATGAGATGCGCGCAATGCACCACGCGAGATCATTTTTCACAGTTCTATTTTTGGTCGGCAATTTAGCGGGCGCAAAGCCGGCCATCGCAGCTGAAGATACTTCGCCGCCGTCGGTCACGAGCCATGAAGTTAACGTGCTGCGGCAAGTTGCGATTGCCCTCGCGGCACGGAGTGACGCTATCCAGGATCTCCGCGGTCCACCGATTGAGAATTCTAACCTGGACCGGCTAAAGCTGCCCACGCCCGGAATGGATTGCGGCATTGCTCGATCCCTTATCTTTGTCGTATGCCGCAGCGCTTCGCTCAATAAAAAAGAAGCTGAGTCTATGTTCGCTCGAATGATTGATTATGGGCAAGCTGCCTTGCCGTCCGATAGCTGGAGACAATTTGAACCCGTACCTTACACTGGTTTGATCCGGACTATCAGTTATCAACATTGGAAGTCCGGCGCGCAAATCGACGTCGACTTGGTGGTTCAACCCACAGGGGAGGCACAACCTATGTACTTCGTAAGAGTCTTCGGATGGCCGCGCTTTTAACACCGACTCACACTACGAAACGGGATCTCTATCGTGGCAATAGAAATATATCGTTGGCGACGAGCGTGCATTCGCTGTAAGCGGCGGCCCTGACGGGTGCCGCAACTAAGGCAAACAGAGGTAGAAAGGATCATGGGATGAAAGCGAAAAACCAAAAAAGCTCCGGTTTTGCGGGGCTGACGGAATCGGAACTGGCCAAGCTTATTCAACAGTATGGCTGCGGACCCGTTCGGTTTAGTGGAACTGACGAGGCGCTTTACGAGCGTCATCTCGTCTTTGACAATGTCATAGAGATGAGCGCAATCGGCGCTCGCGAACGCTTCGAGGCGATCGCTCACTCGGTGCGCGACATTTTGTCGCAGCGCTGGATTCATACGGAAAAGACCTACGAGCGTCAAAATGCCAAGCGGGTTTACTATCTCTCGATGGAATTTCTCATCGGCCGCTCTCTCGCCAATAACGTTACGAATCTTCTGCTCGATCCCGTAGCGAGAGCAGCGATCAAGGACAAGAACCTCGACTGGTTCGCATTGCTGGAACAGGAGCCGGATGCCGGCCTCGGAAATGGTGGTCTCGGGCGTCTTGCGGCTTGCTTCCTGGATTCCATGGCAACGATGCAGATACCGGCTACCGGGTACGGCCTGCGCTACGAATACGGCATGTTCAAACAATCCATTGAGGACGGCTGGCAGCACGAGCTTCCGGATAACTGGCTTCGCCGTCCCGATCCGTGGGAAGTCGCGCGTCCAAACGAAACCGTAAATGTAAATCTTAACTGCTCGTTCGAAGTGCGCGGCGGTGCTTTATGCCCGATCATCGGCAAGCCCTCCAATCTGATCGGGATTCCTTTTGATCGTCCGGTAGTTGGCTACGGCGGGAAGACGATCAACACGCTGCGGCTCTGGGCGGCGGCGGCGCAGGATTACTTCGATTTCCAGGAATTCAGCAGCGGTGATTTCGTCGGCGCGCTGACGGAAACCCTTGGGGCCGAATCGCTTACACGAGTGCTCTATCCCGACGATCACACAGCCATGGGGCAGGGGTTGCGTTTCATTCAGGAATATTTTCTGGTTGCGTGCTCGCTCGCGGATCTCGTCCGCCGTTTTCGCATCGCCAACTCCGACTGGCATACATTGCCCGACAAAGTCGCCATCCAGCTCAACGACACGCATCCGACTATGGCAGTACCCGAGCTGATGCGTATTTTGCTCGACGAGGTCCATCTCGGTTGGGACGATGCTTGGGGCATTACAGTCAAGACACTGGCGTACACCAACCACACGTTGCTGCCCGAGGCCCTGGAGAAATGGCCGCTCGAATGGTTCAAAATCCTGCTGCCGCGACATCTCGAGATCATCTACGAAATCAATCGGCGGTTGCTCGATAACGTGCGAGCGCGGTTCCCCGGCGACGAAGGACGGGTACAGCGTGTGACTCTCATCGAAAAAGGCGCGGAACATAAGGTGCGGATGGCCAATCTCGCCATTGCGGGTTCGCATAGCACGAACGGCGTCGCGGCCATCCACTCCCATTTGCTCCGGACAACGACGGTCAGAGACTTGGCCGAAATCTTTCCCGAGCGTTTCAACAATAAAACCAACGGCGTCACGCCGCGCCGTTGGCTGTTGATGTCGAACCCCGGCCTATCAAAAATCATCACCGATGCCATCGGTGATGATTGGATCAAGGACCTCAGTCAATTGAAGCAGCTGAAAGGCATGGCCGATGATCCCGGTTTTTGTGACTCGTTCCTCAAGGCGAAACGCGAAGCCAAATCGCAGTTCGTGGACTGGCTCAAGCGCACCACCGGCCAAGCGGTAGACCCCGACAGCATCTTCGATTCGCAGATCAAGCGCATTCACGAATACAAGCGGCAAATGCTCAATGCGCTCCGCATCGTGGTGCTTTCCAATCGGCTGCGGGAAAATCCAAATCTGGATATGCCGCCGCGAATTTTCTTCTTTTCAGGCAAAGCCGCGGGCGCTTACCAGCTGGCTAAAGTCATCATCAAGTTCATCAACAATCTCGCGGCCGTGATCGATACCGATCCCAACGTTCGCGGGCGGCTGAAGGTTCTGTTCCTGCCGGATTATTGCGTTTCATTGGCGGAGCGGCTGATCCCGGCTTGCGATGTTTCCAATCAGATTTCCACCGCCGGCTATGAAGCCAGCGGCACGAGCAACATGAAATTCATGATGAATGGCGCCCTGACAATCGGCACCCGCGACGGCGCGACGATCGAAATGGCAGAAGAAGCCGGGGAGGAAAACTTTTTTCTCTTCGGCCTGACGGCGGAGCAGGTGGCCGGCAGCCGCGGTTGGTATAGCCCACAGTGGCACTATGAGAACGAGCCGGAAACCCGCGCCGCGCTGGACCTGATTTTTTCCAACCACTTCAGCCGCAATGAGCCGGGTATCTTCGAGCCGCTGCGCGAGGCTTTGCTGACACACGGGGATTATTACATGCATCTGGCGGATTTGAAGCCGTACCTGGAGGCGGATGGACGCTTGTGCCAGCTTTACGCCGACTCCGTTGGATGGGCGAGAAAAGCGATTTTGAATATCGCCGGGTCGGGAAAATTTTCCAGTGACCGGACGATTGCGGAATACGCCGCGGACATCTGGAATGTAAAGCCCTGTCCGGTGGAGTGAAAGGGCCAGGGGCTTGCAGCGGACGGAGAAGGCGCTACAGAACCGAGGTGATTCAATGACGATCCATGCGCTTGCCGGTAAGCCCGCGCCCAAGGAGCTTCTGGTCGATATAGACAAGCTGCGAAAGGAATACTACACGGGCAAGCCGGACATAACGAACAGCGCAGACCGGGTTAGTTTTGGCACCAGCGGTCACCGCGGCTCGTCACTTCGCGGCGGGTTCAATGAGGCGCACGTTTTGGCGATCACTCAGGCGATCTGCGAGTACCGAAGTAGCCAAAACGTTAACGGTCCTCTCTACATCGGAAAAGATACGCACGCGCTATCCGATCCGGCGTTCAAGACTGCCTTGGAAGTGCTCGCGGCAAACGGTGTTCAGACCATGGTCGATCGCGTTGACGGCTATACGCCTACGCCCGTGATCTCTCATGCCATTCTTTCTTATAACCGCGGCCGTACGTCGGTTATGGCGGACGGCATTGTCATCACCCCGTCGCACAATCCACCGGAAGACGGCGGCTTCAAATACAACCCGCCGCATGGCGGACCGGCGGATACCGATGTAACTCGCTGGATCGAAGACAGGGCGAACCAGCTGATCGCGCATGATCTGAAAGGCGTAGCGCGAATTCCTTTTGAAAGAGCGCGCCGCGCCGCGACAACCCGCAATTATGATTATGTCGGCTCGTACGTAAGCGACCTGGGTTCGGTGGTGGACATGGAAGCAATCTGCGGCGCCAAGCTCAAGATCGGCGTCGATCCGCTGGGCGGCGCCAACGTCGCGTACTGGCGCCCCATTGCGGAACGTTACGGAGTTGAGGTGGAGGTGGTGAACACCACGGTGGACCCGACCTTCCGCTTCATGTCCTTGGATTGGGACGGCAAGATCCGCATGGACTGTTCCTCTCCCCATGCCATGGCTAAGCTCATCGGACTCAAAGACAGCTTCGACATCGCCTTCGGCAACGATACCGACAGCGACCGGCACGGCATCGTCACTCGTGGCGCAGGCCTGATGAATCCCAATCATTACCTCGCGACGGCGATTTTTTATCTCTTCACCCATCGTCCAGGCTGGCGCCCGGATGCGGCGATCGGCAAGACCGTA
>Ga0208685_1000541_pt1 | contig 13245 bp, 14 predicted proteins | sample EasRivMeERMLT890_FD_187533 | JGI IMG/M metagenome (GOLD analysis project Ga0208685, IMG submission 187533) | Soil microbial communities from meander-bound floodplain in the East River, Colorado, USA - East River MetaG ERMLT890 (SPAdes) (version 2) | ecosystem: Environmental > Terrestrial > Soil...
GGGCCCAATTGCCTCGGCGTCATGCGCACCGACTGCGGCCTGAACGCCACCTTCGCGCGCACGCCGGCGCTCTCCGGAAACCTCGCGCTGGTCTCGCAGTCGGGCGCGATCTGCGGCGCGATCCTCGACTGGGCGCACAGCGCGCAGCTCGGCTTCTCGAGCGTGATCTCGCTCGGCGGCGCGATCGACGTGGATTTCGGCGAGGTGCTCGAATTCCTCGCCGCCGATGCGGCGAGCGAGGCGATCCTGCTCTACGTCGAAGGCATCCGCGACGCGCGCCGCTTTGTATCGGCGCTGCGCGCCGCCTCGCGCGTGAAACCGGTGATCGCGCTCAAGGTCGGGCGCCACGCGAGCGGGTCGCGCGCCGCGTCCAGCCACACCGGCGCGCTGGTCGGGAGCGATGCGGTGTTCGACGCCGCGCTGCGCCGCGCCGGGGCGGTGCGGGTGAAGACCTACACCCAGCTCTTCGCCGCGGCGCGCGTGCTCGCGGGCGAGCGGCGCGCCGAAGGCGAGCGGCTCGCGATACTGACCAACGGCGGCGGCCCGGGCGTTATCGCCGCCGACAGCGCCGCCGACAACGCAGTGCCGCTAGCGCAGCTCTCTGAAGAGACCATCTCTCTCTTGAACACGAAAATGCCGGCTCAGTGGTCGCACGGAAATCCGATCGACATCATCGGCGACGCGCCGCCCGAGCGCTTCGCCGCGGCGACGGCGGCGGCGCTCGCCGATCCGGGCGTCGACGCGCTGCTCGCGATGTACGCGCCGGTCGCGGTGACCGCGCCGGAGGACGCGGCGCGCGCCGTGGCTGATGCAGCGCGCGGCAGCCGCAAGCCGGTGCTCGCGGCGTGGCTCGGCGACATCAATCCGAACGCGAGCCGTGCGTGGCTCGAGGCGCAGGGCATCGCCAACTTCTACACGCCGGAGAACGCGGTGGAAGCGTTCTCGTTCCTTTGCGCCCACCGCCGCAACCAGGCGCAGCTGATGCAGGTGCCGGCGGCGCAGCGCGATCCCGACGAGGCGCTCCCGGACCTGGCGGCGGCCGCGGCGATCCGCAACCGCGCGCTGGCGGAGCGCCGCGAGCTGCTCACCGAGCACGAGGCGAAGGCCCTGCTCGCGGCGTTTCATCTTCCCGTCCCCAAATCCGTCATTGCCAAAGATCGGGACGCAGCGGTGGCGGCGGCACGCGACATCGGCTTCCCGGCGGTGATCAAGCTGCACTCGCCGGACATCACGCACAAGTCGGACGTCGGCGGCGTGCGCCTGAACCTGCAAAGCGAGGAAATGGTCGCCTCGGCGTTCGACGACATGCTGCGGCACGTGCGCGCGCTGCGCCCCGGCGCGCGCATCGAAGGGGTCGTGGTGCAGCCGATGCTGCGCTTCGCGCACGCGCGCGAAGCGCTGGTCGGCGTCGCCACCGATCCGGTGTTCGGCCCGGTGATCTCGTTCGGCGCCGGCGGCATCTCGGTCGAAGCGGTGCGCGACGCTGCGCTCGCCCTGCCGCCGCTCAACGCCATGCTGGCGCGGGATCTCATGCAGCGCACCGTGCTGTACCGGCTGCTCGCCGGCTATCGCAACGTCCCGCCCGCCGACCTCGACGCGCTTGCGGCGGTGCTGACCGGCGTGTCGCGCATGGTGTGCGCCCTGCCCTGGCTCAGCGAAATGGACCTCAACCCGGTGCTGGCGCATCCGGGCGGCGCGGTGATCGCGGATGCGCGCGTCGTCATCGCTGACCGGAGCGCAAAGCCGCGGTACGGGCACATGGCGATCCATCCCTATCCGGTCGATCTCGAGGGCGCGATTCGCCTGCGCGACGCTCGCGAGGTACGCGTGCGGCCGATCCGGCCGGAAGACGCGCAGCGCGAGAAGCGCTTCTTCGACCGGCTTTCCGAGCGCTCGCGCTACCAGCGCTTCATGAACCACCTGAAGGAGCTGCCCCCGCGCATGCTCGCGCGCTTCACCCAGCTCGACTACGACCGCGAGCTCGCCCTGGTCGCGCTCTGGCAGGACGAGTTCGTCGCCGTCGGCCGGTACGCGCCGAACCCGGACGGCGTCAGCGCCGAGTTCGCGCTCGCGGTCGCGGACGACTGGCAGGAAAAAGGGCTGGGGCACGCGCTGCTCGAGCGGCTGTGCGACGCCGCGCGCGCCGCCGGCTACGAGGCGCTGCTGGGCCATATTCTCGAAGCCAATCGCGGCATGCTCGAGCTCGCCGCCCATCTCGGCTTCGTCGAGAAGGAACGCTCGGGCAGGGAGGTGACGCTGGTCCGGCGGCTTCGCTAGCGCAGCTGGTGCACTGCCTGGCCGAGCATCTCGGGGGTGATCAGTGTCAGCCCCTTCTCCGTAACGCGAAATCGCTCCGGCTCGTCGAGGAGATCCTGCTGCAGCCGGCAATGGCGGTCGACGACTGCGCGGCGCAGCTTTACGCCCGGTCCGACGACGACGTCGGGCAGCAGCACGCAATCTTCGATCAGCGCGCCGTCGTCCACGCGCACGTTCGAGAACAGCACCGAGCGGCGCACGGTAGCGCCGCTCACGATGCAGCCGCCCGAGATCATCGAGTCGACCGCCATGCCGCGGCGGCCCTCGTCGTCGAACACGAACTTGGCCGGGGGCAGCTGCTCCTGGAAGGTCCACACCGGCCAGTCGCGGTCGTAGAGATTGAGCTGCGGCGTGATCTTGGCGAGCTCCAGGTTCGCTTCCCAGTACGCGTCGATCGTGCCGACGTCTCGCCAGTAGGGCTCGCCGTTCGGCATTTCAACGCAGCTCTCGGCGAAGCGGTGCGCATGCACCCGGTAGCGGTTGATGACGTGCGGGATCAGGTCTTTGCCGAAATCGTGGCTCGAGCGCGGGTCGTCGGCGTCGCGGACGAGCTGCTCGTAAAGGAAGGGCGCGTTGAAGACGTACACCCCCATGCTGGCGAGGGCGCGGCCGGGGGCGCCGGGCAGCGCGCGCGGCGCGGCCGGCTTCTCCTCGAAGCCGACGATGCGCGCCGCCGCGTCGACCTCGAGCACGCCGAAGCCTCGCGCATCGGCGTGCGGCACTTCGACGCACACCACGGTGGCGTCGGCGCCGCCCGCGACGTGCTCCTCGAGCAGCCGCGCGTAGTCCATCTTGTAGATGTGATCGCCCGAGAGCACCAGCACGTACTTGCAGCCGTCGCGGCGCAGGATGTTCAGGTTCTGGAACACCGCGTCGGCGGTGCCGCGGTACCAGCTTTCCGCCACCTGCTGCCCCGCGGGCAGGATATCGACGTGCTCGCCGATGCGGCCGTCGAGGAAGCTCCAGCCGCGCTGCAGGTGGCGGATCAGGCTGTGCGATTTGTACTGGGTGGCGACCCCGATGCGGCGCACGCCCGAGTTGACGCAGTTGGAGAGCGTGAAATCGATGATCCGGTATTTGCCGCCGAACGGGACCGCGGGCTTGCAGCGCCAGTCGGTCAGCTCCTTGAGGCGGCTGCCGCGGCCGCCGGCGAGAATCACCGCGTAGGTGCTGCGCGCCAGCCCTCCCCCGCGCCAGCGCCCGGCCTGCTCGCTGATCGTGCGGGATAGTGCTTCGCCTGCGCCCATGCTCTTTCTGCCGCCGCCTGCATCGTACTCCGCAATGCGAGCGGCTGGCTAGCTCGTGCAGCGCCCCGCGACGGTGATCGAACGAGAGGTGCGCTGCACGCAGGAGCCGTCTTTCACGCACGCCAAGGTTTCCCAGCCGGCCGGGCAGATCCCATGCCATTTCAGGCGCTCGAGGACGAAGCGGTGAAACTCGGCGCTGCCGGTTTCGCCGCCGAGCTGCTTGAGCTGGTTGAGGTGGACCTCGACCGCGAACTGCTCGCCCTGGAGCGGAACGATGCTGTACCCGGAGTCCATCAGGTACCAGTTGCTGCTCACCGACCAGCACGAGGCGAGCAGCATCGTGGCGCACAGGCCGACGATCCGGCTGATCACGCGATCACGAGGTCTCGCGGAAGCGCTTGGCGCCCTCGCGCACGGCCACGTCGATGTCGCGCCAGGCTTTCTGCAGGCCGACGAGGATCGGCCCGCTCGCCGCGGCGCCCTGCCGGCCGAGCTTGGCCAGCACGACCCGCGCCGCCGCCTGCCGCTTCTGCAGCACCCGGATCTGCTGCATCGTGCTCGCGCGTGCAGCCACCTCGGCCTTGCGGGCGCTCGCCATCAGTGCGTCCAGGCGCTTTTTCAGCGCGCGCGCCTCGGCTTCCAGCCTGCGCCGCGTGGCCTGCGCCTTGTTGGCCGCCGGCGCCTTCCTCGCGGCTCCCTTTCGCTTGCGTGCCATCTGGCTTCCCTTTCGTGGTTAGGATGGCACAAGCATAGCCCATGGCGCTCCGCCCTTTCCTGTTACTCGCGTTGCTGTGGGTCCTCCCCGGCCCCGTTCCGGCGCAGGACCGGTTCTTCGACTCGGGCGGCGTGCGCATCCGCTACGTCGACCGCGGCGCCGGACCGCCGGTGGTGCTGGTGCACGGCTTCACCGGCACCGTTGAGCGCTCGTGGATCGGCACCGGCGTGCTACCCGAGCTCGCGCGCGACCACCGTGTGCTCGCCTTCGACCTGCGCGGCCACGGCCGCAGCGACAAGCCGCACGACCCGCGCGCCTACGACGAGCTCGCCCTCGACGTGATCCGACTGATGGACCATGCGGGGGTCGCACGCGCGCACCTCGTGGGCTATTCGCTCGGCGGCATCATCGCCGCCCGGCTGCTGGTCACGCACCCCGAACGGTTCGCGAGCGCGCTGCTCGGCGGCGCGGCGTACCGGCGTGCGCGCAGCGACAGCGCGGACGAAGCTACCGAGGCCGCGGCGCGCGAGATCGAGAGCGGCGTGTACCGCGCGCTCATCGTTTCGACTGCGCCGACCGACGAGCCGCCGCCGGGCGAGGACGCGATCCGCGCGCGCTCGCGCGAGATCGCCGCGTCGGCCGACGTGCGGGCGCATGCCGCGCTCATGCGCGCGCGCCGCGCGCTGCTCGTGAGCGACGCCGAGATCGCCGCGGTTCGCGTGCCCGTGCTCGCGGTCGTCGGCAGCGCGGATCCGGCGCTGCCGCGCGTTCAGGCGATGGCGAAACGCTGGCCCGGGGTGCGGGTCGAAGTGGTGCCGGGGGCCGCGCACCCGACGGTGCACGAGCGCGGCCTGCCGCGCCATCCCGCCTTCGTGGAGGCGATCCGGCGGCAGGTTGGCGCGTCATTGCAGCGCTGAGGATCCGCCCCCATATACAACGGCCTATGAAATACAAGGATTACTACAAGATCCTGGGCGTCGCGCGCGGCGCCGGCGACGACGAGATCAAGAAGGCCTACCGCAAGCTCGCGCGCAAGTACCACCCCGACGTCTCCAAGGAAGCGAACGCCAAGGAGAAGTTCCAGGAGGTGTCCGAGGCCTACGAGACGCTGCGCGACAAGGAGAAGCGCGCCGCCTACGACAGCCTCGGCAGCGGCTTCCGCCAGGGGCAGGATTTCCGCCCGCCGCCCGACTGGTTCGACCGCTTCGGCTCCGGCAGCCGCGCCGAGGACCTGCACGGCGTCGACCTCGGCGAGCTGTTCGAGTCGATGGGGATCTTCGGGCGCGCCCAGCGCCGCTCGAAGCGGGCTTTCGCCGGCGAAGACTACGAAGTGCCGGTGAAGCTCACCCTCGAGGAGGCATTCCGCGGCACCGAGCGCGAGGTGCACCTCGACAACCGCAGCTTCACTGCGCGCATTCCGCGCGGCGCGACCGACGGCCAGCGGCTGCGGCTGCGGGGCAAGGGCGGCCCGGGCCTGAACGGCGGCCCGGCGGGCGACCTCTACCTGCAGATCGCGCTCGAGCCGCACGCGCTCTACCGCGCGAGCGGCCATGACCTGGAAATCGAGGTGCCGCTCGGGCCGTGGGAAGCCGCGCTCGGCGCGCAGGTGGAGATCCCGACCCTCGAAGGCCGCGTCACCATGAAAGTGCCGCCGGGCTCCAACGCCGGACAGAAGCTGCGCCTCGCCGGCAAGGGCCTGCCGAAGCCGGGCGGCGGCGCGGGCGACCTTTACGCCGTGCTCACCATCGCAGTGCCGGCGACGCTCACCGAGCGCGAGGAACAACTGTACCAGGAGCTGCGCGAAGCCTCGCGCTTCGACCCGCGCGCCCGGTTCAAATAGGCATGTTCCTTGCGAGTGAAAGCCGCATGGCACTCACCGCGAAACAGATCCAGGAGCTGCAAGGCGCGATCGAGCGCCGCCGGGCCGCGCTGCTTTCCGAGCTTCGCGAGGACGTCGAGCGCGCACGCGCAGACCGCTTCGAAGACCTCGCCGGAGCCGCGCCCGACCGCGCCGACGAATCGGTCGCGACGCTGATCGCCGACCTCGACCATGCCGAGGTCGGCCGCGACCTCTTGGAGCTGCGCAGCCTCGAGGCGGCGCGCACGCGCCTGGCCGACGGCCGGTACGGCATCTGCGCCGACTGCGGCGGCGACGTCGGCTTCGAGCGCCTGCGGGCGAATCCGGCGGCAGCGCGCTGCGTCGACTGCCAGCGCCTGCACGAAAAGACCTACGCCGGCTCTAGCGGTTCAAGCCTTTAGCACGCATTTGTCGTAGAGCCGCGGGAAAGCCCCCGAAGGGTCGTACTTCTTCTTGAGCGCGTCGTAGGCCGCGCCGCCGTAGCGGCGGTGGAAATCCGCCTCGGCGAAAAAGCCATCCGAGTAGAGCGACTTGATGCCGCCGAGCTCGCTCACCTTCTCCTCGATCAGGCGGTTGAAGTGGCCCGGCGGATGCGGCTCGCGCGTACGCTTTACGTCCCAGAAGCCGAAGTTGACGTACCAGCCCGGCCGCACCGGGTAGAGAACGAAACTGCTTTGTGAAACCCCGATTGGACAAACCCACTGCGGCCACAACTGAATCTCTTTCGAATAAAACGCCAGAAATTCGGCGGCACGCGAAAGGGGAATGTCGACGTCCTGGATCACCGATTCCGAGTGCAGGCCGAGCAGGCGCTCGAGCTTCCGGGTGACCCCGACCCGGCTGTTCCAGCGCATGATCTTGGTGTAGGTCTTCGAACCCAGCCGCTTTTTCCCATAAAGCCTTCGGATGAGCGCGTTTTGCGCCAGCACGTTCTTCGAGCACCAGAACCAGTCGGTGTCCCAGCGCCAGAGATAGTCGTGCACCGTAAGGTAATCCTCGCGCTTCTCTGCGATCGAGCGGTAGTAGATGTTCTCGTAGGTGTAGTCGCTCTCATAGGGCGCCGAATCCGTGAAGCGGCCGAGCGTGATGAACAGGCGCTGCGGCGAGAAGATCGTGCCGTCGATGAAATCGGCAACGCCCGCCCGCAGGTGCTTTTCAAGCTCTGAAAAATAGGCGTCCGGATCCGTGAAGGGCGCATGCGAAAGGCGCACGTACCGCTTGACCGGGATCGTCTTCGCCTTGACCCGCAGCGCATAGCCGAGCGTGCCGTAGGAATTCGGGAAGCCGAAGAACAGATCCGCGTGCGCGTTGTGCGGCGTGCAGCTCACGACGCGGCCGTCGCCGAGCAGCACGTCGAGCTCGAGCATGCCGTCGTGGACCAAGCCCTGGCGGTGCGACGAGGACTCGATGCCGACGCCGGCGACCGCGCCGCCGAGGGTGATCGTCTTCAGTTGCGGCACGACCGCGGGCATCACGCCGTGCGCCAGGCATTCCCGCGTCAGATCCTCGTAAGGAATCATGCCTTCGGCTTCGACGAAGCCGTCCCGGACCGACAGGACCTGGTTGAAGCCCCGCACGTCGAGCCGCCGGCGCGCGCTCGCCGCGCGGTCGCGAAACAGGTTGGAGGTGTCCTTGGCGAGCGCGACCGGGCCCTCATTTGGACCCCGGGCTTGCCGTAGAGCCTCGATCAGGGAATCGCGCTTCGCAGCGTGCGCCGCCAGCGCGTCAGCCATGCCCGACGCGGCGGGGAGCGCTGGCGAGCTCGGCGATTTCCTCGTAAAGGAAGCCGCGGCCCATCGGGTAGCTCGACTGCGTCACGTTGCCCTTCGAGAACACGATCTGGAAGAGGTGCGTGCGCCCGGCCGGCGAGCGGAACATTTCGGCGCAGCCGTAGAGGTACACGCGCCAGATGCGGCGGAAGCGCTCGTCGAAGCGCTGCGGGTCGAGCGCCCGGATGCGCTCCCAGTTGCGGTCGAAACGCTCGGCCCAGACGTCGAGGGTGAGAGCGTAGTGGCGTCGCAGGTTCTCGATGTCGAGGATCTCCAGGCCGGCGCGCTCCATCTCCACGATCACGTCGGCGAGGCTCGGGATCCAGCCGCCGGGGAACACGTGCTTGCGGATGAAGAAGTCGGTGTCGTAGCGCCCGACGTGGCCGATGAAGTGGATCAGGCCGAGGCCGCCCTTCTTCAGGTAGCCCGCGTGCGCGCGGATCAGGTCGCCGAGCTGACCGCGGCCGGCGTGCTCCAGGCAGCCGATCGACGCGACCTTGTCGAACTCGCGGCCGGCGTCGCGGAAATCCTCGTGCATCTGCATCGAGAGCGCGTTGCCCAGGCGCCGGCGCTCGATTTCGCGCCGCGCATGCTCGGCCTGCGAGCCGGTGGTATTGATCGCAGTGACCTTGACGCCGTAGCGCTCCTGCGCGTGGAACATGAAGCCGCCGAAGCCGCTGCCGACGTCGACCACATCCTCGCCCGGCTTGAGCAGCAGCTTCCTCGCCACGTGGTCGCACTTGTTGCGCTGTGCCTCCTCGAGCGTGCGCGTCCCCTCGGTCCAATAGGCGCACGTGTAGAGCATCAAGGGATCGTCCAGCCAGAGCTTGTAGAACTCGGGCGTGAGCGCGTAGTGGAAATTGGCGTTGCGCCGCGCCTGCGACCGGTCGGCGTTGGAATGCGTGAGCTCGTGCCAGCGGTTGCGGATCCACGTAAAAGGCGTGCCGCGGCGGTCGATCTGGCCCTCCATGCCGGCGGCGAGGGCTTTGGCGAGGCTGCCTTCGATGTCGACTTCGCCGTCGAAGTAGGCCTCGAGCAGGCCAACGTGGCCGAAGGCGGCCATGCGCCAGTAGGCGCGCGAATTGCGAAACACCAGGGTAAACGCCGGCGCGGCGTCTTGCGTGCGGATCTCCGCGCCATCGGCAAAGCGCACCGCGAACGGAACGGCGGTGCGCTCGCCAACCTCCTGCAGGGTCTGCTCGATCCAGGCTCTCACAGGGGCCAAATTTTACCGCTCGGTGGAAGGGGGGGCACAACTTCTGCTAGCCTCGGTTTCACTCGCACGAGAAGGAGTCCCCCATGGCAGCCAAGAAGGATACTGGCGCGGACACCGCAAAAGAGCGCCGCGCCGCCGAGCGCCGAGCCGCGCCGAAGCCGGCACCCCGGAGCGCCAAGCCCTCGGCGTTCAACGACAGCGCCCGCGCCGACCTCTCACCTGACGAGCTTCGTAAGCTGATCTCGGAGGCCGCCTACTACCGCGCCAAGAGGCGCGGGTTCGCCCCCGGCCACGAGCTCGAGGACTGGGTCCAGGCGGAAGCCGAAGTGATCGGGCGTCTGAGCAGCCCCCGGACCGCCGCGTAAGTAGTAGTAGGCCGAGTAGCCGGCCTGAAGCAGGCCCGAACGGCCGCAGTCCGACCGGGCTATGGCGCCGGGTCGGCTAATTGCTGCGTTCCTGCGTTGCAGGAGCGTGCAATGAAGATTTGTGTATTGAGCCGCACGGGTCGCGGCGGACAGTACGACCCGCATGTGTTTCACCTCGGCCAGCGCCGGCTTCCGGTCGTAGCCGTTCTCGAGCAATGGACCGACGCGCAGCATCGCTTTTTCAAGGTCCGGGTCGAGGACGGGCGGCGCTTCGTGCTGCGCCACGACCCGGCCACGGGCGCGTGGGAGCTCGCGGCCGCCTACGGCGGCGAGTCGGGCTCATCGCCCGCCCTCGCCGCCCTGGTCCGGATCTAGCGAGACGTCGACGTCGCCCCGGCCCCGGCGTCAGGCGTTCCGCCGGCGACTTGGCGGCTTCCCAGCACCTCGATTTCGACGCGCCGGTCAGGCTGCAGGCAGGCCACGAGCTTCTTGTTGTTGCCGCGCTCGGCGCCCATCTTCTTGCAATCGTCGCCGGTTACAGGCTGGGACTCGCCTTTGCCTTCGGCAGTGACGCGGTTCGCGCTGGCGACCTTCGTGCCCAGATACTCCTTCACCGCCTGCGCGCGGGCTTCCGAGAGCTTCTGGTTGTAATCCTCGGACGCGATGCGGTCGGCGTGGCCCACGGCGATGATCTCGTCCACCTGCGCGTCCTTGATCTCGCCAGCGAGCTGGTCGAGCCGCGACTTGCCGGAGTCTTTCAGGTCGGCCTTGCCGAAGTCGAACAGAACGTCGGTCGACAGCGTCAGCTTCTGGATCACCGGGCGCGGCGGCACGATGACGACCGGGGCCACAGCCGCTGCCGGGGCGGGCTCGAGCTTGGGCTCGGGCGCGGCGGCGACGGGGGCCGGAGGCGGCACGTCGGCGCGCGCAACGCGGTCGCACGGCTCGGCGGCGTTGGCGGGCACCCAGTAGCCGCTGCGCACGCACTGTCCGAACCCGCTCAACACCGGGCGCCCGTCCGAAGAGTGGGCATAGCCGGGGAGGCCGGGGCTGGAAGACGGTTGCGCGTTCGCGGCGCCGGCGAACGCCGCCAGCGCTGCGGCGATCGCCACGGCGGTGAGGCGCTTCGCCGGGGAGGGATTGAATGGCTTAGTCATAGTTGCTGTCCTTTCCGAGTCGGCATTGCAAGAAGTTCCGCGGCGCAGGCCAGATCACCCGCCGCCGCATCCAAGTAGCAGGGGAAAGCGAGCAACTAACGTGCCTCGACCGGACTATTGCGCACCCCGACGTATTGCTGCCCTGCGCACGTAGCCTTGCGGGCATGAGCCACCTCTACACCGTCCTCGGAATCCTGTGCGCAGCCCTGCTCTTCGGCCTGGCGGCCTGCGAAAGAGAAGGCCCGGCTGAGAAGGCCGGAGCGGCCGTCGACCGCGCCGCCAAGGACGTCGGCGACGCCCTCAAGGGCAAAAAATAGCGGCAAGAATCGGCATTGAGAGAAACGATCGATCGAATTACGAAATTCGATTTGATCTATTGAGCGCGGAGCCGTAGGCTCGTCCTCCCTACAGGAGGACCCCCATGAAAGCGCTCAAAGGCAGCAAGACCCACGACAATCTGAAGGCCGCCTTCGCCGGCGAATCGCAGGCGAACCGGCGCTATCTCTATTTCGCATCCAAGGCCGACGTCGAGGGCCACAACGACGTCTCGGCGCTGTTCCGCTCGACCGCGGAAGGCGAGACCGGCCATGCGCACGGCCACCTCGAGTACCTCGAGCAGGTCGGCGACCCGGCCACCAACCTGCCGATCGGGAGGACTCGGGAAAACCTGAAAGCCGCAGTTGCCGGCGAGACCCACGAGTACACCGACATGTACCCGGGGATGGCGAAGCAGGCGCGCGACGAAGGTTTCGGCGAGATCGCCGACTGGTTCGAGACCCTGGCCAAGGCCGAGCGCAGCCACGCCAATCGCTTTCAGAAGGCGCTCGACCAACTCTCGGACTAGATTCGGTCCTCTTGATGCGCGAAGGCTCGCTCGAAGCTCCGACGCGGCATCCGCTCGACTGGAAGAACCCGGCGTTCTGGGACCCGGCCGCGGCCGAAAAGGAGCTCGAGCGCATCTTCGACATCTGCCACGGCTGCCGCCGCTGCGTCAGCCTGTGCACGGCATTTCCGACGCTGTTCGACCTGGTGGATGCTTCCGCCACCCTGGAGGTCGACGGCGTCGCGAAGGCCGACTACGCCAAGGTCGTCGACCAGTGCTACCTGTGCGACCTGTGCTACATGACGAAGTGCCCGTACGTTCCGCCGCATCCGTGGAACGTCGACTTTCCGCACGTCATGCTGCGCGCGAAGGCGATCAAGTTCCGGCGGGGCGAGAGCTCCCGCAAGCCGCTCCGCGACCGCCTGCTCTCCTCCACCGATGCGCTCGGCAAGCTCGCCGCGATTCCGGTGGTGGCGCAGACTGTCAACGCGCTAAACGGGAACTCTCTTTCCAGGAGCGCGATGCAGGCGGTTCTTGGCGTGCACAAGGATCGCGAGCTGCCGCCTTATGCACCGAAGAAATTCAGGAATCACGCGGCGCAGTCGCCATCGTTTCCGGCGAAGGATGGCAGCAACACGCCCGGGAAGGTGGCGATCTTCGCCACCTGCTACGCGAACTACAACGAGCCGGCCCTGGGGCACGACCTGGCTGCGATTCTCGCCCACAACGAAATTCCCTACGTGATCGTGGAGAGCGAGGTCTGCTGCGGCATGCCGAAGCTCGAGCTCGGCGACCTCGACGGGGTTGATTCACTCAAGAAAATCAATATCCCGGTGCTGGCGAAGTACGCGCGCCAGGGCTATGCGATCCTCGCCCCGGTGCCCTCGTGCGCGCTGATGTTCAAGCAGGAGCTGCCTCTGATGTATCCGGACGATGCCGACGCCATCGCGGTGCGCGACGCGATGTTCGATCCGTTCGAATACTTCGTGCTGCGGAAAAAGGACGGCCTGCTCAAGACCGGGTTCAAGCAGCCCCTCGGCAAGGTCTCGTACCACATCCCGTGCCACTCGCGCGTGCAGAACGTGGGCCAGAAGACGCGCGAGATGCTCGAATCGATTCCCGGCACCGAGGTGACCACGGTCGAGCGCTGCTCGGGGCACGACGGCACTTGGGGCGTGAAGACCGAGTACTTCGACAACTCGATGAAGATCGGCCGCCCGGTGTTCCGCCAGATGGCTGATCCAGGACCTGCCTACGTCAGCTCGGATTGCCCGATTGCGGCGCGGCACATCATGCAGGGCATGGGAGACCAGGCGAAACAGTCAGTCAAGGCGCACCCGCTTTCCTTGTTGCGCAGGGCTTACGGTATCTAGAACCCCAAAATCAGGGACAGACCACGTTTTCTCCATCGCCGTCGATGAAGGCGGAAAACGTGGTCTGTCCCTGATTTTCCTGCTGTTCGCTTTTCTGGCTGGTTGCGCGCCGCTCGCGCCGCTGCCGGCAGGCGACATCGCGTTCGGCGCGCTGGGCGATACGCCCTATAGCGAGGCGGAGGTCGCGCGCCTCGACCGGCTGATCGACGAGATGAACGCGCAGCCGCTCGCCTTCGTGGTGCACGTCGGCGACATCGGCTCGAGCGCGGCGGCGTGCGCCGACGACTGGCTGCTCGCGCGAAAAGCGCAGTTCGCCCGCATCCGGCACCGCTTCGTGCTCCTGCCCGGCGACAACGAATGGACCGACTGCAAGGATCCTGTGGCACGCCTGCAGCGCTGGCGGCAG
>Ga0208685_1000546_pt1 | contig 13186 bp, 9 predicted proteins | sample EasRivMeERMLT890_FD_187533 | JGI IMG/M metagenome (GOLD analysis project Ga0208685, IMG submission 187533) | Soil microbial communities from meander-bound floodplain in the East River, Colorado, USA - East River MetaG ERMLT890 (SPAdes) (version 2) | ecosystem: Environmental > Terrestrial > Soil >...
AACGATATGTAGTCAATGACAACATATCACCATGGGGATCTGCGGAAGGCAGTGCTGGCGGCCGCCGGCAAGCTGATCGAGAAAGAGGGGCTTGCCGGGCTGAGCGTCCGCGAAGCTGCGCGGCGGGCGGGGGTGTCGCATAACGCTCCTTACCGCCACTTCCCGGACCGCGACGCGCTCCTCGCGGCGCTCGCGGCGGACGGGTTCAGCCAGCTGGGGCAGGCGCTGGAAGGCCGCGCCGGACGCGAGCTCGGCGAAGCCTATGTGCGCTTCGCCCTGGGGCATCCGCAGCGGTTTCGGCTCATGTTCGGCGGGCAGCTCGCGCTCGACCGGTATCCGGAATTACGCACGCAGGCCGAGGCGACGCACGGGCGCCTGACGGCGGCGTTCGCCGGACTGGGCGCCGAAGCGAAGTTCGCTGCCGCGGCCGCATGGTCGCTGGTGCACGGCCTCGCCCAGCTGATTCTCGACGGGCACTTCGAGAACGATGAGGGCTTCGTGGCGAAGGTGATCGGCGCAATCCGCTTCGCCGTGGCACCTCAGCGCTCGGCGTAGGAGCGGAAGGCCTCAGCGCACGTCGCAAGCTCGGCATGGCAGCGCAGCAGGCGGAACGCCGGCCGCGCGGCGCGCGTGCCCGAGCCGTAGGTCTTCCAGAGCTCGAGCGCTTTCCCCTTGTCGCCGCTCGCGACGTAGCCGGTCAGCGCCACCAGCAAGAGGTATTCGCGCGCATCGGCGATCAGCGGCTGCTCGCCGGCGATGAGAGGTCCGGCGAGCTCGGCCATGCGCGTCGCGTTGCGAGCGCCCACCGCCTGGAACAACGCAATCCAGCGCCGCTGGAACTCCTGCAAGCTCGAATAGCACGCGCTTCCCATCATGCGCGCCCAAACCGGCGCGAGATCGCTCGGCGCCAGGTAGGGATTGAGGGCTTTGGCAACGCGCAGGGCGCTGTGCAACCAGATATCGAGCTCGCGCGGGTCACGGCACTCGATCAGGCGCAGCTTGACGAGCTCGAGGTCTTTCTGCAGCTCCCTCGGCACCGACTCGGGCACCGGCGGCCGCGGTCGCAGCAGGAAGTCGCGCGCGTACCAGGCGAGGCGCGTGTTCTCGACCCGCTCGAAGGCATACGCGCCCTTGAAGAGCGGGTTGATAGCGCGCCGGCTGCGATCGCGCTCGATCAGCTCGAGCAGCGGCAGCTCCGCGTTGAGGAGCGCCACGACGTCGGCGGCGCTCTTGTCCATGAAGCGATGGCGCGCCGCGTTGAGATCCAACACCGGCGCGTAGTCGGAGTTCGCCGGCATGCCGTAGCTCGCGAACAGCGGCTCGAGCGTGGCGCGGCTGCCGAGATAGCGCGCATCGAGGTCGCCCGCCGTCAGGACGTGAACCGTCCAGAGCTCCTTCGCCACGCCCGGGTGCTCGAACACGCTCGCCTGGGCCTCGAGCGGCACCGGCGCGTCGCCCGCCATGATCAGCAGGTCGTAGTCGCTCGCCGCGAACACCGCGTAGTGCGGAAACTCCGCGCCCAGCGCGCCGAGCACGGTGGCGACGAGCGAGGCGTCCATCTCGTAGAGCTGGATCCACTGCACCAGCAGCCCGCCGGGGTTGAGGTGCTTGCGGATGCGGCGGTAGAACTCGCGCGTGAACAGGCTCGACACGCCGCTCACCCAGGGGTTGGACGGCTCGGAGATGATCAGGTCGTAGCTGCGGTTGCGCGTCGAGAAGAAGCTCTTGGCGTCGTCGATCAGGATCGCGCCGCGCGGGTCGGCGAACGCGCCGCTGTTGCGCGGCATGAAGCCGCGCGAGGCCTCGGCCATCGCCGACTCGATCTCGACGGTCTCGACGCGCTCGATGTCCAGGCTCTGCAGCAGGGTGTGGGTGGTGAGCCCGGTGCCGATGCCGATCACCGCCGCGCTCTTCGTGCCCGGCTTGAGCGCGAGCGGCAGCGCGGCGGTGAGCACCATTGTGATCTCGTCGGTGCCGCGCTCGCCGGCCGGGTTCAGGTTGATCGAGCCGTCGGACTTGCCGTTGGTGCGCAGGCTCGTGGCGTCGGAGTACCTCACCAGGTGCACCGTGGCGGTCTTGCCGTCCTTGTTGAAGAGGATCGTGGCGTCCTGCGAGGTCTGGAGCTCGCCGTGGCGGAAGACTCCGGCGGTCATCTTGTGCACGTCGAGCTCCACTCCGATTCCTACCGCGAGGAACAGCACGCCGCAGACAACAGCAACTTGGATGTAGGTTCTTTTCACGAACTGAAGCAGAACCAGGCCCAGTGCCACATCGACGAGTGCCCCCGCGATCAGCGTCCCCTTCAAGCCGAGCAGCGGCAGCCCGGCGTGCACCGCCAGCACGACACCGGCGATCGCGCCGAGGGTGTTGGCGGCGTACACCTGGCCGATCGCCGCCTCGCCCGCGCCGCGGCGCAGGAGCGCGGCGGTGATGAGCGGCAGCGTCATGCCGGCGCAGAAAGTGGCCGGCAGCATGACCATCGCGGCGATCGCGGCGCCCGAAAGATTGAACAGCAGGTAGCCGGTCTCGCTGCGCGCCAGGCCCTTCAGCAGCACCTCCATAAGCGAGAACGTGAAGTCGTACACCGGCAGCGTAGCGAGCGCGGCGAGGCCCATGGCGACCTGCACCCCGGCGAGCAAGCGCACCGGGTCGGCGGCGGCATCGGCGCGCCGCCTCACGGCGAGGCCGCCGAGCGCGAGCCCGAAGATGAAGGTGGCGAGCATCAGCTCGAACGAATGCGTCGAGGCGCCGAGGACGAGCGAGAGCATGCGGATCCAGCCGATCTCGTAGACGAACGACGCCAGGCCGGTGAAGAAAGCGATCGCGAGGAGCAGGCCAAGATTGCTTTCTGAAACAGAAACTCTCTTGAGGGGTTCGTGGCGGGCAGGCCGCGCGAGAAGCCACACCACCCCGGCGATCACGAGATTGAGAACGCCCGCGGTCCGCAGCGTGCCGGGCAGCCCGGCCCAGGCGATCAGCACGAAGCCGCTCGCAAGCACGCCCGCGGCCGCGCCGAGGCTGTTGGTGAAGTAGAGCATCGCCACCGACTCGCCGGCCGCCGCGCGATGCGCGCGCACGAGCCCGGCGCTCATCAGCGGGAAGGTCATGCCGAGCAGCACCGACTGCGGCAGGATGAGGAGCGCCGACACGGCGAGCTTCGCGCCGAGGGCGAGCCACTCGTTACCCAGCCCGGGCAGCAGGCGGTCGTACGACCAATCGGTCACCGCGACGAACACCGGATGAAAAGCGAGAGCCGCGATGCCGACGGCCGCCTCCACGATCGCGTAGGCGGCGAGCGGGTTCGCGAGGCGGGCCGAGCGGCGGCCGCACCAGGCCGCGCCGGCGGCCATTCCGCCCATGAATACGGCGAGCACCAGCGACTGCGCGTACGCCGCGTGGCCAAGAAAGAGCTTCAGGTAATGCGTCCACACCGACTCGTAGATCAGGCCGGCGAAGCCCGAAGCCGTGAACAGAACGTAGAAGGCGCCGCGCGACATCGGGAGCGATGCTAGTTTAAGAAATGGGGTTTCGTCTTTCCGCGTTCTACTTTGCGTTCTTCGCGTATGCCGGCGTGTACGTGGCGTATTTCCCGCTTTACCTCGCCGGCCGCGGCCTGAGCGCGGTGGAGATCGCCTGGGTGCTCGCACTGCCGCCCCTCGTGCGGATCGTGGCGCCCGGTGCGTGGGGCTGGCTTGCCGACCGCACCGGCGCGCACCGCGCGATCGTCGCCTTCTCCAGCGCAGTGACCGCGCTTGCGTTCGCGCTCCTGCCCTTTACGGAGAACGTTGCCCTGCTGATCGCGCTGATGAGCGTGTTCTCCGCGGGGGCGCTGCCGATCGTCGAGGCGATCACGCTCGGCTCGCTCGCCGGGCAATCGGGCCGCTACGGGCCGATTCGGCTCTGGGGCTCGGTAGGCTTCATCGCCGTGGTGCTCGCCGGCGGGGTGTGGCTGGACGTCCAGCCGGTATCGACGCTGCCGGCGGTGCTCGTCCTGTTCGCCCTCTTTACGCTGGCCATGGCGCTCGCGCTGCCTTCGATCAAGCCGCTCGGGCCATCCCGAGCGGCCACTTTCCGGGTCAGCCCTGAAGTGCGCGCGCTCTTTGCCGCCGGCTTCTGCAACGCGGTTGCGCACGGCGCGTTGTATGCCTTCCTGAGCCTGCACCTCGAGGCGCTCGGCTACAGCGCGACGACCATCGGCATGCTCTGGACCGCCGGCGTGCTCGCCGAGATCGTGGTGTTTCTCTACCTGCCGGCGCTTTTCCGGCGATTCGCCCTTTCGAGCGTCCTGGTCGCGAGCCTGCTCCTGGGGGTCCTGCGCTTCGCCGCCATCGGCTGGGGCGCCGGGCAAGCGTGGATAGTCCTGTTGGCGCAGCTGCTGCATGCCGCAACGTTCGGCTCGTTCCACGCGGCCAGCGTCGCCGCGGTGCAGCGCGTGTTCCCCGAGGGCGCGCAAGCCCGCGGCCAGACACTCTTTTCCGGTTTCACCTACGGCGCCGGCGCCGCCGCTGGGCTGGTGCTTGCCGGTTGGGCATGGGCCGCAGGAGGGGCGCCGCTCGCCTTTTCGGTGAGCGCAATGGCGGCGGCTGCGGGCGCATTCTTTGCTGCAAGGCTGAAACGGGCGGGGCTGTGAGCTGTCAATACTAGCAGCCCCCCCAAACGTTTAAGGACCCTTATGGCTCGCCAGTCGATCCTCGCACTCTGCGTCTCCCTCGCCCTTCTGTCGGGCTGCCAATCCGTCGACACCACTCAGGGCGGAACCGTCGGCGTCGACCGCTCGCAGCAGATGATGGTCTCCTCGAAGGAGGTCGATGCCGGCGCGAAGGAGGCTTACGCGAAGATGATGGCCGAGGCGCAGAAGAAGGGCGTGCTCGACAAGGATCCGGCGACGCTGAAGCGCGTGCAGGACATCACGAAGCGGCTGATCCCGCACACCGCCGTGTTCCGCCCCGACGCCTTGAAGTGGGAATGGGAAGTGCACGTCCTCTCGATCGACGAGGTGAACGCCTGGTGCATGCCCGGCGGCAAGATGGCGATGTACACCGGCCTGATCCAGAAGCTGAACGCCACCGACGACGAGGTCGCCGCGGTGATGGGCCACGAAATCGCGCACGCGCTGCGCGAGCACGCGCGCGAGCGCATGTCGCGCCAGATGAGTACGCAGCTCGGCGTCGGCATCGTCGGCGCGCTGCTCGGCATCGGCGACATGGGGCAGAGCATCGCCGGCCAGGTGGCCGAGGTGACGCTCAATCTGCCGAACTCGCGGCTGCACGAGACCGAATCGGACCGCATCGGCGTCGAGCTCGCGGCGCGCGCCGGCTACGACCCGAAGGCGGCGGTCAGCCTGTGGGAAAAGATGGCGAAGGTGTCGGGCGGCGGCCAGCCGCCGAAGTGGCTCTCCACGCACCCGTCGCACGAGGACCGCATCAACGACCTGCGCCAGTACTCGGAGAAGGTGATGCCGCTCTACACTGCCGCCAAGAGCGGCGCAGCCGCCGGCAAATAATCTAAAATCCCATGCTTGGGAAAAACCCTCTACGACAAGCTTTGGGAAAGCCACGTCGTCCACGTCGAGAACGACGGCACGGCGCTGCTCTACATCGACCGCCACCTCGTCCATGAGGTGACGAGCGCGCAGGCCTACGACGGCCTGCGCGAGGCGGGAAGAAAGCCGTGGCGCTCTGAATCGGTGGTCGCGACCGCCGATCACAACACGCCGACCACCGACTGGCGCGAGGGCATCGCGGGCGTGCGCGATCCGATGGCCCGGCTGCAGATCGAAACCCTCGACGCCAACATGAAGGAATTCGGCGCCAAGGTGTATTTCCCCTACCTCGACAAGCGCCAGGGCATCGTCCACGTCATCGGGCCGGAGCAGGGCGCGACCCTGCCAGGGATGACGGTGGTCTGCGGCGACTCGCATACGAGCACGCACGGCGCTTTCGGCTGTCTCGCCCACGGCATCGGCACCTCCGAAGTCGAGCACGTGCTCGCCACCCAGTGCCTGGTCACGCGCAAGATGAAGAACATGCGCGTGAACGTCGAAGGTCCGCTCGCGCGCGGCGTGACGGCGAAGGACGTGGTGCTCGCCATCATCGGCCGCATTGGAATCGCCGGCGGCACCGGCCACGCCGTCGAGTTCGCCGGCAGCACCATCCGCGCGCTGTCGATGGAAGGCCGCATGACGGTGTGCAACATGGCGATCGAGGCCGGCGCGCGCGCCGGCATGGTCGCGGTCGACCAAACCACGCTCGAGTACATCAAGGGGCGCAAGTTCGCGCCGCAGGGCTCCGACTGGGAGCGCGCGGTCGGCTACTGGCGCACGCTGAAAAGCGATCCCGATGCGAAGTTCGACCGCGAAGTCGCGCTCGATGCGCGCGAGATCCGGCCGCACGTCACCTGGGGCACCTCGCCCGAGATGGTGGTGTCGGTCGAGGACCGCGTGCCCGATCCGGACAAGGAAAAGGACAGCCTGCGCCGCGAAGGCATGGAACGGGCGCTCGAGTACATGGGCCTCAAGCCGCGCACGCCGATCACCGATATCCGGATCGACAAGGTGTTCATCGGCTCGTGCACCAACTCGCGCATCGAGGACTTGCGCGTCGCCGCTGCCGTCGTCAAGGGCAAACGAATCGCATCGAATATTCGTGCGGCACTGGTCGTTCCCGGCTCGGGCCTGGTGAAGCAGCAGGCCGAACGCGAGGGCCTCGACCGCATCTTCCGCGACGCGGGCTTCGAGTGGCGCGAGCCCGGCTGCTCGATGTGCCTGGGCATGAACCCCGATCGGCTCGATCCCGGCGAGCGCTGCGCTTCGACTTCGAACCGCAACTTCGAGGGGCGGCAGGGCACGGGAGGCCGTACACACCTCGTCAGCCCGGCCATGGCGGCCGCTGCCGCGATCGCCGGGCATTTCGTGGACATCAGAAAATGGTGAAGTTCACCGTGCTGAATGGCGTGGTGGTGCCGCTCGATCGCGCCAACGTCGACACCGACCAGATCATTCCGAAGCAATATCTGGCGTCGATCAAGCGCACGGGCTATGCCCAGGGACTGTTCGCGGCATGGCGCAAGGACCCGCAGTTCGTGCTCAACCAGCCGCTCTACAAGGGCGCGAGCATCCTCCTCGCGCGCAAGAATTTCGGCTGCGGCTCCTCGCGCGAGCACGCGCCGTGGGCGCTCATGGACTACGGCTTTCGCTGCGTGATCGCGCCCTCGTTCGCGGACATCTTCTTCACCAACTCGTTCAAGAACGGCTTTCTGCCGGTGATCCTCTCGGAGGCCGAGGTCGAGCGCCTGTTCCATGAATGCGCCGCGTTCCCGGGGTTCCGTCTGGTCGTCGACCTGGAGCAACAGTCGGTCTCCACTACGAACAATGAAAAATCGTTCCGTTTCGAGATCGATCCTTTCCGCAAGTACTGCCTGCTGAACGGCCTCGACGAGATCGGCCTCACGCTGCGCCACGCGGACAAGATCCGCGCTTTCGAGGCGCAGCGCAAAGCGCAGTATCCCTGGTATTTCTAGGATGAAAATCGCAGTTCTGCCCGGTGACGGCATCGGGCCGGAGATCATTGCGCAGGCGCGCAAGGTTCTTCAGAAACTGGATCTGTCGTTTGAATTCGCGGAGGCGCCGGTCGGCGGGGCGGGCTACGAGGCGGCCGGCGATCCGCTCCCGGCAGCCACCCTCCAGCTGGCAAGAGCCGCCGACGCGGTGCTGTTCGGCGCGGTCGGCGACCCGCGCTACGACAAGCTCGAGCGCGCCAAGCGCCCCGAGCAGGCGATCCTCGGGCTGCGCAAGGAGCTCGGGCTGTTCGCCAACCTGCGCCCGGCGCGCGTGCATCCCGAGCTCGCGGACGCTTCCGCGCTGAAACCCGAGGTCGTGTCAGGCCTCGACATCCTGATCGTGCGCGAGCTCACCGGCGACATCTACTTCGGAAAGCCGCGCGGCATCCGGGAGGTTCAGGGAGAAAGAGAAGGCTTCGATACGATGCACTACAACGAGAGCGAGATCCGGCGCATCGCGCGCGTGGCATTCGAGGCCGCACGCAAGAGAAGCAAGCGCGTCTGCTCGGTCGACAAGGCCAACGTTCTCGAGACTTCGCAGTTGTGGCGCGAAGTCGTGCAACAGGAAGCGAAAAGCTACGGCGATGTCGAGCTGACTCACATGTACGTGGACAACTGCGCGATGCAGCTCGTGCGCAATCCCAAGCAGTTCGACGTCATCGTCACCGGCAACCTGTTCGGCGACATCCTGTCCGACGAGGCCTCGATGCTGACGGGCTCCATCGGCATGCTGCCCTCGGCATCGCTCGACGAGCGTGGCAAGGGCCTCTACGAGCCGATCCACGGCACCGCGCCCGATATCGCGGGCAAGGGCCTCGCCAATCCTCTGGCGACCATCCTGTCGGCGGCGATGATGCTGCGCTACTCGCTGCGCCAGCCGCAGGCTGCGCAGCGCGTCGAACACGCTGTGACAAAGGTCCTCAAGTCGGGACTAAGGACCGCCGACATCTACACGCCTGGAGCGCGCCGCGTCGGAACCCAAGAAATGGGCGACGCGGTCGTGGCCGCGCTTTAAACTATGAGCATGCTGAGAGTCGGAATCGTCGGCTGGCGCGGAATGGTGGGCTCGGTGCTCGTGCAGCGCATGCGCGAGGAGCGCGACTTCGACCATGTCGAGCCGGTGTTCTTCTCCACGTCGCAGGCGGGGGGCAAGGGGCCGGAGATCGGGAAAGCGACCGAGGCGGTAAAGAACGCGACCGACCTTGCGGAACTGAAGAAGCTGCCGGTGATCATCTCGTGCCAGGGCGGCGACTACACCAGCGAGATCTATCCGAAGCTGCGCCAGCAGGGCTGGAAAGGCTACTGGATCGACGCCGCGAGCGCGCTGCGCATGAACGACGACGCCGTGATCATCCTCGACCCGCTCAACATGGATCTCATCAAGAGCGCGATCAAGGCGGGGACGAAGGATTACATCGGCGGAAATTGCACCGTGAGCCTGATGCTCATGGGCATGGCGGGCCTGTTCCAGCGCGACGAGATCGAGTGGATGACGAGCATGACCTACCAGGCGGCCTCGGGTCAGGGCGCGGCGGCGATGCGCGACCTGGTGGCGCAGATGGCGACGATTGCCGATCGCTCGCAGCAACTGCTCGACGACCCGGCCTCGGCCATCCTGGAGATCGACCGCAACGTCACGCAGTCCATCCGCTCCCGCGATCTTCCGAGGGAAACCATCGGCTACCCGCTCGCCGGTAGCCTGCTGCCGTGGATCGACAAGGACCTCGGCAACGGGCAAAGCCGCGAGGAGTGGAAAGCCCAGGCGGAGGCGAACAAGATTCTCGGCCGTGGCAATGGGAAGAACGGAGCCAAGGCCATTCCCATGGACGGCGTCTGCGTGCGCGTCGGGGCGATGCGCTGCCATAGCCAGGCCATGACCATCAAGCTGCGCCGGCCGGTGCCGATGGACGAGGTGGAGGGGATGCTCGCCGACGCCCATGACTGGGTGAAAGTCGTCCCCAATCGGCGGGAGGAAACGCTGGCCGAGCTCACCCCGGCGGCCGTGACCGGCAAGCTGACGGTGCCGGTAGGCCGGCTGCGCAAGCTCCCCATGGGGGACGACTACCTGGCGGCTTTTACCGTGGGCGATCAGCTCCTTTGGGGGGCCGCCGAGCCCCTCCGGCGCATGGTCCGTATCCTTTTGGACGCCGGGGTTAAGCAGTAATAAATCAAGAAAGTTTCTCGATTTGCAGGCCTAAGACCATGATGTTAAGGTACTTGGTCCTTCTAAGAAGACTCAGGGGTGGGCAAGACAGTGGGCAGAGCGATCACCGTCGCGATCCTTGCAACCGCACTAGCGCTCGCAGCGCCGTTCGCCGCGCATGCAGCGGGCCTGGGCAGGCTCAATGTTCTTTCTCCGCTCGGACAACCCCTTAACGCCGAAATCGAAATCGTCGCGCTGCGGCCCGGCGAAGAAGAAGGCCTGACCGCGCGCGTCGCTGGGCAGGAGGCGTTTGCCGCCGCGGGTATAGAGCCGGGCGCCGTGTTGAATTCCATGCGTTTCGCGATCGAGCGCCGCGGCGGACAGCGCATCCTTCGCGTGACCACGCTCCAGCCGGTCAACGAGCCGTTCGTCGAGTTGCTCGTCGAGCTGCAATGGGCGACCGGGCGCCTGGTGCGCGAATACACTTTTCTGCTCGACCCGCCCGAGTACAAGGCGCGCGACGCGCTCGCCGCCGCGCCGAAGCCCGCTCCTGCGGAGGTCAAGCCGGCCCCGGCCGATGCCAAGCCCGCGCCTGCCGAGCCGCCGAAGCCGGTTCCGCCCCTGGTCGAAGCCAAGCCGATCGAGCCGGCCCCGCAGCCGCCGGTCATTGCGGCCGCGCCGGCCCCCGCTGCCGAGCCGGAAAAGCCGGCGCCTGCCGCTGAGCCGGCGAGGGATGAGGGTGTCAAGCCCGAAGCGGCAAAGGAAGAACCAGCCAAGCCGGAGGCGGCGAAGGAAGAGGCCGCGAAGGAAGAGGGCGCCAAGCCGGAGGCGGCCAAGGAAGAACTGGTCAAGGAGCCCGAAGGGGCCGCGAAGACGCACGAGGTCGCGAAGGGCGACACGCTGGGCAAGATCGCGCGCGACAACCTGCCGCCCGGCATCAGCCTCAACCAGATGCTGATCGCGATCTATCGCGCGAATCAGGACGCCTTCATTCGCGAAAACCTGAACCTGGTGCGCGCCGGGCGCATCCTCAACATCCCGTCGGCCGATTCGATCGGCAGCGTGGATGCGGACGAGGCGAACCGCCTCGTGCGCGCGCACATGGCCGAGTTCCGCGAATACCGCAGCCGGCTCGCCGCGGTTCCGGCGACGGCGGAAGCCTCGCCCGGCCCGCGCGAAACTGCGGGCACGATCGAGCCCAAGCCGGCAGCACCAGCGCCGGCCGCTCCGCAAGACCAGGTACGGCTCTCGAAGGCCGATCCGCAAAAGCCCTCTGCGCCGGGCGCGACCGCGGCGCGCGGGGACGATCTGGTGGCGCGCGAGCGTGCCCTGAAGGAGGCGCAGTCGCGCATCGGCGACCTCGAGAAGAACGTCGCCGACCTGCAGAAGCTGCTCGAGCTCAAGAACCAGCAGCTCGCCGAGCTGGAAAAGAAGGCCGCCGCGAAGCCCGCTCCCGTGGCGCCTGCGCCGGCTCCCGCGCCGGCTGCAAAGGCGCCTGAAAAACCCGCACCCGAAGCGCCGAAGCCGGTCGTCGAAGCGCCCAAGCCCGCCCCCACGCCTGCGCCGGCACCGGCTGCGCCCGCGCCCGCGGCGAAGCCGACTCCCAAGCCGGCGCCGCCGCCGGCGCCCGAGCCGAGCCTCCTCGACGAGTTCCTCGACAACCCGGTGGCGCTCGCCGGGCTGGGCGGCGTGGTGCTGCTGCTGCTCCTTTACGCGGTCTTTGCATGGAGAAAAAAAAAGACCGCACAAGCCAAATTCCAGGATAGCGTGATCGGCGCCGCCGCGGCTGGCGCGGCGACGGGAGCGGGCATGACCGAGCCGACGCTCGGTGCGGCAACGACGGCATCGACCCAGCCTGTAGTCAGCACCCAGCCTGCCGCGGCGGCCGAAGAGGTCGACCCGATCGCCGAGGCGGATGTCTACATGGCCTACGGCCGCGATGCGCAGGCCGAGGAAATCCTGAAAGAGGCGCTGCAGAAGGACGCGAGCCGGATCCCCGTGCACGCGAAGCTCCTCGAGATCTACGCCAAGCGCCAGGACACCAAAGCGTTCGAGCAGACCGCGCTCAAACTCAAGAACCTGACCAACGGCGCCGGCCCGGAATGGGACAAGGCGGCGGTGCTCGGCAAGTCCCTCGATCCGAACAACGGCCTGTACGCCGGTGCTACGTTCGCTGCCGCAGCCTTTCCGGCCGCCGCCGCAGCGCCTGCCGCGCCCGCTCCGACCCTCGATTTCGACATCGGCGGCGCGACGCAGGGCGTGTCGGCCTCGGCGCCCGATCTCACGCTCGAGTTGGCACCGAAGTTCGCCGACGGGGGCCTGGACTTCGATGTCAGCGGATCGACCGAGAAGAAGGACACGTCGGCCGAGGAAACCGTGGTGGCGCCGCGCCCGCAGGCCAAGGACGCGGGCCTCGATTTCGATCTCGACCTCGGGTCCGCAGCCCCCGAGCCGAAGCCCGCGTCGGCCACGCCTGCCCCGGCCGCGGATCCCGGGCTGACCTTCGATCTCAACCTCGATCTCGGTACCGAGAAGAAAACCGAGCCGGTCTCCGGGGCCGGGCCCGACCTCTCCACCATCAGCCTCGATCTCGACGCCGCGGACTCGGGCGCCGCCGCCCCTGCCGGCACCGACCCGAAGTGGCAGGAAATCGCGACCAAGCTCGACCTGGCCAAGGCCTACGAAGAAATGGGCGACAAGGACGGCGCGCGCGAGCTGCTGAACGAGGTGATGAAAGACGGCGACGGCGCGCAGAAAGGCCAGGCGCAGCAGCTTCTTGCCAAGCTGGGCTAGGTTCTTTCCATCGGCAGGATCGCTCTAGGGCTCGAATACGACGGCAGCCGCTTTCTCGGCTGGCAGACCCAGCCCGGCGGCAGCACCGTCCAGGATGCTCTCGAGGCGGCCCTCGCCTCGATCGCCGGCACACAAGTCTCCACCACCGCCGCGGGCCGCACCGATCGCGGGGTCCATGCACGCATGCAGGTGGCGCACTTCGATACCGATGTGAAGCGTCCGGATTCGGCCTGGGTGCGTGGCGTGAATGCGCTCCTCCCGGACGCAGTCGCGGTGCTCTGGTCACGTGAAGTCCCGGACGATTTCCATGCGCGCTACGGCGCGCTTTCGCGCACCTACCGATACGAGCTGCTCAACCGGCCGGTGCGCGCGGCGCTCTCGGCGCATTACGCCGGCTGGTTTCACCTGCCGCTTGACGTGGAAAAGATGCGCGAGGCCGCGGCGCTGCTCCTTGGCGAGCACGATTTTTCGGCTTTCCGCTCTTCCGAATGCCAGGCAAAGACGCCGGTACGGAACATCCACGCGTTCACGATCGATCAGGAGGGTGAAAAAATAGTCTTCGTCGTGCGCGCCAACGCGTTCCTCCACCACATGGTGCGCAACCTCGTGGGCACGCTGGTGTACGTCGGCAAGGGCAAGCACCCGCCGCAGTGGGTCAAGGAGGTCCTGCGCTCGGGGGATCGCGCCAAAGCG
>Ga0208685_1000547_pt1 | contig 13170 bp, 7 predicted proteins | sample EasRivMeERMLT890_FD_187533 | JGI IMG/M metagenome (GOLD analysis project Ga0208685, IMG submission 187533) | Soil microbial communities from meander-bound floodplain in the East River, Colorado, USA - East River MetaG ERMLT890 (SPAdes) (version 2) | ecosystem: Environmental > Terrestrial > Soil >...
CTGGCCCGAGTCTACGACTGGGGGCAGCCCGAGCCTCACCACATCAAGGCCAGCGTCATCTTCCATTCAGTCGACGACGGCGAGTCCTTCCATCCCTGGGCCCAAACCGTCGGCAGCGACGTCGAATTGCGCGGCGTCGTCTGGCTCTAGAGGTCGCGAGCCCGCCTCTGGTGCACCACGCGATAGAGTGCAGGCAGCACGATCAGCGTAAGCAGCGTCGAGGTTACGATGCCGCCGATCACCACCGTGGCGAGCGGACGCTGCACCTCGGCTCCGGTCCCGGTGGCCAGCGCCATCGGCACGAAGCCCAGCGATGCCACGAGCGCCGTCATCAGGATCGGCCGGAGCCGCGTCGCGCATCCCTCCAGCAGCGCCGCCTCGACGCTCAGTCCTTCCGCTATCAGCTTGCGGACGAACGACAGCATCACGACTCCGTTCAGTACCGCGACGCCCGAGAGCGCGATGAACCCTACGCCGGCCGTCACCGAAAACGGCATGCCGCGTGCGAGCAGAGCGAGGATCCCCCCGGTCATCGCCAGCGGAACCCCGCTGAACACGAGCAGGGCGTCCCGCATCGATCCGAACGCAGCGAACAGCAGGAGCACGATGAGCAGCAGCGCGATCGGGATCACGATCGAGAGCCGGGCCCGGGCCGCGATCAGGTTTTCGAACTGGCCGCCCCAGGTGACCCATGATCCCGCCGGCACCGCGACTTCGCGTTCGACACGGCGCCGGGCATCCGCGACGAACCCGCCGATGTCACGCCCGCGCACGTTGGCCTGCACCACCACCCGTCGCTTGCCGTTCTCACGGCTCACCTGATTCGGCCCTTCCTCGAGACGGATCCGGGCCACGGCGCCCAGCGGCACGAACTCGGTTCTCGCCCCGGAATGGGCGGCTGGCAGCGCCCCGGGCATCAGCGAGCGCGGCGCGGCTTCCACCGGCACCGGCAGCGTCGACAGCGCTCGGATGTCGTTGCGTACCGGATCCGGAAAGCGGATGACGATCGGAAACCGGCGATCACCTTCGAAGATCTCGCCCGCCTCGCTCCCCGCGAGCGCGGTGCGCACCACCGCCTGGACATCCGCGATGTCGAGTCCGTAGCGAGCCACCGCGGCACGATCGATGTCGACCGCCAGGACGGGCAGGCCCGTCACTTGCTCCACCCGCACGTCCGCCGCGCCCGGAACGCGGCGCAGGACGGCGCCGATCCGTCCGGCGGTGGCGAGCAGGTCGTCCAGATCGTCGCCAAACACCTTGACCGCGACGTCGGCCCGCACGCCGGCGATCAGCTCGTTGAAACGCATCTGGATCGGCTGCGTGAACTCGTAGGCGTTGCCCGGCTGCAGGTTCAGCTCGCGCTCCATGGCGGCCACCAGGTCGGCCTTCGGCCGCCGCGGATCGGGCCATTCGCGCCGCGACTTCAGCATCACGAAGACGTCCGACACATTCGGCGGCATCGGATCGTTGGCGATCTCCGCCGTTCCGATCTTCGAGAAGGTGCGCTCGACCTCGGGGAACGCCCGGAGCGCCGCTTCGACCCCCGCCTGCATTGCCACCGCCTGGTCGAGGCTCGTTCCGGGAATACGGAGCGCGTGGATCGCGAGGTCGCGCTCGTCGAGCTGCGGCACGAACTCGCCGCCCAGCCGGGTCGCAAGCAGGCCCGTGACCGCGACCAGGAGGACGGCCGCTGCGATCACGATCCGGCGGTGACGGAGCGCCCAGGCCGCCGACGGCAGATAGAGAGCGTGCAGGCCTCGAAACACCGGGCTCTCGGTCTCGGCCACCCGTCCGCGCAGCAGCAGAGCGACCAGCGCCGGAACCAGGGTGAACGAGAACAGTAGCGCCCCGCCGAGCGCGAGCAGCACCACCTGCGCCATCGGCCGGAACATCTTTCCTTCGATCCCGGTCAGGGTGAGGATCGGCAGGTAGACGATCATGATGATCGCGATCGCGAACAGGGTGGGGCGCGCCACCTCGGATCCGCTCGCCAGCGTTTCCTCCAGGCGCTCGCGAAGATCGAGCGCGCGTCCCTGTCGCTTCTGGCGCAGCGCGAACCGGCGAAGCATGTTCTCGACCATGACGACCGCGCCGTCGACGATGATCCCGAAGTCGATGGCGCCGAGGCTCAGCAGGTTGGCGCTGATCTTCCCCTGCACCATGCCGGTGACGGCGAACAGCATCGAGAGCGGAATCACCAGCGCGGCGATGAGCGCGCCGGTGAGGTTCCCGAGCAGCAGGAAGAGCACCGCGATCACGAGCGCGGCACCTTCCAGCAGGTTGACGCGCACGGTCTCGAGCGTGGCGTCCACCAGCTTGGTGCGGTCGTACACCGGCCGCGCCACCACGCCCGCGGGAAGCGTGCGGTTCACCTCCTCGAGCCGCTGGGCCAGGCGCCGGGAGACGGTGCGGCTGTTCTCCCCCATGAGCATGAACGCGGTGCCCAGCACGACCTCGGCACCGTTCTCGGTGGCGGCGCCGGTGCGGAGCTCGCGGCCCTGACCTACGCTCGCGACTTCGCCGATGCGGATGGGAACGCCGTTCCGCGTGGCGACGACGATCTGAGCGATCTCGTGGTCGCTGCCGATCCGGCCGCTGGTGCTCACGAGGTATTGCTCGCCCTTGTGATCGATGAACCCGCCGCCGGCCGCGGAGTTGTTGCGCTCGAGCGCGAGCTGGAGATCGTGGAGCCCCAGGCCGTAGGCCACGAGGCGGGCCGGATCGGGCGTCACCTGATAATGCTTGCGATAGCCGCCGATGGTGTTGATCTCAGTCACACCGCGCACCGTCCGCAGCTGTGGCTTGACCACCCAGTCCTGGATCTCACGGAGATCGGTCGGCGTGTACGCGCGGCCGTCCGGGGTGAGCGCCCCGGGGGACGCCTCGACCGTCCACATGAAGATCTCGCCCAGACCGGTGGCGATCGGGCCCATCTGCGGGTCCCCCATCCCGTCGGGGATGGCGGTGCGCGCCTCCTGGAGCCGCTCATTCACGAGCTGGCGCGCGAAGTAGATGCTGGTGCCGTCGCGGAACACGACCGTCACCTGCGACAGCCCGTACCGTGACAGCGACCGTGTCTCGACGAGCTCCGGCAGGCCGGACATTGCTGTCTCGATCGGAAGCGTGACCCGCTGCTCGACCTCGCCGGGCGACGCACCCTCGACCACCGTGTTGATCTGGACCTGGACGTTCGTGATGTCCGGGACTGCGTCGATCGTCAGGCGCGTGATGTCGTAAAGCCCGAGGGCGGCGACCGCCGTCGCTGCCAGGACCACGAGCCACCGCCGTTCGATCGATGCCCGGAGCACGCGCTCGAGAAGTCCCGATCCCCTCTCGCGGGGACTCGGTGCTTCAGTGCTCATGGGTCGCCTCCGACTTCCCGAGCTCCGCCTTGAGAAGGAACGCATTGCGGACAACCACGCTGTCACCCACGGCGAGTCCCGTGCTGATCTCGGTCCACTCTCCGTCGGTTCGGCCCACAGTGACCGGCTGCAGGAGGAACTCGGTCCCGCGCGCGCGAAACACTGCCGGGCCCTCCCGCCTCCGGCACGGCGACCGCGACCCGCGCGCGGTCCAGCGTCACCGCCACGGTGACGAAGAGCCCTGGGGGCCAGCCGCCGTCCGGGTTGGACAGCACCACCCGGCCGTACGAAACACGCGTGTCCTGCTCGAGAAGCGGACCGACGTAGCCGACGACGCCGGAGGCGACCGTCGGCGCGCCGGCCGCCGAGCGAACGACGACGGTTTGGCCGCGGCGGACGCGCCCCGCCATCTGCGGATACAGTGCGAAGTCCACCCATACCGACGAGAGGTTCGCGATCGTGTAGAGCACCGACTCGTGCTCGACGGCCTGGCCGACGGCGGCTTCGCGCGCCACCACGGTGCCGGCCATCGGTGCGCGAATCTCGTATTCGGTCAGGCTCTCGTTGCTGAGCACGACCGCCAGCAGGTCCCCCGGCGCGACCGTATCGCCGATCCGGTGCTCGAGCCGCTGCAGAACTCCCGCGAAGCGCGGCCGCACCTGCACCACGTGCTCGGCGTCGAGCCTCACCTCTCCCGGCGCCTCCACGCGCTCTTCGATGAGGCGCGCCCCGGCGGCGCCTGCGCGGATGTCGCCGTTGGCGACGGCGGCCGGCTCGAGACGCACGCGGCCTTCGGCTTCGTGCGGATCCGCGTGCTCGTCGTGCTCCTCGTGGTCGCCGTGCCCGTGCGCGCTGCGCTCGGTGCGTTCGCCGGTTTGGTTCTCGCTGACGGAACTCGTACACGCGGAGAAGCCGGCGGGAAGCGCCAGGCCCAGGATCACGGACACCAATGAACGAAGCTCGCGGGCGCTCATCACTCATCCCTCCCGCCTGGCCGCCCGCTCCATGTCCCGATCAGCAGCTCGAGCCCGAGCCGCGCGCGCCAGGCGGCGGCAGTTGCCTCCATGAGAAGGAAGTCGGTCTCGATCAGGCTCTTCTGCCCTTCATGGAGGTCGAGATAGCCGAGCCGACCGGCGCGAAAGGCGGCCACGATCTGACGCATCGCCTCCTCCGCCGCGGGACGTGCTTCGTCGCGCAGGCGGCGGTAGGCCTCGAACGTCGCGACGCAGAGGTCGCGCGACGCGCCCGCCGCCTCACGCAAACGCCGCCCCTGATCCTCGGCTCGTGCCTCAGCGGCGTACCTTTCCCGATCGGCGGCATCGGCGGCCCCCGCGCCCGAGCTCCAGAGCGGGATCGGCATCGTGAGCCCGGCGACGAACCCGGTGCCGGGCACCTCGGCGAGATGGCGGACACCCGCGGTCAGGGCGAGGTCCGGAACGCGCGCCGCGCGTGCCTCCCGGGCCTGCCACGACGCGACCGCCACTTCGGCGGCGGCCAGTTGGATACGCGGATGAGCCGCGACCATCGACATGAGCTGCGAGGTGTCCGGAATCGCGCGCGCGGCGGGTTCATCCAGCGTGAGAGCCGGTGCATCGAGGGCATCGGCGCCCCATTCGAGCGCCAGACGGCGCCGTGCTGACGCCAGCTCGAATGCGGCGGTCTGCCGCTCGACCTCGCGGAGGCTCCGGAAGTTGGCGATCCGCAGGCGCTCGAACGCCGGGGCCGCGCCGGCCCGGGTCCGCGCCGCCGCGGCGCTCTCCGCGGCGACTGCCGACTCGACGGCCGCGGTGAGCCTGGCCACTCGCTGCTCGAGCAACCAGGCTTCGAGGAATCGCTCCCCGGTCCCTGCCAGTATCTCCAGCCGCAGCGCTTCTGCCTCCGCGGTGGACGCGTCGACTCGGGCCTCTGCCGTCCCGGTACGTGCGTCACGGTCGCCACCCAGCTCCAGAGACTGCCCGATCTCGAGAGTCGTTTCGGAACGATCGCTGCCGAGCTCGCCACCAAAGTCCTCGATCTCGGCGGAAAGCGACGGGTTCGGCCAGCGTGCGGCGTCGCGCCGGCGATGGTGCGCTGCCTCGGTTCGGTGACCGGCCGCGCGCAGAGCCGGATGAGCGTCCGCCGCACGCCGCAGCGCTTCCTCCAGGGTGAGCGCGGGACGATCTGCGGACGGGGCCGTGGCGAGAACCTCGACCAGCAGGCCCATGAAGATGGGAAACAACACGCCGACCTCCTTCGAGTGTGACCGTGACGCGTCCACGAAAGGGACGCGCGGTGCCGCCCTGCGCTTTCAGCGCGGCGGCAGGGCTAGGCTCGAAGGAGGATCAGCAGCGCAGCGAGACGGTCTGAAGCGGAGGGACGGCGAGGAGCTGAGCGGTCGCGAAGGGCGCGACGCACGCGAGGGAACCACGGTCGAAACGAACCAGTGCCACGATCTGGACGGGCGCGAGATCGGCGGAATTCACGTCGGGACGCCCGCGAAGCTGCGCGTCCGACGCGAGCTCGTAGTCGCGGCAGTCCTCGCATCCATCGGGGACGCACGCGTCTCCGGCGCGGGCCTCGCCGGGCTCACAGCACAGCTGGCCGGCGGGGGCCGACGGCTCGACGACCAGGTGACCGTCGGGGCCCACACACAGCGTCCATCCCGAGGGGAAGGCGCACGTGAGGGCGAGGATCAGAGAGAGGGCGCGGAGAGTTCGCATTGGGAATCGAGGGTGGCGGTCCGAGGATCGGGTGTCAACGTCGCCCGGTTCCATCGCCCCGGGGCTGTCCATGGATCGGCGTGAAGTCGAAGCCCCTTCACCCGTTCGTCGGGCCGCCCTCCTCCGGCGCCGTCGGCAGCGATGCCGAGCTGCGCGGCGTCGTCTGGCTCTAGCACGACGGGAAGAGGGTGAAAAACCACGGGTCGTCAGGGCTGATCGCCGGCCTATACTCGTGTGGAGCTGACCTCTGACAACACGAAAGGCCATGATGCAACTGTGCCCATCCTTCAGCCCTCGGCGACTTGCCACCGCGATCTCTTTCCTCCTGATCTTCGGCTCGGCCAGTCGGGGGGTATCTGCTCAGACCGTTCGTGACGACATATGGGTCGCCAACGACTTGGTCTATTCACTGGCCACCGACGGCAAGACCCTCTACCTGGGCGGCTATTTCACACTGGTCGGGCCGGTCACTGGCAAAGGCGTGCCTGTGGACCTCGGAAGCGGTCAGACGCGCCCCGGATTCCCGTATGTGGATGGCGCAGTCAGTGCCGTGGTCTCCGACGGCGCCGGCGGCTGGTTCATCGGTGGGAAATTCCAATCAGTCGGCGGTCAGGTCCGGGGTGGTCTGGCGCACCTGACGGCGGACCTCAAGGTTTCGGCATGGGACGCGAATGCTTCCCTCAGGACTTGCGGGGGCTGTGATCCGGGGGTGAGTGCACTGCTGATTTCCGGCACGACGCTCTACGTCGCAGGTGACTTCTCAGCTCTGGGTGGCGTGGCCTGCAACGATCTCGGTGCGGTCGATGTCATCACAGGCGCCGCGAGGAACTGGACCCCTCAACCCAATGAAAAGGTTCTGGCGCTGGCGCTGCGCGGGTCCACTCTCTACGTGGGCGGGCGGTTCACGGCCATCGGCGATCGGATCCGCAACCACATCGCCGCGGTCGATGTCGTGACCGGCGTGGCCACCGCCTGGAATCCGAACGTCAATGACCACGTCACCGATCTCGCGCTGGGGGAAACCCAGATCTACGCGGCCGGGCAATTCGATTCGGTAGGCGCCGAGAGGCGCCCCCAGGCCGCCGGTATTGACTTGACGACGGGGCTGGCTACGTCATGGAACCCAGTGTCTGACGGCCTCATCGAGGCTCTCGCCGTGCGGGGTTCGACCGTTTATGTCGGTGGGCTCTTCTTCCACCTCGGCAATCAGGAGCGGAAGTCACTTGCTGCAGTCGATGCCACGTCCGGGGCGGTGCTGGATTGGAATCCAGGCTCAGAGCACCCGGACCTCAGTGGACGTGGGTGGATCGCGACTCTCGTGGCCACCGACTCCAGGCTCTATGTTGGCGGCCTCTTCGATAGGGTCGCAGGTCAACGACGCGACAACGTTGCAGCATTCGATCTCACGAGCGGCAATCTGACCGGCTGGGATCCGATGGCGGCAGACCGCGTGAGTGTCATCGCTGTCGACAACACCGGCGCCTACCTGGGCGGGGACTTCACGAGCGTCGGGGGCGCAAGGCGCAAAAACCTCGCGGCTTTCGACCTTGCGACCGGCGCTGCGACGGGCTGGAATCCCGAACCCAACCGGGAAGTCACCAGCCTGGCATTCCAGGCTGGGAAGGTGTTCGCCTCCGGACCGTTTTCCACCATCGGCGGCCAGGCACGCTCGGGCATCGCGGCGTTCGACGCCACGACCGGCGCCATCAGTGATTGGAATCCAATCCCCAATGGCCAAGTGCGCGCATTCGCCCTCGGCCCATCGACCGCGTACATCAGTGGCGCTTTCAACAGTGTGGGCGGACAGCCCCGCGACAGTCTCGCCGAAGTCGACCTGGTCACCGGCGCCGTCACCGGGTGGAACCCGGTCACCAACGGGAGGGTCACCAAGCTCCTGGTGACCGGCGAAACGGTATTCGCGGTCGTCGAGGGCGTGGAGCTCGCCGCCATCGGCGCCGTGACCGGCCAGGTTCGCGACTGGCATCCGAGATTCGTGTACGACTACTGCTATTACTCCTGTCAGACGAGCGTCGACGCACTGGCATCGCGTGGAAACGTCCTCTACGTGGGAGGGCAGTTCACCAAGGTCGACAATGTTCCTCGAAGCCTGGTGGCCGCTTTTGACATGACCTCAGGTGCGCTTCTGCCGGCGCTCGTTTCCCGGTCCGTACAGGGCCTCGAGTGGGTGACCGATCTCGCGATCAGCGGGAGCACGATGTACATGGGTGGGGCCTTCAGCTATGTGGCCGATTCGCCACGAAAGAATCTTGCCGCGCTCGACCTCGAGAGCGGTGCTCTCGAGTCCTGGGCGCCCAGTGCCAGCTCCTGGGTCTACTGCATGACGACCCACGGCGCGGACGTCTATGTAGGTGGGCTCTTTGCCGACATGAACGGTGCTCATCGCCCGCACATCGCCGCATTCGTCGACCCCACGACGCCAGCGCACCCGGCCAGCCGCAAATGGGGAAAGGAGCGCAAACCACGTCCTGGGCCCCCGCGTTCCCCGGCCGATGAGGTTGCTCTGCGGGTATCGAATCCGGTTCGCGGCCACGTGGAGGTCACGTTCTCTCTGGCCCAACCCGGGCGGGTCGGGCTGTCCGTAGTGGACCTGCAGGGCCGGGTCGTGGCGCGGATCGCCGACAGCTACTTCGCGGCCGGGCCGAGCGTCGTCCAGAGCAGTCTCGCAGATCAGACACCACCCGGTCTCTACTTCGTCACCATGGAGAGAGACGGACAACGCGTCACGCGCCCGTTCGTGGTCTTGAAGTAGGAAGCACTCACGGCGCGGGTCGTGACACGCTAACTCGCCGTCGGGCCGCCCTCTTCCGGCGGCTTCAACCGGCGGAACGCGCCCCACAGCAGGATGTCGTAGGTGATCTTGAACCCGGCCCCGATGAAGAGCGGCACGGCGAGCGCGCTCTGCATGAAGAGCCCGGCGAACGTGGGCGCCACCGCCCACGCGCTCATCCGCACCAGCGACGTGACGCCCGAGGCGTAGAGCCGCTCGGTCGGACGCACCACAGCCATCACGTACGACTGACGGGTCGGAACGTCCATCTCGACCAGGCCCTCGCGCAGCAGGAACAGCAGGGCGGCAATCGGGAAGCTTGGCGCGAACGCCACGCTCGCGAGCAGGATGCTCGACGGGATGTGGGTGAAGACCATCGTGTTCACGAGCCCGATCCGTTTGGCGAGCCACGCGGCCGCCAGATGTGAGACCGCGTTCAGGATGCGCGCGCCGAAGAACAGCAGGCCGATCACCGCCTCGCTCGCGCCATAGCGCTCGAAGAAGAAGAACGAGAGCAGCGCGGTGGTGAGGAACCCGCCACCCAGGCTGTCGAGCACGAAGAGCGAGCTGATGCGCCACACGATACGCTTGGTCTCCGGGCTCACCTCGACCCGCGCGTGCTCGCCCTGGAATTCGACGTTGGGTGAGAGCCGGAGTGCGAACATCGCGACCAGCCCCATGAGCGCGGCGTACCCCAGGAACGTGAAGCGGATCGACTCCACGTCGCCGACCGCGAGCTGGCGGCGCAGGATCTCCGGCACCGCGGCGCACAGGCCGCCGAGCGCGTGGCCGACGTCCTGAAGCACGTTGTACCAGGCGACCACGCGGGTGCGTCCCTGGTCGTCGGTCGTCGCGGGGAGAATCGCCTGCTCGATCACGAGCGACGCGCCGCGGTCGCGACCCATTCCATTCAACATCCCGAACAGCGCCGCGAGACCGAGTGCGAGCGCGTCCGACGCCATGCTGGCGGCAATCCCGCCGAGCGCGGAGAGCAGCGCCAGGCCGAGCAGCATGCGGCGGCGGCCTAAAGCGTCGCCGCGGACGGTGGCGAACATCATGGCCAGCGCGTTCCCGGCCAGGCCCGCGCCCACGACCATGCCCATGCGGGCGGGCGACAGGCCGAGCCGCGCCAGGTAGAGGCCGAGCAGGATGCCGCACATCCCGGTGGCCACGGCGCGCAGGAACGCCGATGCGTAGATCAGCGAGCGGTCGTGCCGGCCCTTCTCGACTGGGAACGACTCCAGTGGTCCTCCTCGGTGTCCGCCCGGCTTCGCCGGCCGCCCAACAATTCCAGTTGTGTTGCGCAGTGGCGGTGCGTATCATTCCTGTCCGCATAAACGCAATACCCCTCGACCCCCGAGGGCCGCCGTCGAGAGGGTCATCATGGGCCGCCCCTGTGCGATTCTTCGCGTCTGCACGCCATGGCTGGCGACAGCACTGCTTGTCGCACCCGCATTCGCGACCACGCTGCGCTTCGACGACACCCGCTCCCTGACGCGCGGATCACGCGAGATCGTGATCGGCCAGGTCGAGAGCGCCCGCTCCTACTGGAACGAGACGCACACGCGCATCTTCACCGACGTCACGGTGAGCGTGACGCGCTCCCTCAAGGGTTCACCGGGCGGCACGCTCACGTTGACCCAGCTCGGCGGAACCGTGGACGGAATGCGCTACGAGGTCCCGGGCTGCCCGGCGTTCAAACCCGGCGAGGAAGCGCTGTTCTTCGTGTGGCGCGACGCCAAGGGGCGCGCCCAGCTCAACGGCCTTGCGCAGGGCAAGTTCGACATTCGCCGGGATCCCACGACCGGGGCGGGCTTCGTCCAGCGCGCGGCCCCCGGCTTCGGGGTGCGCGAGCTCAAGCGTCTCGAGCGGCTGTCAGCAGGTGAAGCCGCGCCGGATCTCAGGCTGGACGACCTGATCCGCGAGATCCAGCGCGCGCTCGCCGAACCGAACGCGGACCGCTAGAAGATCCATGGGCCACCGAATCCAGCCTACGCTCGTTGTCCTGGTCTTCCTGTCACTCGTGTGGTCAGTCGCCCCGGGACGCGCCGAGACGTTACCTAAGGAGGGCGGCCCGTACATGATCTCGGAGGACGGCACGATCCGTCCGGTTCCGAGCCGCGCGCGGCCGGCCGGGCCGGCTTCGGCCGGCTCCCGCGATCTGCCCGGGACCCTGTCCGTGGTCGAGCCGGACAGCACCTACATCATCTTCTCCCACGAGTTCGAGAACGCCGAGAGCGATGACTGCGATCCGCGCGGCTGGACCGCCGAGGAACGCGGCAACCTGGTGTTCGTGCACGTCGACGACGAGTTCCTCGAGAACGACCCTTTCATCACCATGGGCACGAAGGCGCTGTGGTTCGGATGCGACCTGACGTCCCATCCCGATGAGGTGAAGAACTGGTACTTCTCTTACGGCTTCGGTTCGAGCTGGAGCCAGCGTGCGACGTCGCCGGTCCTGCCCTCGGTCGGAAACTACCGGCTGGAGTTCGATGGTCGCGTCGGCCTCAGCGCCCCTCCGACCGCCGTCTTCGCCAGCACCAACTCCTTCCAGGCGTTCATTGCGGTGCAGGCTTCGCAACCCGGAGGCGGCCCGCCGTGGATCAATCTTCCCGCGCGCTGGTTCTGCCCCCCCAGTGCTCAGGTTGTGACCAGCACCGGGATCCGGGGCAACGGCTCGTTCAAGTGCTTCGTGCCGCTTTCCACGGACAGCCTCGCCCCGGCGCTCGGATCCAACGTCCAGCTCCGGATCATCGTCAACACTGGCAACACCGGGGCTGGCAACAACGAGGACGGCTCGCTGGCACCGACCATCGGGGCCGCGGTGATCGACAACATCCGCATCGTCGATCTCGGCACCATGACCGACGTCGTGCCGGCGGCGACCTTCGAGTCGGGCACCACCGACGGCTGGACGCTCAGCGGGCAGAATGGCGGACTGAGCGGCACCGTGCGGGTCATTCGGGACGTCCCCGTCGACGCGTCCCAGCTGCAGCTCCTGAGGAATGCCGATCCCAATGCGCCGGGGTGCGTCTGGAGCCTGGGCGGGCCCGGCGGCTACTGGGGGAACGGCTCCCTCGTCCGACTCCATTCACCGTGGTTCTCGAGGCAGCAGATAGCGAACTACCTCTGGTCCTTCCGGTCCTCATACCCGCTCGGGAATACCGGGCAGTACTACTTCGAAAGCTTCCGCCTGCTCGGCAAGAACGCGGGCGACCCCAACGCGGCGCGCTTCAACGCCCGGTCGGCGTTCATCTTTTTCGACAACGTCGAAGGGCGTTTCCTCGAAGGCTTCAATGACTTGTTGACGTCGGGACCGACGGTCGGCAGCCCGAACTGTGACCTCTTCCAGGTCGTCATCCAGGTCGAGGATCTCATCGAGCGTTTCAACGGCACTTACGCGACCCGGCATCTGAGCAAGCATCCGCTTTTCGATCGCATGGGAGTCTTTCAGAAGGCCCCGGGCGTTCTGTTCGACTCCGATTTCGACGGCGTCGACAACGAACACGATGCCTGTCCTTCGGTGTCGTCCGCCGGGCAGGACGTCGACGGGGACGGATGCCGGGACATCACCTCCACCCTCCGGCACGACGAGTCGTGGCGTACGTCGCCCCTCCATTTCCGTCTTTCCCAGAACGGCGATCCGCTGATCGGCGACGGCAGCGGCCTCCAGGCCATGCGCGACGCCTTCGCGTCGTGGTCGGGCGTGGCCGGGTCGAATCTCACGCTGGTGGACGACGGAACGACCGCGCAGACCGACGCGCGCGCGACCGACGGGATCAATCTCCTCACCTTCGAGGACGACTACCAGTTCCCGCCCAACGTGCTGGCGATCACCCCGACGCTCTCGTTCACCAAGCGCTCGGCGTTCGACGACGAGATGCGCCTGCCGGGTGAGATCGTCGACGCCGACATCATCTTCAACCCGGCGGTGAAGTTCCGCACCGCCACCGCCGGCCCCGCAACCGGGAGCTGGGATCTCCAGAGTGTCGCCGCTCACGAGATCGGGCATCTCCTCGGGCTCGGGCACAGCGGGGTGGCCGACGCCACCATGTACCCGGTGCTCCAGGCCGGGACGCTCGCCGCGTCGCTCGAGACCGACGACGAGAGCGCGCTCGCGGCCGCGTATCCGGGCCCGACCTTTTTCTCGAGCTACGGGCGTCTCTCCGGCACGTTCACCCGCGGCGGCTCGGGGCTCCCGATCCCGGGTGCGCTGGTGATGGCGGTGCTCATGAGCGGGAGCACGCCGGTCGACACCGTGGCCTCGGACTACACCGACGAGGACGGCGCCTTCCGCTTCTTCCGTCTCCCTCCCGGCGAC
>Ga0208685_1000549_pt1 | contig 13138 bp, 15 predicted proteins | sample EasRivMeERMLT890_FD_187533 | JGI IMG/M metagenome (GOLD analysis project Ga0208685, IMG submission 187533) | Soil microbial communities from meander-bound floodplain in the East River, Colorado, USA - East River MetaG ERMLT890 (SPAdes) (version 2) | ecosystem: Environmental > Terrestrial > Soil...
CAACCCGAGCGCCCGCGCGCGGCCCCATCGCCGGCCTCGATCCGGCGGAAGTCGAGCGCGCGCTCGCCGTATGCGCCTTCGGCGGATTCCTGGTCGCGCAGCAGGCGGCGCGCCGCATGCTCGCGAAGAAGCGCGGCGCGATACTGTTCACCGGCGCCTCGGCGAGCATCAAGGGCTACGCGCAGTCGGCGCCGTTCGCCATGGGCAAGTTCGCCCTGCGCGGTCTCGCTCAGAGCCTGGCGCGCGAACTCGCGCCGCAGGGCATCCACGTCGCGCATTTCATCATCGACGGCGGCATCGCCCGCCCCGGGCGCGCCACGCCGCCGGACCAGCCCGAATCGCTGCTCGACGCCGATGCCATCGCCGCCAATTACTTGCACGTCATGCGCCAGCCGCGCAGCGCCTGGACGTGGGAGATCGAGTTGAGGCCGTGGGTGGAGAAGTTCTGAACCGGAAGGCGGTAAAGACAAGGCGGAAGACGTTATCCGCGCAGCCTGTTTTCCCTGCCTTTTCCAGTTCGAGTTCCGTCGACAGAATGCGCATCTCCTATCGCCTTTCGCCAATCGCCTTTCGACTTCCGCCGCCATGATGACTGGCGGCGAGCAGAGGTATCCGTATTGGCGCCGCAACCGCTGGGTGTTTCCGTTCGCCAACCTACTGTGCGGCTTCGGCTTCAGCCTGGCGTGGCCGTTCGTGCCGCTGATGGTGCGCGGTCTCGGCGTGCGCGAGAACCTGGAGACGTGGGTCGGCTACATGCTGCTCGCGTTCTACCTCGTCAGCACCGCCGCCAGCCCGGTGTGGGGCGGCATCGCCGACCACTACGGCCGCAAGCCGATGGTGCTGCGCGCCATGCTGGGCATGGGCGTGACGATGCTGCTGGTGCCGCTCGCGCCGACGCCGCTGTGGTTCGCCGCGGCGCTCATGCTGGTCGCGGTGTTCAACGGCTTCACCCCGGCGGGCGTGTCGCTGCTGGTGGCCAACACGCCACCCGCGCGCATCGGCAGCGCGGTGTCGCTGGCGCAGACGGGCGGGCAGGTGGGGCACGCGCTCGGGCCCGCGCTCGGCGCCGCGCTCGCCGCGCTGTTCGACCGCCAGCACGCGCTGTACTGGATCAGCGCCGGCCTCATGCTGAGCGGCGGCCTGCTGGTCCTGCTGTTCGTGCGCGAAGTGAAGCAGGTTGCGGCCGGCCCCTGGCGGCCGCGGCTGGTCGGCAGCCTGCGCGACCTGCTGGCGGTGCCGCGCATCGCCCCGCTGTTCCTGCTGGCGTTCCTGTTCTCGATCATGTGGCACGGCAGCGTGACCAACATCAGCGTCTTCGTGCTGCAACTGCTGGAAGCCGGCGACGCGGAAGCGGGCGCGGACACCGCCGTCGCGGCATCCTGGATCGGTGCTGCGGCGACGGCCATCGCCCTGTCCACGATGATAGCGCTGCCGCTGTGGGGCCGTGTGATCGACCGCGTCGGTCCGGCGCGCGTGCTGGTATTCTCTGCCGCCGCCACCATCGTCACCCACCTGCCGCTGCTGGTAATGCAAACGCCGCTGCAGCTGGTGCTGACGCGGGTGGCATTCGGGCTGTCGGCGGCCGGCATGCAAACGGCAATCTTCCAGCTGCTGCGGATCCACGCGCCGCCGGGCATGGACGCGCGGGCGCTGTCCTACGCGACCGCGTTCCAGTTCCTCGCCATGGGCACGGCGCCGTTCCTCGCGGGACTGATCGGCCCCGTGCTGGGGCTGCGCGCCTACTTCGCCATCAGCACTGCGTTCATGCTCGGCGGGCTGGCGCTGTGGCTGCGTACGGCAAGGCGAAAGGCGTGACTGGTGACCGGTGACCGGTCGCCCCGCCGTGCGGAAAACGGATCACCGATCACCGATCACTGATCACGCCGTCCGTTGGGCGAGGTCGGCCGAGCTCACCTCGCCCGTGTAGACGTAGCCGGTTTCCTCGACGCTCCCCGCGCCGACGTAGATGCCGATGACCTCGAGGGGCTCGGTCCTGCTCAGGTTGTGCATGAAGTGCTCGACGCCCCTGGGTATGTAGTGGACGTGGCCGCCCCGCACTTCGGCACGGTCCGGACCCGCGCCCGCCAGGCCGTGGCCGCGGATGACGTAGTAGAGCTCCTCGCAGTTCTCGTGCCGGTGCTTCTTGTGGACGGCGCCGGGCATGAACTTCGCCCAGAAGAGAGCGGTCGGGCTGCCGTTGTGGCGGCCGATGGGCATGCGGAAATCGGTAATGCTCCAGCCGTCCTTTGCGTTCATCTGCGATGGTTTCACGTCGTCGATGTGGACGAGGATGCCGGCGCTGAACTTCCTGACGCGGGGCATCCTGAGGTCCGCCTCGGTCGCGTGGCCGCGGAACTCGTAGCCGGTGTCCGCGACGCTCGTCGCGCCGACGTAGAAACCGATGACCAGGCCTTCCTCATCCTTGGTCTCGTTGTAGAAGAAGTGCTCCGACCCCTTCGGCATGAGGCGGCAGTGGCCGGGCCGCACCTCGGTGCGCTCGTTACCCTGCCCGACGATACCGTGGCCTTTCAGGTAGACGGCGATCTCGTCGCAGTTGCGGTGGAGGTGCTTGGCGTGGGTGGAGCCGGGCCGGAAGATGGAGTGGAAGAGCGTGGTGGAACTGCCATTCTTCCCCGAGATCGGCAGCCGGAACTCGGAGATGGCCCAGCCTTCGCCCTGTTTCATGTTCTCGGGCTGGATGTCGTCAACGTGCACCAGGGGATATTGGAGAGACATGGCGCTCCTTGGCCGGGAAAAGAAGGAAGTATAAGGCGGAAGGCGAAAGGGCCGGGCTTGCTCTAACGTCCGCAACGCGGGAGACTCGTCACTCGTCACTCATCACTGATCACCGGGGCCAATCCCTCATGCTGAAGCGTCCCCAAGGCCCCGCGGGCACGGTCGTCGTGCTGGAGCACGCGTCGAAGATCCTGAAAGACAACCCGCTCGGCGATCCGCACGTGCGCAAGGTCGCGATATGGCTGCCGCCGCAGTATGACGGCACGGGCCGGCGCCGCTTTCCGGTGTTCTACGATCTCGTCGGCTTCACCGGCTCGGGGCTGTCGCACACGAGCTGGAAACCGTTTGGCGACAACGTGCCGGAGCGCGCGGCGCGGCTCATCCACGAGCGCAGGATGGGGCCGGCGATCATCGTCTTCCCGGACTGCTTCACGGCGCTCGGCGGCAACCAGTACGTGAACTCGTCCGCAATCGGCCGCTACGCCGACTATCTCACGCGCGAGATCATTCCCTTCGTGGACCGCGAGTTCCGCACGGCTGCGAGCCGCGAGCACCGCGGCTGCTTCGGGAAATCATCCGGCGGCTATGGCGCGATCCTCCACGGCATGAAGTATGCAAAATACTGGGGCGCGGTCGCGAGCCATTCCGGCGACGCGTACTTCGATTTCGTCTATCGGGCCGACTGGCCGAACACGCTCGACGAATTGTCAAAGCACCGCGCGCCCAGGCGCAAGGGCGGCGTCTACGATGCGCGCCGCGAATCGGGCCGCAAGGGCCTCACCGACGGATTGGACGACGGACGCATCCGGCGCTTCCTCGAGCACATGTGGAAAAAGGAAAAGGTCTCGACGGCGGAAGGCCATTGCATCATGAACCTGTGCATGGCCGCCACCTACGACCCCGATCCCAAAGCGCCGAACGGCTTCCGCGTGCCGTTCAACCTCGAATCGGGCGAACTGATCGAGCGCCGCTGGCGCAAGTGGCTCGAGCACGACCCGGTAAACCTGGTCGCGAAATACCGCGCCAACTTGAAATCGCTGCGCGGCATCTACATCGACTGCGGCTGGCGCGACCAGTACCACATTCATTACGGCTCGCGGATCCTGTCCCAGCGCCTCGCCGCCGCCGGCATCCGCCACACCTACGAGGAATTCGACGACAACCACTCCGATATCGACTACCGGATGGACGTCAGTATCCCGTTCCTCTATCGAGCACTCAAATAAAGGCGAGAGGCGAGAGGCGAGAGACGAAAGGCGAAAAAGAATCCTGCTGGACGGGTTTTACTTTCTCCTCTCTCCTCTCTCTTCTCTCCTTCCTCATTCAGGCCCCTGCGTTACCCCTTATTCGCGTTTTTCAGCTTCTTCGCCTGTTTGGCCAGCCGCGCGAGCTGCTTCTTGCCCGATGCCTTCGTGCGCCTTCTCTTCAGCATCTTGTTGTGACTCATGCGATTGTGACCCATGGGAACCCCCGGTCGATGACCTGTTGAAAAGCACGCAGTTTGCCCGCTTTTTGCGCTCTTGTCGTGCTGCGCAGGGAAATGACCGCCGCGAACTTCGATGCCTGCCGCCGGGCGGAGGTGCAGCGCTACGGGAATCGCGCCAAGGCGGTAAACTTCAAGGCCAACCAGCGAAAGGGAGGGGTCCATGACACTGAAGCTCAACCACCTGCATCTCAAGACCCGGGATCCGGAAAAGACGGTCAGGTTCTACGTTGACAATCTTGGCGCGAAGATCGTGAGCCAATCGCCCAACGGCGGTTATCGCGTGGATCTGCACGGGTTGTCTCTCAACGTCTCGAAATTTCTCGACAGCCAGACGCGCGAGCAGAAGTACGGAATGGAACACATAGCCATCGATACCGACGAGCTGGACGCGCTCGTGGAAAAGCTGAAGGCCCAGGGCATCCATATTCTCGAGCAGACCGTAGTCTCGGGTGGCCGGCGGGTGTGCTTTTTCGAGGGGCCGGATGGCGTGCAGCTCGAGTTCATTGAAATGAAGAAGTGATGCATGAAGGCCGCCACCTCACCCCGGGATTTTCTGGACGCGGATCTGCCCGATACCGTGCGGCTCAGCGTTGCCGAAGCGGTGGCGGTCGGCGAACGCGCGCTCACCCGGGTGGGCTACAGCGGCGAGGACGCGCGCATCATCGTCGATCAGCTGGTGGACAACGCGCTGTGCGGCTACAAGTTCGCGGCGCTGCCGCGTATCCTCGCGATCGCGGGTGACGAGAAGACGGCCAGGGCCCGTACCGCCGTGAAGATCGTCCACGAGACGCCGGTTTCCGCGTTGCTCGACGGCGGCAACAACGTCGGCTACATTGCCGCCTATCGCGCCGCGGAGGTGGCGATCCGCAAGGCGCGCGCGAGCGGCATGGCGTCGGTCGGCGCCTACAACAGCTATTACAGCGGCCGCAACGGCTACTTCGCCGAAAAGATCGTGCGCGAGGGGTTGGTCGCGTTCCACGTCTCGAGCGCGCATCCCCGCGTGCTGCCGCCGGGCGCCGCGCGCCCGATGCTGGGCACCAACCCCATCTGCTTCGGCTTCCCGTCCGACGACGGGCCCGTGATCTTCGACATGGGCACCGCGTCGTTCATGTGGGGCGAGGTGATGCTGCACGCGCATCTCAAAGAACCGCTGCCGGCAGGCGTCGGCTTCGACGAGCACGGCAACGCGTCGCGCGATGCCGCGGCCGTGCTCAGGGGCGGGGTCGCGCCGTTCGGCGGCCACAAGGGCTACGGCCTGTCGTTCGCGATCCAGGCGCTGGGACTCCTCGCCGGCGCGGCGCTGACGCGCGGAGCGGTGCGGGACTACGGGTTTCTGTTCTGGGCGCTCGACCCGGACGTCATGCTGCCCGGCGGCGAGTTCAAGAGCCAGATGTCGGAGTTCGTGCGCCAGGTCAAGGCGGCGCCGCGCCAGCCGGGCGTGGAGGAGATCCGCATTCCTTCGGAGCGCGCTTTTCGCGAGCGCGAGCGCCGGCGCCGGGAAGGCATCGTGATCGAGCGCAAGGTGGTCGAGTCTCTGCGCGCGCTATAAAATCAGCGGCGCAGAGACGAAGGATGAAGGCGGAAGGATGAAGGATGACCCGCGCACTCTGCGCGACAAGAGCAGGACCCGACCTTTCATTGGCTTTCGGTCGGAACATAGTCCGGCTGTACGATAGTGAAAAGCCGGGACTCTTAGACCTGCACGCGAAGCGGGGGATCATCCTTCCACGTTCCACGTTCATCCTTCGGGCGAGGGCGGGTCGTCACTTCGGATTGGGCCAGACCATGCGTAATGTGTTCTTCCTCGTGATGTCATTGTTCGCCGTGGTGCCGTGCGACCCGACATTCGCCCAGGGTTATCCGGTGAAGCCGATACGGTTGATCCTGCCCTTCGCCCCGGGCTCGCCCAGCGACATGGTGGGCCGCACCATCGGGCAGAAGATGGGCGCGCAGATGGGCCAGAACCTCGTGCCGGACAACCGGGCCAGTGCCGGCGGCACCCTCGGCCTCACGCTGGCCGCCCAAGCGCCGGCGGACGGCTATACCGTCCTCGTCACCTCGCCAACAATCGTGATCAGTCCGTTGCTGTATGCGAACCTCCAGTACGACTCGCTGAAGGATTTCGCGCCCGTGGCCCGGCTCGCAACGATCGAAAACGTGATGCTGGTGCATCCTTCGGTGCCGGCGAAGACGCTGAAGGAATTCATCGCGCTCGCTCGCGCGAATCCCGGCAAGCTGAACTACGGTTCGGGCGGCGCCGGCACGACCAACCACCTCGCGAACGAGCTCCTGAAGAGCCTCCAGAAAATCAACCTGGTCCACGTGCCGTACAAGGGCGCGACGCTCGCTGCGCAAGCCCTGATGGGCGGCGAAGTGGATGAGGTGATCCTCGCCGTGGCGCCGGCATTGCCTTTCATCAAATCCGGCAGGGTGAGAGCGCTTGCGGTGCTTTCCGAGAAGCGCGTGCCGACGCTCCCCGGCGTTCCGACGGCCGGAGAAGCGGGCGTTACCGACTTCCGGATGTCGATCTGGTACGCGATGTTCGCGCCCGCCGGCACGCCGCGGGAAATCATCATGCACCTCTACCGTGAGGCGCAGAAAGCACTCCAGGATCCGGAGCTGCTCCAGCGCATGAGCAACGCCGGCATGGACCCGTGGCTGGGCACGCCGGAGGAGTTGGGCAATCTTCTGCGCGGCGAGATCGCGCGCTTCGCGGAGATCGCCCGGAGCGCCGGCCTGAGAAAAGAATGAACGACTCTCCCGGCCGGATTCCCGACCTGCCGCGATTCTTCGCGCCGAAGACCGTGGCGCTGGTCGGCGCGACGGACGACACCACGCGCTTTGGCGGGCGCCTGCTGCGGCAGATGCTGAAGTTCGGCTTCGGCGGCCGCATCCTGCCGGTCAACCCCGGGCGCAACGAACTCCAGGGCTCGACGCGATCGACTTCGCCCGCTTCATGATCGAAGCCGATTCCACCGAGGTGCTTCTGATGGCTCTCGAAGCGGTGAGAGACGGGGCCAGGTTCGCGCGCATGGCGGAGCGCGCCGCGGAGCTCGAGAAGCCGATCGTCGTCCTCAGGCGAGGAGCGACATCGCCGCGCTCGTTGACTGTATCGTCCGGCTGTCGTGGCTCGCGCACGACCTGCGCGATGCGATCGCCGATGTCGACGTCAACCCCGCTGCTCGTGTTCGAACGCGGGGCGGTAGCCGTCGACGCCCTGGTCGTCCTTAAGGGGCAAGACGGAAGGAGGAGGTAATCAACTTTGAAACCAGATTCTGCCGTCCAGGACCACAAAGCCGTTCTCGATTCCCTGCTGCTCAAAATCCCGGGAGTCGAGGGAGGGGAAATGTCAGGCCTTCCCGCCTACTTCATCAATAAAAGGATGTTCGCCTGTATCCATGGTGACGGGGTGGGAATACGGTTACCGGCCTCGACTGCCGCAAACCTGCAATTCTCCAATCAAAACGCTTTTCCTTTCCAGCCCAAGGGCATGCCAAGCACCAGGGAATGGGTGCAACTCAACCACGCGGATTCCGCCGACTACGCGAAAGATCTGGAACTATTCGTTGCTGCCATCGAGTTCGTGAAGGGCGACAGGAAGAAATAGGTGGGTATAGCGCACATTCCCCGCCGGCTATTTTTTCGAGCCCTGGGTTCGGGCCTCGATAGGCGCTTGAAAGCATAGGGCATTGTTCGCCGGGATGGAGGCAGGACAAGTTGTTTGGTTGTGTTCGTTACCGTACAGATGGACCGCAAGAGGGGAGCCAATATTGACAAAACAAACTCCGCAGTCGAAGGGGGAAGATCACAGTGTCCACAGACGCGGCTGCAGTCATACGGATCCGGCCTCAACCTGAGACCGTCCTCGATCGACAGGGCGATTTTTTCCTTGGGGCGATCCAGCCCTACCCAACCTGTTCGAACTGCAACCTCCGCGAAACGTGCCTTTCCGGTGGTGTACCCGCCGCAGATCTCGAGCGCGTCGAAAACATCGTCTACGCGCGTCGCCGAGTAAAGTGCGGTGAACGCCTGTTCAGTGCGGGCGACGAGTTCAAGTGCCTTTATGCCATCCGCAACGGCTTTTTCAAGACCAGCCTCACCGACAGTAAAGGCCGCGAGCAGGTCACCGGCTTTTTCATGAGCGGCGAGCTTCTTGGCATGGAAGGACTCGGCTATGGCCGCTGTCAAGGCAACGCAACTGCGCTCCAGGATAGCCTCGTTTGCACGATGCCGTACCTGCAAATCGAGCAAGTAAGCCGGGACGTTCCTTCGTTGCAACGCCGCCTGCACGCCGTGCTCTCGCGCGAAATCGTGCGCAATCAGGGCATCATGCTGCTTCTGGGTTCGATGCCCGCAGAAGAGCGTCTCGCCGCGTTTCTTATGAATCTGTCCAGGCGCTACCGGTATCGCGGATATTCGGGGTCCAATTTCCTGCTGTGCATGTCGCGCGAGGAGATCGGGAGTTATCTTGGCCTCACGCTCGAGACGGTCAGCCGGATTTTCTCGAAGTTCCACAAACGCGGCCTGATCGAGGTGAAGCACAAGCAGATCTCGATCGTGGACATCGATGGCCTCGACGGCGTGCTCGCGCTCAGCGGGCTGTTCACGTGCGTCAATCCGGCTCGACCTTGATGGGCCAACGGGCATCCCGTTTTTCCTGGTACGCCTGTATCGATTCGCGGTAGTCGTCGGTGGATTGCACGACGGCCATGTGCGAGGAGACCAGCTCGAGGCTCGTGCCCTCGCTGAGCGCGTTCTTTTTCGCCGGCCGGTTGAGGCGCGCGGTCGCGATGCCGTCCTTGACCGCATATTCGAGGTCGTTCACTTCGGCTCCTTCCCGTTCAAGATGACATACCGGGTCAGGAGCGACATGGAGAAATGGAAGAACGTCGTCAAGCAGGCGAAAATCGTTTTTGCTGCTCAATCCAGGCTGGCGTAATCTCAGCCGAACATGCGGCGCCACCAGGTCTGCTCGGAGTCCCTGCGATAGTCGTACGCGGGCGCCTTTTTGGAATGGACTTGGCTGCGCCCCATGCGGCCTGCCTGTTTGTGCGCCGTGGGGTCTGACCTATGTTCCCCAACACTCGGGCTGGATTGAGCCGCGTCGCTGCTGCTCTCACGGCACAGCGCGAGCATCTGCTCGAACGGCGCTCCCGTCAGTTCCGCCGCCACGATGGCGCGTTTGGCGACGCTCAACTCTACGAGAAAGAGCAGTTCCTGCGCCGCATCCCATGGCAGACCCTGGCGTTTGCCGTCGCGGGACTCCATGATCAGGCGACAGACGTAGATCTCGAACTCGGCACGCCCCCACAGCGTCCGGACATTGGCGGCCAGATGTGGCATACGCTCCAGCGCACACGCAGCAGCGGTGAGCGGGGGTCGATAACTACTCGTGACTGAATCCATGGAGGCGGGCTGGCAATAGTTCGGGACCGGACACCAAGCGTCGCGTCGCTACCATCGCGGACAGTGACATATTCCTCATTGCGCTCATTGCGGCTACTTTTCCTCCGGCCGGTTTCGTCGGGAGTCCGGCATCGGCGATGGCAGATCGTCGTCCGGATCCCTGGTTCAGTCGAGAAAACGCCTCGCCGTACGCCATATACGCAAGACCAATGCCAGGGCGGACGAGACGCGTCCGCCGTGGGTCCGTTCAGGAACGCTTCCGCCGCGTCACGCACCGGCCGCGTGAAAAACGCCCGTTGACTTGACGCCAAACAATCCGGGCACGTCCTGCCCGTTGGTCGTGACGCCCTTGAAGGGCTCGGCGATCGCCTTCCGCCTTCTGCCTTCAAGCGAGCGGCGGATGTCGCTTTACCCAATCCGTCGCTTGCTCATAGGCGTGGGCGACGCGGTAGACCATCGCCTCGCCGTAGGGCTTGCCGACGATCTGCATGCCGAGCGGCAGGCCCGCCTTGTTGAAGCCCACCGGTACCGACAGCGCCGGGCCGCCGGTGATATTGAATGCAGCGCGCGCCTGCCGGCCGTAGGTGTGCTCGATCGCCTTCGGGTCGTCGATGCGGCAGGGCGGGTCCATCGAGCTTGCCGTCACCGCCACGTCGATCCCGGAGAACAAGGCGTGGAATGCGTCGGCCATCTTGCGGCGCAGGCGGGTGGCGTTGACATAGTCCGCCGCGCGCACGAAAGCGCCGGCCATGATCCGCTCGCGCGCCAGCGCGCCGTAGTCCTGCGGCCGCTCGCGCAGCCACTTCTCGTGCAGGGCGAAGGCTTCGCTGGTCAGAATGGTGCGGTTGCAGGCGTTGTACTCGCCCAGCGGGGCGGTCTGGATCTCGCGCACTTCGGCGCCGAGCTCGGCAAGCTTCGCCACCGCGGCCTCGATCCCCGCCGCCACTTCCGGATCGGCCTTCATGTCGCGCGTGTAGAAGTGGCGGATCACACCGATCCGGAGCTCCTTCACGCCGCGGTCGAGCTGGGCGGTGTATCCGCCCGCCGCGTGCGCTACGCTGCCCGGATCGAGCGGGTCGTGGCCCGCGATGAGGTCCAGCAGCAGCGCGTTGTCCCGCACCGTGCGCGTCAGCGGTCCGACGTGGTCGAGCGAATAAGCCAGCGGGAGCACGCCGCGCCGGCTGACCAGGCCGTAGGTGGCTTTCATGCCGGCGATGCCGCACATCGAGGCCGGGTTGCGCACCGAGCCGCCGGTGTCGGTGCCGATGGCCATCGGCACAAAGCCTGCCGCCGTCGCCGCGCCGGCGCCGCTCGAGGAACCGCCGCAGAAATGGTCGCGGTTCCAGGGATTACGCGCCGGCGGCCAGGGCAGGTCGAACGACGGTCCGCCGGTGGCGAATTCGTGCGTCGAAAGCTTGCCCATGAATACACCGCCCGCGGCCTTGAGCTTCGCCGCGACGGCCGCGTCGGTCGCAGCGACGTTGTCCCGCAGGATCTTCGAATGGGCGGTGGTCGGCAGGCCCGCATAGTCCACGATGTCCTTGAGGCCATACGGCACGCCGTGCAACGGGCCGCGCCAGGCGCCGCGCGCGATCTCCGCCTCGGCGCGGCGCGCATCCTCCAGCGCGAGGTCGGGCGTGAAGCGCAGAAAGGCGTTGAGCTTCCCGTCGTGCCGCTCGACCCGGGCGATCAGCGCCTTCGCATATTCGACGGGCGAGAGCTTCCTGCCGCGCAGCAACTCGGCCGCTTCGGCAACTGTGAGCCAGGCGAGGTCGGTCACTTGCCGGCCTCCAGCCGGAACACGTGCGCCGGTTCGTCGGCCGGGGTGAGGCTCCCGATCGGCAGAGCGGCGCGGCGTGCCCGCGCGGTCCGGGTTGCGCGCAGCAGCTCCTGGAGATGCCCGTCGGTGAGGCGGGTCATGCCGATTTCCGCCGCCATCCTGCGTATCTCGTCGAGAGAAAGATTATCGTCGGACAAGGCGTCCTCCCAGTCGAAAGGCGAAAGTGTCGAATCACGGCTCACGCTCATCAGGAATGAACCGATCCACGATCCACGCGGCCTGCCCGGTATATGGTATACGTAGTTCAAAAGCTGGGGTCGAAGAGAAATTCATATTCCGCGTTTCAAATGACGAGGGCGATCAAAGCGGCCTGGCCCCTTTGATCTGAATCTGAAAGGGAGGAGTTGCCCGCATGAAAGTAGACCCCGAGCGCATTCGATGCGTTGATCCGCTGGTCTCGCCGCAGTATCCGTTCGACGAGGCGCCGCGGCCGCCGGAGCGGTCCGAGCCGCGCTACGCAACGTTTGCCGACCACGAGGCGCGCATCCCGATGCGCGACGGCATCCGGCTCGCCGCCGACGTACTGCGGCCTTCCGCCGCGGGGCTGAAGTTTCCGGCCCTGGTGACGACTTCCGTTTACACGCGCCAGCTCCAGCGCAGCGTTATCGCGCTCGGCCAGAACGAGGCCGGCGTTTCGGAGTTCTGGGTGCCGCGCGGCTACGCGCACGTCATCGTGGATGTCCGCGGCAGCAACGATTCGGAAGGGATGTACGACCTCTTCGGCGCCCAGGAGCAGCAGGACTTGTACGACGTCATCGAATGGGTCGCCGCGCAGCCGTGGTGCGACGGCAACGTCGGCATGAGCGGCATCTCGTACATGGGCCGCACCCAGCTCTTCGCGGCCGAGCAGCAACCGCCGCACCTGAAGGCGATCTTTCCGTACGACGCTTCGTGCGACTTCTACCGCGACGCCTGCTTCCACGGCGGGATCGCGACCAACTTCACGACGCACTGGACCGGGTACGTCATGAATCTGAACATGAGCTCCGGCCGCAACCCGAACGTGGACGGCATCAAGAAACAGCTCGAGATCATGTATACCCACAAGTACCCGTTCGACGGCCCGTTCTACCAGGAGCGCTCGGCCGGGCCGCGGCTCGACAAGGTGAAGATCCCGGCCTACTTCGGCTCGGGGTGGTACATGCACGAGCTTCATCTCAAGGGCGCGTTCGACGGCTACAACGGGACCGGCGCCATACCCAAGCGCATGCTGGTGGGGCCGCGCGCGTGGCCGCTGCGTCCGTGGGCCGGCTATCACTACGAGATGCTGCGCTGGTACGACCACTGGCTGAAGGGCATGGACACGCGCGTCATGGAAGGCCCGCCGATCCAGCTCTACATCCACGGCGATGACCGGTGGCGCTCCGAGCAGGAGTGGCCGCTCAAGCGCACGCAATGGCGCGAGTTCTTCCTCGGCGGCCCGGCGAACGGCCGCGAGGGCAGGCTGCTCGATGCCGCGGGCCCCGAGCAGGCTCGGCGCTACGAGTTCGATGGGCTCGCCACCGAGGCGACGCACGGCGAGCCGCGGCTGGTTTACCGGACGGACCCGATGGCGAAGGACATGGAATTGACCGGCCCGATGGCCCTCTATCTCCAGGCCTCGTCGTCGGCGCCCGATATCGACTGGCTGGTGTTCATGGTGGACGAGTCGCCGGACGGAAAGCACCGCG
>Ga0208685_1000552_pt1 | contig 13090 bp, 13 predicted proteins | sample EasRivMeERMLT890_FD_187533 | JGI IMG/M metagenome (GOLD analysis project Ga0208685, IMG submission 187533) | Soil microbial communities from meander-bound floodplain in the East River, Colorado, USA - East River MetaG ERMLT890 (SPAdes) (version 2) | ecosystem: Environmental > Terrestrial > Soil...
TTTAAGGAACTGCGTTTTGATCCAGGGAAGCGCTCTGCCGTTGACGACTTCCTGTACAATCAGCTTAAGCTGCCCATCCTGCGACGATCCGCTAAGTCTCGTAAGCCTCAGACCGATGTGGCTGTATTGCAGACGTTGCGACGTCGATATCCAGAGCACAATCCGGTACTTGATCTGATTCTAGAGTATCGCAATGTTCAGAAAGCGAACGGCAACTGGTACGCAGGATATCTCAAGTACAAGGACGACACCGGACTTATCCATCCGAACTTTAAGGTCCACGGGACGAAGACCGGGCGCCTTTCGTGTGAGTCCCCGAACCTCCAACAGATTCCTCGGGATTACGGACGAGTCAAGTGCCTATTTGGTGACAATCCATCCGCTGGAGAAGTACTTGTAGAGTTGGACTACAGCCAGATCGAACTACGTGTGGCGGCCTACTACTCCATGCTTCGTGGTGACGATACCATGTATAAGCTATATGAAGCAGGGGAGGACGTTCACACAAAGACCACCGAAATGGTTGGAGCTTTCAATCAGATCGCCGATAAGAAGGAAGCTCGACAGGTAGGTAAGACTGGGAACTTCCTGTGGATCTACGGTGGTGGCGCAGCTAAGATGCGCTCCCAGCTGTTCCAGCTGTTCGGCTTCCGATCATCAGTAGAGCAGTGTCAGGAGTGGGGAGCTAAGTTTCACGAGGCTTATCCAGGCTTCAGGCTTTGCCTGCATCACGCTGAGCAGTTGCACAAGAGCAAACAGTACATCAAACTGTGGAACGGTAGACGTCGTAGGATCAGGGAACGTGGGGACTACGGAGTCAAGCACCACATCGCTTTCAACTCACAAGTACAAGGAGGCTGCGGCCAGCTACTCATGTACGCTTTGATCCGAATCCATAAGGCGTACGAAGCAGGAGAACTACAGAGCCGAGTGGTCAACACAGTGCATGACTCCATCTGGGTCTACGTACCTAAGGACCACTTCGATGAAGAAGTCGCAGAGCTAACTAGACTCATGCGACTTACACCTGAGAAGGTGTTCAAGCTCCCATTTGAAGTCGACACGAAAGTGATGGTACAAACATGAGCTACCAGATCAGGGAACAGATTGATCTGACAATGGGCTTTCACCCAGGTAATGCGGAGGTTGCCCCACTCTACGAGAACTTGCGTACGCAGTTTATGGAAGTGGCGCATTACGTAAATGATAAGTGCCCCGATGGTCGCTGCAAGTCCTTGGCCATCACTCATCTGGAGGAAGCTCTCATGCGCTCTATCCAGGCTATTGCTGTTGAACAGCCCCTCGGGGCGGAAAGGGTTCGTGAAGCATGACAACTGAGGGCTGGGCCAAGACGTTTGCTAGTTCGGGTACTAGCGCTACCATTGACATGGCTGCTCACTTCAGCGTGATCAACGTAACTGGCCAGAAGATCAACGAGCACGCTGGCTTCTGGGTGAGTAACACTAGCGTCACGGCCACGGAAATCCTTTGGTTCCGACTGGATGCAACTGCGGCAGTTGTTGGTGCCGATGACAACTACATCCTCCGGCCAGGTGAACGCTGCTACATCCGTAAGTCGGACTTCGTCAGCTACATCGCAGCCGCAGGTATCCCAGGTTTCTTCGTTGGTGGAGACATGGGTGGAGGTATGGTCTATTCGTAGTTCGAAGGTAGGGCTCGGCTAGTTCGAGCCCATCCTTGGGGTTACGAAGGGAGCCACTATGGACGATGAATGCAAGCATGGCCTATTGGTTGGCACTTGTACGCTGTGCAAGCCGAAGCCCAAGGGTGATGACACGGTTCTCATCTACGCTACTGGACCAGTGTTCATCGCCCAATTTCCAGGCTTTTGTTATGAGTGCCACGAGCCAATCGAAGTCGATCAACTCATCTGCATGTTCGATGGCTCCTACGTGCACGAGGATTGTCTATGACGTGGAAAGCTGGAGCACTTGGTGAACTAGCTGATTTCTTTGTGTGGACTCCGCCTCCTTGGTATCGACAAGGTGCTTGTAGGAACCCTAGCTACAAGACTTGGTGGTGGTTCAAACCTAAGGGTTCACGCTTTGACAAGGTAATACGAGAGCGTGCTAGAGCCATATGCATTTACGAATGCCCCGTCAGATGGCGCTGCTTGCAGCACTATTTAGACGAACCGTTCGGTATCTTTGGTGGACTAGATGAGGAAGAGCGTCGACTCGTCTGGCTTGAGCTAAGCCCACAGAGCCGGGGCAGAGTAGATGCTGTTCGAGCTAAGGTCGAGAAGCACTCCATAACCAAGCGTGGCGAAGTCATAGTTGAAATTCAAGTATCCTGAAAGGGTTGTTATGAAACTCCAGAGAGTACAAGCATGGATCGATCTGGGTGCTGATGAACTACTTACTACTGAGGAAGGTAGACTCATGCTCATTAAGTCGTTGCACATGCAACCCAACGCTAGCAATGTGAAGCTCGCAGTAACTGAAATCCACGTGGAAGGTGGAGTGCAAGGTCCTAGAGGCCGGTGACTCTACTGGTATTGGCCGTTGACCCAGGTTCAGTTAGAACTGGCTTCTGTTGGAAGCTACGTACTGGAGACAACGAGTGGCCAACTCTCAATAAGGGAATCGTCAAGGCCGAGAGACTGCACGTGTGGCTGGACTCTTGGCCGGAGTGGATTAAGGTACCACACGATAGGTTCATCGTAGCGTGCGAAGACTTCATACAAAGACCGGATCAGGCAAATGCCAGAGAATGGATCAAACAGCCAACAGCCAAAGTCTTCGGAGCCGTCGCAAGAGAAGCTCACATACATGGTGCACTTTTTGTGCCCGTGTTGCCTCAAGCTCTCAGAGTTGGAGCTGGACTTGCGGGAATCAAATGGTCCGGCAAATCGCACTTACGGGACGATTTCAGTGCCGAGGCACACGCAACTTACCTCTGCGTTCATGGAATACCAAAGAAGCTCAGAGGGTGGCTGGATTAATCGTAGATTTAGGCACGTCTACTAATAAGGGAGAGAAATGGCAGACTACAGTTTAGTTTCGGTGGATGTGGAGACTACGGGTCCATCTCCTAGTACCGGAGAGCTATGCTCTATTGGTGCTGTCGTTCTGGATGAGGACTTGGAGGTCCCCTATCCATTTGATGACCGAACTTTCTACGTGAACCTCAAGTTCCCTTCGGTTCTAGCCAAGATGGATGCCGACACCATGAAGTGGTGGAAGGACTGGCCTAAGCAGTGGGAACTACACAGAGCAAATGCTAAAGCACCCGCAGAGGCTATGTGGGCGTTCGTGGCGTGGTTGGAGAAGGAAGTTTCTGGTAAGCCACTGTTCGTGGCATGGCCAGTGGGCTTCGATTGGGGCTTCATTAACTACTACTTCCACAGGTACGTCGGAAAGAACCCATTCGGGTACTCTCCGCTGTGCCTTAAGAACTACGCAGCCGGCCTCCTTCGTAACCCACAGATGCTTATGGGTTCTCGTGAGGAAGCTAGCATGCCAGAAGGCTGGTTAGTCGAGCCTGAAAGCGTTGGCATGATTAAACATCACGCACTAGGTGATGCTGTGGCTCAGGCGTACATGATCCGAAACATTATGCGATGGACTGATGGGCAATAAGAAGGTACCTAAATCAGACCTAGAGCCCACCAGTCCAACAAGTACCCAGTCATACGACGGTCGGGACCTTGAGGAATACGTGGACTTCGCTCCAACCCTTGAAGCGATTAAGGAGGCACGCAGCGAAACCCCTGAAGTAGTTGATGATGAGTCACGAGCCATAGTAATTGAAGCACATAGTACTGGTGTTATGCGTCGTAATGAGAGGCGTAAGATCAAGTACAAGAACGTGAAGTGGTAAACAACAAAGCCCCCGCCCTGGTTTCCCGGGACGGGGGCTTTGTGCGTTACTGAGTTAAATTTCTCGCCAGTACTTCCACGGTCCTGACTGGTACGTCATACTAAGCTCAGGTGGTGGTTCGTTACCCAAGTTATCAGTTCCAGTGGTAACCGTGTTGATGTCAGTTTGCACTGAATCAACCAATGCAGCTTGGTCGGTTTCCGTGGTAACACCAACAACAGTGGTCTGTACGTCCTCGAACAAGCCTAGTTGATCCACGACCGAGGTAACGCCCGCTACCGTGGTAGTGATGTTCTCGAACAGGCTGAGTTGCTCCACCTCACCAGTGGATACGGTGACGTCAGTTTGCACGTTATTGACGAACGCTGCAACATCAGTAGCCGTAGTTACGGCTGTTGCATCAGTTTGGACGTTCTCAATAGCGGCTAGCGCATCAGCAATTGATGTCGTGCTTACAATTGTAGTCTGCACGTTCTCGTTGAACGAGAACTCATCCGTAACAGACGTGACGCCGACTATTGTAGTTGCAACTGAATCGGCGAACGCCATACCGTCCGTCTCAGTTGTAACACCTACAATTGTAGTTAGTACCGACTCCGTAGCTACAAGCAAGTCGGATTCATTGGTAACACCTACAATTGTTGACGCAACACTGTCGACTAGTGCGGCCACGTCCGTCTCAGACGTGGTCACGCCGACGTCAGTTTGGACGTTATCGAACAAGCCTTTAGAATCCGTGGATTCCGTAAGAGCCACAATTGTGGTAGCTACCGAGTCGGCAAATGCCATGCCGTCAGTAGAAGTAGTGACTCCAACAATTGTGGTATCGACGTTCTCGAACGCAGCTAGTAGGTCTGTAGTTGATGTTACGCCAACTGCCGTAGTTGTAACGCTTTCAGCAGCGGCCAGTGCATCTGTTACAGAAGTAGCACCTACGCCTGTAGTAGCCACGTTCTCGAGCATACCACGAGAATCAGTAGCTGTAGTGGTACCAGCTACGTCAGTCTGTACGTTCTCGAACATGCCCTTGACGTCGGTAATTGACGTCACTGCTACAATTGTGGTCTCAACATCATCCTCGTAGTTGTTACCACCAACAGCAGGTGTAGGAATTGTGAGCCCAGCCCATGACACTTGAGCTCTGGCATCACTTACAGCAGGTGCAAATACAACAGCAATTGCCGCCCAATCGCGAGTAGTAATTGTCGGGTTCCACTGGTTGGATACACCTGATGTAGCCGTTGTGTTGTACTGACCAGCTACCGTTTGGTTAGCTGCTGCTGTACCAGACGTGGTTGATAGCCTAGTAAGTGAAGTCCAGGCTCCGTTAGTAGGCGTGGTATCGTTAGGTGCTGTATCGCCAGTAGGTCCCTCTGTTGATAGGCAAACGTAGACTAGCTGACCAGGCGCACTAGGGGTAATGGAAATGTTAGCTGGTGTAGCTGTACCGTTGGCACCCACAGCAGACACCGCCACTGGACTAGAGGCATGGATATTAGTCCATTCCTCAATAACAATGGCCTTAGCTACCGGGTTACCTGTTGTCCAGTTGAAGGTAATATCATCGCCGTTACTGTAGGCGTTTGCTACCTTAACATAGGCAATGTAAACAGAGGAACCAGCGTTAGCTGCACCAGGGTCAGCGTTGGAGTTAGCCGGATCTAGTGCAGTCCACGTGTTTGAACGTGGGTCGCTAATTGATCCACCAGGTTTCGCACCGTTGGTGCCTGAGTTATCGATTGCAATTCGTGCAATGAGGTAGTTGCCGACTGCAATTGACGCCCCAGCGGGCAAGTCGACCGCAGTTGATGCTTGACCTGTTAGGTTCTGCGTGCTACCACGATCACTCACCTTGGTGGGTATGAGTGTGGCAGTAGCAGTTGGTGCGAACCTAATGCGTAGGTCGCTGTAGTCTGTTATAGAGTTAGCTTGACCAGCTGATAGCGCTTGGTTAGCAGTTGCCCACGATGTAGAAATATCGTTGTGAGTCCACGCTGCAATTTCTGTACCTGAGCCCTCTCGTAGAGAAGCTACGAGGTTAACTACACCTGTCCCTGCTTTAGAGTACCGATAGCTAACTGTGTGATCCGTAGATGACGCCGGGTCACTACTGGTCTCTAGTTCAGTTTCGTAGTAGCTAGAGCTATCCGCACCAATAGCTGACCTGATGTAGTCAGAATCAGATGGTGGTGCGTCTTCGTCGATCGACTGGTAGAGGTTGGTGGTGCCGCCCGTGTCGTTCGTCCACGAGTTCGTGGCAATATCTGATATCGGGTTTAACCAAGTAGTAGCTACACCTGGGACAGAGGGAACAATTAAGCCACTTGCACCATAGCTCCACAGCGGAACGCTGAGTGTACTTATTGCAGGTGCAGTTCCACCTGTTTGATCTGCTCCACCACCGGTGATGTCACGCAGACCCATGCTGGTATCAGACTGGTCGAGCAGCCAAATAACAGACCTATCGGCCTTGGCGGTACCAGCAAACCAGGCAGAACGACTGAATGGTAGCCCGGACGCTTGAGCATTTGCATCAGCGCTAAGGTCCCACTGACGAAACAGGCCCAGAGCGGCTATGTGCCCATTAAAGAACTCGAAACCATTCTGGTACGATCCGATGTAGAATGCACTGAGGTTTCCAGTTGGATTAGCGGCCGTTACGTTGCTAGTGTGAGATGCCCACGACATAGTCGAGTAGTCGTAGACATTCAACTTCATATTGGCGGTGCCTGTTGGCTTCGACAGAATGAAGCAGTACCAAACATTCGCTGTTAGAGTAAATGTTGTAAAAGCCTGCTGAGTTCCGTCAAAGGAACCAACTATATTCGAACCTATATCAATGCCAAAGAAGAAGTCACCACTAGATACACCGGCCGATAAAAACTCCATCCAATCCGTTGGAACCGTATTCCATCGAAAGATTACAGCTAGGGTGCCATAAGTGAACGGTACGCCATTGAGCGCACCAGCACTTGTGTTGATTCCTTGTGTGCTACCATTGAAGGAGCGAGCCATAGGTTCACGTCGTAGTGTACTCTAGAATTACCGACCAGAGGTTAGCAACCACGGATAATGAATCAGACCCGTTGTTAGCATCCCGGTAAATCAGAACGGTCACGAGGTCGTCAGGAGCCATTGAGTCCATAGAAGGAGCAATAGTTGTTTCAACTAGCCTGCGTGCTTCAGTGGCGTTGGCTGCTGTAGTGGTTGTCGTAGCTGTGCTCTGGTTGTGCTCAATGGGAGTATCAGCGTCACCGGCGGTAACTGCACCAACACTTGCTCCCCAAACTGCCGACCCAGAAGTAGCGTTGGCTTCCCACACTAGTCGAAAGGTACCTCCTGAAGCGTAGTTGTCGGGAACCTGAATAGTCCACCAAAGATGTTGGTCCGCAGCTGCATCAAAGGATGCAATAAGACTGAATCTTTCTGGAGCAGTATGCGTTCCCTTAGCCACGCTTAATGCAGGCCCAGCGCTATCCGGGGGCTGGGCCGCCATATTCGGAAGAAGGATGCTGCCAGTTGCCATACTAGATCTCGATATCGAACTTGTGAGCCAAAGCAGCTAGAAATAGCCGAAGCTTCTCATCTGCTGTAGATCCAGTACCAGCAAAGGCTGTTCCGGCCAACGATGCCACGTAGCTAGCTTGATTAGTCTCAATCCAAGCAGTGGCCGCATCAAGGGCAGCACGGAGTTCTGGCTTGGTGAATTTACAGGGCGTGGCATTAGGGTCTGCGGCTCGATGGTCAGCCCAATACTTCCAGGCTCGTTCTCGCTGTTGCGCTGTAAGTGCCATCACTGCAACTTGATCGCTACGGTAACAGTCAGCGTGTCGGTGTTGATGAGTGATCTAGTAGCGCCAAGTGCGTTGACTAGAATCAGCACACCTGATGTACCTGTAGCAGCAGTCACAATTGCCAAGTGAGTGCAAGCACTCCACGCACCGCCGGCCGTGAATACCTTAGACGCAGAAGTAACCTTGTAATCACCTGAGTCCAAAGCCAACGTTGGGAAGTCAGTGGTGTTACGGTTAAGCTGAATACGTGCGTAGCCCGTACCAGTGTTCTCCGTCATACTGACAAGGGTACCGGTTTCCCCAGGATCAGCCGCAAGCAACGCAATGTAGAGAGAAGGCTCAGTACCATCCCGGAAGTACACGTCCAGGATTGATTGCTCGCCACCATCGGCCAGGTAGTTATGGTACCAAGGCTGATATGGCGCCTCAAGTGCCCACTCATCATCATTAAGGTCTAGTTCACCAATGCCACTGGCCCAAATGACTCTACCTTCACGACGGTGCACAGTGCGCTGGAGCGTACCAATACGCCCAACGCTTTCATGTGGAGTCCACAGGATCTGTGGTGTAGTAGGCCGAGGCATACCTGGCAGAATTAGTTGTTCACTCACTTGATCTCCTTATATTTAAGCACCGACTGATTTACCCGACTGACGTAGGTATCGCTGCCATTGTCTAGCTTGTGTACCCTTACCGCCTCGTCTGTTAATGTAGGCTTGTAGTACATCCTGTCGACGTCGGAACTCACCCTTCTGACGAGCCGCTGTAACTGGCTGCATTTGCAAACCAGTAAGCGCCGAAGTTAGGTTGTTCCTCTTACCCTGGAGTGCAGCGTTAACATTACGCCCAGGAGCTAGCTGCCCAATTAGGTAGTTCTTCCAGTCCTCAATTGGCGCACCTGTGTACAAGGACTTACCAGTGGCTATTTCCACAGGTGCCTTGATTGCAGGTGTAGCCATGTTGACTACGTCCTTAGCAACCGCACCAACTCCGGCCATTGTAGCAGCGCCAGGGCTAGTTAGCCCACCTCGTTCAGTGAACGCCTGGATTGGGTTCGTGACATGCTGAATATCACCCAATGGTGACATTGAACTCACCGGTGACATAAACACAGCCTCGTCGCCCTTGGCACCCGAAGCCATGCGGATCAACTTATCAAGCGGGTTGCTCGACTTGTTATTAGCCATAGCGAGGCGAACTGGCATAGTGTCCCGAATCCACTTAGGGACCATGTAGTCCCCAGATCCATCGTCCGTGCCAAGCAAACCTTGCATTAGGTCGTTACCCTTAGAGTAAGCGGCCATGTAGCCAGGTCGAGTGAACATGAGTTCAATTTGCAGTGGCGTGTTACGACGCATCCACGAGTAGAACGGAACTACCCTACGCACGTACTTACGCTCGAAGCTGCTTAACTGGCCATAGTCAATGTTGTACTTACGAACTCGTTGACCAGCCTTAGCAACAGCATCCTCGTACGAGAGGCCGCGACGCATACCATCCTCAGTTGCGGACATGAAGTGCGAGAGACGGAACCAGTCCTCTCTCATGTTGTTCCAGTCCATCAACTTGGACTCGCCCTTGTTGATTGCTCCACCTACTCCTTGAACGTTCTTATCGATGAAGTTACCCAAGCCTTGACGTGCAGTTGGGTCAAGGCTAGCCTGGAGGTTGGTAGTGATGTCCCCAGTCTTACCGCCAGCACGGATGAAGTCCGACCACACTTGAGTTGTGGGAACTCTGTGCCCACCAAAGTCAACTAGCGTGGTCTTTGGTGCGCCACCTTTACCGATGAGGCCGAGCATTTCACTCGTAGTACCTGCACGGTGCTCAGTAAGCACTCGGGTAGCCTGTTGGTAGTACTTCGGGTTACGAACTCCATCCATGAAGTTCATGATGCCGTCTGACATCGAGTTACGAGTCCAGTAGCCAGGGTTCACTGAAGTGTTCAGGAACTTCCACTGGTGCATGACCTTATCATACCAGCGCATGAACTGGTTACCCGTAGTCGTGTCAGTGAGAACACGCTCCGTCTGATTCAAGGTCTTGACCATGTGCTCAGGCAGGTAATAGCCAGCCTCAGCGTAGTCGTCGATACCAGGACCAGCGATATGCTTTACGGGGATCATGTTCATTTCCCGTAAAGCAGCATCCATCTCCGGTGTCTTAGCGTCCAGCTTTACACCATAGCTCTCAACTGCATCCCTACGAAGCTGCGCTCGACCTACATTACGGTAGTGAGCCGCAGCACGCTGGGTCATGATGTCGTTGATGTTTACCAGTGGATCGTAACCTGGCAGTTGCTCCAACTTACGCAAGCTCACGTTCTGCAAGTCCTTCGGAAGCGTACCCATACGCTTCGTCATACGAACTTGAGCGGCAGGGCTTAGGCCTGGGAACTCCTCAGGGATTCGACCCTGGAAGTACTTAGGCACGTAGTTGGCCGAGTAATCCTCAGGCTTGCGAATTCCTAGAGTAAGCTCATCATCGAACCAAATGTCAAGTTGGGCGCGTGCGAGCTTCTTGTAATCCTCCAGTGTGTTCATTCCTTCAATACGTACGCCACCACTAGGCAACACTGTACTGAGGTCAGCACCTTCTTCTAGTGCATAGGAAACAAGTTTCTGATCGCTTTGGTCCAGGCTGTTGTAAATGTCCTGGATACCGCGCTGATGCTTCTCAAACGCACCAGAGGAACCTGACTCCCACACTCTAGCCTTACCGGCTAGGTCCTTGCCGAGTTCGGAATCACGGCTGAACAACTGAGCTAGCATACGACGGTCACCATCAGGACCAACAATTCCGTCCTTGATGATGTTAGCGACCTTGTGTGGCGTGACGAACCCTGGACCGATCCGCTTACCAGCAAACTCCACGTACAGTCGGCCAGGGTTCTCACGCTCAAGAGTAGCAGCAAGTCGATGCGCAGTATCGCCGAGTACATTAGGGGCGATGTTGCGCTTAAGTGCTTCCCTCGTAGCCTCACTTAGCGCCTCAGTGGCGCTTATTCCACGCTGACCTTTAATACCAAGGTAGGTCAGTGGGTCAGTAGCGATGTCAAGGCCGAACCCTCCGACGGACTTAGTGAACCGGTTCTTTACACCCAATTCACCAAGTACGTCAGAGAAGTTCCTTTGGCCCCTACCCGATAGCCCTTCAGCTACGCCACCAAGAACTGATGTCTCAGGGTCCCTATCAACAGCACCATATACGCCACCAGCCACAGCACGGCCAGGACGAGCTAGCAAGTTAAACAGGTCACCAACAATTCCAGAGGAAATCTGCCGGTTACCTTCATTGCCTCCAACTTTAGACCCAGAAATACCAGGGAGATCTCGCAGCCTATCGGCCAATGCAGCTTGTCGTGCTGCATTCCATGGTAGCTTCTGCCTGTCCACTTAAATTACCTTCGTACCTTTGTAAGTAGGAGACGGAACAATTCACTCAACGTCTCATCTTCACCGGCAGACGGGCGCAGTCGTGCGCCCGCTCCCCATACAGAGTCAATCAAGTTGTTAATTGGCATCTGACCAGGGCCCATCGGCCTAGCACCAACTTCACCAATTCTAGCTGTTGCTGGTCCCAATTCACCCATTGACTGCCTACCAGCCATAAGTTGAGCTAATTGAGGTGAAGCTAACTCACGCATAGGTGGTGGCTGCCCAGTGAAGTTACCAATGAACTCCTCAATCGGGTTAGCGTTGCCCCGAACTCTAGGTGCAGCAGTTGGACCGAACAATGACTCAACTGCCCGGCTATCAGGAATTGGGTCCCTAATCACAGAGGGAACGGACTCTAGTGAGTCACCAAGTTCTGGCGCTGCTCTAGCAACCCCCTTAAACAGTTGAGGCGCAAGACGAGAAATCGTGTTCTCTCCTAGCCCAATTACCTGACCCATTGCAGCCCCGGAAAGTGGATCACCGGCAGCTAGAGTTCCCTCATATGTGCGCCTAAGAGCACGTAGAGCAGCAGTACTCAGCTTAGATTCACCTTCGGCAACCTTACCTGCTGATCCAGCCTTGGACGCTAGACCAGCGGCCTTGCCACCTAGAACGCCACCTTTAATGGCAGCACCTGCAAAGAGCAATGGGTCGAAACCAATATCCACAACAGTGTTGGCTAGCTTGTTGCCCTTACCTGAGTAGTTGTTCTCAAGGAACAGGGCTGCTTGACTAGGCCTAATGTTACCCTTAAGACCAGCCATTAATCCAGCAATAGGATTAGTTCCTACACCAAGTTTGTCAAGTCGGTCTTGGTCACGGTCGAACATGCGCATTAGACCAGCGTAAGAACCGGTCATTGCGCTTTGTGGCTTTTGTAGGAAGTTGCCTATATCGATAAGCCAACTCATCAGCTAAGCCATCTGGCAATAGACATTGCAGGACTAACTAGAGGGCTAGCCATACTGGCCCAGTTAAAGCCGCTGCCGCCTCCACCACCACTGCTGCCGTAGCTGTACGGGCTCTTCCAGCCAGAGACAATGCTACCAACAGCATTGTACATTGCATCTGAACGCTCATGGTCGTCATAAATGCTGTTAAGGTAACCCAATCCAGCTAGCTGATCGCCATAGCCACTAAGCCATTGGCCTTGCTCCTCAGGAGCCAGGTCCATGAAGGCACCTGACGTCAGTGCCTTAGCAATCATTGAGTTACCCTCAGCGTACGGGTCCTGGTAGTCTCTACGGCTATCCAAGGCGAGTCGCTGTGAAGCTAGGCTGTTCTCAAACTTCTGCTGAGCAGAGCCGGACTCCATTTCCTGCTGACCCATAGCCAACTGGATCAAGTCCTTAGTAGTTAGCTGGCCTTCACGACTTGCAGCTGCACTTCTAGCTGCGTTGTCAGAGTTCTGAGCGTAGTACTTGAACGCCAACTCATCAGCAGCAGCAGCCATTCGAGCGTTAGCCTCGGAAGCAGCCTGATTCAGCTGAGCCTGACGGTACGAGTTCTCCCACTCTTGCTGAGCAAGTTGGTTATACGTAGACATCAGGTCGTTACCACGAGCTCCGATAATGTCGGAGAGTCGACCGTACTGAGAGTTAACGCCCTCAAGACCGGCTACCTTGTTGGAGCCAATCATGTTGACGATTTCACGCTCTAGGTCACTGAGCTTAACGGCTCGAGTTTGCTCCCCAATGTTAATGCCTTGGCCGAGGATTTGATCCCAGCGACCAGACCAGTCCTGCAAGTTACCCATAGCGCCGGCTTTGCCAGTTGCGTACTGGCCAAGCAGGTTAGCTAGAGTTCCCTCAAGCTGTGTCTGTACTTGCAAGTTACCAGCTGGGCCAGCACCCATAGCATTTGAGTACTGACTCAGTCTGTCTCGGCCTTCATTGGCCACAGCGTTCTGGTAGTCACGTGCAACGTCATAGCCCTGACCAACTGCCTGAACTTGTCTCGACAGGTCAGATGCGCTCTGCTGACGATTAGCAGTGAGCAGGCTGTTCAGTGTGTCGA
>Ga0208685_1000557_pt1 | contig 13012 bp, 12 predicted proteins | sample EasRivMeERMLT890_FD_187533 | JGI IMG/M metagenome (GOLD analysis project Ga0208685, IMG submission 187533) | Soil microbial communities from meander-bound floodplain in the East River, Colorado, USA - East River MetaG ERMLT890 (SPAdes) (version 2) | ecosystem: Environmental > Terrestrial > Soil...
CCGTGAACAAGGTGTGCGGCTCGGGGCTCAAGGCGGTGATGCTCGCCGCGCAGGCGATCCGCGCCGGCGACGCCGAGGTGGTCGTCGCGGGCGGCCAGGAGAGCATGTCGCGCGCGCCCTACCTGCTGCCGGAAGCGCGGGAAGGCGTCCGGCTCGGCCACGGCAAACTGCTCGACGCGATGATCCAGGACGGGCTCTGGGACATCTACAACGACTTCCACATGGGGATGACGGCCGAGCTCGTGGCCGACAAGTACAAGATCGCGCGCGACGCGCAGGACGAGTTCGCGGTCGGCTCGCACAAGAAGGCGGCGGCGGCCGCCGCGGCCGGGAAGTTCAAGGACGAGATCGTCGCGGTGAAGGTCGCGCAGCCGAAGGGCGACCCGATCACCGTCGCGGCCGACGAGGGGCCGCGCGCCGACAGCGACCTCGCGAAGCTCTCCAAGCTGAAGCCCGCCTTCAAGCGCGAGGGCGGGACGGTCACCGCCGGCAACGCCTCGACGATCAACGACGGCGCCTCTGCGCTGGTCGTGATGTCGGAGAAGCGCGCGCAGCAGCTCGGCTGCAAGCCGCTCGCGCGCATCCGCGGCTACGCCACCGGCGGCATGGCGCCCGAGTGGGTCATGATGGCGCCGGTCGAGGCGGTGAAGCGGCTCCACGCGAAGATCGGCACGAAGCCCGACACCTTCGAGCTCGTCGAGCTGAACGAGGCGTTCGCCGTGCAGGCGATGGCCGTCACCAAGGAGTGCGGCTTCGATCCGGCGCGCGTCAATGTGAACGGCGGCGCGGTGGCGCTCGGCCACCCGATCGGCGCCTCCGGTGCCCGGGTCCTGACGACGCTTCTCCACGCCATGAAGGCGCAGGACAAGAAGCAGGGGCTCGCGTCGCTCTGCCTCGGCGGCGGCAATGGGGTCGCCCTGGCGGTCGAGCGCTGAGCCCTCGCAAGCTGAATCGTCGGACGCGGAGAGGACGTCGCACGTGAGCGAGATCCGGAACGTCGGAATCGTCGGCGCGGGGACGATGGGGAACGGCATCGCGCAGGTCTTCGCGCACGCCGGGATCCCGGTCATCATGGTCGACGTCGACGCGGCGTCGCTCGAGCGCGGGCTCGCGGCGATCCAGGCGAGCCTGCAGCGCATGGTGAAGAAGGGGACGCTCGCGGCGCCCGACGCCGCCGCCGTCGCCGCGCGCGTGAAGCCGAGCCCGCGCCTGCTCGACGCCGTCGACGCCGACCTCGTGGTCGAGGCGGTGCCGGAGAGCTTCGAGCTCAAGGCCGACGTCTTCAGGAAGCTCGCCGAGGCGACCGTGAAGTCGACCATCCTCGCGAGCAACACGTCGTCGATCTCGATCACGCGCCTCGCCGCGCAGACCGACCGTCCGGCGAAGGTGATCGGCATGCACTTCATGAACCCGGTGCCGGTCATGAAGCTGGTCGAGGTCGTGCGCGGCCAGCTGACCTCCGACGATGATCAACGAGGCGGTCTTCTGCCTGATGGAGGGCGTCGCCGAGAAGGAGGCGATCGACCAGATCATGCAGCTCGGGATGGCGCACCCGATGGGACCGCTCGCGCTCGCCGACCTGATCGGGCTCGACACCTGCCTCTTCATCCTCGACGTGCTGCACCGCGACCTCGGCGACGACAAGTACCGCGCCTGCCCGTTGCTGCGCCGCATGGTGGCGGCGGGCCTGCACGGCCGGAAGAGCGGGCGCGGCTTCTACGACTACGCGCCCGCTGGCGGGACTGGCGGCGGGACCGGCGGCGCCGCCAAGGCGTGACGAGCGGAGGGGCTGCGCACCTTCGGGGCGAGCGGCCGTCGCGTCCGTCGTCGAGGGGCCGTCGCATGGCGCTCGGGATCGTCGTCGCGTGCGCCGTCCTCGCGGCGCTCGTCGTCTACATGGTGCAGCCGGGGTCCGCGCGACCCGGCTCGCGTCCCGGCGTCGAGGTCGATCGCGCCCGGCTCGAGGCGCACGTGCGGCAGCTCTCCGAAAAGCTCGCCCCGCGCGATCACTCCCACGTTGCGAACCTCGAGCGCGTGGCCGACTACGTCCGCGCCGAATTCAGCGCGGCCGGCGCCGCGACGAGCGACCAGGCCTTCACCGCCGACGGTCGGACCTATCGGAACGTGCGCGCGTTCGTCGGCCCTCCGTGTCTCCCTGACGGCGAGCGCGTCGTCGTCGGCGCGCACTACGACACCTGCGGCGCGCTGCCGGGCGCCGACGACAATGCGAGCGGCGTCGCCGGACTGATCGAGCTCGCGCGCGCGCTCCAGGCCGCGCCGCCCGCGCTCCCCGTCGAGCTCGTCGCCTTCGCGCTGGAGGAGCCGCCGCACTTCCGCAAGCCCGACATGGGTAGCGCCGTCCATGCGCGCTCGCTGCGCCGCGACGGCGCGCGCGTCCGCGCGATGATCTCGCTCGAGATGATCGGCTGCTTCCGCGACGAGCCCGGCAGCCAGTCGTATCCGGCGCCGCTGCTGGGCGCGATCTATCCGCGGCGAGGCGACTTCATCGCGGTGGTCGCGTGCCTGGGGCAGGCGGCGCTGACGCGGCGGATCAAGCGCGCGATGGCCGAGGCGTCGCCGCTGCCGGTCTGGTCGATCAACGCGCCGCGGTGGATCCCCGGCATCGACTTCTCCGACCACCTCAACTACTGGGACGCCGGCTTCGACGCCGTGATGGTCACCGACACCGCCTTCTGCCGGAACGTCCACTACCACGAGTCGGGCGACACCGCCGACCGCCTCGATTTCGGCCGCATGGCCGACGTGGTGCGCGGCGTCCATGCTTCGATCGTCGACCTCGCGCGCTGACGGGCGCCGGTCCCCGATCAAGTGCGGCCCGGCGCGGTGCCGACAAGCCGGGGCGGGTCTGCGCCGAGGAGGTACGCCCATGGTCCGTTCCCCGTCCGGACTTCTCGCCGGCGTCCTGTCGCTCGCCGCCGCCGCCTGCACGAAGCACGAGACGACCCGCGAGCCGCACGGCCGCTTCACTCTGGTGTCGGAGTCGTGGATGGTGCCCGGCCCGTGCCCGAAGCGCGAGTACCGGCACGAACTCGTCGCGCCCGACGGCCGGGTCGTGCTCGAGCACGCGGAGTCGCTCGGCGCGACGCGCGACGGCGCGTGGAGCCTCTGGCGCGGCGGCGCGCATTACACGCTCTTCGCCGTCGACCACCGCGTCGATTCCATCCGCGAGCTGCCGAGCGCCGAGATCACTTCGCCCGACTGGTTCCGGCCCGGGACGCAGCAGCTCGTGCTGCAGAGCATCCAGGGCAGCGGCGACGACGTCGTCCTCACCGACCTCGCCGACCCCGTCTACAACCGGACCACGCTCTGCCACACGACGGGCCACGTCCAGCGGCTCGCCTGGTCGCCCGACGGGAGCAGCCTGCTCTTCGAGGAGTGGGTGGAGGGGAAGGCGGCGAAGAACGCGGCGCCGGAAGGCGACCGGGTCACGCGCGTGGCCTGGGTCGCCGGCAAGCCGCGCAGCGAGCCGCTCTGGACGACGCCGGCCGACGTCTTTTCTCTGCAGTGGTCGGCGAGCAGCGCGTCGGTCGCGCTGCTCGAGGACCGCGGGCCGGACCACCCGGCACGCATCCGCCTGCTGCACGTCCGCCGCTTCGATCCGCCCGACGTCGTCGCGATCGAGGAGCTCGCCCGCCAGCCGACCGACGTCCGCGTCGAATGGGACGGCGACGTGCCGCGCCTGCGTCGCTGAACCGCCCGTTCCCGTTCTGCGCGCGGAGGACCCGCCGCACTGTGGTAATGGTGTCGCCCGCGTTTCCGCCGGCCGCCTCCGGGCGAGCGGCCTCGCCCGGGGATCTGGACGATGGACTTCGAGCTCTCGGAAGAGCAGCAGCTCCTGCAGCAGACCGTCCGCGACTACGTGGCCGAGCACGTCGCGCCGGTCGCCGCGCAGCTCGACGAGAGCGAGTCGTTCCCGGTCGGGCCGATGAAGAAGGCGGCGGAGCTCGGGCTGCTCGCGGTCACGATCCCCGAGGCGTACGGCGGGACGGCGATGGGGAACGTCGCCGCGTCGATCATCGTCGAGGAGGTCTCGCGCGTCTGCCCGTCCACCGGAGTGACGATCAGCGTGCACAACTCGCTGGTCTGCACGCCGCTCGCGAAGTGGGGGAGCGAGGACATCCAGCGCCGCTTCCTGCCGCGCCTCGCGACCGGCGAGCTGCTCGGCGCCTACTGCCTCTCCGAGGCGGAGGCGGGCACCGACGCCGCCAACCAGCAGACGCGCGCCGTCAAGAAGGGCGACCGCTGGGTACTGAACGGCGCCAAGATGTGGATCACGTCGGGCACGCACGCCGGCCTCTTCATCGTCTTCGCGCGCACCTCGACGCCGGCCGACGGCGCGCACCGGTCGCGCGGCATCACCTGCTTCGTCGTCGAGAAGGGGACGAAAGGGCTGTCGGTCGGGAAGAAGGAGGACAAGCTCGGCATCCGGGCGTCGTCCACGACCGAGATCCTGCTCCAGGAGTGCGAGGTGCCGGCGGAGAACGTGGTCGGCACGGTCGACAAGGGCTTCCACGTCGCGATGGACACGCTCGACGGCGGCCGCATCGGCATCGCGAGCCAGGCGCTCGGCATCACGCAGGGCTGCCTCGACGCGTCGCTCAAGTACAGCAAGGAGCGCCGCCAGTTCAGCCGCCCGATCGCCGACTTCCAGGCGGTGCAGTGGAAGCTCGCCGACATGGCGACGCAGCTCGAGGCGGCGCGGTTGCTCACGCGGCGCGCGGCGCTGCTGCGCGACGAGGGCAAGCCGTGCGCGAAGGAGGCGGCGATGGCGAAGCTGTTCGCCTCGCGCCTCTCCAACCAGGCGGCCGACGACGCGGTGCAGATCCACGGCTCGGCCGGCTACTCGCGCGAGTACATCGTCGAGCGCCTCTTCCGCGACGCCCGCATCACCGAGATCTACGAGGGGACGACCGAGGCGCAGCGGATGGTCATCGCGCGCCATTTGCTCGAGTGATCCGCGCGCGCGCCGGGAAGCGTCCCGTCGGGCGCAGGGCGGTCCCCGGGGGCTCGGCTACAGGTTCGCCCCCGCGGAACGCCGATGAGCGACGCGTGATCCTCTCTCCGAAGCTCCCGACGCCGAGAACAGCACGATGAATTCCCCGCCCGCCCCCCGTGGTGCCTCCGAAGCGGAAGCGCGCGACGTCGCCGAGTCGGCGCGCGAGCAGGCGTGGGAGAAGCCGAGCTTCTGCAAGGAGCTCTTCCTCGGCCGCCTCCGGATGGACCTGATCGACCCGTTCCCGGAGCAGCCGGCCGCCGACCAGGCCGAGTGCGGCGCTTTCCTCGCCAAGCTGGCGAAATTCCTCGCCGAGAAGGTCGACGCCGACCGGATCGATCGCGAGGGCGAGATCCCGCCCGACGTCATCGACGGCCTGCGCGAGCTCGGCGCCTTCGGCATCACCATCCCGCGCGAGTACGGCGGGCTCGGCCTCTCCAAGATGTCTTACAACCGCGCGATCGAGATGGTCGCCGCGCACTGCGCCAGCACCGCGACGCTCCTCTCCGCGCACCAGTCGATCGGCGTCCCGCAGCCGCTCAAGCTGTTCGGGACCGACGAGCAGAAGAAGCGGTACCTGCCGCGCCTGGCGCGCGGCGCCATCTCCGCCTTCGCGCTGACCGAGCCCGCCGCCGGCTCCGATCCGGCCAACATGACGACGCGCGCCGAGCTCTCCGCCGACGGCAAGGAGTGGATCCTGAACGGCGAGAAGCTCTGGTGCACCAACGGCACCATCGCCGAGCTGCTGGTCGTGATGGCGCAGACGCCGCCGAAGACGGTCGCGCTGCCCGACGGCTCGTCCAAGACGAAGAAGCAGATCTCCGCCTTCATCGTCGAGAGCACGATGCCGGGCGTCGAGGTGGTCCACCGCTGCCGCTTCATGGGGCTGCGCGGCATCTACAACGGGCTGCTCCGCTTCAAGAACGTCCGCGTCCCGCGCGAGAACCTGCTGTGGGGCGAGGGGCAGGGGCTGAAGCTCGCGCTCATCACGCTGAACACGGGGCGCCTCACGCTGCCGAGCTGCTGCGTCGGCGGCGTGAAGCAGGCGCTCTCGATCGCGCGCCGCTTCGCGGCCGAGCGCTTCCAGTGGGGCGCGACGATCGGCAAGCACGACGAGATCGCCGGCAAGATCGCCGACCTCGCGAGCACGCTCTTCGCGATGCAGGCGCTCGCCGACCTCGGCTGCCTGCTCGTGGATCAGGGCGGCCACGACGTCCGCCTCGAGGCGGCCATCGCCAAGCTCTTCAACTCCGAGGCGGGCTGGCGCCTGGTGAACGACGCCTACCAGATCCGCGGCGGCCGCGGCTTCGAGACCCAAGAATCGCTCGCCGCGCGCGGCGAGATCCCGTATCCGATCGAGCGCATGGTCCGCGACTTCCGCATCAACACGGTGGTCGAGGGGTCGTCGCAGATCATGCACCTCTTCATCGCAAGAGAGGCCCTGGACGCGCACGTCACCGTCGCGGGCGCGCTGCTCGACCCGAAGTCGCCGTTCGCGGCGAAGTGGAAGAGCTTCAAGGCCGCCGCCGCCTTCTATGCGACGTGGTACCCGAAGCTCCTCGTCGGCCGCGGCACGAGCCCGTTCTCGTTCGGCGAGTACGGCCGCCTCGCCGGCCACGTGCGCTTCGTCGAGCGCGCCGCGCGCCGGCTCGCGCGCGCGATCTTCGCCGCCATGATGCTGCAGCGCGCGAAGCTCGAGCGGCGCCAGCGGCTGCTGGCACGCATCGTCGACCTCGGCTCCGAGCTGACGGCGATGGCGGCCGCCTGCGCGCGGGCGCGCACGCTCGCGCGCGGACCCGCGCGCGACGACAAGCCGGTGGCGATGGCCGACGCCTTCTGCGACGTGCGCACCTGGAAGCTCGCGCAGTCGGTCGTCGCGGGCGAGCACGCCTGGCTCGAGCGCGGCATCCTCGACTTCCACGACCTGCACGCGCCGGCCGGCTCGCCGCCGGAGCAACCGGTCGCCCCGCAGGAGCGGCGCGAGCCGACGACCGCCGGCCGCTGAAACGCGCTCCGCGCCGTTTTTTGCAACTCCGAAGGGGGCGCGCGCCCCGGCACGCGCCGCCGACGCGGTTCGTACGACCTGTCACGGAGTCGCCCATGCTTCATCGCCGGCTCGCCCTCGAGACGTCCGTCGCGTTCCTCGCCCTCCTCGCCGCGTGCCGGGTCGATCCGCGCGCCGGCATGTACTTCTCGCCGTCCGACGCGGCGCGGCCGGAGTGGACGCCGCCTCCGCCGCGGCCGCAGGTCGTGCTCCCGCCGCAGGAGACGCCGCCGCCTCCTCCGCAGGAAGCGCCACCGCAGGAGCCGCCGAAGCCGGAGGCCCCGCCGCAGGAGCCGCCCAAGCCGGCCGCCGAGACGCCGCCGCTCGATCCGGTCGACGAGGCGCGCGCCCGCAACGAGATCGCGTTCGAGAACGACTACCTCCGCATGAAGGAGCGGCTGATCCCGCAGCAGCTCGGCCGCTGGCTCGCGATCGTCGACGGGCGCCTCCTGCCGTCGGACGACCGCGGCCGCCCCTCGCCGACCGAGAAGATGGCCGACAGCCTCGCCGTCGCCGACGGCGTGAACGCGAACCCGCTCCACCGCTTCGTGTTCCAGATCGGCGAGGAGGGCGACGTGCTCTACGCCGACTCGTCGCGCACGGCGCGCAGCGCGGTCGGCTCGGCGCTGCGCTCGGCGCTCAACGTCACGGCGGGCTTCGACGCGCGCTCCGGCGAGCTCACCTGGACGCGCGGCGCGAAGTCGCGCCGCTTCGCGCTCGACCATGAACGCTTCCCGCTGATGCTCTCCGACCCGCTGCAGCGCAACTCGATGGCGACCAACGTGGTCGACAGCTCCGGCTTCGGCGGCTTCGTCGTGCTCGAGGCGGTGAACGCGGCGCTGCTCGACGGGGCGCGTTTCGAGATCCCCGGCCACGTGCTGCTCAAGACGGGCGGCGGGATGCAGGAGTTGCGGCGCATGCGCGTGCGCGTCACCATCCCCGAGCTCGACGTCGACGTCACGGTGCCGGCCGCCGCCTGGCCGCGCTGAACCGCGCCTTCGCTATCGTCGCCGCTCCCGTTCTCCGAGGGACCAGGAGCCACGCGATGTCGAAGGAACGCCCCGACCACCACGACGCCCAGCTCGCCTTCCAGCTCTACGACTTCCGCCGTGAGGCGGCGATGCGGAAGGCCCGCGAGCTCATGCTCGCGTTCCAGCCGAAGTCGTGGGAGGAGCTGTTCGCGGTCACGAAATTCGACCACGCGCTGAACCAGGCGTGGCGGCAGGTGGGCTCGTACTGGGAGATGGTCTACGCGACGGTGAAGCACGGCATCGTGCACCCCGAGTACTTCATGGAGACCGTCGGCGAGGGGCTCATCCTCTACGTGAAGGTCGAGCCGTACCTCGCGCGCTACCGCCAGGAGATCAGCCAGCTCGCGTTCGTGAACGCCGAGTGGGTGGCGACGAACACCGACCGCGGTCGCAAGGTCGTCGAGCTGTTCCGCAAGCGCTTCGGGATCGCGCCGCCGGCGAAGTGACGGCGGCGGCGGGGGAGGGCGCCGGATGGTCGAGCTCGCGAAGAAGCGCTGCGTCGCGTGCGAAGGCGGACTGCCGAAGGTTTCCGGCCGCGAGCTCGCCGCGCTGCGCCGCGAGCTCGACCGGAGCTGGGAGGTCGCGGGCGGGAAGAAGTTGCGCCGCGCCTTCGCGTTCGACGACTTCGCCGGAGCGCTGCGCTTCGCGAACGAGATCGGCGCCCTCGCGGAGCAGGAGTGGCACCACCCCGACCTCGAGCTCGGCTGGGGCCGCGTCGTCGTCTCGATCCACACCCACGCGGTGGGCGGGCTCACGATGAACGACTTCGTCCTCGCCGCGAAGATCGACCGGCTGGTCGCGCGGCGCGGCGGGCGCAAGCCGCGGCGGCGCGCGTGACGCGACTGCTCGCCAGCCTGGCGTTCGCGCTGCTCGGCTGCGCCGGCGCCGGCGCGCCGGCGGAAGCGGAGCCGTGGCGGCCGCTCTTCGACGGGAGCTCGCTCTCCGGCTGGCGCGTCGCCGGCGGCGCGAGCGGTGCGGTCGAGGTCGCCGGCGGCCGTCTCGTGCTGCGTGCGGGCGAGCCGATGACGCTGCTCGCGCTCGAGCCGGCGGTCGCGTCCGCCTTCCCGCGCGACGGCTACGAGATCGAGCTCTACGCGGCGCGCACCGCCGGCACCGACTTCTTCGTCGGCCTCACCTTCCCCGTCGGCGACGGCGGGTTGACGCTGGTCCTCGGCGGGTGGGGCGGCAGCCTGTGCGGCCTCTCCTGCCTCGACGGCCTGGACGCCTCCGCCAACGAGACGAAGTGCTTCCACCGCTTCGACAAGGGCCGCGACTACCGCGTCTCCGTGCGCGTCGTGCGCGGCCGCGTGACCGCGCGCGTCGACGGCCATCCGATCGTCGACCTCGACACGAGCGGGCAGCGTTGCACGCTGCGGCACGAAGTCGAGGCGTGCGCGCCGCTGGGGCTCGCGACGTACCAGACCGAGGCGCGCGTTGCGGGCGTCCGCTGGCGCCGCGTCTGGTAACTGGAGCGGACGTCGAGAACGCGGGTGAAGAGGGCGCGGGGAGCAGGGATTGGTGGTTGAACGCGCGACGGGCGCGGGCGGGTCGAGGGGCGGAGGGGAAAAAGGCTCGATGGACGGGACACGCTCGCCCCAAACCAACGATGAACGGGGGGCTCGCTGCGCTCGGCGCATTCGGGCACGACTCGCAGCAGTTCCGTGGTCGACCGCCTCACGCGGCGTCCCGTCCCTCGACCTTTTTCCCCTCCGCCCTTGGACCACCGTTCGAGACCGTCGCGCGACGACCGGAGACCTTGCTCCCCGCGGCCTCCTCGAATCGACCTCGCACGACGTCCTGACAACGTTGCTGCGCCACGGGAGATGTTCGGCGCGCGACTCGTCGTGAGGCGACTTCACGCGGAGCGGTGAAGCACGGCGAATGCAGTTGGACGTCGCGCGCGCCACGGAATCCGACCGCGCTTCATCGAGACGGGGCCGTTCGCATGCCGAGTCGACGGGGTCCCTCGTCGTCCGACATCGCTCGTTCCAGGCCGCTGCCCGACCACGGTGCGTCGTGATTTGTAAGCGAGGAAGGCGAGACGCGCGCCCTCTCTGTCAGGACCGTCCCGTGGCTCCCAGCGTCCGGTTTCGACCCGCTGCCGATCGTGCGCGCACCGTCAATCTCCCGTGGCGCAGCAACGACGTCGGACGTCGTTCGAGGACCGTGCGAAGAGGCCGCGGGGAGCCGGGTTTCCTGTCGTCGCGCGACGGTCTCGAGCCGTGCTGAAAGGGCGGAGGGGAAAAAGGTCGAGGGACGGGACACGCTCGCAACAATGAACGTTGACCGGTGGCTCGCTGCGTGAGGCGGTCGACCACGGAGCTGCTGCGAGTCGTATTCGAATGCGCCGAGCGCAGCGAGCCCCCCGTCCATCTTTGGTTTGGGGCGAGCGTGTCCCGTCCATCGAGCCTTTTTCTCCTCCGCCCTTCGACCCGCCCTCGCCCGTCGCGCGTTCAACCACCCATCCTTCTCCCCGCGGCCTCTTCACCCGCGTTCTCGACGTCCGCTCCAGTTTCAAGCCGCGGCTTACTCCTCGAGGTCGAACTTCCGCCCGATGCGCTTGCGCAGCTTCTCCGGCAGGCTCGTGCTCGCGAGCGCGCGCGCCTGCGCTGCCTCGTCGCGGAAGTAGAGGGCGAGGATCAGGTCGGCGAGCGGGATCGAATGATCCAGGCGCTCCGCGACGCGCACTGAGTCGCCGGCGCCGACGAGGCCCTCGCGGCGCACGCGCGCGTAGCAGCCGATGCGCCCGCTGCCGAGGAAGGCGCGCGCGAAGTCGGGGATGGCGAAGCGCGTCTCGAGCTTCCAGCACGGCTGGCGCGGCGTCGTCAGCTCGAGTTGCGCGTCTCCGATCGCGAGGACGTCGCCGACGTGGAGCGCCCGCTCGAGATCGCCGAGGCCGTCGATCGTCAGGTTCTCCCCGAAGATCCCGAACGGCAGGCCGCCGAGGCGCGCGAGCGTCTCGCCGCGGATGCGCGAGCGCCAGAAGGCGTAGTGCTCGGCGCCGTAGAGGTAGACCGCCTTCTCTTCTCCGCCGTGGTAGCGGGGATCGGCCTGCGCGTCGCCGTCGACGCCGAGCGCGCGCACCATCACGCGGCCGCCGACCGGCGCCTTCAGGATGGCGCTGCGGATCTCCTTCCCGCCGACCTCGAAGGTCCGCACCGGCGAGACGTTGACGGAAGCGACGGTCGACACGCGCAGTAGGATGCCGCGCATGGCGCCCGTTGACGAGCCGGCCGCGCTGCTCGACCGCATGCTGGGCGGCGACCGGCGCGCGCTCGCGCGGCTGCTCTCGCTCGCCGAATCGGAGCCGGCGCGCTTCGACCCGATCGCCGACCGCGTCGCGGCGGCGGCGCACGCGCGCGCGGGCAAGACGCTGCGCGTCGGGATCACCGGACCGGGCGGCGCGGGCAAGAGCTCGCTGATCGACGCCTGGATCAAGGTCGCCCGTGCACGCCAGGAGACGGTCGCCGTCCTCGCCACCGACCCGAGCAGCGAGCGCAGCGGCGGCGCGCTGCTGGGCGACCGCGTCCGCCTCGCGCAGGAGGCGCCCGACGACGGCGTCTACTTCCGCAGCGTCGCGACGCGCGGCGCCGCCGGCGGGCTGGCGCACACCGGTTTCGACCAGGCCGACCTGCTCGACGCGTTCGGCTTCGACTGGCTCCTCGTCGAGGCGGTCGGCGCAGGGCAGGGCGAGATCGAGGTGAGCTTCGCGTGCGACGTGACCGTCGTCGTCTTCGCGCCGGGCGGCGGCGACGCGGTGCAGGCGCTGAAAGCGGGGCTCATGGAGGTGGGCGACCTCTTCTGCGTGAACAAGGCCGACCTGCCCGGCGCCGACGCGGCCGCGGCGACGCTGCGCTCGGTGGTCGAGCTCGCGCCGGCGCGCGGAGCGGCGCAGCCGGCGCCGGTCGTGCTCGTTTCGGCGACGACGGGGAGCGGCGTCGCCGAGCTGCCGGCCCGCGTGCGCGCGCTCGGCCAGGAGAAGATCGCGAGCGGCGAAGCGGAACGACGTCGGAGAGCGCGGCTCGAACGGCGCGTGCGCCACCTGCTGCAGCGCGACTTCGAGCGGCGGCTGCGCGACGACGCGACGCTCGCGCGGCTGCGCGCCGAGACTCCCGCCGCCGCGAGCGGCGGCCCGCGCCGCATCGCGGCCGAGATCGCGGCTCGGCTGCTGCGCTGACGGCGGCCCGCGACCGCTTCGCATCCTCGGTATAAGGGCGTACGAACTTCCCTCCGACTCGCCTGAATCCGCCCGCCGCGGCGCACCTCTGCCCGCCTCCCGAGGACCCCCGGACGCGTCGATGAACCCCCGACCCCCCGCCCCCTCGTCGGCGGCGCACGACGCCGCGGCCAAGCCCGCTCCCGTCCCGATCCCCGACGTCCCGGTCCGTTTCGTCACGGCGGCGGCGCTCTTCGACGGTCACGACGCCTCGATCAACATCGTGCGCCGCCTGCTGGTGCGCGAGGGGGCCGAGGTGGTCCACCTCGGCCACAACCGAAGTGCACTCGAGATCGTGCGCGCGGCCCTGCAGGAAGACGCGCAGGGCATCGCGATCAGCAGCTACCAAGGCGGCCACAACGAGTTCTTCCGCTACGTGCTCGACTTGCTGCGCGAGCGGGGCGCGTCCCACGTCAAGGTCTACGGTGGCGGCGGCGGCGTGATCGTCCCGCGCGAGATCGCGGAGCTCGAGAAGTACGGCGTCACCAAGATCTACACGCCGCAGGACGGACGGCGCCTCGGCATGGTCGGCATCGCGCGCGAGATGATCGCGACCTGCCGCGATCTCGACCGCGAGGTGGCAGCCGCGACGCTGGTGGAGCTGACCCTCAAGCGTTAGCGATAGGCCACGAGATCCTGTTTCTCGAGTCGCGAGAACTCGCCGATCTGAGCCAGTGCAATCACGATAGTCAAGGCCACTCTGAACG
>Ga0208685_1000560_pt1 | contig 12941 bp, 10 predicted proteins | sample EasRivMeERMLT890_FD_187533 | JGI IMG/M metagenome (GOLD analysis project Ga0208685, IMG submission 187533) | Soil microbial communities from meander-bound floodplain in the East River, Colorado, USA - East River MetaG ERMLT890 (SPAdes) (version 2) | ecosystem: Environmental > Terrestrial > Soil...
ACGGCAGCACGTCGGGGATCTTGCTGCGCTCGAAGTGGTTGGAGAGGAGCGCAAACCCGAGCAGCAGGCCGAGCAGGTTCGTCAGGATCACCCACTCGTGCGCCATGTGCATTCCGAACCCGCCGAGGCCGGGTCCGGACTTGAAGCCGGTCACCGCGAGCTTGTAAAGCACGATGGCGGCGAGCCCCGTCAGCGCGACCGCCAGGACGTGGCGGTGGAACAACGCCACGCCGACGAGGGTCAGGCCGAACAGCAGGAATTCGACCGGAACGCCGCCGACGTTCATGCCGTCGTGCTCATGCCTTCAGCGCGACCAGCACCTCGTCCAGCATCTTCTTCGCGTCGCCGAACAGCATGCGGTTGTTCTCCTTGTAGAAAAGCGGATTGTCGATGCCGGCGTAGCCCGAGGCCATGCTGCGCTTCATGACGATCGAGTTCTTCCCTTTCCACACCTCCAGCACCGGCATGCCCGCGATCGGGCTATTCGGGTCTTCCTGCGCGGCCGGGTTCACGATGTCGTTGGCGCCGATCACCATGGCGACGTCGGTGTCGGGGAAGTCCGGGTTGATCTCGTCCATCTCCATCACGATGTCGTAGGGCACCTTGGCTTCGGCGAGCAGCACATTCATGTGCCCGGGCATGCGGCCGGCCACCGGGTGGATGCCGAAGCGCACATTGACCCCCTTGTCGCGCAGGTGCTTCGTGATCTCGTAGACGGTGTGCTGCGCCTGCGCCACCGCCATGCCGTAGCCCGGCACGATGATCACGTTCTTCGCCGCCCGCAGCAGGTCAGCCGTTTCTGTTGCAGAAATAGGATTGACTTCTCCGGCCGGTTGCGCCCCCGCCGCGACGGGCTTGCCGCCCTCGGTGCCGAAGCCGCCGGCGATCACGGCCACGAAGTTGCGGTTCATGGCGCGGCACATGATGTAGGACAGGATCGCGCCGCTCGAGCCGACCAGCGCGCCGGTCACGATGAGCAGATCGTTGCTCAGCATGAAGCCGGTCGCCGCCGCCGCCCAGCCCGAGTAGCTGTTCAGCATCGACACCACCACCGGCATGTCCGCGCCGCCGATCGCCATCACCATGTGGATGCCGAAGAGCAGCGCGATTACCGTCATCACGACGAGCGGCCGCATGCCTTCCGGGATCGAGTGGCTGTTGATGAACCAGCCGCCGCACCAGAGGACGACCAGCAGCCCGGCCAGGTTGATCCAGTGGCGCGCGGGCAGCAGCATCGGTTTGCCGCTGATCTTGGCCGAGAGCTTGCCGAAAGCGATGATCGAGCCGGAGAAGGTCACCGCGCCGATCAGCACGCCGATGTAGATCTCCGCTTCATGAATGGTCTTCTCGGCGCCCTTGAAGCCGGCGCTCGCCGCGGGGTCGATGTAGTTCGCGAAGCCGACCAGCACCGCGGCAAGCCCCACCAGGCTATGCATCAGCGCCACCAGCTCCGGCATCTGCGTCATCCTGACGAAGCGGGCGGCGTAGACGCCGATGGCCGCGCCGACCACCAGCGCGGCGATGATCCACGGATAGCCGGCCTTGGTCACCTGCGGGCCGGCCACCGTCGCCAGCACCGCGATCGCCATGCCGATCATTCCGTACAGATTGCCGCGGCGCGAGCTCTCGGGGCTCGACAATCCTCCGAGGCTGAGGATGAAGAGGATGGCCGCGCCGAGATACGAGACCGTGAGCAGGGTCGACGACATGATTACTTGCGGAACATCTGCAGCATGCGCTGCGTCACGGCGAATCCGCCGAACATGTTGATCGCGACGAGCGCGATGCTGATTAGCGCAAGGGCCACGATCCAGGCCGTGGGTCGGTCAGCGGCTTCCATGATCGGGGGCGCCACCTGCACCAGAGCGCCGATCGCGATGATGCTGCTGATGGCGTTGGTGACGCTCATCAGGGGTGTGTGCAGCGCCGGCGTCACGTTCCAGATCACCATGTAGCCGACGAAGCAGGCGAGCACGAACACGGTGAAGTGGCCGATGAACGCGGCGGGCGCATTCGCGCCGATGAACCAGAACAGCGCCGCCGCGGCCAGGAACACGATCGCCGTTGCCTTGGCCGAAGCCGGGGCGCTGGCCGCGCCATGCCCTTTCGGGGCAGGAAGAACCTGCTTCGCTGCGGGCTTTGGTGCCGGCGCCGCCGAAAGCTTGGGCGGCGGCGGCGGCCAGGTGATCGCGCCTTCCTTGACGACGGTCGTGCCGCGGATCACCTCGTCGTCCATGTTCACGTTGATGACGCCGTCCTTCCCCTTGCAGAGCTCCTCGGTCAGGCGCAGCAGGTTGGTGGCGTACAGCGTGCTCGACTGCCTGGCGAGCCGGCTGGGCAGGTCGGTGTAGCCGATGATCGTGACCCCGTGCTTCACCGCCACCTGGCCGGGCTCGGTGAGCTCGCAGTTGCCGCCCTGCTCCGCCGCCAGGTCCACGATCACGCTGCCGGGGCGCATCGACCGCACCATGTCCGCGGTGATCAGCCGGGGTGCGGGCTTGCCGGGGATCAGGGCGGTGGTGATGATCACGTCGACTTCCTTGGCCTGCTTCGCAAACACCGCAGCCTGCGCCTTCTGGAACCCCTCGCTCATCACCTTGGCGTAGCCGCCCACGCCCGAGCCTTCCTCGACGTATTCCACCGGCACGAACTCGCCGCCGAGCGACTTGATCTGGTCGGCGACCTCGGGGCGCGTGTCGTTCGCGCGCACGATCGCGCCGAGACCGGAAGCCGCGCCGATCGCCGCGAGGCCCGCCACGCCGGCGCCGATAATGAACACCTTGGCCGGGGGCACCTTGCCCGCCGCGGTGATCTGCCCGGTGAAGAAGCGCCCGAAGTGGTGCGCCGCCTCGATCACCGCGCGGTAGCCGGCGATGTTGGCCATCGACGAGAGCGCGTCGAGCTTCTGCGCACGCGAGATCCGCGGCACGCTGTCCATCGCCAGCACGGTCGCCTTCTTCGCCGCCAGCGCCTGCATCAGCTGCGGGTTCTGCGCCGGCCAGAGGAAGCTCACCAAAGTAGTCGATGAGGTAGTGCCGTCGCGCATCAGCTGGACTTCCGCCATGCTCGGTGCGCGCACCTTGAAGACGATGTCGGCGCTCGCCCACAGGTGCGCCGCGTCCTCGGCGATCTCGGCGCCCGCGGCGCGGTAGGCATCGTCGGCGAAGTTCGCGGCGTCGCCGGCGCCGGACTGCACCGCGACCCGGAATCCCAGCTTGACCAGCTTCTCGACGACGTCGGGAACCGTGGCTACGCGCTTCTCGCCCGCCTCGATCTCGCGCGGCACTCCGATCAACTGCGGCAAGGACCTCTCCGGGAAACGGTGGGGCGGAATTCTACCTTGGCAGCCGCGACAGGGAGCGCTCCGCGATCTCGAACGCCGCGTGCACCGCCAGCGCGAGCACCGCGGCGGGCAGCGCGCCGGCGAGCAGCACGGCGTGGTCGTTGAGCGCGAGCCCCTGCGAGATGCGCTCGCCGAACCCGCCGGCGCCGATGAATGCGGCGATCGTCGCGGTGCCGACGCTGATCACCGCCGAGGTCTTCACGCCCGCCATGATCACCGGCATCGCAATCGGCATTTCGACTTTCATCAGAATTTGCCGGGACCTCAACCCCAGCGCTGTTCCCGCCTGCACCAGGCCCCGCGGCACTCCGGTGATGCCGGCATGCGTGTTGCGGGTGATCGGCAGAAGTGCGTACAGGAACAGTGCGATCAGCGCCGGCCATACCCCGATGGTCCCGGTCACCGGGATGAGGAACGCGAGCAGAGCGAGCGACGGAATGGTCTGCAGGATGCCGGTGAAAATCAGCACCGGCTGCGCGACCCATCCGAACTTCGCGGCGATCAGGCCGAGCGGCACGCCGACCAGCACCGCAATGGCGAGCGAGGCGAACACGAGCCACAGGTGCTCGGCCAGCAGGCGACCGAAATCGGGCGCGAACATCGCCGCCCAGAAGCCTTTGGTGCTCTCGATCTTCGCTCCCAGGTACTCCCGCGCCACATCGGCGAAGGCCACTTTGTCGAGCTCGGCGCGAGCGTTGAGGCGCACCATGGTCTGTTCGTCGATGCGCTTCTCGAGCTTCTTCAGTTCATTGAAGGCTTGAGGAAAGCGCTGCGGGATGTCTGCGCGATACAGGAGCACCGCATCGTAGGCGGGAAAGAACGCGCGCTCGTCGGCGAGCGCCACGATCGCATAGCGCTCGATCTTGGCGTCGGTGGTGTAGAGGTCCATGACGTCGATCTCGCCGGCGGCGAGCGCTTCGTAGGCGATGCCGTGATCGAGGCCGCGCGGCTTGTGCGGCAGGCCGTAGGCGGACTGGAGGCCCGGCCAGCCGTCGCGGCGGCCGAGGAACTCGTGCGACAGCCCGAAGCGCAGCTGAGCGTGCTTCGCTAGGTCGGAGACCTTCCGGATGCCCAACCGCTCGGCGTCCTTGCGGCGCATGCCGAGCGCGTAGCTGTTGCTGAAGCCCAGGGGCACGCTCGCCGCCAGACCGAGAGATTTCAGCCTCTGATTCAGAGCGGCGAGATCGAGCCGCTCCTGCGACTTGAGGATCTCGCGCGCGATGGTGCCGGTGTATTCCGGGTAGAGGTCGATCGCGCCGGCCTTGAGCGCCTCGAGCAGGATCGCGGTGTTGCCGAGGCCCGGCTTGTGCGTTCCCTTTGCCGTCTGGCTGATGATCTCGCCGAGGATGTACGACTCGGTGAAGCGCTTGGAGCCGACCGTCAGGGTTTGCGCATGGGCCGCAACGCACGTGACGACGAGACCGAGCGCTGCAAAACCCCGCACGCCTAGTAACCCGCGGCTTTCAGCATCTGCGCGAGGCGCTCCTCGCTGTAGCCGTTCATGCGCTGCGTGCCGACCAGGATTACCGGAACGCCGCGCGCGCCCATGCGCTGGTACTCGTCGCGCGCCGCGGGCGATTTCTCGACGTCGAGCTCGGTATAGCGGATGCGGTTGCGGGCGAAATAGTCCCGCGCCTTCCTGCAATAGCCGCACCAGTCGGTCGCGTACATCTTGATTTCCGGGCGCGTCGCCCCCGCGGCGGCGGTGCCGGAGACCTGCGGCGCGCCGGTGTACGAGTTGATGCGCGACTCCACCGGTCTCGACTTCACGCCGGGCGGCGGCTTGTCGCTGTACTGCACGCGGCCGTCGGCGTCCACCCAGCGATGGATCTGCTGGGCGCTAGCCGGAATGCAGGCCAATAGCGCGCAGACCGCGATGATCCTTTTCATCTCTCCCTCCGAGGAACTGCAGCCGCGCCAGGCTGGCGTAGAGCCCGCCCTGGCGCATCAGCTCCGCGTGCGACCCCTGCGCCGCAATTTCGCCGCGCTCGAGCACGATGATGCGCCCGGCATTCTGCACCGTGGCGAGCCGGTGCGCGATGACGAGCGTGGTGCGCCCTTTCTCCAGGGCTTCCAGGCCCTGCTGGACCAGGCGCTCGGCGGCGGCGTCGAGCGAGCTCGTCGCCTCGTCGAGCAGCAGGATCGGCCGGTCGGCGAGCAGCGCGCGCGCGATCGACAGGCGCTGCTTCTGGCCGCCGGAAAGCGTGACCCCGCGCTCGCCGAGCGGCGTGTCGAGCCCGTGGGGCAGGCGCTCGATGAATTCGAGCGCGCAGGCTTGCTCGCAGGCCGCGCTGACCGCCTCGCGCGTCGCGTCCGGCCGGCCGTAGCGGACGTTTTCCAGCACGCTGGCGGCGAAGATCACCGCTTCCTGCGGCACCACGGCGACCAGGCGGCGGGCCGCGCCCGGCTCCATCTCCCGCAGGTCGATGCCGTCGATCCGCACCGCGCCCTGTTGCGGATCGTAGAAGCGCAGGAGCAGCGCGAATACCGTGGACTTGCCCGCGCCCGAAGGTCCGACCAGCGCCACGCGCTCGCCAGGGGCGACCTGCAGCGTGAAGCGCTCGAGCGCGGGCGTCGCTGGACGCGCCGGGTACGCAAAGCCCACTTCCTCAAAACTAATTCCTAGTGGAGACCGTATCGGCGCGGCGGCCGGCGCGACCGGCGCGACGAGGTGCGGCGGCGTGTCGAGCAGCTCGACCAGCCGCTCGGTCGCGCCCGCCGCGCGCTGCAGCTCGCCCCAGACTTCCGCCACCGTTCCCGCGCCCATCGCGACCACCGCGGCATAGAACACGAAGGCGGCGAGCTCGCCCTGGGTGAGGCGCCCGGCGAGCACGTCGTGCCCGCCGATCCACAGGATGATGCCGACTGCGCTGAAGGCGATCAGGATCACCGCGGCGATCAGGAACGCCTTGTACGAGATGCGCTCGACGCCGGCCGCGTAGGCAGCCTCGGCGTGGCGCGCGAAGCCCGCGCGATCCGCGTCCTCGTGCGCATAGGCCTGCACCGTGCGGATTTCATGGATTGCTTCGTCGACATACGCGGACACGTCGGCGACGCGGTCCTGGCTCGCGCGCGACAGCCCTCGCACCCTGCGGCCGAGCAGCAGGATCGGCAGCAGCGTCGCGGGCGCGCCGACCAGCACCAGGAGCGCGAGCTTCCAGCTCGTGACGAACAGCATCACCGCGGCGCCGATCATCATCAGGCCGTTGCGGACGAACATCGACAGCCCGTAGCCGATGACCTGCTGCACCAGCGTGGCGTCGTTGGTGAGCCGCGACACCAGTTCGCCGGTGCGCTCCTTCTCGAAGAATGCCGGATCGAGTCCCAGTATGTGATCGAACACCGCGCGCCGCAGGTCGGTGACCACGCGCTCGCCGGTGCTCATCATGAAATAGAAGCGCACCCAGGTCGCAGCCGCGAACACCACGACCACCGCGATCATCGCCGCGAGCGCCTGGTCGAGGAGCCGCGGGTCGCCGCTGCCGAAGCCGCGGTCGACGACGTGCTGCAGCCCGCGGCCGAGCGCCAGCACGCACGCCGAGGTGACCAGGAGCGCGAGCAGAGCCACCGCAATGCGCCTCCGGTAGGGCCAGAGAAAGCGTGCGAGCTTCATCGGCCGAAAAAACGAACCTGGTTGCGGCCGAGCTGCTTGGCACGCAGCACTGCGGCGTCGGCGTTGCGCAGCAGCGCCTCGCCGTCGCCGCCGTCGGAAGGAAAGAGCGAGATGCCGACGCTGACCGCGAGCTTGAGGCGGCGGCCGCCGGCGCGGAACTCCGGCGCGAGCGCCTGCAGCAGCTTGTCGGCGACGACGCGGCAGTCGGCGCCGTCCTTGAGGTCGCACGCCACGAGCGCAAACTCGTCGACGCCGGCGCGCGCCAGCGTGTCTGCCTTGCGCACGCAGGCGGTCAGGCGCTGCGCCACCTCGCGCAGCACCTCATCGCCCGCGCCCTGGCCCAGCGTGTCGTTGACCTGCCGGAAATCGTCGAGGTGCACGAGCAGCGTCGCCACCACTCGGTCGCGCCGCTGAGCGAGACGAATCGCCTGCCGCAGCCGGTCGTCCAGCAGGCGCCGGTTGGGCAGCCCGGTGAGCGCGTCGTGGTAGGCGAGGAAGCGCGATGCCTGCTCGGCGCGGCGCAGCTCGGTGACGTCGGCCACCAGCTCGACGCTGCCGCCGCCCTCCAGGGGCCGCAGCGTGCGTCGCAGCCAGCGACCGTCAGAGCTCTGGATCTCGGCAGCGTTGTTGCCCGCCGGCGTTGCGGCGGCGAGCCGCGCGTAGAGGTCGCTGCAGGCGATCAACCGCCCGTCGGCGCTCCAGACCGCCAGGGCATCGGGAAAACTCTTGATCGCATCGCGCAGCAGCCGCAGCTCGTCGGCCTTGCTCACGCTCTTTCGACTTGCACCCGGCAGTCGTAGAACGTGGCGCCGCCGCCGAGATCGCTGGTGCGCTGCGAGGTGAGGTTGTTGGCGTTGCGCCCGTCGGGGGCGTATTTCTTCCACCAGACCGAAGGCGCCACGACCACGCCGGGACGCGGCTTGCCATTGACTCGCGCGCGCAGCCGCTGGCTGCCGCGATCGTTGAACACGCGAACCATATCGCCGTCGGCGATGCCGCGCTCGGCGGCGTCCGTCGGGTGCAGGTCGAGATGCGGCTCGCGCTCGAGCTCCCGGAAGCGCGCGATGTTGGCGAAGGACGAGTTGAGGAAGTTGCGCGCCGGCGGCGAGATGAAGGCGAGCGGGTAGCGCTGTTCCAGCTCCCGGTTCTCGAGCTCTGCCGGAGGGTTGTAGAACGGCAGCGGATCGATGCCCTGCTTTTCCAGCGCCGCGCTGTAGAGCTCGCACTTGCCGGAAGGCGTCGGGAAGCCGCCTTGCGCGAACGGCGCGAAGCGCTCGGGCACGTCGAGCTTCTGCCAGCCGGTTTCCTTGAGCCGGTCCCAGTCGACGCCTTTCAGGGCGGTACGACAGATGTCCTCGTCGGAATCGCGGAAGCAGGGCTCGTCGAAGCCCATGCGCGCCGCAAGGCGGCGGAACACCTCGGAATTGGGCAGCGACTCGCCGAGCGGCGCGATCGCCGGATTGTTGGCGAGCATGTAGAGGTGCCCGTAGGACTTGTGCACGTCGTGGTGCTCGAGCTGCGTCGTCGCCGGCAGCAGGATGTCGGCGTAGTCGGCGGTATCGGTCTGGAAGTGATCCATCACCACCGTGAACAGATCCTCGCGCGAGAATCCCGCGATCACCTTCTCGGAGTCGGGGCATACCGCGACCGGGTTGTTGTTGTAGACGATCGTCATGCGCACCGGCGGCTCGGCGCCGGTCAACGCGTCGCCGAGCTTCGACTGGTTGATCACGCGCGGCCGGCGCCCGCCGAGCAGGTCGGGGCGCTCGAGCGCCGCGTGGTCGAAGCCGTAGAAGTCCGCGGTGGTGAGCACGATGCCGCCGGCCGGATCGCGCCACGCGCCGGTGAGCGCCGGCAGGCAGGCGATGGTGCGCGCCGCGATGCCGCCGCCGGCGTGCCGCTGCATGCCGTAGTTGAGCCGGATCGCCGCCGGCTTGGCGGTGCCGTATTCGCGCGCGAGCTGCACTACCTCTTCAACGCTAATCCCGCAGGTGCGCGCTGCCCATTGCGGCGAGTATTCATCGAGCACGCGCTTTTCCAGCTGGGGAAAACCTAGCGTGTAGCGCTCGATGTAGTCGCGGTCGAGCAAGCCCTCGCTGATCAGCACGTGCATCATGCCGAGCGCGAGCGCGCCGTCGGTGCCGGGAAGAAGCGCGATGTGCTGGGTGCACTTTTCGGCCGACAGGCTGCGATAGGGATCGATCGCGATGACCTTGGCGCCGCGGCGCTTCGCCGCCTGCACGCGCGACCAGAGGTGCAGGTTCGACACGATCGGGTTCGCGCCCCACAGGATGATGAGCCGCGCCTCGTCGAAGCGCTCCGGATCCATGCCGACCGAGCCGCCGAGCGTCGCCTTGAGGCCGAACTTCCCGGCGCTCGAGCACAGCGTGCGGTCGAGGAGCGAGGCGCCGAGCCTGTGGAAGAAGCGCCGGTCCATCGACATGTACTGCACCATGCCCATGGTTCCGGCGTAGCTGCAGGGCAGGATGCTCTCGGGATTGTCGGCGGCAAGCGCCTTCAGCCGCACCGCGATCTCGTCGAGGGCTTCATCCCAGGTGATGCGGCGGAACTTGCCTTCGCCTTTTCGGCCAACCCGTTTCTGCGGATACAGCAGCCGGTCGGGCGCATAAGTGCGCTCGAGGTAATGCGCAACCTTGGTGCAGAGCGTGCCCTCGGTGAAGGGCATATCCGGATCGCCGCGGATCTGGGTAGCGACGCCGTTTTCGACCGTGACGAGCATCGCGCAGGTGTCGGGGCAATCGTGCGGACAGGCGACGCGAACGGTCTGGGGAACGACTGCGGCCATAGGGGGATTCTACGCCAGCGCGGCGTCGACGAGCTCGATCCAGTGGCGCACTGGCGTCGTCGTCGGCTCTTGCAGATGCACCAGGCAGCCGATATTCGCCGTCGCGATCGCCTGGGGCGCGCCCTCTTGCAGCGCGGCGAGCTTGCGCGCGCGCAGCTCGCCGGCGATCTGCGGCTGCAGCAGGGAATAGGTGCCCGCCGAGCCGCAGCAAAGGTGCGCATCGCGCACCGGCACGAGCTCGTAGCCCACGCGCGTGAGCAGGGCCTCGATCCTGCCGCGCAGCTGCTGCCCGTGCTGGAGCGTGCACGGCGGATGAAAGGCGATGCGGCCGAGCTTTCCGCGCTGGGGAAGGTCCTCGGGCCCGATCACTTCGCACAGGTCGACGGTCAGCTCGGAGACGCGCTCGGCCTTGCCGCGGTAGCTCGGGTCGATCTCGAGCAGGTGGCCGTACTCCTTCACCGTCACGCCGCAGCCGCTCGCCGTCATCACGATCGCCTCGATCTCGGTGCCCGCCACCATCGGCCACCATGCGTCGATCAGCGCGCGCATGTCGTCGCGCCCCGCCTCCTGCCGGTTGAGATGGAACCGGACCCCGCCGCAGCAGCCGGCGCCGGGAGCCTCGAGCAGCGACACGCCGATTCGATCGAGCACGCGCGCCGCCGCCGCGTTGATCGAAGGCGCGAGCGCCGGCTGCACGCAGCCGCGCAGCACGAGCATCTTTCGGTCGTGACGCGGGGCCGGCCAGGCGCCGCCCGGCCGCGTGGCGGGAGCCATCCCGACCAGTTGCCCCATTCGCAGCGCGGCGGTGAAGAGCGCCGTGCGCGGCAAGCCGAATGAAAGCACCGCCCGCCGCAACCGGTCCCATGCCGTGCGCCGCGTGCGCTTCTCGACGTAAGCGCGGCCGATGTCGACGAGGCGCCCGTAGCGCACGCCCGAGGGACAGGTGGTCTCGCAGGCGCGGCACGTCAGGCAGCGGTCGAGGTGGAGGCGGGTCTTTTCGCTCACCGGCGCGCCTTCGAGCGCGCGCTTCATGAGGTAGATGCGCCCGCGCGGGCTGTCGAGGTCGTCGCCCAGCACCTGGTAGGTCGGGCAGGTCGCGGTGCAGAACCCGCAGTGCACGCACTTGCGCAGGATGGCGTCGGCCTCCCGGCCCTCGGGCGTGTCGCGGATGAAATCGGCGAGCTGGGTCTGCACCGGCGGCTATACTTTTCGCATGAAAGCGCTGACCTGGCTGCTGGTCCTCGCCGCGATCGGCGTGCTTGGATATGCACTCTGGAACTGGCGCCTGCGCTTTCTCGAGCGCCAGCGCGCCGCAGAGGAGCGCCTCGCCGCCTTCGTGGCGCAGGCGAAGCCGGCCGCGCCTGCCGTTGCCGCCGATCCGGGCCTGCCGCAGCAAAGGCTCCTGCTGGAGGCAGCGGCGAAGGCTGGAGAAGCCGGCGAGCCCGTGCTGTCGATCCAGCTATACGCGCGGCTGCTCGCGCGATACCCGGAGAGCGCGCTCGCCGCCCAGGCGCGCGCCGCCGTGGAGACGCAGAAGCAGAAGCTCGCCAAGCCCTAGGCCTCCGGATACATCCGGCCCGGGTTGAAGATCCCGGCCGGATCGAACGCGCTCTTAAGCTGGCCGTGCACGCGCGCGAGAACCGGCTCGAGCGGCGAGAAGCAGCCGGCGGCCTTGTCCGGCGCGCGGAACAAGGTGGCGTGGCCACTGCAGCGCTTCGCCGCAGCGCGAACGGTCTTGGAGTCTTCTGAGGATTTGAGCCAGCGCAGCGCGCCGCCCCATTCGATGAGCTGCCTGCCCTGCAGCTCGAGCGGCGGGGTAGTTGACGGAACCGAAAGCCGCCACAGGGGCTCGGGACCGGAAAAGAACGCGTGGCGCTGCTCGCGGATCCCGCTCCAGAAGGGCTCGTCGAGCGCAGCGCCGCCGATCCCGGCCGCCGCCGCGCGCACGCCGGCCGCCGAGCCCGAAAGCCGCACGGTGAGCTCGCCCTCGTGCCACGCCGTGGCGCTGACCGGAAGCGGCTGGCCGGCCCAGCGGTTCATGAGCTCGAGCGCGCGCGCCTGCGACGCGTCGAGGCGCACGGTGCTCTCCGCCTGCGGCTTCGGCGCGAGCTTGAGCGACACCTCGGCAATCAGGCCGAGCGTGCCGAGCGAGCCGGCGACCAGGCGCGACACGTCGTAGCCGGCGACGTTCTTCATCACCTGGCCGCCGAAGCTGAGCGCCTGGCCGCGGCCGTCGATCAGCCTTACGCCGAGCACGAAATCGCGCAGCGCGCCGGCGCTGGCGCGCCGCGGCCCGGACAAGCCGGCCGCGACGCAGCCGCCGATCGTGGCCCCGGGGCCGAAGTGGGGAGGCTCGAAGGGGAGACACTGGCCGTTCGCCTCGAGCCTTTTTTCCAGTTCCGAAAGCGAAGTGCCGCAGCGAGCCGTCACCACCAGCTCGGTAGGCTCATACGCAACGATGCCGCAATAGCCGCGAGTATCGAAGACCTCGCCGCGCAGCGCATTGCCGTAGAAGTCCTTGGTGCCGCCGCCGCGCAGGCGCAGCGGCCGATGGCGCGCGGCGGCCTCGCGGATGCTGTCGGCAAGAGACTCGATCAAAAGCGAGGTAGTTCCGGGTGCGGCAGCTGACCGCCGCGGACGCGCATGCGCCCGTATTCCGCGCAGCGCGCGAGCGTGGGCACCGCCTTGCCCGGGTTGAGCAGGCCCTGCGGGTCGAAGGCGCGCTTGACCGCGCGGAACAACTCGAGCTCGGTCGGCCGGAACTGCACGCACATCTGGTTGATCTTCTCCACGCCGACGCCGTGCTCGCCGGTAATGGTGCCGCCGACCTCCACGCATTTCTCGAGCACCTCGCCGGCGAACAGCTCGGTGCGGTGGAGCTCGTCGGCGTTGTTGGCGTCGAACAGGATCAGCGGGTGCAGGTTGCCGTCGCCCGCGTGGAACACGTTCGGGCAGCGCAACCCGTATTTTTTCTCCAGGGCGGCGATGAAGCGGAGCACTTCGCCGAGGCGCTTGCGCGGAATCGTGCCGTCCATGCAGTAGTAGTCGGGCGAGATGCGACCGACAGCGGGGAACGCCGCCTTGCGGCCAGACCAGAACCGCAGCCTCTCGGCTTCGTCGCGCGACACCGTCATGCGCGTCGCCCCAGCGCGCGCGAGCAGTGTTTGCATGCGCGCGAT
>Ga0208685_1000562_pt1 | contig 12917 bp, 16 predicted proteins | sample EasRivMeERMLT890_FD_187533 | JGI IMG/M metagenome (GOLD analysis project Ga0208685, IMG submission 187533) | Soil microbial communities from meander-bound floodplain in the East River, Colorado, USA - East River MetaG ERMLT890 (SPAdes) (version 2) | ecosystem: Environmental > Terrestrial > Soil...
TATCACATCGAAATTGCGAGCATCCTCAGCACCCGCACAAAACAGGGCATGGTGGAAGTGCACCTCAACGGCGAAAGCACGCAATTCGATATCGCGAAGGCCCGAGAGGTGCGCGACATGCTACAGGGCGCCATCGAGGCCGCCATCACGGATACGATCCTGTATCAGTTCATGAAAGAAAAAGTGGGTATCACGGAAGAAAACCGGCTTGCGCAAATCCTTCTCGACTTCCGAGAATTGCGCCAGGGATCGAAGTCCGTCGTCTATCCCTCATGATCGTTCCGTTGCTGCACTGGATTTTGAACGACGCCGGCGAGCCAGAGCCCGTCGAGGACGTGATCGTCTGGGGGCTTTGGTTTGAGCGCGCGTCTCGCGATCGTTCGCGCATTGTCGCTCAGGACCGCGACGAGCAGCCCGGCGCACCGGACGTGCTCGTCTCTACTATTTTTCTCGGGTTAGATCACAATTTTCGCCTGAGCGGGCCGCCGGTCCTGTGGGAAACGATGATCCTCGGCGGACCGGAGGACGGTTATCAACGCCGCTATACGTCGCGCGCCGCCGCGCTCGCCGGACACGCGGAGGCCTGTCGCCTCGCGCGGCGCGAAAAACCATGAACGAGCCATTCATCGTCGCGGAGATTTCGAAGAACTGGATCGCCGGCCGCTCGCTGTCACCGTTGCTCTTGGCGCAGCAATTCGAAATCGCCATCAATCACAACGCGGCGCGCGGGTATCGCCTGCTTTCCTTCGAACTGCATCGCCTCTTAGTTGCGCCGGACGAGATGAACGAAACGATCATTGCCGTGTTCGAACGCCTTCCCTCTGCCCCGCAATAACTGCAGGCGCCGCCCTGGCGCAACGATCGGCGACGCAGTCCCCCTTCCCTATTCCCGCCGCGCCTTCGTGCGTCCTGACGCCGTTCTGACGGCCGTCGAGGGTACACACTCAGGGTACACACCGATTTTTAATCTTCATATTTCCTAGCAATTTTGATACTGCCTGAAACGCGGTGTGTACCCTCGCGTGCGGTTGCGTTGGCCGTAACTTGTTGATTCTAATGGTGCGCCCGGCAGGTCTCGAACCTGCGACCCCCGGTTTAGGAAACCGGATTTAGGCTTTATAACCTGTTGATTTAAAGGTATTTAGCAAATTGAGGTACACAGTGAAAGTACACAGACACACAGATCCACGCTCAAATTAGGTCCGGATTGAGCCTCCATCAGTGCGGTCATGCGACCTGGATTTCCTTAGAGCTCCGAGGGGCCGAAGCGTTCCGCGAATTCCTCCGCGCTGATGACCTCCGCCGCCGCGCCCGTGTAGCGGTTCGAGATCACAAAGTCGGTGAGACGCACGACAACCCAGCCCGACGGCAGCATCACCCGCGGCAGGCCATCTCCGAAGAGCGGAAGATCCCCGGTGATCGGATTGATTACCGCGCCGACCGGCAACGGATTGCCCTCGAGGTATTGCTCTGCGTAGATCTTCAGCGGGCGTTCGTTGTGCTGCTTCTGGTTGCCTTGCGGCGGAAATGGTGCGCCCATATCATCCCTCGTCCCTAATAGTCCGTTAAGTAGCTGCCCTGGAAAATCAGCGACGCGGCGGAGAGTTGCGCATTCGGCCGACTCGTGCCCGTGGAATTGTTGATGACATAGAACGCCGTCGCGCCGGGCGGCAAGTGCAGGACACTTGGGACGGCCCCGTGCGTAATGTACAACCCCACATAGAACGCGCCGTTCGCAAACGGGAGGCCGCCGATCTGGGCGCTCGTCGCGTCCGCCGTCGTGGGATACGTCACCCGACCCCACACTTCGACACGGTTGCCGATCTTCTGGTATTTCCCCTCCCACGACGCCAACACGAGCCCGGCGCCGCTCGCATCGACGGGCGTCCAGGCCTTCACGGGGGGGGGCGCGACCACGAGGGCCGCGTCCACGGGATCAAGAATCACGGTCTTGATCGCCGCTTTATTCCAGATCGAGCCGATGAGGTTCGAGCCGTCGTCGTCTACCAGCGCATTCCACGGGGCGCGATCAATCGCCATCAGGCGTCCGCCTTTCGGATCAGAGACTGCAGCACCGCTTCGAACGACTGCCGCACCGTGCTCGCGGTGACGGTGAATTTCGGCGCGAGCCGCGGGGCGGCGCCGATCTCCGTGATCGTGACGTCTTGAATCGTCAACGACTCCTGGATCTCAGGCGTGGCGAGGGCGATCGCCACCGTCTTCCCGCTTTTCGTTTTGAGATCGCGCGCGGCATACGTCACGGTGACGAGCGGCCGACTGTAGAGCGCGAGCTGCGCATCGCACACCTGCCGCAGACTGGCTTCCGCGCGCCGTTCGTCGCTCCAGATGTGTTCGTAGACGCCATCGCCGCCGCCGTCATAGGCGATCATCGCGGCCTGGGCGGCGAGATCGTCCCGTTGCACCCAGACGTGAATCGGACTGTTCCGGATGATCGCGGCGAGGATGCCTGTCACGCCGACGAGGGCCGGCGCCGTCGTGATCGTCGAGTTATACGCCACGCTCGCGACGATCGCGCCCGGCCCCGTCGCCGGGATCCCGGTGAGCGACGTCGTGCTGACCCCGGTGTAGCGGATCACTTGCGCGCCGTTGCCGATGACGGCCCAGCCGCCCGTTGGCGAAAACGGCGCCGGGTTCGCGACGATGATCGCCGTCGCGCCGGCCGACACTTGCCCGCTGGGTTGCGTCAAGCCGGACGTATCCACGGTGGGGGGCACCGCGCTCGTGAGCACGGCATCTGAGGCGGCATCGAGAATCACGATCGACGTGTTGTCGGGAATCGTCTGGAGAAACTGATACAGCGACCCGCCGGCACCCGTGCGATAGAGCTTGCGCCCGGTGACCGGGCCCGGCCCGAGCGGCACCGACACATGCACGCGATTCGCCGTCGCCGTATTCACCTGTGGGAGCAGCGCGCCGAGACTCGCGGTCGCCGCGGTGTCGGTGTAGGTCGTCTGCGTGTTATTCGCGATCGTCGTGACGAGGCGATAGTCGCCGCCCTCACTGCGATAGATCCGGCGCGCCGTCACCAGCGCGGGGCCGATCGCGATCCCACTGAGCGGGACCGTGCGATAGGACGCCCCGCCCGTGGTGTCGGTCACGGGCGCGTCCGGCTGCGTGCTGACGCTCGCGATATTGTCGATATATTGCGTCGCCGAGTTGTTGTTGATCGTCGCGAGATATCGAAACGCCGCGGCGCCGTCGGCGCGATACACCTTCCGCCCGGTCGTCCGCGGATCGCCAGAGAGGGGCACCGTCACCGTGATTTGATCGCCGGGTGGCGTGCCGATGGCCGCCGGATTCTGCCCGCGTGTCGGTTGGGTCGCGGCGTCCGCATCCGACATACCGTCAACGTACGTGATCGTGGCAATCGGAATCGTCGCGACCAGGCGGTATTGCCACGCCCCGCCCTCCGTGCCCTTATACCGATAGAGCCGTCGCGCCGTGATTCGCGGGTCGGCCGTTCCGTAGAGATTATCGCAACGGAATGACCGTATCGCGGAGTCCGGTGGCAGATCGACCACCACCTCGGGCGTCAAGGCGGTCTCGTAGGCTCCCGCCACAAACGACATTGCATAGACATACACCGCATCAACAGTCAGATTCCCGCCCGGATTGTTGTTAATTTGGGCGGCGACATAGCCGGGCGCGGCTGGCGGCGTGAGCACGACGCTATTCCATGCGCCGCCGGGCAACGTCTCTCCGCCGTTGCCAAGAAACGTCGTCTTGTAGGTATAGCCCACGGCGGGCGACAAATTCCCGCCGACGTAGCGTTGTGCGGCACTCGTCGCGCCCGGCGTCGGAATACCGCTGCCGACCGTGGTCACGACCGACTGCGTGACGTTCGGCGTCGTGGTTTCCCCGCTCGCCGTCACGAACGTCACCGCGTAGAAATGCGTCCCGGCATCGACCGATCCGCCCGGTTGCACCGCGCCCGGGGTCGGCGCCACGGCCGGCGGCGCCACCGTGCCCACCGTGATCGCCGCGGCGGGACTCGGGAGCGACTCACCCGCCGCGGTGAGAAACGTGTATTTGTAGCCGCGCGGGCCGTTCTCCATCCCGGCGCCGCCCACGAGTTCCAGCGCTGGCACCGCCGACGGCGCCGATCCGGGGCCGACCAGGCCGCCGCCGCCGCCGAGCTGCACGCCGGTATACGTGAGCACCTGAAACGCCGCGCCGTCGGGCGTGACGGCGGCGATCGCCTGGCCGCCGGCCGCCGTGAACATTTCGCCGTTGACGAGCGGCACGAGGGACTCGCCCGCCGCAATCGCGGTGGCGATCTGCGTGCCGGCGCCCTTCCCATACACGCGCGTCCGCACTTGCGATTTATCGATCGTCCGGGTGATCGCCGGATCGTGCAGAAAGCGGCCCGGCGTGTCGTCGATCGGATCCGGCGCCGCGCCTGGGGGCGTCACGAACAAATACAGCGTCTTGTATTCGAAATACCAATACCCGCCGATCAACTTCGCGAGCGCCGTCAAGCACCCTTTCATCCCGGCTTCTGATCCGTCGAACGTAATCGTCACCGCCGGCAAGCCCGCCTCGACGCCCGCACTCGAGAAGCCCGGCGCATACGTCGCGATCAGCGTCTGCGCGATCGTCGTCGCCGAGACGTTGGCGAAGCGCATCAACGGCCGGCGCCGATTGGCGCGCGCCGTATCGTCGATCGCCGTCACCGGATGCAGCACCGTGGCCGGCCGCCCCTTATAGGTGCGATCGACTGTCTGCAGCTCGCCGCCGAACAGCAACACGGGCGCGTCGCTGTTAATCCAGACCTCGAGCGGCTGGCCGACGTTCGGGGCGGCCGTCCCATACAACGTCAAGGCGCAGGTGTTCGGGGTGTCGAAGAGCGCATCGCGAATCGTGATCGACTTATAGATCGCCCGCACCGGCGCGCCCGGCTTCGTAATGTCGATCCCGCCGAGAATGATCCGGATATGCGTCGGCCGATCGGCCGCTTGATCGGCGGTGAGATAGTCCAGCCGAAAATTATTCAGCCGCGCGGTACCGAGGACGGCAGGCTGATACGGCATTAGTTCACCAGCGACCCGCGTTGGACCTGGCTGGTGATCGTGTCGCCGACGCGCCGGGCGATCCCGCTTTCGGTGTCCACGATATTGAACGTGTTATTGACTTGCGGCGCTTGCTGCGTGTAGCCGTGCGACATCGCCCACGAGAGGAAGTCGGGCGCCGGCCCGCCGCCGATCATCCCCACGCCGCTCGCGCCGCCGTGGGTTTTGGAATACAAATCAAACGCATAATCAAAATTAGGGATCGAGAGCCCCTCCCCGAGATTGATCGGGATACTCGCACCCGGCGATTTCTGCGTCATGCCCGGGACCATCGCCGTCATCGAGGACATCGCCGCCGAGACGCCCTCGATCTTGCTCGTCACGTCCTCGAGCGCCGGCGCTACCTTCTCGCCAATCACCTCAGAGGTGAACCGCCATTCGTTATTCCACGCTTTCGTATCCGCGTAGTTCGTCTTGATCCATTCGTCGAGCGAGCCGAGCGCGGGCTCCGTCGCCGCCATCGTCGCGAGGTTGAGCTGCATTTGGCGATCGAGGGCGCCGACTTGCGACGTGGTGAGCTGAAACGCTGTCGCTACGGTTTGCTGCGAGACGCCCAGGTTGAGCGCTTCCGTCGCCGCCGCCGCCGTCGCCGGGACGATCGTCAGGAGCGTTTTATGCCAGCCGCCCGTGGCCTGATTCACGTCCTCTTGCGCTTTCGCGATCGCCTCGTACCGCGGCCGCGCCTCGTCCGCCCAGGCTTTCTGTACCTTCGCGCTCTCGCTCAGCGTGCGCGTGTAGTACTCAAGGGCGCGCGTGCTGATCCCGTAGTGCTGGGAGATCTCCGCGAGCGTCGACGTGTGGTTTTTGAGCTCCGCTTGAATCGCCGGGAGATTGCCCGACGCCCGCACCGCCGCGATTTCGCGGTTCCACTGCTCCACCCGCGCCGCGCCCGTGTTGAAACTCTCTGCCGCCGCCTTGTTATGCTCCGTGATGATTTTCATCGCCTCGTCAAAGTCGAGGACGGTGCGCCCGGCGATTTGCGCCGCGCGATTCAAGACGTCCAGCTTCGCGCCGGCCCGTTCGGCCGCCACGTCGCCAAACCCGAGCAGCGAGGCCGTCGCATTCCCGATCGCCTCGTCGAGATCGAAGAAGTCCGACACCATGCGGCCCACGCTCCAACCGGCGAGCGCGGCGCCCACGGTCAAGCCGGCGGTGCCGATCAGGCCGATATCGCTAGCGGTTTTCCCCGCCGCCGCGCCGAGCTCGCGCACGGCCTGAATCTGCGGCCCAATGCGGATCCCAAAGAGGCCCAGGATCCGATCCGCCTGGCTCATCCCCTCGCCGAACGCATCGATTGACCCGGATGTATGCGCCGACGCGCCCTCGAGTTCCTTCAGCTTGACGACCGACTTATCCACTTCAAAGAAGAAATCGGAGAAGTCCGCCGCCATGACGCCATTCAGGGCTGGCATTACGCAATCGCCTCCGTGCGCGCGGCCTGCGCGCTTAGATCCTCGACGAGCACCTCATACACCGCCCGCGGCAGCGCGCGAATATCCTCGTAGCTCATCCCCATGACTTTGCAGAGCGCGAGATCCGTCCTCATGCGAGCGCGGGCTCCGGGATCGTTTTTTTTTCCTCGACGGTGCGATCCGTCGACGACGCGTGCGCGTCGATGGCCTTCACGATCTCGAGCAACGTCACCTGATCGAGGCTCCGCAACACGTCCCGCCGTTCGTCGCGGGACTGCCCCATCGCATACGGAATCGGCTGTTCGCCCACGCCGACGAGCGACCAGCCGACGAGGTATGCGAGCGGCGCCGCGAACACCCGATCCGCCTGGCGATCCGTCAGATAGTCCACGTACTCGCCCGCGTTGAGTTCTTTTTTGACCGTGAGAAAGTCGCCGTCGGACAACGGCAACCGTACTGATTCCGGCGAGACAATCCGACAGCGCCCCATCGTGATCCCCTTTGCTACCGCTCCGGCGGCCCCAGGTGTGCCCGTAGACTCGTCTCCCCGATTTCGATCGCCTCGATCGGCCAGGCCCAGAAACCCTGCGGCCGCGGCGCCGTAAACAAGAGCGGCGCCTGACGCGCCTGAAACTTATCGATCCGCGCGATCGTCGCGCTCAGGATCCAGTGCCCGCCCTCGGCTTTCGTGCGCACAATCCGCCACGACGTGAGCTCGACGGCGACGCGGTAGCCCCAGAGCACGGAGCCCGCGCCGCCGTGAATCGTCAGCGAGTCGAACACCTCACGCCGCGGCCGGTGCCCGCTGCCTGAGCCGCTTCGCCCGCGCGGCCGCCGCACTGGCGCTCAAGACGCCGCCCTCGAGCAGGAATGGGCCCGCCGCTTTCCAGGTGCCGGAGACTTTCGGCGCCGACAAACTCGCATCGATGGATGCGTCCATGTAGGCCGGCCCGGTCCAGAAAAACAACGGCTCCGTACTGCTCGGCACGAGCTTGAGCAGTCCAGGCGTATCCTGTTCGGCCGCTTCGAAGAGCGCGAGCTCAGCCGAATTGAAGAAGCCGCCGAGCGTCCCGCCGGCGTCTTTCATGCCGGGAATGTAGACGCGGTTGACGTCGCCAAAACAGGTGACGTCCTCGTATTCGGTTTTGAAATCGGCCGTCCAGGCATTGAGTGACAGCACCTCAACCGGCGTGGTGCCCGCGGGATCCCAGAGAACTTGCCCATTGCGCCCAGAGATGATCGACATTGTCTCGTCTCCTTTTTGCGGTTACGCCGCGGTGTGACTCATTTCGATCCGATATCGTCCGCCGCGGCGGAACCAGCGGATCGACGCATCGAGCGCGTCGACTTCAGTGATCCCGATCGGCTCCTCGCGGTGCATCGTCATCCAGGTATAACCGGCGACCGTCAACGGCTGATCCTCGAGCAGGGCATCGATCCGCGCGGCGGCCGCTTTGATATTCGCGCCTGGCACCGTCGAGAGCATGCGCGCTTCGACGAGATACACGCCCGCTTCGATCGCCCGTTTGCCGAACACGCCCAGATCCTCGCCGCCCATCAACGAGACGATGACGAACCGCGTCATCCCCGGATAGCCCTCGTCCCGATACACGCCGTTCGGACAGAGCCCGAGCAGCTCCGTGTCGCTGCCAAGCTTCGCGATGAGCGCCGCGCAAATATCGGAGGTATCCGCCACGCTAGACCGCCCTCGTCACCGTGATCCCATGCCGTTCCAGCAGCGCGGCCAACTTCGCATACATCGCGCGCCGGTGCCGGATCATCGTCGGAATGAACACCGGCCGCGGCGGCCCCTTTTTCGAAAACATGGTCCCGCGGTTCCAGCCCTTTTTCGTGACCCGATGGTGGACTTCTGAACCGTGTTCATGCCACCAGGCGTGCGGCGCCGTGCTTCTCACTTGCGCCGCGACACTGAACGGCCCGATCTCTTTGACCGTCACCTTGACGCCCTTGCGTAAGTTGCCGCCGGGCTGGCCCTTCTTGCCAGGGCCAATCGGGTACTGCGAGACGATGTCGTCCTTCGCCGCGTACGCCGTATCGAGGACAATCGCCGAGGCCTCGCCCTTGAGCTCCGACGGGAGCCGCGCCAATTCGGCACGCAATTCGGCGATCCCCGAGATCGTGAGACTCGCGCTCATGGCACCACCTGCACCGCGCCGCAAATCATCGTGATACTCCGCAACTCGACATTCACGACGCCGGTGATCGAAAAGAATTGCCCGTTGAAAATCATCCGCGTCTGCGTCGTGACGCCCGAATGAAAGCGCCCCGTCACGACATGCGAGGCCGTCGAGAGCGTCGTCCCGGCCGCGATCCGCTCGAGGTCGGCCGCCGTCGCCGGCTCGATCGCGACCTTCCACGACGCCGGCGCGAGGTCCGTCCAGCTCTGCAGAAATCCGCCGACGCCGTCCGGGACGGATACTGGGTTTTGAAACACGACGCGATGCCGGTATTCGCCGACTTGCATAACTATGCGAGCGCCGGATCCCGGAAGCGGCGCAAGAGGTTTGCGATCGCGTCCCAGAGATCCGCGTCCGTTTCCTCGAGATCGCCGCGGTGCTCATAGAGCGCCGTGAGCATTTTCAGAATCGCCGCCACGACCGGCGGCGGGGCCGTCTCGGGACTCACCCAGGTCTCGGACGCGCGCTCTTTCAAGTAGTCGAGAATGATCGCCTCTGCTTGATCCAGCTTGAGCTGGACGTCGGCCTCGTCCGGATCGCCTGGCGCCATTGTCGGAATCTGCAAGTGATCCTTCGCCGTCTGCAGCGTCACGAGCTTCGCCGCCATTACGAGCGCCCTCCGCCGTCTTTCCCGTCGCGCCCGCGTTTCACCATCAGCATCCAATCCGGCGAGGCGCCCGGCGCCGCGGTTGTCGTGCGTTGACAATGAAACGCGCTGCCGCCGGCGGTGACGAGATCGCCGGTGTCATACGTCTTGCCGTGGACGTGCACGCCGCAGTAGCGGAGGCCTGGCGCGCCGTCTTTCCCGTCGACGCCGTCCCGGCCGGCCGGCCCAGGCGGCCCGGCCGGACCCGGTACCGGCGCCCGCGCCTCGAGCTCCGCAATCCGCACCGCGAGGCCCTCCAGCTCACCGTGTGGATCCCGTTGCTCGAGCGCCGCGAGCCGGAGCCCGAACGGCCCCAAGAGGCCGCGAATCGTCGCCGCGAGATGTTCGGCGAGTACGTCAGGCCGCATGGGTGAGCGCCTCGAGGGCTTTCGTCAACGTCTCGCAAAATGCCTTTTCGTCGGCCTCCGGATCCGGAGTGTTGTTGCCCGGCCCGGGCACGGCCGGCGCCGCCGGCGCGGGTTTCGAGAACGGTGCATCCGCGTCGCGCTCGGCGAGCGCGCGGAGGCTGTAGTTTTGCTGTTGCATGTAGGGCGTATCGCCGCCGACGACTTTCCCGAGGCCGAAATATTTGCGACGCGCCTCGTCCGGCGACAACGCGCCGGCGCCGATCGACTCGGCCGCCGCTCGCGTTTTCGTCGCCGTCACCATCCAAATCAAATCGTCGATATCGAATTCAGTCCCATACGGCGTGTTGAGCTCGAGCCCTTCGTCGAGCGACGCCTCGAAATTCGCGAGCAAACTTTGTATGCATTGCGAATGGTATTTCTGTAGGAGCGCCTCGAGGTCCGTCACGTTCGTGTCGGTCAGGTCGAGCAGCGCCGGCGGGACGTGATAGCAGGAGCAAATCGTTTGCGCGCTCCACTTCAATTGCTCGATCAGCTGTGCATCCGCCGCGTTGACGGTCATCGCCTCATATTTCAGGCCATCGCCCAGGACGGCGACTTTCCCCACGTTCGCGCCGGAAAAATTGGTATCCCAATATTCCTTGAGACGCTTGGCCGTGTCCGTCGCGATCGCGCCTGGCGCCGACAGGACGCCGCCAGGATTACTCCCGGTCCGGAAAAACCGCTCGCTCTGCTGTTGAATCGTCAGCCCCTGCAGCGCGGCGAGGCCACACGCGAAGAGCGGCGTGACGCCGATGAGCGGGTGAAAGAGCGTCACCATCGGATCGTGAATCATTTCGCGCGCCGGGACGATGACGTCCTCGCCGCGCTCGAGCCCGGCCGGAATCCCGGCGAGGTCATCCCGTTTGAGCCCGTAATAGACGGCGCCGTCCGGCGCGATGAGCGGCGTCACGCGCGACGGATCAAGCACGTAGAGATGCACGACGACGTTGCGATCGTCGCGTTGCTTGAGGACGTAGGTATTCCCACTCGTCAGTTTCGACGTCATCCACTGCTCGACGAATTTGACGATCGTCTGATAGCGGTTCGGTTTGCGGAGGACCGGCGAGTACGCCGGGTTCGTCGTCTCGCTCCAAATGCCGTCGGCATCTTGCGTGACGAGCCGGAGATGAAGTTTCCCGATATCCGTCGCGATGAGCGTGACGCAGCCAAAGACCGTCGAATTCGCGAGCGCCGTCGGCGTCGTGATCTCGTCGTTATTCTGCCAGGCGCCTTGATACGGTTCCCGGATGAGCGGGAACCAGCCGCCACGCGACGCGGCCGGCGACATGTTCGCCGGCGCGCGCCGCGCCCGAGTAATCTCCAGTCCAAAAACCCGCATGGGCTCCTAAACCAGAACCTAGAACGTATAGACGGCGCCGGTCAGGTAGTACACCGAGCTCGTCGTCGCCCGCTTCCAGTTGATGAAGCGCTCCGCGCGGAGGCCGACGAGGTTGTCCTGCCAGAGCGAGGACCACACGGTTGTCGCCGGATCCGCCGGGTTGACCGGCGCGTCGTTCATCTGGATCGAGGCCTCGCGCGAGACGTCGATCGACACGCCGCCATCGTCGGCCAGGAGGATGTACTCCGGCGCCAGGCCGATGACCTTGTCGCCGACGACATTCGACCCAATGATCGTGATGCCGTTCGCTTTGCCGCCCTCCGCGCCGACGCCCGGGAACATCGTCGCGCCGAGCGGATCCTTTTTCGCGCCCATGGCGTACGCGTTGACCTGATTCATGATGACGGTCAGGCCGGCGAGCGGCACGTTATTCCCCGAGAACCAGGTGACGATCGTCCCGAGGTCCTTCGCCGGATCATCAAGCGACGCGGCCGTGCCGGCGCCGTTCGTAATCGAGGCCGGAGAGACGTCCGCGACGGCGACGACGGCCGGATCGGTGAATTGCGTGTCGAGGAATTGCGCGATCCCCTTGATCATGTCGTTCCGGACGATCGCCTCCGCGCTCGGCGACGAGCTCCGGACGAGTTCCTCCGTGAGGACGATGATCCCGGCGGCCTTCGCCATCCCGAGCGACGTCGATCCGAATTGCAGCTTACCGACCGGTTTCGCCTTCGCCTGGCCGACCCACTTGTAGGTACCGCCGCCGGTCTGAATCGGGACCGACGTATTGAACGGGACGTTCGTCAGGCCGGGAATTTTCCCGAGAATCGTCGCCGGCCGCGAGAGCTCGATGAATTCGTTCGTCAGATTCGAGACGACGACGAGCGGCGCCGCCCAGGCCGGATCCGTCGTTGTGCCAGGTGCGACGGCCGCCTTGATCATCAGCTCGACTTCCGGCGTCGAATCCTTCCATTGCTTCGCATACTCGAGCGCGCGGTAACTGTCGCCCTTCGCGTTGAGCAGCGCGAGCGCATAGCGGACGAACGCGGTTCCCGGCGGGACGTTCGGCTTGACGGACACGTACTTGAACCCGTTCCCGTTGCCGTTCCCGATCGCCGGGACGGCCGCGGCCGTCATCGTTTTTTCGAGGCTCTTGAGGCGCCGGAGATGATCGTCGACGCTCTTCACCTCGAGCTCGAGGCCGTCGTATTCCTCCGTTTGCTCGGCGTCGAGCGTCGCGCCGGCGTCGCCAGCTTTCGTCATCAACTCGGCCATGCGCGCCGCGGTCGCCGCGCGTTTGTTTTCCCACTGGGTGATCTGTTCGGCCGTCGTTTGTTTTGCCATGTTCGGAAGTCTCACAATCGCGCCCGAGACGCCGGGACGGATAAGGCCAGACGCGGCCAGGTGCGGCGCATCGAAACTCTTGATCGTGCGGATCGTGGTTTCGGCGTTCGCCGGAACGGTCACGAGCGAGAGCTCGCAAATTTCGGTTTTGAGGAGATGCATCCCGCCGGACTTGAGAAATTTGACGCCGTCGGCGAGCGGTCGGAACCCGATTGAGACGCCCGTAATCAGGCCGGCCTTGATGCTCTGCCAGGCCTCGTTGACCCGATCCCGCAGCGCGCCCGGCTCGGCGATTTCCGGGAGCGTCGCCTCAAACGCGATGCCCTCCGGTCCGGCCGTCAACGTGACGCGGCCCACAGGATGTTGGCTGTTGTGATGTAGGAGCAGGGGGAGCGGGTTGTGAAACGTCGCGCCGAGCGGCTCGAGGATATCGCCGCGGCGATCGGGAGTCGGCGTCGAGGCCAGGCCGGCTATTACGCGG
>Ga0208685_1000563_pt1 | contig 12878 bp, 11 predicted proteins | sample EasRivMeERMLT890_FD_187533 | JGI IMG/M metagenome (GOLD analysis project Ga0208685, IMG submission 187533) | Soil microbial communities from meander-bound floodplain in the East River, Colorado, USA - East River MetaG ERMLT890 (SPAdes) (version 2) | ecosystem: Environmental > Terrestrial > Soil...
TGGCTGAGCAAATACCGGTATGTGGGCATCGGCGAGTTCCACCTCTACGGCGCCGACGCCGACCTGCCGGTGCCGCGCCGGATGGTTCAGCTGGCAAGAAAACACAACCTGTTCCTGCACGCGCACTCCGACATCGACGCGGTCGAGCGCCTGTTCAGGCAGTGGCCGCAGGCGCGCATCCTGTGGGCGCACGCGGGCTTCGAGCGCCCCGAGCGCGTCGCCGAGATGCTGCGCAAGCACAAGAACCTGTGGGCCGACCTCGCGTTCCGCACCGACCAGGCTTCCGGCGGCAAGGTCGACCCGGCGTGGCGATCGACCTTCCTCCAGTTCCCCGACCGTTTCATGGTCGGTACCGACACCTTCACTCCCGAGCGCTGGCACTACATCCCCGAGCACGCCGAGTGGTCTCGGCGCTGGCTCGCGGACCTGCCGCGCGAGGTCGCCGAGCGCATCGCATGGAAAAACGGCGAAACCGTCTTCGGCTCGCTGCTGCAGCGGCCGGACTGAGTTTCCTCTGCGGGGCGCAAGCGTGCGTTCCTGAGCTGGAGGGCACGCGGCTCGAGTCGCCGCGGTACGTCGTCGCCTTTCAAGCCTCTCCCGAGGTCGGAAAATTCTTCTCGGTCGAGATCGCGGCGTGCTCCAAGCCCGGGAACCCAACTCCGGAAAACCTGAAAGTCGATGCGCACATGCCGGAGCACCGGCACGGCATGAACTACGCCCCCGAGGTAAAGGCGCTTCGCCCGGGCCGCTGGCGCGCCGAGGGGCTGATGCTCCACATGCCGGGGAAATGGGAGCTCGTGTTCGAGATCCGCGCCGCCGGCAAAAGCGATCGGGTGGGTCACGCCCTTTTGCTTTCGCAATTCTCCAGGGAAGAAATTGCGAAGATCCTGCTGCACGGCCCCTGGCCGCCGCCGCCGGGGCGCGACCCGAGCAATCGCGTGTCGGGCAAGCGCGAGGCGATCGCCTTCGGTGAGAAGCTCTTTTTCGAGCCGCGGCTTTCGGGAACGGGCTCGGTGCTGTGCGCGACCTGCCACGTCCCCTTCCGGGCGTTCCAGGATGGCCGCCCGCGCGGCTTCGGGCTCGAGGAAGTGGATCGCAATACGCCGAGCGTAATCAACACGCGCTTCTACCGCTGGTACGGATGGGACGGCGGGCACGACAGCCTCTGGTCGCAGAGCGTGCGGCCGCTCCTCGACCCCAGGGAGATGAACGCGAGTCCGGCGCATGTCGCTGCCGTGGTCAAAAAGATCTTTTCTGCTGAATACGAAGCCGCGTTCGCCCGTCCCGTGCCCGGTGAAGACGAAACGGTCCTCGTCGATGCCGGCAAGGCGCTGGCGGCGTTCCAGGAAACGCTGGTCAGCGGGCGCACGGCCTTCGACGAATTCAGGGATGCGCTGGCAACGAACACCGAAACAAACTATCCCGCGGCCGCGCAACGCGGGCTGAAGATTTTCGTCGGCAAGGGAAACTGCACCGCGTGCCACTTCGGGCCGCACTTCACCAACGGCGAGTTCGCCGATACCGGCGTGCCGTTCTTCGCGGGACGCGGCCGGGTCGATTCCGGGCGGCACGAAGGAATCAAACGGCTGAAAGCAGATCCGCACAACCTCCTTGGGCGCTTCAATGATGACAGGGCTCGTGCAACGGCAATCGGTACGCGCCACGTCGAGCTCCAGCACCGCAACTTCGGCGAATGGCGCGTCCCGGGGCTGCGCAATGTCGCGCTCACCGCTCCCTACATGCACAACGGCAGCCTGGCGACGCTAAGGGACGTAGTGAAGCATTACTCGGAACTGAACGAGGAGCGGCTGCACGCCGACGGCGAGCGCGTGCTGAAGGCGCTCAGGCTGACCGAGGCCGAGATCGACGACCTGGTTGTGTTTCTCCAATCCTTGTCGCCGCGACCCGACAGGTAGTCCGGTTGGACCATCCGGCGTCGTGACCGATTCGCTTCCGGTCGCGGCGCGTGCTGGCTACCATGCCGGTTCCCTTAGTCTCTGGAGCTGATCCATGACCAAGAACAACCTGCTTTCTCTGGTCGGGGCAGTGCTGCTCGCCTTACCCCTCGCAGCGCTGCCGCAGAGCCCGGAACAGCTAGTCGAGCGCTACACCGCGCTTGCCGGGTCGAAGCAGAACGCGACTTCGCTGGTCGCCGGCCTGCGCGACGGCAGGGAAGTGACGCTGACCGGCAGGACCGGCAGCGAGACCTTCACGCCGCCGACCGGCAAGATGGGCTACGGCAACGTCGACAACGCGCTCGCGCTCGCCGAAGCGTCACTGAAGGAGCAAGGCATTACCCGGCCGACGCCCCTCCAGCTTGAGCGCGCGACGATGCAGATCCTCGGGCGGCGCGCCGACGGCATGGGCTGGGGCGAGATCGCGAAGGCACAAGGCTTCACCCTCGGCGAAGTCAAGCGTGCGGACCGCGCGGCGCCGGAACGCGCTGCTTCGGAGCGCGTGGCCAGGGTTGAGCGCCCGATCAAGCCCGAGCGTCCCGAGAAGCCCGAGCGGCCGGAGCGGCCGGAAAAACCTGAGCGACCCGGCAAGGGCCGCTAACCTTGCGCCGTTCCCTGGTCACGGCTTGCGCCGGGATGCTCGTCGTCCTTGGAGCGCAGGCGCAGGAAGGTCCCCTTACGCTGGGCGCCGGGCTGCACTACAGCTCGGGCGACTACGGCAGCACGACCACGACCCGCATCACGACGCTCGCCGCGACTGGCCGCTACGAGAGCGGCGCATGGGTGTACCGGGCGACTGTGCCCTACCTTCAGGTCAAGGGCGACACGAACGTGATTCCTGGCGTAGGGCCGGTCGGCGGGACAGCGACCCGATCGGATACGGCCTCGGGGCTCGGTGACATCGTCCTCTCGGCAACCTATGCCGCGTACTACGACAAGGCGACGACGCTCGGCCTGGATCTCACTGCGAAGCTCAAGCTCGCCACCGCCGACGAGAGCAAGGGCCTCGGCACCGGCGAGCACGACGTGGCTTTCCTGCTCGATCTCTACCGCACGTTCGAGCGGATCACCGGCTTCGGCGGCATCGGCTATCACGTCCTCGGCGACTCGCCCTCGCTGCCGCTGGAAAACGCCTGGAGCGCGAATCTCGGCGCGAGCTACAAGCTCGACGAGCGCGACAGCGCGGGCGCGATGCTGGAAGGCCGGCAGCGCGTGATCGCGGGCGGTTCGCGGCAGCGCGAGCTCGTCGGCTTTTTCGCGCGCAAGCTCGACCGCCTCTGGAAAGCGCAGGCCTACGCCCTCATCGGCCTCGCCGACGGCAGCCCGGACTGGGGCGCGGGCCTATCGCTCGCCCGGCCGCTCTGAACGCCTGAGGAACCAGTTTCGCAGAAGCAGCAGCGCGAGAGCTGCGCAGAAAGTGGCGGCGGCATAGAACGTCCAGGCCGGGCGCCAGCCGACGGCATCGCGCAGTAGGCCGCTGACGAAAAGCGCGCTTCCCATGCTGAACGACGAAACCAGGGTCCAGCCGCCCTGGTAGGCGCCGCGGCGGCCAGCCGGCGCGAGGCGCGCCACGGCCGCCGGCACCGCGGAGCTGAACACCAGCTCGCCGAAGCTGAACACGATGGTGCCGGCGATCAGCGCTGCGCGAACGTCGGGAATCCACGCGTAGCAGGCGAAGCAGGCGGCGACCAGCAGCGCGGCTGCGCCGAGCATGCGGAACGGTCCCGCCCCCTCCATGCGGGAGGCGACGGGCAGCGCGAGCAGCGCGACGACGATGCTGTTCAGCCCGAGCACCAGGCCGATGAAACCTTCGCCCAGGCCGCTTTGCGCGGCGAACAGCGGCGACGCGGTCACGACCAGCCCCATGCTGAAGGGAAAGACGAACGCCACCGCGGCGAAGCCCAGGAACACGCGGTCCCGGGATGCAGAGAGCGCCGCGCGCATCACAGGTTCCCTTTGCGAAACTTCCATTGGCAACGGCCCGCGCAGGCCGAACGCGTAGAGCGCGGCGACGAGCAGGTAGCCCGCGGCGCTCGACGCCGCGAGCAGCCCGTAACCCTGCTCGGCGATGTACCCGGCCGGGCTCACCGCCAGCGTGTAGGCGACGCTCAGCACCGTGTAATTGAGCGCCAGCACCGACTGCCGGCGTTCCGCCGGCGCGAGATCGAGGAGCAGCGCCGCGCCGACCGGCATCTTCACCGCGCTGGCGAGGCCCATGGCGATGCTCCACGCAAAGAGCGAAGCCGGACCGCTCACGAGGAGGAAGCACGGCAGCACCGCCGCGGTGACGAGCGCGGCCGCGAGCAGCAGCGGCCGGCGGCCGACGCGGTCGCTGAGCGCGCCGAAGAACGGCGCCGCGAGGCCGCGCAGCAGGTTCTCCACCAGGAACGCGAGGCCGACGGTGGCGAGGCTGATCCCCGCCTCGCGCACGAAATAGATGCCGAGGAACGTCACCAGGCTCATCCGCGCGGCGACGGTGATGAAGTTCGCCGCGAGGACGACTTTTATTCTTCGATCTAGAAGCCCCAATAATCGAGGCCCTCGGGCAGGGGCTCTCCCAAGGTGAGGGAGGCGAGCTTCGCGTACTGGCCTTCCGAGTAGAGCAGTGGCTTGCCCTTCTGGCCGAACGCCACCTGCTCCACCTCGCCGAGAAAGATCGTATGCGTGCCGTGGACCATCTGCTTCACCACGCGGCAGTCGAAGGACACCAGCGCGTCGATCAGCACCGGCGAGCCGGTGACGAGCCGCGTCCAGTCGCGCGACTTGAAGCGCGTCTCGCCGCTCTGCGCGCCGCTGAAGGTGGTCGAGAGCTCCCAGTCCTCGGCGCGCAGCACGTTGACGCAGAACGCCTTGCTCTTCGCCACCGCGCCGTGCGTGGTGGCGAGCTTGTTGATGCAGGCGAGCACGGTCGGCGGCTCCGCGGTCGCCGAGCACACCGCGGTCGCGGTCATGCCGTAGCGGTGGCCTGCGTTCATGCTGGTAATGATGTTTACCGCGCCCGCGAGGGCGCGCATTCCAGCCTTGAACTGCTCGGCGTCGACCGGTTTGCTCTCCATGAGAACATTCTAACCATGGAGACGAATTTTCTTGAGCAAGCGCTGATTTACCTGGCGGCCGGCGTCATCGCCGTTCCGCTCTTCAAGAAGCTCGGGCTGGGATCGGTGCTCGGCTATCTCGCCGCCGGCATGGCGATCGGCCCGTGGGGACTGCGCCTCATCGACCATCCGCAGACGGTGCTGCACTTCGCCGAGTTCGGCGTCGTCATGCTGCTGTTCCTCATCGGCCTCGAGCTCGACCCGAAACGCCTGTGGACGCTGCGCCGGCCGATCTTCGGCATGGGAAGCGTGCAGGTCGTCGTGACCGTGGCGGCGGTGGCGGGCCTCGCCTGGGCGCTGGGCCAGCCGCCGGTGGTGGCGCTGGTCGCGGGAATGGGATTCGCGATGTCCTCGACCGCGATCGCGCTCGCGTCGCTCCAGGAGAAGCGCCTGCTGTCGACCCCCGGCGGACAGGCGGGGTTCTCGGTGCTGCTGTTCCAGGACCTGGCGGTGATCCCGCTGCTCCTCACCGTCGGACTGCTCGGCGGCAAGGCGTCGCTCGACTGGGGCGCCGCCGCCATCGGGATCGGGCTGATCGCCGCGCTGATCACCGGCGGGCGCCTCGTCCTGCGCCCGGCGCTGCGCATCATCGCCGGTACGCGGCTGCGCGAGGTGTTCGTCGCCGCGGCGCTGCTGCTGGTGATCGGCATCGCCGTGCTGATGGAGTCCGTCGGCCTGTCGATGGCGCTCGGCGCTTTCCTCGCCGGGGTGATCCTCGCCGACAGCGAATATCGCGAGGAGCTCGAGATCGACATTGAGCCGTTCAAAGGACTCCTGCTCGGCTTGTTCTTCATCGCCATCGGCATGAGCGTGGACCTGGGCCTGTTCGCGCGCTCGCCCCTGCTCGTGCTGGGCCTCGCTTTCGGCATCGTCCTGCTCAAGGTCCTGATCCTCTTTCCGGTGGCGAACCTCTTCGGCTATTGCGGGCGCGCCGACGCGGGCCTGTTCGCCGTCGCGCTGTCGCAGGTGGGCGAGTTCGCCTTCGTGCTGTTCGCGGCCGCGGGCCCGCTGCTCCCGAGCGCCACGCTTGCGGTTCTGAACGCGGCGGTCGCGCTGTCGATGCTGACCACGCCGCTCCTCTTCCTCCTGTACCAGCGCATCGTGGGCCGGCGGCTCGCCCCCGCGAAGTCCGACGTCGTCGACGAAGGCCACCCGGTCATCGTGGCGGGCTTCGGCCGTTTCGGCCAGGTGGTGACGCGCGTGCTGAACGGCCTGCGCATCAGCGCCACCCTCATCGACCACGACCCCAACCAGGTCGAGCTGGTGCGCCGGTTCGGCAACCCGGCCTACTACGGCGACGCCTCGCGGCTCGACGTGCTCGAGCGCGCGGGCCTCGCCCGCGCCCGGCTGCTGATCGTCGCCGTCGACGACGAAGAGGCGGCACTGCGCATGGTGCGCCAGGTCCGCCGGCGCTATCCCGGCCTCGCGATCATCGCCCGCGCGCACAGCCGCACCGACGGCTACGACTATTTGGACCTCGGCGTGCCCTCGGTGCGCGAAACTTTCGGCTCGGCGCTCGACGCCGCCGACCTCGCGCTGCGCGCGCTCGGCTACAGCCCCGAGGGCGCGCGCCGCGTCGTCAGCCAGTTCCGGCAGCACGACGAGGAGCTGATGGCGCAGATGTCGCCGCATCGCCGCGAGGTGAAGCAGCTCATCGCGCTCAACCTGCAGGGAAGAAGCGACCTCGAGAAGCTCCTAACGGCGGAGATTGACCAGCGCGATCCCGGCCGCGATGAGGAGCGCGGCGAGGGCGAAGTACGCGCTGAGCGGCTCTGAGAGAAACACCACGCCAAAGAGCATGCCGAAGAGCGGCGTGAGGAACGTGAGGATGGAGAGCCGCGCCGCCAGGTAGCGCGTCAGCAGCCAGAACCACGCCAGGTAGCTCCCGAATGCCACGATCAGGGCCTGGTAGGCAAGGCTCGCGAGCACCGGGCCGTTCACCGCGCTCACGCCTTTCTCGCCGAGGAGCCAGGAGGCAGGGAGAAGCACGACGGCGGAAACCCCGAGCTGATAGGCGAGCGTCTTCGTCGCGCTGGCGCGCGCGAGGCGGCTGGCGCGGATCAGCACCGTGGTCGCGGCCCAGAGCAGCGCGGCCGCGAATCCGCACAGATCCCCGGTCCAGGTATTCATCTCCGAGTAGAAGCCTTCCGCGAAGGCGAGCGCGAGGCCCAGAAAGGCGACCAGCACCCCCGTCCACTGCAGCATCCCGAGTCGCTCGCCGGCGACGACGAAGTGCAGGCCGAGCGCGGTCAGGGGCGGCGCCAGGTACACGAAGACCGACATGCGCGAGGCATTGGTGTACCCGAGGCCCCCGTAGATAAATACGAACTCGAGGCCGAACAGCAACCCCGCGGCGAGGCCGGCCATGAGGGTGCCGTCGCGCCCGAAGAGCGCGAGACGATGGGCTCTTGCCCAGACGAGCAGCAGCGCCGTGGCAACGATCGACCGAATCGCAGCCTGCATGACGAGCGACACGTCGGCGGCGATCAACTTGATCGTGACCTGTTGAAAACCCCACAGCACGGTCAACAGCACCATCACGGAAATCGCGCGTGCGTCTAGCGCGCTTCGCTCTTGACTCATCGCGCCGATTTTGGCGTAACATCGGCTGATGCCGGGGCGGAAGAAACAGGCTGTTTCACCCAAGGAAGAAGCGCAGCAAGGCCGGATCATCGAGCGGCCCGACGGCTTCTACTGGGAGTCGAAGGAAAACAAGGAGCTGCGCGGCCCGTTCGAGACTCGCGGCGAGGCCGAAGCCGACCTGCTCGCCGGCGGCGCCGCCCCGGACGAGTTCGACGCCAAGGACACCCTGCAGGAAGCCGAATCCGAGCTCGGCATCTCGGAGTGGATCGACCCCGACACCGGCGGCCCGGCGGAGGACAACGTCCCCCGCATCGAGGACCACTAGCTACTTTTCACTGACCTCCGCCAGGAGGGCATTCAGCGCGTTCGGGTCGACAGGCTTCACCAAGTGGTGATCGAAGCCCGACTCCATCGCGCGCCTGCGGTCGGCTTCCTGGCCCCAGCCGGTCAGCGCCACCAGCGTCACGTGCCTGCCCTGCTGCCGGCGAATCGCCTGCGCCACCTGGTAGCCGTCGCTGCCGGGCATCGCGATGTCCAGAACCGCCACCCGCGGCCTGAATTCCTGGCCGATCCTGAGCGCAGAAGCGCCGTCGTAGGCGACGCGCACTTCGTGTCCATAGAGCGCGAGCACGCGCTGGAGCGAATCGGCCGCATCGCGGTTGTCGTCGGCGACCAGGACGCGCACGGGCGCCGCGGCGCTGTAATGAGACGTCGTTGCATGCTTTGAAACCCCGCTCGCGAGCGGAAGCCGTACGACGAATTCCGCGCCGCGCCCCGGCCCGGCGCTGCGCGCCTCGATGCGCCCGCGGTGCAGCGCGACGATGCCGTGCACCAGGCGCAAGCCGACCCCCGCGCCTTCGTCGAACAGGCGGCTCGCCGCGGCCGGATCGAAGCCGGCGCCGCTGTCCTCGACGGCGACTACGACCTCGCGGCGCTCCACCGCGGCGCTCAAGGTAATCGTGCCCTGCGGGGGCGTGTGCTTGGCGGCGTTCTTGAGCAGCGTGGCGAGCGCCTGCGCGAGGCGGGCGGGGTCGGCATCGAGCATCGCCCGCTCGCTCGGCAGGAGCACCGAGAGGTGGTGGCCGCCTGCGTTCACTTGTGGTCTGCTCGATTCGAGCGCCATGTCGACAATCCCCTCCAGCGCCACGCGCTCCCGGCGCAGCACGAGGTTGCCGCGCGCGATTCGCTCGACGTCCACCAGGTCGCCGATCAGGCGCGAGAGCTGCTCGATCTGGCGCTCGATCACGGCCTGGCTCCACGCCACCTCGGGATCCTGCGAGCCCTTGCGCGCCAGGATCGCGACCGCGTTGCGGATCGGGGCAAGCGGATTGCGCAGCTGGTGGGCGAGCGCGGCGAGGAAATCGTCCTTGCGCTGGTGCTCGGCCTTGAGTGCCTCCTCGGCGAGCTTACGGTCGTGGACGTCGGTGCCGATCGCCACCCAGCCATCCGGGGTGGGCGTGTACATCCAGCTCACCCAGCGCTCTCCGAGGCCCGCGAAGCGCGCCAGCCGCTCGTAGTGCACCTGCTCGCCCTTCAGCACCCGCTGGATGAACGGCTCGATGGTGTACATCGCTTCCCCGCCGATGACCTCCGCGAGCTTGCGGCCGATGATCGCGTCGGCGCGGCGCGCCATCCAGCTTGCGTAGCGCGGATTGACCCACAGGAAAGTCTGGTCCCGCGCGCAGCGCACCGCCGCCGCAGGCATCGCATCGGTGACGATGCGCAGCTCGTTTTCACTCGTCATTCGCAGTCAATGCTAACGGCGCCGGGTCCGGCGCCATATCCCTTTTTCAACTACATCAAGCTGCTTTTGCGGGATGCAGTTCTTTTCTCAGGCTGCCGCCCTGGCGAACGATTTCGTATTGAACTTCTTTGACAGATATTTCACGCGGGCGGACGCCGCGGCGGGCCGCAATCGCGGCGGTGATCCCGGCGGCCTGTCCAGTCGCCATCACGATGGGCATCACCCGATACGATGAGTGCGCCTCGTGCGTGCCCGAGATGCAGCGGCCGGCGACGACCAGTCCCTCGGCATTCTTCGGCATCAGGCAGCGCAACGGAATGTCGTAGGCCTCGCCCGGCGGCAGGCGCTTGAGCACAGTGCCGGTGCCGGTCGGGTTGTGGATGTCCACCGGATAGGCGCCGCGCGCGATCGCGTCGTCGAACTTGCGCGCCGAGAGCACGTCGTCGACGGTGAGCTGGTAGTCGCCAATGATGCGCCGCGTCTCGCGCACGCCGACGTTTACTCCGCTTTGCATCACGTAGGACTTCTCGAACCCGGGCACGTATTGCTTGAGAAATTCCGCGATCTGGCGCATCTGGCGCCGGCTCATCCACTCGGCGTAGGAGAGGTCCCAGACGTCGGTGCCGAGCACGCGCGTAACGCGCGTGCTGTTCACGCTCACCTCGCCTTCGTGCGGCGTGGCGAAGAACAGAATGTCCTCGCGCGGCAGCTTGAGCGCGCCCGCCGCCGTCGCCTCGCGCACCAGGTCCCACAAACCGTGCACGCCGCGCCACTGCTTCGGGTTCTCCTTGACGTAGCCTTCGAACGCGGCGCGGTGGAACTCGGCCATGCGGAACATCAGCGTCATCGGCTGCACCAGCCCGTCGGCGCGGCCGGTTTCGGTGGGCGTACCCGCCTGCACCGCGAGATCGGCGTCGCCGGTGCAATCGATCGTGACCTTGGCGCGGATCGCGAGCGGGCCCGACTTGGTCTCGAACACCACGCCTTCGACCTGGCTGGATGAGCCCACGCTTTTGTCCAGGATACCGCTGGCGAAGGCATGGAACAGGATCTGCACGCCGGCCTCGTCGAGCAGATCGAGCGCGACGATCTTGAACCACTCGGGGTCGAACGGCACGACATAGCCGGTCGCGAGGGTGGGCGGGATCGCCCCGCCCACGCTGACCAGTCGCGCCAGCAGCTTCGCCAGGACGCCGCCAACCACCGCTTCGCCCGGGCCGTGATCGGTGGGCAGCAGCGTGGTGGCGCCGCGCCGCTCCGGCGTTGGCGTCTGGGTGTGGAACGACATGAGCGGCATCACCAAGGCCGCCGTCGCGTTGCCGCCGAGAAAGCCGTAACGCTCGGCGAGGATCACGCGCGCGCCGGCCTGAACGGCGCCGAGCGCTGCGCCGAGGCCCGCCGGGCCGCCGCCGACGACCAGCACGTCGGCCTCGCCCGCAAGCAGCGCCTGACGGGGCGGCAGCTCGATGCTCGGCGCGTCGTCAGGCCGCTTTAATGTGGGCATTCCGCGATTTATCTCCCGTCAGCACCTCAAGGAGCAGACGGTGGGTTTCGCGCGCGCGCTCCTGCAGCGCGGGCAGCGATTCGGCGATGCGCGTGCGCATCGAGCGGCGCCGGTCCCACGAGTCGTCGAGGTAGGCGATGAGCCGCCCCGCGTTCACCAGGTTGAGCGGCGGGGTCGGCACGCCGAGCGCCTCGAGAAAGCCGCTCACCTTTCCGGCATACGGCAGCGCGACGAACGGCGTCCCCTGGATCGCGGCGAAGATGAGGAAGTGCAGCCGCATGCCGAGCGCGAAGTCGAACTTGCCCATCCAGGAAAGAATCTGCCCGGCCGTGTATTCGCCCTTGAGCACGGTGGCGCGCTGCGCGCGGAGCATCTTCGCGATCACCGCGTGGCTATGCTGCGTGTCGAGCACCGAGCGCTCCATCGGCACGAACACGACGTTCGCGTTCCAGCGGTCCACCATGAAGTCCGCGGCGTTGGCGAGCAGCGCGTGGTACACCTTCTCGTCGAGGTCGGGCGCCGCGACGCCGGGCTCGCGCACCGACATGCCGATCAGCCGCCGGCGGCCTTCCAGCCCCTCGTGCCTGAGGATGCCGCGCGGCAGCGGCTCGGGCTTGAGCAGCAGCGCCGGATCGGCGGTCACGACCACGTCTTCGCGGTGCATGCCCGACTCCTCGAGCACGCGGTGCGCGCTTTTCTCGCGCACCGTCACCATCTCGACGTCGGCGAGGTTCTCGCGCACCGCGGCCTGGGCCGCGGCGTGGGTCAGCGGCCCGGCGCCGATCGCATACACGAACACCGGCACGCGCTTCTCGCGCGCGAGCTGCACCTCGCGCAGGTAGGTGCGGGCGTCGGCGTCGTACAGGATTCCGCCGCCGCCCAGGATCAGGAGATCGAGGCGCTCGACCTCGGGCATGATCTCGGCGCGCGAGAGCTTGCGCACCGGCACGGCGCGCTCGACCTGGTGGCGGCGCTTCGTGTCGTCCGCGTCGCGCGAGAACACCGTGATCTCGAGCTTCGGCAGGTCCTTGCGCAGCTGGGCGATGATCGACTGCAGGATCGCCTCGTCGCCGAGGTTTAGCCCGCCGTACGATCCGGTGATTCCTACCCTGTAGAGGTCCTTGGCCATTGGGATATCCGGCAAGAACGAGCAAATTTGGTTCCCGGCCGGACCCGCTGAAAGGGCTATTTTTGAAAGACTGGATTGCGGGGACTCTTGCCCTCGAGGACGCGCACGACCTCCTCGGCCGCGCCGCGCTCGCCGCGGCTCGTCGCCTCGCGCGCGGAGCCGCCGATATGGGGCGAGAAGATTACGTTGTCGAGCCCGATCAGCGGGTGATCCTTGCGCGGCGGCTCGGTCTCCAGGACGTCGATGGCCGCGCCCGCGATGCGTTTTTCGATAAGACATTTGTACAGGGCTTCCTCGTCGACCACGCCGCCGCGGGCGAGGTTGACGAGATAGGCCGAGCGCTTCATGCACGAGAGCTGCCGCTCGCCCACCAGGTGCCGCGTCTCGCGATTGAGCGGGCAGTGCAGCGTGACGAAGTCGGCTTCCGCAAATACCTCGTCGAGACCGGCCCAGCGGCCTCCCAGGGAGGTCACATGCGAGGCGGGAATGTACGGATCGCAGACGAGGAGCGACATCTCGAACGCGCGCGCCCTTAGGGCGACCCGCGTGCCGATGTTTCCCATGCCGACGATACCGAGCGTCTTTCCGGCGAGCTCGACGCCGATGAGCCGCAGATAGTCGCCGCCCCAGCGGTTTTCCTTGACCGCGCGGTTCGCCGCCATGGTGTGGCGCGCGAGCGCAACCAGCTGGCCCATCGCAAGCTCGGCGACCGCGATCGCGTTGCTTCCGGGCATGTTGGTCACCCAGACCTTGTGCTCCTTCGCCGCGTCGACATCGATCCGCGAGGCATCGAACCCTACCCCGGTGCGCGCGACGATCTTCAGGCGGCCGCGGCTCTTCTCCATGTGCTGCCGGGTGATCCTGCCCT
>Ga0208685_1000566_pt1 | contig 12855 bp, 7 predicted proteins | sample EasRivMeERMLT890_FD_187533 | JGI IMG/M metagenome (GOLD analysis project Ga0208685, IMG submission 187533) | Soil microbial communities from meander-bound floodplain in the East River, Colorado, USA - East River MetaG ERMLT890 (SPAdes) (version 2) | ecosystem: Environmental > Terrestrial > Soil >...
GATGTACAGGTCGGGCCTAACGACGGCGACTTTCGCACCAAACCAGCGATTTAGAGCCGCCCCGGCCTCGCCGTCCAATTGCAGTACCTTCGGGGCAACGAAGCCCCATGCGAAAGTGACTTCCGTGGTGATGATGTCGCTGGAATCGCCCGTGGAGACGATCGCCCAGCGGCCGCCGAGCAGGTCGTCGAGACGCCACTGCTTCCCCTCGAACTCCACCGTGGGCTGTGGGATTAGCTGTCCCGTCACGGACCCGGCCGTCGCCTGCGGATCGATCACGCCGCACGCCAACCCCGGCATCCGCAAATCAAAAGCGCCGGGCTCGTCGACCCTGTGATGCCGCTGATCGGCTGCGAGGAATGCAGCGTCTCGCGCCGCAGCCGCCTTCAAATCAGTCGCCTGGATCACCTGACCGGCAGCGACCGCTCTCGAGATGATCGTGCGCACGTGCGGTGCCCTCTCTTCGTAGTACGTGTCGAGCAGTCCCTCACCACCATTCCCCTGTCGTACCGCATCGAGCTTCCAGGCGAGGTTCGCGACATCGCGGATTCCGGCGCACATCCCCTGGCCGAGGAAGGGAGGCATCTGGTGAGCCGCGTCGCCCAGGATGAACGCCCGGCCGCGCCGGTAGTCCTTCGCAATCAGGGCGTGGAACCGATAGACCACCGCCCGGATCACTTCAGCATCGTCCGGGGTGATCCACCTGGACAGGATTCTCCAGTAAGCCTCCGGTTGTTCCAGTTCTTCCGGTGACTCGCCCGGCATGAGCATGAACTCCCAGCGCCGGTGACGTCCGCAGGAAGGAACGAAGGTAGAGGGCCGCGCCGGGTCGCAGATCTGCAGAGCGAGTTTCGGCAACTCACAGTCGCGCTTGAGGAGCGCGTCGATGACAAGCCATGGCTGGTCCAGGCCAAAGTCCTCCAGTCCAATGCCCAGCGCCTTTCGAGTCAGGGAACGCGCTCCATCGCAGCCCCAGAGCCAGTCGCCCTCGAACGTCTTCTCTTCACCCGAGCGGGTATCCAGCACGGTCAGGGCGACGCCGTCTTCGCGATTATCTATCGCCGTCACGTCGTGCCCGGTGAAGACGTCAACATTGGGGTAGCGACGGACGCCGGCTTGCAGCGCCTGCTCAAGATCCGGCTGATAGAAGAGGTAACCGACCGGCCAACCGTTGGAGGTTGGTCCTTCCGGCGCGTCGAAGGCAAGAAGCGTCTCGCCCTTCGCGCTAAGGAAGTGCATGCCCTTCACTTCGGCACAGGCCGGCAAAACTGCCTCTGCAAGGCCTATGGACTGGAAGATGCGCATCACTTCCCCATCGAAGTGCGCGGCACGCGGCAGGTTGTAGATGCTGGTGGCAACGTCGAAGACGGCGACCCGGAAGCCGCGCTGACCGAGGACGTTCGCCGCAACCTGGCCTACCGGCCCGAAGCCGGAGACCAGGACGTCGTATCGGTCATTCACGCCGCCGATTCCTCGATCACCGGGTTCTCGAGCACGCCGAGGCCCGTGATCTCGACGCGCACCGTATCCCCGGGCTTCAGGAACTCCGGCGGCCTCCGCGCTCCACCCACCCCGGCAGGGGTGCCCGTGAACACGACATCGCCCGGCTCCAGCGTGAAACCTGCGGAGAGATACTCGATGATCTCGCCCACGCCGAATATCAGCTGCTCTGTGCTGGAATCCTGCTTCAGGTCGTCGTTGACGAACGTTCGCACCTGCAGGTGCCCGGCGTCGACTTCGTCCGAGGGCACCAGCCACGGGCCGATCGGCCCGTGAGAGTCGAAGGACTTGCCCATCATCCACGTCGGCGAGTGGAACTGCCAGTCGCGAACGGAGACGTCGTTGCCGATCATGTAGCCGGCAATGTACTGGCCGGCTTCCTCGGCTTTGACGTAGCGTGCCCTCTTTCCGATAACGAAGCAGAGCTCGCCTTCCCAGTCGACGGCGCGGCTGACCCGCGGTATGTGGATCGGCGCGCCAGGGCCGGTGATGCATGTCGGCATCTTGGCGAAGACCACCGGCCTTTGCGGTATCGGCTGACCCGATTCCTCAGCGTGATCTCGGTAGTTCAGTCCAATCGCCAGCACTTTGCGTGGATTGGGCACCGGCGCCTCGATGCTGGCCTCCGCGGCGGGAATCGCCGCGCCGCCCTGTTTCGCCTGTTCGGCCAGATCGCCAGCTTCAAGGAGATCGCGCATCGGGGCACCCAGGTCAGTGATGTCCCCTGAATCCGTGATGAAACCGGCGCGCGTGGAACCGTTGTGTGTAAACGTGACGAACTTCACGAGGCTAGCTCTTCGGGGAGTGGAGTCCGGCCATTAGTTCCGCGAGGTCATCCGGGCGCAGGAACGAAGGCGGCGGCGGCGGGCCCCACGAGTAGAGCGACTTCATGCCGTCCCACACCTGGGGCTTCCATACCTGGTCGTCAGGGATACAGTCCATGTCGGCGTAGTACTCCGCAAAGTTGCCGGCCGGGTCCCTGAAGTACCAGAAGAAATTGGAGCCAACATGGTGCCGCCCGAACCCCCAGACGTGCCTGGCGGGATCCTTCGAGAGCAGGTGGTGCGCGCCTAGGCCGATCTTGTCCACGTCGTCCACCTGCCAGGAGGTGTGGTGAAGGAACTGCAGGGGGGCGCTCTGCAGGAGCATATTGTGGTGGTCCTCCGAGCAGCGGAGGAAGAACGCGGCCTGGCCCACCTGGTCGCTCAGTTTGAAGCCGATGCCTTCCATGAAGAACTTCTGGCTCGCCTCAAGCTCTGTGGTACCGATGACGACGTGCCCCAGCTTCAGAGGCTTCGCCTTCGGCTCCTCGGTCTGGAGTCGTGGTGCTCGGCCGAGTCGCTCGACTCGGCCGGGACCGTTGTACGGCGTCGGCGCGACAGTCTCTTGCTGGAGGCGTGGCGCGACCTCGACGACAACGCGAACGCCAGTACCCGGATCGACCGCGGCGAGGCCGTCCTCGGTCCGCTGGACTTCGACGTCGAGGGCGCCTAGCTGAGAGGCGACGCGGTCAACGTCATCGAGGTGCTCGGCGCCAATGTTGAGCTCGACCAGGCGCCGGAACGGAGTCTGAACCAGGCGCATCTGTTCGCCGCCGTCCGCGGTTTCGAACCTGCCCTCAGATGTCTCCGTGAGACCGAAGTCACGATAGAACTCGGCGGTCTTCGGTACATCGGGCACGCCGATCGTGATGGAGTTCATGCGATGCAGGGTCATGGCTTACCTCCTTGCCGGGGCTGGTGCGAGTTTGCTTGGCATTTTCCTGGCGTTTGAAAGGAATAGCTCTGGGTTTAGGGGTTCAATGTGGCCGTTTCGGTCGCGCCGCAGATTGCGAGCGGCTGCGGCCATCTTGCGACAGAGGCCGGCCAGGGTGCGCTGCTCCGCAACGGTGAGTCCGTTTGTTACCTTCACCTCAAGTTCGCGCCAATCTTTCTGCGCACGGGTCACGAGATCAAGTCCAGCGTCAGTCAGCTCAACGGTCACAAGGCGGCGGTCGATCTTCGAGCGGATGCGACGCACGAGGCCGCGCCGTTCAAGCGTGTTCACGGAGCCAACGATCGCGCCACGTGTGACGCGGAGGACAGCGGCGAGTTCGCGAGTTTCGCGCGGGCCGGTGATCCAAATCGTCATCAAGACGACGAACCCGGCGTGCGAGAGGTCATGCGGCCTCAGCGCAAGGCCCTCCATCGTCGCGATCACGTCCATGGCCGCGTGGTCGAGGTTAAAGACCGCCGCCTGGGCGTCAAGGTTCGTGCCCGACTTCGCGAGGAACGCCTGCATGTGCTGCTCGAAGGGGAGGATGTCTTGACTCACCGGATATCATTTAGTATTAAACGTTTAGCACGAAACGATGTCAAGTCCGGGAGGAAGAAATGGACGCCAATGAGCGAAGAGAGTTCGTAAAGTCGCATCGGACCGCGGTGTTCGGATACCAGCGAAAGGAACATGGCCCGGCGATGTCGATCGTCTACTACGTCATGGACGGCGATGACATCCTCGTCTCGACGATGGCAGCGCGCGCAAAGGCCAAGGCGGTGAGGCGCAATCCCCAGGTCTCGCTGTGCGTGCTCGACGAGAACTGGCCGCCGACGTACATGGTCGTCTACTGCGACGCCCAGGTGGAGACCGGGGAAGACGCCGTCGTTGACCTGATGATGCGCATCGCCGGGGTGATGGCTGGTAACCCGTTGCCGGATTCCGTGCGTCCGATGGTTGCGGAGGGTGCCAGGCGGGAAGACCGCGTCGTCCTTCGCCTGCGCCCGTACGCCACGTTCTACACGCCGCCGCGACACGTTAGCTCAGAGGCGGACCTGCCGACTCTGACGCACGAGGTGTCGGCAAGCATCCCCTGGTAGTCGAAGAATCAAAGGCTACGATTCCCTGCGAGGCCGGGGCATCGAGACGAGAGACATCTCCCATTGCGTCGACAGTCATGAATCGCTGTCCTGCGGGCGGCCATCGTGCAGCCCCGTCGCCATCGAGTGCACCTGCCTGGTCAGCTCGAGGATCTGCTGTGATCCGTCTCGATTCGTCCCCGCAGATAACTCCGCGTGACCTGATGGAACCGGCGTGGTGTCGTCTATTCCCGTGTCGTGACACCAAGGCACACCGGTTTGGGTAGCAAAGGGAAGCGCGAGGTCCCGTTGTCTGAGCATCTCGCGGGATGGATAGCTCGGCTCGCCGGGGTTGTCCTTGCGTAGCCAGGCACAAGTCTAACGAAGCGAGTAACCGCTACCTCGGTGAACGTGTGCGTTTGAGAGAGGTAGTGACTCGGATGGATCTGTTCATGTGCAGCTCTTGTTGTAGAACGGGGCGATCAAAGCCACATCCGAAAGCGTCACGCTGTCACTTGCGTTCAGGTCGAACCGACCATTGTAACCGTCGCTATTCACTTTCAGCTTGTTGTATGACCCCGACATCATGTTTACATCCGCCAGGGTTGTAAACCGACTGTCGTTGAAATCCGTCGGCCAGGCGTCCATTGATTCGTCGTTTGTCGCTGAGGTATTGGAGCAATGCTTGGCTGCGTCCGTGCCCACGAACGCCTCGATCGTTGCTGTGAATCCATCGCAATCTGCGTCACCTACAGGAACCGGCCACGGCAAAGACGCCTGGCCCGGGTTGGGCCAGGCCGGGCAATTGTCGCCAGCGTCGGAAACGCCGTCGGCGTCCAGATCTGGCGCCATTGTGACGCTTACGTTGTCAAAAGTGACGGTGCTGAGCGGCGACCAGTGTGAATTAACGAACAATCCGACCGTTGCGGCCGTGGTCATAGGGATTGTCGCTGACCCCATGGCACTCCAGCTGATCCCGTCCGGTGATGTGTAAGCCTCGATAGTGTTGCCGCTCCGCGTCAGTTTCATCCACGCGTTCGGGAAAGCATAAGGCTGGCCTGACACATTGGTCTCGACGGTGTGCTGGAACGCGTATCCATTTGCTGGCGTCACTGCCAACAACGCATATGGAGCGCCAGCTGTGGCGGACTCCTTGATCATTATCCCGGCCTTGGCCCAACCATCTGTAGGCGTCTGCGATGTAACTCTGGCGATAATCTCTCCATTCCCAGACACCGGCTGATAGACGTAGTGGAACTCGTCCAATTCGCCCCAGATATCAGTTCCGGCGCCACTGAGAGTGAAGACGCCGCTGGCGTACTGCGCAGACCCAGGAATGGTAGGAGAGCCAATGTCGGTGGTAACCCACGGAGGAGGTGGTGGTGGGTCCGGCGGCGGGAAATCGGTGACCGTCACATTGTCAAAAGTGACAGTGCCAAGCGCCGACGGGTTGTGTGAATTAACGAACAGTCCGACCGTCACGTCTGTGGCCATTGGAACTGTTCCTGCCCCCATCACATCCCAGACCACGCCGTCTGTTGATGTGTAAGCTTCGATAGCGTTGCCACTCCGCGTCAGTTTCATCCACGCGTTCGGGAAGGCATAAGGCTCGCCTGACACGCTAGTCTCTACGGTGTGCTGGAACGCGTATCCATTTGATGGCGTAACGGCCAACAGCGCATAGGGAGCGCCCACCGTTGCGGACTCCTTGATCATCACCCCGGCCTTGGCCCAACCATCGGTGGGCGTCTGGGATGTGACTCTAGCGATGATCTCTCCATTCCCAGACAACGGCTGATAGACGTAGCGGAAGTCGTCCAATTCCCCCCAGATGTCGGACCCAGCGCCGGTTAGCGTGAAGACGCCGCCATTGTACTCCGCCGATCCGGGCAAGCCACCGCCAACGTCGGTAGTGAGCCACGGTGGCGGGGGAAGCGGCCATTCCACGAAATTAGCCGTGTAAGTTGTATCAACGCCTGGGGTAACGATGGCATGTGTTTGCTGCCCGCCATCTGACCATTGATCGAACTTGTACCTGACCCCCCCAATGAATTGAGGAGAGGGAGCGTGCAGAACTCTCTCGACTCCAACGACAGCCTGCTCGTTAAGCACATCGTTATACGGACGCCCATCGACCGTGAACTGCGATCCGGCAGGACTGCTGTTGACCGTCAACTCCACGAGATTGGGGTAGATATTCTTGGATGTCGTATGTTTCAGACCGCCTAAGTCCGTCACCGTGAGCTGTACCTCGTACCATGTGTCGGCATTGTTCATCTCATCCGTCGTGATCAAGAAGCTGCCGTCTGCTTGGCCTTGAATCGGACCCAAGTAAGGATGTACGTGCTCAAGGTGATGAAAGATCACTTTCCACGACAGCGCACTGGCGGGCAGGATCCCGTCCTGCGGATCGCTGCCCGAACCACCGAAGGATATCGAGTCTCCCGCGTCGTAGGTCGATCCTTCGCTTGGCGAGTCAATCGTTGCTGTCGGCGGTTCGTTTCCGACAGCGATCCCCAGGGTCTTTATCGAAGATTTCTGCGTATCGCTGACCGTCAACGTCGCCGAGTACATGTTCCCGCCGGCAAGTGAAGCTATTTCTTGAGTCGAAAGGGGCCTGCCGTAAATGCGGACATCATCGATAGTGCCGCCGAAGAAGTCGTTGGCGTGTTTCCCAAACAGAAGGGGCATGCTCTCGTATTCTGTAGGGCCGGAGGGTGTCGTGTTGGCAGTGACCAATATGCCGTCTTTGTATGTCTTCATCGTTTCGCCGTCGTACATCGAAGCAAGGTGATACCACCTGTCTGGCTGCAAGTCGCCGAAACTCGCGGCGTGCCACTCGCCACCCACCATTACGGTGGACGCTCCTCGATGAACTGGGTCGGGGTGATTCCAGTGGAAGTGAAAGGCTTGTCCCCGGTATATCGGTGCTTTTTCTCCCGTTGCTGCGGGCGCAGCGGGACTCTTCACCCAGGCAGCAACGCTCCAACTGGGGAGTTGGGTAACGAACCCCGTGCTTACATAGTCATCCAACCCGTCGAGGTTGATGGCTCCACCCACCTTCCCTGCCACCCAGGCGGTCTGCGCGTCCATGTCGACAAGCGTTCCATGGTTGCCGTTGCCAGATGAATCAGCGGCCGTGGTGCTACCCGGCGGCTCATCGAACGTCCAATGGCCGACTGTATCACTGGGGGGCGAGGCAGATGGCGCAGATGTGTACTCGTGGCTGGGGTTAGGATCGGTTGATGTCGCGCCGTCACCGAATTCCCATAGGTAGGACAGGGGATCCCCGTCCGGGTCGTAGGTGCCGGCCGATGAGAAATCGACAGACAACGGAGGGAGTCCGGCCGTGGGATCGGCGGACGCCTGTACAACCGGTGCCCTGTTTCCGCCCGAAGGTGCGATCTTGTGGAGACCGCCGGGAAAGATAGTTGCATAGTAGAGGCTGCCATCCGGACCCTGCTGCATATCGACGACGGTTCCCGCATAAGGCTCAAAGTCGTTATCAGAAATCACGGTCTCGTAGTTCTCGTCGAAGACGAGGTAGCGAATCCAACCGATGGCGTAATCGCCGTAGAAGACTGCGCCTTGGTACTGGGGCGGGAACGTGCTCCCGGAATAGACCATAGCGGCCGTGACCGACGCGTAGCCCAACGTGTTTGGGTAAGCGAATGCCGGGTTCGTATAGGGGCAGCTGGTGCACGGTCCTTCCTGAAGCGGCCAGCCGTAGTTGGCGCCCTTTTCGATGATGTTAAGTTCCTCCCACGCGTTTTGACCGACATCCGCCACGAGCGGTTTGCCGTTCGGCAAGAGGGTAAAGCGAAACGGGTTGCGGAGGCCGTGGGCCCAGATGGCATCGTTGGCCGTTGGGTCACCCAAGTGGGGATTATCAGCGGGAATGGTGCCGTCCTTGTTTACTCTCATGATCTTCCCGTGCATATTGCCGAGGTTCTGAGCGTTGCCGGGATTGAGGTTCTCGCCCATTGTCAGCCATATCTCGCCGGCAGCACCGACGTGGATGTCGCCGCCGTGATGCGCCGTATCTGAAGGCACGTCTGACTCGAGGAGCACAACTTCGGAATTCGGGTTTGCTGTATGACCGAAGTCAAATGATGTGAACTTGGAAAGGCGGTTGAAACCAGCGGGCGTTGTGTAATAAACGTAGACGTCCCCGTTCAGCGCAAAGTCGGGGTCCACTTCAATGGCCAGGAGTCCCTGTTCGCCGGTGGTCGAAACCGGCAGCGTCAAGAACGGCACTGGTGCCTCGGTCAAGTCGATGTGGAAGACTCTGATGATTCCAGCCTTCTCTGCCACCAGAAAATGATCGCCGTCCGGCAGGAATCGGAAGGACATAGGCTCGTTGAGTCCGGAAATCAGTGGTAGATTCTCAAACTCGGGCGGCGGCGAAGCCAGGGCATTCTGCGTATTTCCAGTATTCGATAGCGCAAGCAGCGCGACGAAGAGGATTAGGGGCACGTACTTTAGGCGAAATGCGAGTGACTTCATGGCCACGACCCTCCAACGGGCACTGATTGAGATCCGTTCTGGCTATCTGGGACAGCAGGCAACGCGTCGGATCGTTCAAATACCTGGAAGCCGCCGCCCTCGAAAGCAAGCTGGAAGCCGGCCGGTCCATCAGGTTCCACCAAAGGGCGAACGGCATCATCCACTGCTCCTTCTGGCTGATACACGATCCAGCGAGTATGACGTCCAGGAGACTGCAACTCCTCGCTGAAATACGGCTTATTGCCTTCACTGATGAAGCGAGAGAGCGGCAGGCCGGAGCGGAACATAAGGATAGAATTGGCTTGAGCAGATACCAGGATCTTGCCGTCTCGCGCGTGTTCGCCAATCCAATTTGCGGCCACGTCAACTCTCTCGTAGCTAAGGCCAAAGATCGACGCCTCCGTCAGCGTGACTTGCTTCCCCGCGTTCACAATAGGGAAGTTCGAATCAACCCATGCGTCGGCGAACTCTTGTCTTTCGACCGCCTGAGTTTCGATGTCTGTGATTCCTCCTGCCATGGAGGGAAGCGCCAGCAATTGCGGCAGGAGCGCAGCGGCCAGAACGAAGGGGCCAAAAGACCTCAGCCGACCAGCCGCCAGGTAACTCGCCGCGATTACCGCTGCGGGCAACACCAGCAGACCATATCGCGTGTTGTAGAAATCGTTCGGGAACGAGTGGGGGCTCCAGACCACTGATTGCCCGGCGGTCAGGGATACGACATGAAAGACGAAAAGCGAAAAAGGGAGTAGCGCTGCCAGCTTTATCCCAAGTGGAAGACGACTGACCATCAGAAGCGCAGAGCCTGCCACACTGGCCACGACGAGCGGCAGGCCGACGTTGTCGATAACGGTCCACCCAAAGACGGACGCCGAGAGGACGGGGTCGTGCTTTGTCGGCAAGAGACCGTCGGCTTCTACCAGATTGGCATAGCCCGTGGCTGCGCCCGATCCAGATGAGAAGTACAGCACGTCTCCAAAGATTACCTGGTTGTACACGAACCACAGGAAGATGCCATAGAAGGCCAGGGTTCCCCACGCCAGCGAAAAACCCTCCACGTGTCCAAGGGTGCGGTTTCGCTGAAATGAAGTCACCGCGACGACTGCAAGTCCTGCTGGTACGAGGATCCAGGCCTCATATCGGGTCATTGTCGCCGCGAGGACGAAAGTGGCGCTCAGCAGGAAATGAATCAGAGAACCGCCTTGCGCCCACCGAAGGAGATGGAATGTCGCTCCCAGGACAAGAAAGATTGTCAGGGCCTCGGTCATCGGCGTCGCCTGCAAGAAAAGTAAGTTTGCGTTGGTCGCGAACAGGGCCGACCCCAGCAGCGCGGCGAGCCCGTTCTGGGTGAGGGCAAGGATGGTCCGATACATATATGCCGTGGAGAGACCAAAGGCGAGCACCGAGACGATGCTGCCGGAGAGCCCTGTGTGCCACAGCGTATCGTTCCAAATGGTCGGTAGCATGAGCAAATGGGGGAGCGGGAGCCAGACGCCACCTAACTGCGACAACGACGGGGTTGCCGAGTCGACCACCGACCGCGCGACATTGAGGTGAGCTATGGCGTCGCCGTAAGCCAGTGTGCGGTCGGCCTCCGAATAAAGCCACAGCGCCCAGCTCCCAAGGGCAGTCGCAGCCAGGAAAACCAGCCAGGCCGGCACGGTGACCTCCGCGGCCATCGATTCAGCCCGCGTCGCTAAGCCGGCCACGTTAGCGAGTTGGTCTCGCGCGAACTTCGGGCTATTGATCGCTGACACTGATTAACTCCGGTACCTCTGATGTCTCACGGAACACTGGTGCCTCCTGGAGGGCCGATGTTCCATGCAACGTAGATGCCTCCAGTAAGGCTATCCCCTGTGAGGCCGATGCCTCCTGAAAGGCTAAGGTCCCCGGCGACACCGCCGGCAGCCCAGTTGGCTGCGAGTTTCTGACCACCGAGGTCTGTGCCTGCCCGTGCCGGGTCTTCTGCCAGTAATGTGGTTTGAAGACAAGTTCATACAGTGCTTTCCAGGCGGCAACGCTCATGAGAGCCCAATACAGGGGGATGACCAGCGCGTATTTGACACCTTCGCCATAGCCACGCCGGAGGCAGGCTATAACGGGCGCATAAACAAAAGCCATGTTGCCTGCCAGGAGGGCGATCACCGCCGGGTATAGGACCGGCGCCGGATAAGCTTCCTGGATGCCCGCCGCATGGGTGACATACCATGCCAGCAAAACTAGCCACATGACCGGGTTAATGAAGCAGGCAAGAAAGGTGCCCAGGATCATCACCTGGATCCCAAGGAAACCCATAGCCCCGACTTCGGAGTAGAGCCTCCGCGGATTTCGCATATGGACAAGCCATGTTTGCATGAATCCCTTGATCCACCTCGACCGCTGCCTGATCCAGTTCCCCAGCTGGCTCGTCGCTTCTTCATACGTGGTGGAGTCGATAACTCTCGTCTCCCATCCTTCCCTGGCCACCCGTATTCCTATATCCGCGTCCTCGGTGACATTGAAGGGGTCCCAGCCGCCCACCTGGCGCAGCGCATCAGTCCAGAAATGGTTGGAGGTCCCGCCCAGGGGTATAGGGGTGTTCAATGCATTGAGGGCGGGGAGGTACAGGTCGAACAACGTCAGGTATTCGTTTGCAAACCATCTGGTCAGGAGGTTCTGATCGTGGTTATAGAATGAGAGTTTGGCCTGCACACAGATTGTTCTATCTGTGCTCTTGCGGAACGCAACCACTGCTCTTTTTAATTGATCGGGATCGGGCTGGTCTTCGGCGTCGAAGATCACACAGTATTCGCCTTTCGCCTGGCGAAGTCCGTAATTGCACGCACGCGGTTTCCCTCTAGGACCGTCTCTGGGAACGATCAACTTCTGGAAATGGAGAGGCAGCGCTTCACGATCGACGGCCTCCCGCGTTTCGGTGTCGTCCTCCTCCAGGAGTAGCTTGATATCCAGTTTCTGTTTTGGATAGTCGAGAGCTTCCAAACCGGCGATAAGACCATGAAGGACATTGGCCTCTTGATACAGCGGCACAAGGATGGTGTAACAGGGTAGGTCCTCGTCCACCAGTTCGCGTACTTCATCGTCCGAAATCGGGGTTTCGCGCGGTTTCGCGATTTGAAGTAGCACCAGGCCTGATTTGTACAGGGCGGAGATGAGGTAGAACCCTGTGATGAGTGCGAACACAAACACCACGGTGTCTTGCAGCATGAATCCCAATCCGGCCAAAAGCGCAGCGAGCAAGGCAACGCCAGTCAGTTTTTGAGCGGGTGTCAGCACGCGACGTGCGGACTGATCCGGCCGGTTTTCGGCGTGCGACCAGTTCGCATAGTGTGTGTCTTCAACTCGGAAGATCCGAACCAGGGCATCGTCGATGGCCCTCCTGGGCGCCTCATGAATTTCGGCCTTCCCGTTCTGGGTTCTCGCCAGGTGCTCCGCCAGGCCCGCATCGACTCGGTCGGCGACGGCCATGTGAATCACTCCATTCTCACGGCCAAGCGGCAAGATTGAATGTTTTATGAGTAGATCACGCTGATCGTTTAGCCAGCGGCGAGGAAGCGCGCCATCCGCGTCCGGCGCCGCAAATCTGCCCTGGGCCATCAGACGGGGTCGCCCCGGTGCGCAGCGTACGCAAGCTCAAAAGAACCTATCTTGTGACGCCGCCGCCCATGGCGGCGGCCGATGTGGCCACGGTGCATTCCAGATGTTTCCCCCTCGAAACGTTGAAAGTCCGATATTGGTGGGGCAGGGCGATCTAACTATGTACGAGTTCTTATCATAACGAGTAAACATAAGTAAATATGGTTTGACTAGATTGCCAGGAAAGTAATGGAATTGTGATTCAGCTAGGGGCCGCCGCGATGAATCGCGGGAGCACGCGAACCTACACCCTGCAGTTCCCTCTAGATCGCGAATAGCTCGCCGGATGTAAGCGAGGGAAGAAAGGGGGACGTTATGGTAAGTGCAGTTATGGTTGACGTGCCCGAAACACCGGCCGACTTGTGTAGTCGATCAAGGGCTCAAG
>Ga0208685_1000567_pt1 | contig 12809 bp, 9 predicted proteins | sample EasRivMeERMLT890_FD_187533 | JGI IMG/M metagenome (GOLD analysis project Ga0208685, IMG submission 187533) | Soil microbial communities from meander-bound floodplain in the East River, Colorado, USA - East River MetaG ERMLT890 (SPAdes) (version 2) | ecosystem: Environmental > Terrestrial > Soil >...
GTCGGGATCGAGCACGTTGATGATGGTCGAGAATGCGCGAGCGAGGCGATCCTCGTAGCGCGCCATCGCCTGCTCCTCGCCGATCGCGTCGCGCTCCCGGTTCTTCGCCGGGCCGGAGAGGAACTGCTCGATGCAGCCGAGCCGGCCGCAGGTGCAGCGCGGTCCCGGGTGCTCTTCGTCGGTCATCCAGGGCAGCGGCGTGTGGCCCCATTCGCCGGCAATGCCGTGCCGCCCCTCGAGCATGCGCCCGCCCACGACGATGCCGCCGCCCACGCCGGTGCCGAGGATCGCGCCGAACACCACACGCGCGCCGCGCGCCGCGCCGTCCACGGCCTCCGACAGGGCGAAGCAATTGGCATCGTTGGCAAACCGCACTTCGTGCCCCAGGCGTTCCTCAAGTTGCTTTTTCAAAGGCTGCTTGTTGTAAGGCGTGTTGTAGGCGTTCTCGACCAGGCCCGTATCGGGATGGACCAGCCCGGGCATGCCGAGGCCGACGCTGCAGCGCTCGCCGGCGTCTTTCTCCGCCTGAAGAACCTCTTTCGCGAGAAGCTCAAGAGCCGCGCCGTACTCGCGGCTCTGATACTCGACGCGGCGGCGAAGCCGCTCGGCGCCACCGGCGTCGAGAACCGCGACCGCGATCTTCGTCCCCCCTACGTCGACGCCGAGCCGCATTTCTCCAGCCAGGCTTGCAGCCAGGCTCTGGCCGCGGCGGGATTCTCCAGCCGCCAGCGCGCGGCGCTCGGGCCCTCGCCGACCTTGAGCGAGTGGCCGCCGAGGCGGTTGACGACGCGAAAGCCGTACTCGTCGGTGACGTCGTCGCCGAGGAACACCGGGACGCGGCCGGCGAACGGCGGCTCCTGCATGAAGCTCTCGATCGCCTTGCCCTTGTCGCATCCCGCGGGCTTCAGCTCGACCACCATCTTGCCGCCCTGCACTTCGACCTGGTCGCCGAGGGGCTCGGCGGCCTCGCGCACCGCCCTTTGCGCGGCGGCCGCGAGCTGCGGCGCGAGGCGGTAGTGCAGCGCGACGCTTGCGCCCTTGTCTTCGAACACCAGGCCCTGGTGCCGCGCGGCGAAGCTGCGGATGCCGCCCGCGGCGGGCCTGAGCGCGGTCACCGGGAAGCGGTGGCGATGGCGCGTGCCCTTTGCGTCGCGCCGCTCTGCGCCGTGCTGCCCGGCCGCGGCGAGGATCAGCGGCGAGAAGAGCTGGTCGATGCGCGAGAGCGAACGGCCGCTGATGAGCGCCACGGCGCCGCCGCACGCGTTCTTGAGCCTGCCGAGAAGAATGATCTCCGGCTCTCCGGGATCGACCGCTTCGGGCGTGTCGGCGATCTCGAGCAGCGTGCCGTCGAGGTCGAGGAAGAATGTCCAGTTACGTTCGAATGGGGGCATCTCTTTCAGAGTGCACCCGAGCGCCGTCGCGCCGCCCGCGCGCGCGCCATCACCCGGCTGCGGTGGCGCATGCGCGCGGCGTCGATCAGCATGCGCCCGGCCCAGCGGTAGACGTTGAACTCCTGCACCAGGTTTCGCATGCTGCGCATGCGCGCGCGCTGCTCTTCCGGCGACATGGTGAGCGCGAGGTGCATCGCCGCGGCGCTCTGCTCGATGTCGTAGGGGTTCACGATCAGGGCCTCGGCCAGGTCGCGCGCGGCGCCGGTGAACTGCGAAAGCAGCAGCACGCCCTGCTCGTCGTCGCGCGCGGCGACGTACTCCTTCGCCACCAGGTTCATGCCGTCGTGCAGGCTCGAGACGTAGCACAGGTCCGCGGCGCGATACATCTCGTAGACCTGCGCCGCGTCGTGGTGCTCGATCTTGAGCACGATCGGCGGGCAGCCGGGCCGGCCGAAACGCTCGTTGATGCGCGCCGCCACCTGCCGCACCCGTGCGTCGAGGTTCTGGTACTCGTCGATCGAGACGCGCGACGGCGCCGCCGCCTGGAGGAAGGAGAACTGGCCGATCCAGCGCGGCTCGAGCTCGAGCAGCCGCTCGATGGCGGCGAAGCGCTCGAGGATCCCCTTGGTGTAGTCGAGCCGGTCGACGCCCACGCCGAGGCGCACGTCGGGCGCAAGGCCGAGGCGCGCGCGCACGCGCTTGCGGCATTCGGGCACCGGCGGCTGGACCGCGAGCGCATTCGGCGGCCACTCGATCGAGATGGGATAGCGGCGCACTTCGGTCGGATCACCGCCGTGCGAGATGGTGAAGGTCTCGCGGTCGACGCGCGCCTCGAGGAAGCGGTCGACGGTGTCGAAGAAGTTGTTGCAGTGGAACTGGGTGTGGAAACCCAGGATCGAGGAGCCGAGCATTCCCTCCAGCACCTCCTCGCGCCACGGGCAGATGCCGAACGCCTCGGGATTGGGCCAGGGGATGTGCCAGAAAGTGATGATGGTGGCGCGCGGCAGCCGCTCGCGCACCATTTTCGGCAGCAGGGCGAAGTGATAGTCCTGCACCAGCACGATCGGGTCGTCGGTGCGCGCCTCGTCCGCGACCACGTCGGCGAAGCGCCGGTTCACCGTCTGGTAATGCTCCCAGTCGGGGGCGCGGAAGATCGGCCGCGTGTGCGCGATATGGCAGAGCGGCCACAGGCCTTCGTTCGCGAAGCCGAAGTAGTAGCCCTGCTCCTCCTCCTGCGACAGCCAGACGCGGCGGATGCGGTACGAGGGCTTTTCCGGCGGCACCATGACGTGGTCGTGCTTGTCGACCGTGTCGCGGTCGGCCGAGCCCGCGCCGTGCGCGATCCAGGTGCCGGAGCACGCGCGCATCACCGGCTCGAGCGCGGTGACCAGCCCGCTCGCCGGGCGCTGGATCTCGATCACGTTGTCCTTGCGCCGCACGTGCAGGTAAGGCTCGCGATTGGAAACGATGAGCACCTCGTCGCCCTTCAGGTCCTGGCGCAGGATGCGCCGCAGCGCATCGGGACCCCAGGTGGTCTGGCTTTCGTCGCGCGAGCGCCGCTCGCTCTCGAGGTCGCTCACCAGCGCCTGCAGGTCGCGCGCAATGGGACGCAACTCGGGCCGCAGCCCGGCCGCCGCGGCCTTGGCGGCCGGCGAGCGCAGCAGGTAGTCGCCTGAGAGCACTGCCTTGATGCCGTTGACCCAGCCGCGCCAGCTGATCTCGGCGATCACCACGGTGATGAGCGCGACCACGGCGGCAATCCCGGCGAACAGCCACAGCACGTACTTGCGCGTGTCCTCGCTGCGCCGCTGGGCGAAGCTCATGTCGTGCACGATCATCAGCTCGCCGAGCACCTGCCCCTCGGCCGCCACCGGCTGCGCCGAGACGTGCAGCGCGCCGTCGGTCAGCTCGAGCACGAAATTGCGCGGCTCGCGGCGCTCGACCTTGGCGCAGCGCACCGCCTCGGGGAAGACCCGCGTGGCGTAGAGCAGCTTGCCCGCGGGATCACAGAAGCCGAGCGCGAATACCCGCTGGCCCTCGGCGATGCGATCGAAGTAACGCAGCACGCGCTCGCGCGCGCCCCGCCCGCTGCGCAGCAGCTCGACCAGCGGGTCCTGCGCGGTCTGCACGATCAGCGCCCCGCGCATGTCGAGGTCGCGCACGAACCACTGGAAGGTCAGCCGGTCGACGAGCGGAACCACGGCATAGGCGATCGCGGCCAGCGCGAGGGCAAGCGGTACGACAAAGCGCAGCGACAGCGGCAATCGTCCTCCGATCGCTTGGTTAAACCCCTACGCCCCTCAGCAAATTTTACGCCGCGGCGGGGGCTTTTGAATGTCGCTATTCGACTACATGCGCCGGCTGGACCATAGTCCGACGACCGCAACGACGAAGGGCAGGATCAGGAGGAAAAGGAAGGAAGGGTCGAGCCCGGCGAACCACTGTGCCCAGAGCGCCCAATCGAGGATCTCGTGAACCGGCCCCTGGATTCCCCGGAAGCACATGACCGCCACGAGCGTCGGGACCAGGGCAGCCGCGAACAGCCCGAGCGCGCTGATCGAGCGCTCCTCGAAATGGTCCTTGAGGATGGCGAAACCGGCGGGGTTGGGGGCGTTGGCGATGACCGTCAGGCCGCCGCCCGCGACCGCGCCTGCCACGAGCGAGTACTTGTATTCGTCCGAGACGCCCTCGACCAGCGAGCCGAGGTAGGTGAGCGCGGCGTTATCGGTGATGGCGGTGAGCGCAGTCGCACCGTAGAAGAGCGCGGTCTCGTCGAGGCTGGAGAGCACGTCTTGCAGCCACCACTGCTGCTGTCCGCCAAGCACCACGAGGCCGGCGAGGAAGAATGCGACCATCAGCCCCTCGCGCAGCATGAGGCGCTCGTGGTGGCGCCGGTAGGCTTCGGCCAGCCCGAGGAACAGGAGGAACAGGCCCATGAACGCTTCCGGGTAACGGTTGGTGAAGATGACCGCGGCGAGGATCAGCACGTTCAGCACGACGAACGCCGCCGGCACACGCGGCCGCGCATCGGCGGGCGCCAGCGCGCGCGCGGCCAGCTCGCGCCGGAAGAGCAGCGTTACGACGAGCGAATTGACCAGCACGGCGAGGAGCGCTTTTGCGCCGAACGTGGACAGCATGAAGCCGGTCGTCCAGCCCCACTTCGCGGCGACCATCAGCACCGGCGGGGCGGCGAAATGCGTCAGCGTGCCGCCGACCGAGACGTTCACGAACAGCACGCCGAGCGTGGCGTATTTCAGCCGGTTGGAGACCCCGGCCGCGAATACGCGCTCGCGCAGCATCAGCGCGGCGAGCGTCATGGCAGCCGGTTCCGTAATGACCGAGCCGAGCAGCGGCACCAGCGACAACGCGAGGAAATAGCCGGCGACCGCCGGTGGCGCCGGGATCACGCGCCCGGCGGCCTGCACCGCGTCGCGCGCGAGCTGCATCACCGGCCGGCTCGCGGCGACCACCATGATCACGAAGACGAACATCGGCTCGGTGAAGTGCAGGCTGTCGAGGTATTGGGACGAGCGGCCCCAGCCGTAGGCGAGCGCCATAAACAGCACCAGCACGAATGCCCAGAAGCCGAACACTGCCTCGACCTCGCCGAGCAGATGCCAGACGCCGGCGTGGGCGGTGCGCGTGTGCGCGAATTGCTCGAAGTACCGCGTGGAAAACGTGTGCAGGACGGCGAGGGTGAACAGCGCCGTGCCGGTGAGCTCGATCAGACCGATGTTTGCAGGCATCGGCCCACGCTACCGGACGCCCCGGGCGCGGGATATTCGGGCGTGCGCGTAAGCAAAACTACGTACTTGCCCCGGCGTCCGGGCGCTCGCACGATGGCGGTTCGGCGATGAAGGTCCTTCGATATCTGCGCGACGCGGCGGTGTTCGCGCCCTGCTACCTCCTGCTCGACTGGGTGAGCTACATCCATCCGCTCGGCGCCTTCAACATCACGCCGTGGAACCCGCAACCCGCGCTCGCTATCGCCTGGATGCTGCTCGGCGGCCTCGGGCACGCGCCGGCGGTTTTCCTGACGATCATCCTCGCCGACGGCGTGATCCGCAATTTTCCTGCGGGGTACGGCGTGACCGCGCTTGCCTCGCTCGCACTGGCCGCCGGCTATGCGGCGATCGCGTGGGCGCTGCGCGAGCATCTGCGCCCGCACGCCGACCTGCGCAGCCTGCGGCAGCTCACCTTGTTCGTGGCCGTCGTCGCTGCGGGTACGGTCCTGGTCGCGGCGGGGTTCGTCGGCGTGCTGCACGCCGCCGGCGCGCTCGCGCCCGGCACGGCGTTGTCCGGGTGGCTGCGCTTCTGGGTCGGCGACGCGGTCGGCGTGCTGGTCACCGCGCCGCTGCTGCTCTTTGCCTCGGATGCGCAACGCCGAAGCGAGCTGCGCGCGCTCGCGCGACGCGGCGAGACCTACGTGCAGGTTGGGCTCGTCGCCGCCACCCTGTGGCTGATCTTCGCCGGCCTCGGCGGCGACCCTTCGCACCATTTCTACCTGCTGTTCCTGCCGCTCATCTGGATCGCTATCCGCAGCGGAATGGCGGGAGCGATCATCGCCATCGCCATCGTCCAGGCCGGGGTCGTTCTCGGCATCCACCACCGCGCGCTCCAGACCCTGCCGACCATCGAGCTTCAGGCGCTGGTCGCCGCGCTCACGCTGACCGCTCTGTATCTCGGGGTGACGGTGGAGGAGCGCGAGCGCGCGGCCGAGAGCCTCAAGGAGTCGCTGCGCCTGGCGGCCGCGGGAGAGATGGCGGGCGCGATCGCGCACGAGGTGAACCAGCCGCTCACCGCGCTCGCCAACTACGGCCGCGCGGGGCAGATGCTGCTCGAGGCCGGCCGGCATGCCGAGCTTGCCGGCGTGATCGGCCACATGCTCGCAGAGGCGCAGCGCGCCGCCGAGGTGGTGCGGCGACTGCGTGATCTTTTCCGGCACGGAACCACGCGCCTCGAGCGGGTACCGGTCGCCGAGCTCCTCGAGGCGGCGCGGCGGGCCGGGACGGGTCGCCTGAGCGTAGCCGCCGCGGACGACCTCCCCGACGTGTGGGTGGACCGGCTGCAGATCGAGCTGGTGCTGCGCAACCTCGTGGCAAACGCCGCGGAAGCGGCCGCGGCCCACGCAGCCGGCGCCGAGGTTGCGCTCACCGCCGAGCGCCGCGACGCGCGCCACCTGCGCATTGTCGTCTCGGACAACGGACCGGGGATCGGCCCGGCCGAGGCCGGGAGAGTGTTCGAGCCTTTCATCTCCGGAAAACCGAGCGGCATGGGGCTTGGGCTGGCGGTCAGCCGGGCTATCGCCGAGGCGCACGGCGGAACGCTCGAAGCGCGTCCCGCCTCGCACGGCGAGTTCCACCTCGTGCTGCCCTTCCATTCCCATGGCTGAGCCGGGCCGCGCCCCGCTGGTGGTGTACGTGGTCGACGACGATCCGTCGATCCGCGATTCGCTCGCCCTGATGCTGGGCCTCGGCGGCTATGCGACGCGTCTCTTCGCGGACGCGGAAAGCTTCCTGGTGGCGTTCGATGCCGGCTGGTCGGGCTGCGTGGTCGCCGACCTGCGGCTGCCGGGAATGAGCGGCGTCGAGCTCCAGTCGCGCGTGCGCAGCCGGGGCAGCGCGATCCCGTTCGTCATCATCACCGCGCACGGCGACGTGCCGGCGGCGCGAACGGCGTTCCGGGCGCAAGCGGTCGATTTCATCGAGAAGCCCTTCGACGACGCGCAGCTGCGCGCGGCGATCGATACGGCATTCGCGCTGGAACAGCGCCGAATCGACGCCGCCGAGCTACGGCGCGCCGATGTCGAGAAGCTGTCGCGGCTCACGCTGCGGGAGCGCGAAGTGCTCGATCAGGCCGTCAAGGGATTGCACGCGAAGGAGATCGCCGCGGTGCTCGGCATCAGCCCCCGCACCGTCGAGGTGCACCGCACGCGCATCATGGAGAAGCTCGAGGTGCGCAACATCGCGGAGCTGGTGCGCTTCGCGGTCGCGGTGGAGCGCTGAAGAAGTCGACTACGCTTTCGGCAGGCGGACGAGATCGCCTACCGGCCGGTCTTCCTCGAGCTGAAGATTTTCTTGCGTGGCCTCGACGCCCGGCACCGCCTCGACGTCCTTCAGCTTGCGCTCGATCTGGCGCGTGCGCACTTCCGCCTGGTCGATGGTGTTGGCCACCGTCTGGAGCTGCCGCTTCGTGTTCGCCAGCACCTCGGCGAACTTGCCGAACTCCGACTTCACCGTGCCGAGCACCTTCCACACCTCCGAGGAGCGCTCCTGGATCGCGAGCGTGCGGAAGCCCATCTGCAGGCTGTTGAGGTACGCAAGCAGGTTGGTCGGCCCGCAGATCGTCACCCGGAACTGGCGCTGGATATGGTCGAACAGGCCCGGCCTGCGCAGCACCTCGCCGAACAGGCCCTCGAACGGCAGGTAGAGCAACGCGAAGTCGGTGGTATGCGGGGGCTCGACGTATTTCTCGGCGATGGTCTTGGCCTCGAGCTTGACGCGCCCCTCGAGCGCCTTCTCGGCCATCTCGAGCGCCGACTTGTCGCCGGCTTCCTGCGCCGCCTGCAGCCGCTGGTAGTCCTCCAGCGGGAACTTGGCGTCGATCGGCAGCAGGACCGGCCCTGCGCCGTCCCGGCCGGGCAGCTTGATCGCAAACTCCACCCGGGCGTTCGAGCCGGGACGCGTCGCCACGTTCTTTTCGTACTGCTCCGGCGCCATCACCTGCTCGAGCAGCGCGGCGAGCTGCGTCTCGCCGAGCACCCCGCGGGTCTTCACGTTGGACAGCACTCGCTTGAGGTCGCCGACCCCGGCCGCCAGCGTCTGCATCTCCCCCAGCCCCTTGTGCACCAGCTCGAGCCGCTCCGACACCTGGCGGAACGACTCGGACAGGCGCTTCTCGAGCGTGGCGTGCAGCTTCTCGTCCACCGTCTGGCGCATCTGCTCGAGCTTGGCCGCGTTGTCCTGCTGCAAGCGCTCGAGCTTGAGGTCGAGAGTCCCGTGGACGCGCGCGAGGTTGTCGTCGATCGCCTTGCGCAGGCCGTCCATCTGGCCGTTCTGCACGCTAGCGGCCGCGCCCATCTGGGTGCTGAGCGTCTGGCTGAACGTCGCGAGGCTGCGCGAGAGCTCGTCGCGGGCTTCGCGCTCGGCGCTCCTCGCGCGCAGCAGAGAGACGCCGAGCAGGCCGGCCGTCGAGATGGCCGCGAACAGGGTCAGCGCGAGGAAGATCTCGACCATGCTGTATATTAATACAGCTACACGGAATCCCTCAACGTGAGCGCCGGGGAGGCGCGCAGCACCTTGCGCGACGAGAGCCAGGCGTTGAGCGAAAGCAGCGCGAGGCCGGCGAGCGGGCCGGCGATCCACAGCGCTGCCGAAGGCGGCAGGTCGAGCTCGAACACGCGGCGCGCGAGCAACTGCCCGATCACGGCAGCCCCGATGGTGGCGAGCAGGCCCGCGACCGCTCCCATGGCGAGGAACTCGGCGCGCTGGGTGCCGGTGACCTGCGCGCGCGAGGCGCCGTACACCCGCATCACCGCGGCTTCGCGCCGGCGCTCGTCCTCGGTGGCGACGAGCGCGGAGTACAGCACGAGCAGCCCTGCGGCGAGCGCGAACAGGAACACGAACTGCACCGCGCTGATGAGCTGGTCGATCACGCCCTGCGCCTGGCGCACCGCGGCCGCGGCGTCGATCACCGTGATGTTCGGAAAGCGCTCGGCGAGCTCGGTGATGACCGGCTGCGCTTCGGGCTCGAGGCGAAACGCGCTGATGAAGCTCACCGGAAAGCCTTCGAGCACCGCGGGCGCGGTGACGACGAAGAAGTTCACTTTCATCGAGTCCCAGCGCAGCTTGCGCAGCGAGGTGATGCGCGCGCTGAAGCGCTCCGAGCCGACGGCGAAGGTGAGCTCGTCGCCGAGCTTCCAGCCGAGGCGGTTGGCGATCCCCTGCTCCACGGAGAGCGCTCTTTCCGTTGGAGAAAACCAGGCGCCGGCGGTGACCTGGTTGTGCCCCGGGAGCTCGCTCATATAAGAAAGGTTGAACTCCCGCTCGACCAGGCGTTTCGCGCGCTCCTCGCTGTAATCGGCCTCGCTCACCGGCGCGCCGTTCACGGCGACCAGGCGCCCGCGCACCATCGGATAGAGGTCGGGTACCGCGACCTTGTGCGCGGCGAAGAAGGCCTGCAGCGGCTCGAGCTGCTCGGGCTGCACGCCGATCAGGAAGCGGTTGGGCGCATCCGGCGGAGCGCTGCGCCGCCAGGCCTCGACCAGGTCGTTGCGCGTGAAGGTGAGGAGCAGCACCGCGGTCAGCCCGAGGGCGAGGCTCGCGACCTGCACCGCATTGCCGCGCGCGTGGCGCCTGAGGTTGGCGAGGCCATAGCGCAGGGTGGAATTGGCAACCAGGGAGACGACTCTCCGGTGCGTAGCCAATCGAAGAATCCCCCAGGCCAGGACAAAAAATACCGCGACCGCGGCGGCGAAGCCGCCGACCACGATGAGGCCGAGCTGGAGGTCGCCCGCCTGCCACACCAGGAGCGCAGAAAGGGAGATCAGCCCCGCGGCGTACGCGACGATCGTGCCGCCTTTCGGCGCGCCGGATTCGCGCCGCATCACGCGCACCGCGGGCACGTTCTTCAGTTGCACCAGCGGCGGCAGCGCGAAGCCGAGGAGCAGCACGAGCCCCACCAGGAAGCCCTGTACCGCCGGCAGCGCGCGCGGCGGCGGCAGCTCGGTTTGGACCACCTCGGCCACGGTCGCGGCGATCGCTTCCTGCGCGACGAAGCCGACCGCGCAGCCCGCGGCGCACGCCGCAAGGCCGAGGATCAGGAACTCAGCCGCATGGAGCCGCAGGAGCTGCGACTGCGTCGCGCCGAAGCAGCGCATGACCGCGCAGCCGTCGAGATGGCGCTCGACGAAGCGCCGCGCACCGAGCGCGACGGCGACGCCGGCGAGGATCGCGGCGAGGAGCGCCGTGAGGCCGAGGAAGCGCTGCGCGCGGTCGACCGCCGAGCGGATCTCCGGGCGCCCGGTTTCGAGATTTTCCACCCGCTGCCCGCGGCCGAGCTTCGGCCGAACCGATTCCTCCAGCGATCGGATGCGTTCGGCCGGCCCGGCCGCATAGAGGTAGTACCAGACCCGGCTGCCGGTCTGGACGAGCGCGGTCGACGGCACGTCGGCGAGGTTCATCAGAAGTCGCGGCGCGATGTTGAAGAAGCTCGCGCTGCGCTCGGGCTCGAGGGTGATCACCGCGGCCACCTCGAACTCGGCGCGGCCGAGCTTGATGCGCGAGCCCACCGGCGCGCCGAGCGCGGTGACCAGGCGCTCCTCGAGCCACACCGTTCCGGGCGCCGGGCCGCGCTCGGCCGGCGCGTCGGGCGCACCGGGCGCCCTGGCAATGCGCAGGCGCCCGCGCAACGGGTAGTTCTCCGAAACCCCCTTCACGCCGGAGAGGCTGCTTTCCTTCCCCGAAGCCATGCTGATGAAGTTGATCGCCTCGGCGCGCTGCACGCCGGCGCGCTCGATCTGCGCCGCGACTTCGCGCGGCCATGGCTGGTCGGCGACCATGACCAGATCGGCGCCGAGGAGCTGATGCGCATCGCGCGCCAGGCCCTGGCCGACGCGGTCGGCGAAAAACGCCACGCTGGTGATCGCCGCGACGGCCACGGTCAACGCCAGCGCAAGGACCCGCAGCTCGCCCGCGCGCCAGTCGCGCAGCAGCATCTTCCAGGACTGCCTCATGCGACGATCCGCCCGGCGGCGAGCCGCACGATGCGGCCGCAGCGCGCAGCGAGGCTTTCGTCGTGCGTCACCATGACGAGCGTGGTGCCGTACTCGCGGTTCATCTCGAACAGCAGCCGGATCACCTCGGCGCCCGAGTCCGCGTCGAGGCTGCCGGTGGGCTCGTCGGCAAGCAGGAGCTTCGGCCGCACCACGAACGCGCGCGCCAGCGCGACGCGCTGCTGCTCGCCGCCGGACAAATGCTTGGGATAGTGGTGCAGCCGCTCCCCCAGGCCGACGCGCTCGAGAACCTCCTTTGCTTTTGCATCCGCTTCGTCGTCGTTCGCGAGCTCGAGCGGCAGCATCACGTTCTCGAGCGCGGTCAGCGCCGGCAGGAGCTGGAACGACTGGAACACGAAGCCCACGCTCATCGCCCGCAGCCGTGCCCGCTGGTCTTCATCCATGACGAAAAGATCCTGGCCGTCGAGCTCCACGTTCCCGCGGCTGGGCGTGTCGAGCCCGGCGAGGATCGCGAGCAGGGTCGACTTGCCGGAGCCGGAAGCGCCGACCACCGCGACCGCTTCGCCGCGCGTGACCGCGAGGTCGATCTCCCGCAGAATAACGAGGTCGTTCGCACCGCTCTTCACGGTCTTCCCGATGCCGCGCGCGCTCAGCACGCTATTGTTGTTCTTCATCGTCCTGTGGTTGCCGGGAACGGCGGCGGCGGAGAAGTCCATTCTGGTGATGGGGGACAGCCTGTCCTCGGCCTATGGCATCGGGCAGAGCCGCGGCTGGGTGGCGCTGCTCGGCGAGCGCCTCAAGCGCGAGCACCCGGATTATATCGTCGTCAACGCGAGCATCTCGGGGGATACGAGCGGCGGCGGCCGCGCGCGCCTCAAGCCGCTGCTCGAGCGGCACCGGCCGGCGATCGTGATCCTCGCGCTCGGCGGCAATGACGGGCTGCGCGGCATGCCGATCACGCAGATGCGCACCAACCTCGCCGCTTCGATCCGCGAGGCGCAGGCAAGCGGCGCGCGCGTGCTCCTGGTCGGCGTGAAGATGCCGCCCAACTACGGCGAGGTGTATACGCAGGGCTTCGATGCGGCCTTCGTCGAGCTCGCCAAGACCCACCGCATTCCTTTGGTGCCGTTCGTGCTCGAGGATTTCGCCGGCAAGCCCGAGTTCTTCCTGCCCGACCGCATCCACCCGAACGAACAGGCGCAGCCGCTGATGCTGGAGCGCGTCTTGCCGGTCCTGCGTCCGCTGCTTAACTGACTTTGATCCTTGCAGGACCCGCGCTCAGGCGCCCGATCACCCGCGCCTCACCGAAACCCTTGCTTCGAAAAATTTCCAGCACCGAATCGCGTGCTTCAGGAGCGCAGGCGACGAGCAACCCGCCGCTGGTTTGCGGGTCGGTCAGCACCTTTTGCTTCCACTCTTCGCCGCCGAACTCCACGTCGTGGCCGTATCCGCTCCAGTTGCGGGTCGACGCGCCAGTGGCCACGCCCTGCTTCACCCAGTCAAGCGCTTCAGCAATGACGGGAATGGAAGAAAACTCCACTTCGGCGGAAAGGCGCGATCCGCGGCAGATCTCGAGCAGGTGCCCGGCGAGGCCGAAGCCGGTCACGTCGGTGAGCGCATGCACTGCGGACATCGCGGCGAGCGACTCGCCCGGCGTATTGAGCTTGGTGGTCCACTCGATCATC
>Ga0208685_1000568_pt1 | contig 12762 bp, 14 predicted proteins | sample EasRivMeERMLT890_FD_187533 | JGI IMG/M metagenome (GOLD analysis project Ga0208685, IMG submission 187533) | Soil microbial communities from meander-bound floodplain in the East River, Colorado, USA - East River MetaG ERMLT890 (SPAdes) (version 2) | ecosystem: Environmental > Terrestrial > Soil...
GCCGGACAGCGCGGCATCGAACGTGTACGGGCCGAGCCAGCGCGTCTCGCCCGTGACGAAGCATTCCAGGCGCCTTTCGAACTCGGACGCCGTGAGCGCCGGGCCCAGGCCGTCGAGCTCGAGCCTCAGCTTCACGGTGCGCCGGCCTTCCGCCATGCGCAGCACGGGGGAAGCGAGGGCGAAGCCGATCGGCGCCGCGGGCAGGCCGGGATACCCGAGGGAGCGCCACGGCTCGTTGTTCTTGAACGCCGGACCCAAACCGTCGGCGGAATTCGCGATCGGCGCGAAGCACACCGTACCGCCGTCCGCCGGATCGAAGAAGACCGAGAGCAGCTTCTCCACCTTCGCCTGGTTGATCACCGTCTCGGCGAGCGGCATGTACACACGCTCGATGCCCATGGCGTCCTTGCCAGCCGAGAAAGCATGTTCGGATTTGATCGCGACAGGAGGCGCGCCCTTCTTGAGCTCGATGAGCAGGTGCGCGCGGTCGGGCTGCGGAGCGCGCGGCTCAAAGCCGAGCACGCGCCGATAGAAGAAGTCCAGGTGCCGTGCCGTGATGCCGTTCATGGCGCAGCGCGGGATGCGGTAGAGCTTCAGGAACGCGGCGAAGAGCGCCAAGTGCGGCGCGGTACCGCCATCCCGATCGCCCGGCAGCGAGGCGTCGAAGAAGGGCGTCCAGTCTCCCGCGGCTCCGACGGCGCCGGCGTTCACGTCGAAGAAATTGACCTGCGCGGCGAGCTTCTTCACGTAGGCGAACAGCTCGGCCGCAGACCGCTCCTCGACGTCGACGAAATGCGGCACGAGCCCGGCGGGCAGGCGCGCATCCTGGGTCTGCCCCGGACGCGCGATCAGGGATTCGAGGATGTCCACGACAGGGCGCCTGCGGCTGAGCGCGCCACCTCGTTGCTGTCGGATCTGTAAAAGGGAAACACCAGGTTGTAGCGCGAGTTCGTCGCGCGCACCCGGTACTCGAGCTCGATGCATAGTTCGCCCGAGCTCGCATCAGGGCTCGCCACCCGGACGCCAAGCGGCTCGATGCGCGGCTCGTAGATCAGGATGCCGATCTTGATACGCTCCTCGAGGAGCGTGCGCATCGTGGTGCCCATCGGGTCGAACAGCAGCTCGTGCATGTCGAGACCATACTTCGGCTGGAACAGCCGCTCGCCGCGCTGGGTGCCGAAGAGAATGCGCAGACTCTCCTGGATGTCCTGCTCGTCCTCCGCCATGGCGACGCGGCCCGCGCCTCTGTCGAAGCGCGGCGGAAAACTCCAGCCGGTCCCGAGGAAGGAGCTCATGCGCCGCTCATCCGCCGATCAGCACGGTGGGCGCTCCCACCGCGGCCATGGCGCCGCAGCCGCACACGTCGCTCACGCGCAGCGCCGGGCGGCCGCCGATCAGCACGGTGGTGCTCCCCATGGGAAATGGCGTCACCGGGGGGTGCGGCGGCGGAATGACGCAGGCATGCAGGTCGCCGGCGACCGAAGCGGGCAGCCCGGCGATCAGCACCGTGGGAACGCCGGGGCCGGTCAGCGTGCCGCCGTGGTTGCTGGTGTCGCCAAATCGCGCGGCCGCGGGCATCGCATCGCTCCTAGTTGATCTGCACCACGCTGCCCTGGACCTTGCAGGCCGACGAACTCGACAGCTCCGCGCCCGCCTGGCCGGTGAGCTTGAGTTCGGTGCCGGCTTTCAGCTCGACCGCCTTGCGGCTCTCGATCTTGATTCCGTCCGGCGTCAGGGCGATGCTGTTGCCGTTCTGGTCCTCGAGCTTCACGCCCTTGTCCTGCTCGCTCAAGGCGAGGCGGTTGCCGGCGGGCGTCTCAATCAGCGCGATCTTCTTGTCGTCATTGAAGTAAAGCCGCATGCCGGAGCGGCTGCGGTACTCCTTCTCGTGGTTGTCGTCCGACCCCTGCAGCGGCGCGGCCTTCGCGCTGCTGTGGAGCATGCCGAGGATGACCGCGCGTCTCGGGTCGTCCTCGAGAAAACCGACCACCACCTCGTCGCCGATCTCGGGGCGAAAAAAAAAGCCGCGCTGGTCGCCGGCGTCGAGCGAAGCGACGCGCGCCCACACGCCGTCGGCCTGGTCGTTCACGAGCGGCAGGCGCACGCGCACGCGGTGCTCGCCGTCGGGATCTTCGTTGCTTGTGACCTTGCCGATCTGCAGTCCGTTCACAGCGGGCAGTAGCGCGCCGGCTTTTGGCGGGGAGACCGCGTGCTCCTGCGCTGACCACTTGTCGACGCTGCCGAACTGAAGGTGCGTCTTCCAGCCTTGCACCGTGTCGAAGTCCTGGCGCACGCCGGTGACGAATACGGTGCCGCTATAGCGCTGCCCCACGCCGGCGAGCTCGACGAGGTCGCCCGGATTCACCGTGGCGATTCCCTCGCACTTGGCGCGGCCGCTCACCTTGGAGAGCTTCGATTTCATCCACTGCGCGTCGGCCCACGCCTGCGCCTCATCCTCGGCGAGCGCGGCATGCCGCAGCTCGAAGCTCGGCAACCCCGCGACGCCGGCAAGGTCGCCGGTCGACAGGTTTCCCGGCCCGGCGATGCGAGGGTCGGCGGCTTCCCTTTCCAGCAGAGCCTGCTGCGCCGGGTCCCAGGTCAGGCTCTTGACCGCGGAGTACTGCGAGCGCGCGTCGATCTCGGCATCGAGCTCAAGGATGGTGGCACCGAAGAGCAGCGTGCACGCCGGCTGGCCGAAAAGGCGCGGCGCGCGCACCACGACGCGGTCGTCGTTGGTGAAGATCAGCTTGCCGTTCGCTTCGGCCCGCGTCAGCAGGAAATCCCAGTCGCTCGAGCGGAACTGCACCTGCTGCGCGTGGCTGACCGCGGTCGCCTCGATATCAGAACTCACGCCCGCGGCGCCGAGCAGCTCCGAGATGATGTCGCTGTCGGTCTGCGCGAAGAAGAAGGCGTTCTTCGCGCCCACCGCGAGCTTCGCGGCCTTGTGCCGGCATTCGACGATGAGCTGCGAGGCGGCGTGGTCGCGCACCTTGATGCCCTGCCGCACGACGATTCCCTTGAACAGCGACACCGGATTGTCGCCCGACCCGGCGAGAATCTCGACCTCGGCGCCGGGCACGAAGGTCGCGGTGTTGCTGAGCGGAAAATCGCTCGCCGCCGCCGAGCCGTCGAGGTACACCAGGCGCGCCGCGGAGATGCGGTTGACCGCCTTGGTCACGCAGACGCCCGCGAGATGGTGCTCGCGCCCGACCGGCTGGCTGTTCATTTTCACCGTGAACTCGCGGTGCGCGGCCGGGATGGGAAGCGTGCGCGCGGCGGGCATGGCTATTTCGCGAGCGGCGGGAAACGCAGCTGAGCGCCGGGCCGCAGGTTGCGGAAGTCGTCCAGGCCGTTGGCGCGCGCGACTTCCAGGTACATGCGCGGCTCGCCGTAGATCAGCTCGCACAGCCCGGGCAGCGTATCGCCCGCCTTGACCAGGCGCACGTGCGTGAGATCGGCCGACTGGTCCTGCGCGAGCGCCACGCGCGTCTGGTCGTCGACGCTTTCGATGAACACCGCCGTGATCACGGCACGCAGCGGCACGCCGTCGGACGCGAACAGCTTGTATACAATCGACGCGCTCTTGAGCTTGGAGCGCATGATCGGCAACGTCCCCCATGCGATCTTGAGGTGGCGCGGCTCATGTTTTTCGCCAGCGTAGCCGGTCGCCTCCTTGAATTTCGCGATCTCCATCTGCACGTCGACCTTGCGCCCGTCGGCACCGGTGCCGTCGATGAAGAACGCGACCGTCAGGTCGCCGGGCTTGATCCTGTTGAAGCGCATGGGGCTGCCGGTCGTCCCGGCGCCGCTCGGCGCCTGGTACTCCGCCTCGTAGCCGAGCGTGATTTCGGCCGGATTCACGTATGCCCGGAACTCGGCTTTCGGAGGCTCCGGGCAGGACGGATCGTCGTAGCCGCAGATGACCAGGCGCTCGAGCGTGCCGCGGTCGGCCATGGTTCAGCGCTCCTCTTTTCTATCCAGGATGTCGAGTACGCGCTCGACGCACTCGCTCACCAGCGTCTGCCGCTCTTCGGTACCGAGGCCGCCGCCCGCGGGCGTGGCGCCGCCGGAACCCTGGTTCGCGACCTCCACCGAAATCACGATCTCGTCGACGATGACCGGCATGGGTTCAGGGTCCGATCGGCGGCGTGACGGTCATGTCCACCGTGAAGTGCTGGTAGAAGAGCTGCAGCGTCTCCACCGCCACCGAGTTGCCCGAGGCGTTGAGGTCCGTGAGAGCCCACTTGGTCGGATACGCGTTCACGAGATGCCAGGTCATGAGCGGCTGGTGCTCGTCGTTCAGCAGCTTGACGTCGATGTCCTTGGGCACGATGCGGTAGTCCTGGATGGATTCGCGGATCCAGTCGAACACCGCCGAGCGCACGAGCAGCCCGCGCTTGAGCACGAGCTCGGGGTACTTCGCGCGCACCGGATACTTCTGCACGAAGCGGTTCTCGCCGCCCTCGGGCACCTCTTCGGCGCCCATCTCCATCGACAGTCCGCCCACCTCGGTGAAGCGCACGTCGTTGTCGTTGGCTGGTAAGCCAAGCACCTCGACCTTGAAGTGGAAGGCTCGCGGCGGATAGTAGTGTGCCATCAGGCTTCGTTCTGCACCTCGAGGCCCTCGTGCGCGAGCTCGATGGACTCGATCGCCACCTCGTTGCCGCTCGCCTTGAGCTGCGGGCCCTCGACCTTCACCGGAAAGGCGTTGTGCACCTTCCAGGTCATTACCGGGTTGTGCTCCTCGTTGAGGAGGCTCACCACGAGGTCGCGGCGCTCCACGGTGTTGAGCTTCACCGTCGCGAGCCACGCGGCGAACTCGTTGTCGCCCTTGACCACGCCGCGCTTGCACGTGATGTTGGAGAACTTGCGCAGGCCGGGCATCTTGATCGAGGAGTACTCGGGAAATGAGCCGTCGCGGTACTCGATCGCCTGGTTTTCCTGGGTAAGACCGGTGACTTCCGAGAATCCGACGCGCGTGCCGCCCCACTGCACCGTGAAGTGGAAGACGGGAAGCGGATATTGTGCGGGCATGGTTCAGGGCTCCTTTCAGGACACCTGCATCTTGTGCGAAAACTTCAGGATGATGAATTCGGCGGGGCGCACCACCGCCATGCCGATCTCGACGTTCATGCGGCCCTCGAGGATGTCCTGGGCGCTCATCGTGGTGCCCAGGCCGCAGCGCACGAAAAACGCATCCCTCGGCGTCGCGCCGGCGAGCGCGCCTTCGCGCCACTTCTGCGTGAGGTAGGACTCGATCATGCCGCGCACCTTGACCCAGGTGTTGGCGTCGTTGCTCTCGAACACCGCCCAGTAGGTCGATTTCTTCACCGACTCCTCGACCATGTTGAAGAAGCGCCGCACGTTGACGTAGCGCCATTCGTTGTCGTTGCCTGCGAGCGTGCGCGCGCCCCATACGAGCGTGCCCTTGCCGGCGAACGCACGCAGCGCGTTGATCGACTTGCCGGAAGTCGGATCGACATTGAGCGGGCCCTGGCGTTCCGAGTCAAGCTTCACCGCCGGCTCCAGCACGTCGTTCAGCGGCACGTTCGCGGGCGCCTTCCACACGCCACGCGCCGTGTCGGTGTAGGCGTACACGCCGGTGACCGCGCCGCTCGGAGGCAGCACCAGGAAGCACTTCGCGAGCGCCGCCTTGGCTGCGTTGTAGTTTTCCGTCTGGGTGTTCTTCAGCGACGCGAGCGACACCGCCGTTCCGCCGTCGACCGCCACGTTGACCTGGGATTCATCGACGGGCGGGTTCATGCTCGTCTTGAGGAACGGGTAATAGGCGGCACCGTACTTCAGCTTGTCGGTATCACCCGCCCACGCGTTGCGATTGGCGACTATCACCTCGGTTGGGTTCGTCGTCGCGCCCGGAGTCGGGATACTGGCACCCGGTTCCGTACCGCCGCCGATGGGGTCGAGGATGGCGAAGCGGTCGCCAAGCGTGAAGCATTGCAGCAGCATCGCCGAAGCGAGAGTCCCGTAGTCCGCATAGCTGAGCTTCACCGACTCCGGAATCACCAGCAGCGTCGGCTCGTCTTCGGCCTTGACCGCGTCGAGGCCGGCGGTAAGCTCGACCTTGTCGATGAACGGCGTCGCCGTCTTGTACGGACCCGCCGAAACGACATAGCACTGTCCGCCGCCGTTGTCGAAGAACATCTTCATGCTGTGGTAAAGCAGGTAATCGGGATCCGGACTGGGGGTCGAGAGCAGCTCGGAATCCTTGCCGCCATCGCTGCGGGTCGTGACCTTGATGGCGAGTGGCTGGACGCGCGGCCCGCCGAAGAAGTGTTCGTACTCGGTCATCGAATAGATCTTCGTCGGCTTGAGGAGGAGGTCGTTGGCCGAATCCCTCTGCGCCGTCGCGGTGTAGCCGATGAAGGCGGGAATCGCCGTTTCGACTTCGGCGACGGAGGGCGGGAAGACCTTGATCTCTCTTACGTAAACATCTGGCGTAGTGAATGCGGACATGGTTCGAGGCCTCTAGGTTTTAGACACGTGGACCACCAGGTCCGCGGTTGCCGCCGCGGCACTGGGCTGGGGAAGCTGCGCGATGATCACGTCGTTGTTGCGCGCGAGCTGGATGCGCTTGCGCGCCTTGCCTTGCCGCGCGACCGGCTGCTGCGAGCGAAACAGGGTCACTCTCGCGTCGCCGCCGCCGAGCTGCGCGACCGGGATTTCGGCCGCGGTGAAGCTGGAGGACGGGATGCGGTCAAAGCCGATCTGCGGCCTCCCGTCGGCGGCAAACCCGGCGTCGCTCACGTCGAGCTGGTTGAACTCGCCGATGGTGTGGTTGCGCGCCACCACATAGTACTTGAGCGTATCTGCGCGGGCCTGGAACGCAACTTCGAATGCAGGCGGCGCGCTGTAGAAACCGGCGCCCACCGTGATCTCGACGAGGCAGAACAGTCCCTCGCGCAGGAGCTCGGCGTCCTCGGCGTGGACCGGGTCGAGCAGCAGCGTGACAGGCGCCTGGAGCTGGCGCGGATCGGCGCCGGCATTGCGGTAGAGAGGCAGGCCCTCGCCGGGCGGGATGGGCAGTTCGGAAAAGTTGGAGAAAGCGGGATTGAGCAGCTTCAGGCCGAACTGCAGTGTTCGCCCGGCGAGCGGCAGGAGCGGCTCGAACTGAGTGCCGCCTTCCTTCTTCTCGAAGAGCAGGGTCAACCGGTCGTCGCGCGTCTTCGCAAGCACGCGCGAGCCGGCGAGGAGCCGCTCGGTCGTGGAAGGGATCCAGAACCCGAAGTCGGGACAGCGCCCGCCGTAGTAGGCGTGCATGACCTCGAGGGTAAGCAGCGGCGAGAACTCGATCATATGGTCTCGACCGTGGAGCCGATCTTGGTGATCGGCAACTGGATCGCGGCGGGCTCAATGTCCTGCAGCGCCACCAGGCGCACGCGGTAGAGCGCCGAGGGCAGCTGCTTCGCGCCAACGAAGGCCCACAACTGGTTCAGCTGCTCGAAGCTGGGCGAGAGCAGGTCGACGCCGAGCTTCTCGATGCGCGAGTCGAGCCCGGCGCAGCGCTCGCGCGTGAACACCGGGTGAGCCTGGAAGAACACCAGCACGTGCGAGAGCTGTCGCAGCCCCTGGTCGTACTGCTTGAAGTTCGCCGCGAACAGCAGATGGAGGTTGAGCTTGAGCTCGGGCTCGAGCACGACGTGGCGTCCGTCTGCATAGACGGCCTGCGGCAGCTGCGATCTGAGCGCACGTTCCTCCTCGACGCTGACGAGCGCGACGCCAATCTGGTCCTCCGGGATTGCCCATTTGCCGGCGTCGTTGGCGATGCGCGAGAGCAGCGCGCTGCCGAATGTCGCGCCCGTGCGCGCCAGCAGGTAGGCGTTCAGTTCTTTCGCAAGGAAGTTGACCGCGACGTCCAACATGTCTCTAACCCCTCGCTATCGCACTCAAATCCGTAATCCCGCCGGCGCCGTGGTCAAGGCTAATGCATTTCCCGCGAGCCGACTTCGCCCTGCTCGCCGAACTCCGCGAGTTGCCGCAGCGCCGCGTCATCGTGGCCACTCGTTCGCCGAAATCTTGCCCGTCCATCGGCGGCAAGAAGCCGTTCGACGATGCCGCAGTCACATAGGGACGCCAGGGCCCGATTTACCTGTTCGACTGAAACATTGTCAGTTGGCGCGAGCCACCATTGGCGAATCCCTTCCGCCGTATCGCATGCGAACGGGTTGTCGCACCAGTAACGCGCCAGCGACTTGACAACCTTTTTCGTGAAAGCATCGAGCACGACCTGACAGACCAAGTTTTCCAACCCGCCCTGACGCAAGGGCTGTACCAGCCGGCGGGCTGATTCAACCGACTGATTATTCAGGGACGAAAATACTGCGCCTGTGCCAGCCCAGGATTTTCCTGTCCAGGCAAGCATGCGTTTTCGCGTGCAGCGATCTGCGGTGAGCCCAGCGCAGCCGGCCTGGGTGGACAAATGCTTCCTGGCAGAGGGATGTTTATGTCATGGCGACGACAGAGTTCCGCCAGCGATGAAGGATCAGCAGGGTGGCCCAATCAGTCAGCGAAGAACCAGGAGAAATATCAATGCTGTGCGGCCGACGCCCAATTGAACCGCCCTAATGCCCGGATCAGCCGCGATCGAAGCGGCGGTACTGGATCGCCTCCGCTACGTGGGCCGCGTTCAGGGCGCGCGCGCCGGCGAGATCGGCGATGGTGCGCGCGACCTTCAGCACGCGGTGGTAGCCGCGTGCCGACAAACCCAACTGGCTGATGGCCTGCTTGAGCACGGTCGCGCCGTGCGCGTCCGGTGCGCAGTGGCGATCGACTTCGCGGCTGGACAATCCGGTGTTGGGCCGGCCCTGCCGCTTGAGCTGCCGCGCGCGGGCTGCCGCGACTCGCGTGCGTATCGCCGCCGACGCTTCTCCTTCCGCGCCCCGCGTGAGATCTTCCTGGGGCACTTCGGGCACTTCGATCTGCAGGTCGATGCGGTCGAGCAGCGGGCCCGAAATCCTGCGCCGGTAGCGCGCGACCTGATCGGGCGTGCAGCGGCAGCGCCCGTTCCGGTGGCCGAGATACCCGCAGGGGCATGGATTCATCGCGGCCACCAATTGAAACTCCGCGGGGAACTCCGCCTGGCGCGCCGCGCGCGAGACGCTGATGCGCCCCGACTCCAAAGGCTCGCGCAGCACTTCCAGGACCTGGCGGCCGAATTCGGGCAGCTCGTCGAGAAACAGCACGCCATGCTGCGCCATCGAAATCTCGCCCGGACGCGGCAGGCTGCCGCCGCCCACCAGGGCGACGGCGGATGCGGTGTGATGCGGCGCGCGAAACGGCCGCCGGCTCCAGTTCGCGATGTCGAAGCCCGCGCTGCCCAGCGATTGCACCGCCGCGGCTGCGAGCGCCTCCTCCCGCGTCATCGGCGGCAGGATGCCGGGCAGGCGCTCGGCCAGCATGGATTTGCCGGTGCCCGGAGGACCCACCATGATCAGGCTGTGCCCGCCCGCCGCCGCGATCTCGAGCGCCCGCTTGGCGCGCAGTTGTCCTTTCACCTCGACCAGATCGGGATGGCAGCAACCGTTCACCGCGGGGCGCTCGGTACAGCGCGGGAGCGGTGCGCGACCCGCGAGGTGAGCGCACACTTCGAGCAGCGATTGCGCTGGATAGACGGTCGCCTCCTCGACCAGCGCCGCTTCGCGTGCATTCGCCTCGGGCAGCACGAAAGCGCGCCGCGCGCGGGCGGCCGACAGCGCCATGGCCAGCGCGCCGCGGACGGGCCGCAATTCGCCGGTCAAGGCGAGCTCGCCGGCAAATTCGCAGCCGGCCAGTGGCGCCGCAGGCAACTGCTCCGAAGCCGCCAGGATGCCAAGCGCGATCGGCAGGTCGAAACGGCCGGACTCCTTCGGCAGGTCGGCGGGCGCGAGGTTGACGGTGATGCGCCGCGCCGGGAACTCGTAGCGCGCATTCTGCAGCGCGGCGCGCACGCGGTCCTTCGCCTCTTTTACCTCCGCTTCCGGCAGCCCGACGATGGTGAAGCTCGGCAAGCCGTTGGCAAGATACGCCTCCACCGTTACCGGTGACGCCTCCATCCCCGCCAGCGCGCGGCTGTGGACGACAGCGACCGACATGGCCCAGCCCCCTCCAGGCTGTGGATGATGACGCTACTAACGGATGAAGCCCGCGTCAGGACGACGCGGTGGGAAGAGAAAGGCGTGATAGGTGATAAGTGATAGGTGATGGGAGCCGGGCCCCGCGCGAGCGCGGGAGTCTTATCACCTATCACCCATCACTTGTCACGCTTCTCCAGTTCGGAAAGCTTCGCCTCCAGTTCCTGGAGCCTGGCGCGGGTACGCGCCAGCACTTCGCGCTGCACGTCGAACTCCTCGCGCGTCACCAGGTCGAGGCGGCCGAATGCCGAAGCGAGCAGCGCGCGCAGGTTCTTTTCCAGGTCGGCGGCCGGGCCGCGGGCAAGGATATCCTTCATCTTGCGGTCGATCTCTTCGAACAGGTTCTGGCTGGTCATGTAAACCCCGGTGGTGGTCCTCCTGATTCTCCTATAACCGGCGCTTCGGCATGCGCCAGCCGTGAAAGAAATGGGGCGGAGGACTGGGTTGCAGCACCCGTACGCGGCATTAGGCGCGCGCCGCCCCAAATTGGTGCGGGCGCCCTCCTGGGGGCACTGCGGCGGTGCGAAGCCGTGAGGGTCGCTCCCACGCCTTTACCGTATGCTGTTGATATATAGACTATATTCGTCTGGCACGGTCTATGCTGAACTGCGCTGCGCAATATTGCAGATTTGCTAACCGAAAAGGGGTAACCATGCTCAAGAAAGCACTCGTGGCAACAGCAGTCGCAGCAACGTTGGCACCGGCTATCGCTACCGCGGCCGAATCCTCACCGCATACGCTGACCGGTAACGCCGGCTTCTTCAGCCAGTACATTTTTCGCGGGCTGAACCAGACCGACAAAGAGCCGGCCTTCCAGGGCGGCTTCGACTACAGCCACGCCAACGGCTTCTACCTCGGCACCTGGGCTTCCAACGTCAGCTGGCTGCGAGACTTTGGCGGCTATAGCTCAGGCGGCAGCCTGGAGTGGGATTTCTACGGCGGCTACAAGGGCACCTTCGGCAAGTCGGATTTCGGCTACGACGTGGGCCTGCTCCAGTACTGGTATCCCGGCACCGTAGCGTCCGGCGCGAACAAGGCCGACACGCTGGAAGTCTACGGCGCGATCACGTGGAAGTGGCTGACCGCTAAGCTGTCCTACGCGCTCAGCGACGAGGTGTTCGGAGTGGGGAATGCCGACGGCACCTACTACCTGGACCTGTCCGCGAACATCCCGCTGGCCGACAAGTTTGCCCTGCAGTTGCACTACGGCGACCAGAAGTTCACCGGTAACACGGGAGGAGTCGACAACGACTCCTTCGCTTCCTACTCGGACATAAAAATCGGCGTGACCTACTCGCTGCCGAAGGATTTCACCGTCGGTGCTTTCTATACCGACACGAGCATGGACTCGACGGCAACCAGTTTCTATACGAACGCGTCCGGCCGTTTCATTGGCAAGGACACGTTCACCGTCTTCATTCAGAAAACCTTTTAACGACGCCGCACGGGGCCGGCTTCGCGGCCGGCCCCATTTTCACAGGGGGAACCCGAATGAAACTTGTTACTGCAATCATCAAGCCGTTCAAGCTTGACGAAGTACGGGAAGCGCTGTCCGCCGTCGGCGTGACCGGCATCACCGTCACCGAGGTCAAGGGCTTCGGACGGCAGAAGGGGCACACTGAACTCTACCGCGGCGCTGAATACGTGGTGGACTTCCTGCCCAAGGTCAAGGTCGAAGCCGCGATCAAGAGCGAACTGCTCGAACAGGTCATCGAGGCGATCGAGAAAGCAGCCAATACCGGCAAGATAGGCGACGGCAAGATCTTCGTTGCCGAGCTCGAGCAGACCATCCGTATCCGCACCGGTGAAACCGGCGCTGATGCGCTATAGGGAGAACAATATGAAGCGACTACTTACCATCCTCGCACTATTCGGCGCGTTGAGCGTTGCCGTTACACCGGCAATGGCCCAGGACAAGCCCGCCGAGAAGCCCACCGCAACCGCGCCGGCCGCAGCACCTGGTGCAACCGCGACGCCGGCACCCGCGCCGACGCCCAACAAGGGCGACATGGCATGGATGCTTACCTGCACCGCGCTGGTGCTGATGATGAGCATCCCGGGGCTGGCGCTGTTCTACGGCGGCATGGTGCGCGCCAAGAACATGCTGTCGGTGCTGATGCAGGTGTTCGTCACGTTCTCGTTGATCGTGGTGCTGTGGTGCATCTACGGCTACAGCCTCGCGTTTACCGAGGGCAACGCTTTCATCGGCGGATTCGACCGGCTGTTCCTCGGCGGCACCTTCGATGCCGTGAAGGGCGACTTCGCGATGGCGGCGACGTTCAGCAAGGCGACGCCGATACCGGAGCTGGTGTTCGTCGCGTTCCAGGCGACTTTCGCGGCGATCACCTGCTGCCTGATCCTCGGGGCGTTCGCCGAGCGCGCCAAGTTCTCGGCCGTGTTGATCTTCATGGTGCTGTGGTTCACGTTCAGCTACACATCGGTCGCGCACATGGTGTGGTTCTGGATGGGACCCGACGCCTACACCACCGCGAAGGTGGTGGATGAGATGAACGGCAAGGCCGGCCTGCTGTGGCAATGGGGTGCACTCGACTTCGCGGGCGGCACGGTGGTGCATATCAACGCCGGCATCGCCGGCCTGGTGGGCGCTTACCTTGTCGGCAAGCGCATCGGTTTC
>Ga0208685_1000576_pt1 | contig 12689 bp, 15 predicted proteins | sample EasRivMeERMLT890_FD_187533 | JGI IMG/M metagenome (GOLD analysis project Ga0208685, IMG submission 187533) | Soil microbial communities from meander-bound floodplain in the East River, Colorado, USA - East River MetaG ERMLT890 (SPAdes) (version 2) | ecosystem: Environmental > Terrestrial > Soil...
TGTGGATGCCGGAGATGGCGCGGGCGATGACGAGGCGCTGGATCTCGGACGTGCCCTCGAAGATCGTGTAGATCTTGGAGTCGCGGTGCCAGCGCTCCACAGGGTTCTCCCGGACGTAGCCGTAGCCGCCCATGATCTGGATCGCCTCTTCGGTCACCTTAACGGCGGCCTCGCCGGCGAACAGCTTGGACATGGAGCCCTCGCCACTCTCGAACGTCTTGCCGGTCTTGCCCATCCATGCGGCGCGCCAGACGAGGAGCCTCGAAGCGTCCACGAGGGTCTTCATGTCGGCCAGTTTGAAGGCGATAGCCTGGTTCTCGATGATGGCGCGGCCGAACTGCTTGCGCTCGCGGGCATAGTCCAGCGCGAACTCGTAAGCGGCGCGGGCGATACCGACGGCCTGCGAGCCGACGGCGGGGCGTGTGGCCTCGAACGTAGCCATCGCGGCCTGCACGCGGCTGCTCTTGCCCTCGCGGGCGCGGGCGATCCGCTCATCGAGCTTCTCCTTGCCGCCGAGAAGGCAGCTGCCAGGGACGACACAGTTATCGAGGACGACTTCGGCGGTGTGGCTGGCGCGGATTCCGTGCTTCTTGAACTTCTGGCCCTGCGAGCAACCGGCTGTACCCGGCGGGATGACGAAGGCGGCGTGTCCGCGAGAGCCCAGCTCGGGCTCGACGGAGGCGACGATAACGTGCACGTCGGCGATTCCGCCATTGGTGATCCATGTCTTGGTGCCGTTGAGCGTCCACTCGTCCTTGGCCTCGTTGTAGACGGCGCGGGTCTTGAGCGAACTCACGTCGGAGCCGGCGTCCGGCTCGCTGACCCCAAAGGCGCCGAGCTGGATCTTCTCCTTGGTGCCGAAGCACTGCGGGATCCACTCCACCCACTGCTGAGGGGTGCCGTTGGCGACGATGCCGGCGACAGCAAGCGTGGAGCCCATGATGGCGAGGCCGATGCCGGCGTCGCCCCAGAAAAGCTCCTCGTTGGTGATCGGCATCAGTAGGCCTGTCGGGTCGTTGAAGTTGTTCTGGACGAAGTCCCAGGAGTAAATACCGACCTTTGCGGCTTCCTCAATGATCGGCCACGGCGTCTCTTCACGCTCGTCCCACTCGTGGGCTGCCGGCCGAATCACGTTCTTCGCGAAGTCGTGGACCCAGGCCTGCATCTGGCGCTGTTCTTCGCTTAGCTCCATCGAGAACTGCTGCGTCGTCGCGCCTGTCGGTGCCGGTGTGGTCTGAACCATGCTGATTACCTGTCCCCGCGGGGATGCGGAGAGCTACCTTTCTCTGGCGAGCGATCCTTCGAGTTCCCTCAGGATGAACAGAAGCGCTCGCAGGCTGCATTTCAGCGTAATTTAGCGCTTGCTAGGATGACAAGACCCGAAAAAATACACGAAATGGAAGTAGTGATGCGGGTTTCTACTACGTAATTGCCCTAATTGACAGCGGCCATGCTCCGCCATCGTCCTGCGCGCGCAACACGCACGCGTTGTCGAAGGGCGCGGATGAGTCGCGCCAGAGCGTCTGTTTCGATCTCGAGACGCCGCTTCGGTGATGGCTCATCCAGGAGCTTCTGGCGCGACTTCAAGTCGATCGCGAGGCGGCCGGCGATGAAGTCAGACAGTTCGGCGGCATCCTCGGGTGTGTCCACGCGACGCGACCACTGGTTGGAGATGGCGAGCGTTAGTTGTATGTACTCTGCGAAAAGGGCAGCGGTGGTCTCGGAGAGGTCCGTTGTGCGTGCGTCGTCGCTCGCGGCGGGCTCCAGCATCTCAACGTCCGCGATCAGGTATGGCGTCTGTTCGACGATCTGCTGGATGCGGAAGCGGCGGACGCCCGTGCACATGATGTTCATGCGGCCGTCCTCCAGGCGCTGGACGCTGGTTACGCGGGCGGTGGTTCCGACGTCGTTCGGTGTTGCGCTTTCGCCCACCTCGGCGCCCTCGCGGATGAGGCAGACGCCGAATTCGCGGTCGCCGGCGATGCATTCGCCGATCATGACGCGGTAGCGGTCCTCAAAGATGTGGAGGGGTAGCGTGGCACCCGGGAAAAGGACGGTGTTCAGCGGGAAGATCGGAAGTTCCACGGCCTAGGCCTCAACGGCTTCGCCGATAACCCAGCGGGCTCGCTTCTCGTCTCGCTCCAGCACGAAGACCTCGAACTTGTCGAAGAACATCGGCATGCCGACTGGTGCCAGCGGATCGCGGTTGCGAACGAAGGAGCGGATGCCGTCCTGTTCAAGGGCATCACGCCAGATGGTGGCTTCGACTTCCGACGAAGCGACGGCAAGGAGTACGAGTTTGTCCTGGTTGGGCATGGGCGTTGCCTGAGCCCCTAGGGTAGCACAGGAAATCGGACCCGGGTGTATAGTCTGACACTCATGAACGCGGACGAGATCGTCGCCCAATTGCGGGGAATGGCCAGCGCCGAGAACGTGGCCGGGATGGCCCGTTTCGGCATCAGCAGCGCCAACACGCTGGGTATCTCCGTGACGACGCTCCGGAGGGTCGCCAAACCGATCCGAAAGGAGTTGCGCAGTCAACCGGACGAGGCGCACGCCCTCGCCGGGGAGTTGTGGGCGTCCGGAATCCACGAGGCGCGGCAACTCGCAGAGATGATCGAGGTGCCCGCGTTGGTCATGCCGGAGCAGATGGACGCCTGGACTGCGGACCTGGACTCCTGGGACGTCTGCGACGGACTTGCCATGGGGTTGTGGCCGCGGACGCCCTATGCGGTCGAGAAGGCGGTCGAATGGGCGGCGCGGGACGAGGAGTTCGTGCGCCGCTGCTCCTTCGCGACGATGGCGGCACTGGCGTTCAAGCGGCACGACCTGCCTGACGAGGCCTACGAGCCGTTCTTCGCCCTGATCAAGGAGTATGCGACGGACGAGCGTAATTTCGTGAAGAAGGCGGTGAACTGGGCGCTACGCCAGATCGGCAAGCGAAATGAGGCGCTACTGGTGCGGGCGATCGATGTGGCGCGGGAGCTAGAGGCTACGGACTCGCGGTCGGCGCGATGGATCGCAAAGGATGCTTTGAGAGAGCTGTTGCCGAGGCTGTCTACGCGCGGATGACTTCGACGAAGGCGATTGAATCGGCGGCGCTGTAGAGCGTAGCTGCGGTGCCTGCATCCACCAGAGATGACAGCCATAGCGCCTTCGACTGCACCACGTCCGTTATCTCCACCGGGAGGGTGATCTGGCCGAAATCGTTGCGCAAGGTGACCGAATCGCCGTTTGAAAGGCCCAGGGCTGCGGCGTCGGCGGGGTTCATGCGCACGGTGTCCTCTCGATGCAGGCGGTCCGCTTCGCTGGAGTGAACCGCGGCGGCTTCGTAGCTGGTGAAGAGGCCACGGCTCACGGTGAGGGCGAACTTGCCGTTTCGGGAGATGGTTGGCGGCGTGGTTTGCGTCTGACTGGCGGTCGTCGGCGCGTGGCCATCCATGTTCTGCTGCGCGCCGGAGTCGATCTCGCGGTAGGTGGCGTTGCGGAAGAGGGGGATGACCTGCGCCATCTCGTCCATGATCTCCGCGGGGTTAGCGTAGTTGATGCGGATTTCGCCCGGGTTGGTGCGCTCGGCCAGCCGGCGTCCCAGTTCTGACAGGATCTGCCAGCCCTGTCGCGACTCGCCCTTCAGCGCGGTCGCCTCCTGGAGCCGAAGGACACGGCGATCGGCGCTGACGGTGGTGCCGTCCTTCGCCCAGGCGCCGCCGTCGGGTAGAACGGCGTTAGCGAGGTTGGCTGTGTCAGTGGGTAGGGAGTCGATGACCGCGAGGAAATCGAGGCCGGAGAGTAGATTGCGGACGGCCTCGCGGTCCGGCGCGAGCATGGCGGGGTTGTCGTTAAGCACCACCATCGCTTTGATGCCATCGGCGGACATTCGCGTGAAGTCCTTTCCGGGGGCCGTCGGGATCTGGGCGCCCCAGAGACGCTGCATCTCAACCCGAGCCGATTCGTCCGCGGCGTCCCTGTAGCCGGGAAGAAGGTCCGGAGCGCAGCCGGTGTCGCGCATCCCCAGGACATTGGCGTCGCCCGGCAACACCAGCAGCGCCTGTCCCGCGTCGTCGCCCGCCAGCGAGATCGCGATGTTGCCCATGGCGGAAACCATGGCTCCGGCAGCAGAGGGGCCGAACGTCGGCAACGCACAGATCGCCGTAAACGGCTGGCCTGCTTCGGACTTCGCTGCGTTTAGCAACTCAACAGCCCGATCAAACGCCGTTTGTGCTTCTGGCGAGAGAAGGGAGAGTCCACCATTCGCGTCCCCTCCCTCAACGGCCGCGGCGAGCGCGGCAACCACAGCCGGTTCGTCTCCGGGCTTGGGCTGGATCCAGACATCGGCAAAGTCGTTCACCTCGCCGTAGATCGCGCTGACCGTGACCAGTTTGGCCCGGTTCCGCACGACCGCGTTCTTCACCCGAACGGCATATACGTTGTGGCTGGACTCGAGATCATCCGCGACAACGAGGAGGGTCTTCGACAGTGCGATTCGCAAGCCGTCTGCCGGTAGCACCTCGGTGCCAAAAGCACCGCGGAGCGCGGATGCGGCGGCGCTGACGACCGGGCCTGCGGTCGAGTCGATGTTGTTGGTGCCGACAATGGCGCGGGCGATTTTGCCGAGGAGGTAGTTCTCTTCGTTGGTAGCCAGCGGCGACGCGAGGAAGCCTATCGCTTCCGGGCCGTGTTGCTCTCGCACGCGGGCGAGGGACGCGACTGTGAAGTCCATCGCCTCTTCCCACGAGGATGCGTCTTGTCCGCCGTTTCGTTTGATCAGCGGAGTGCCCAGGCGCGTCGCGGTCTTGACCGCGTCATAGCCGAAGCGGCCGCGGACGCAGAGTTGGTCGGCGCTCACGGGGTTGGCGTTGGTATCCGGCCGCACGATGACGCCGCGGCCCTTCTTCGAGCCGAGGTGAATCGTGCAGCCCACAGAACACTGGGTGCAGGTCGTGGCGGTCCAGCGCTCGGTCTGCGTGGCGCCCCACTTGTTTGGGTGCTCCATGAGCGTTGCCGTGGGGCAAACGTCAATGCAGGCGCCGCAGAAGTCGCAGTTGGAGTCGTGGACAGGGCCATCGGCGCCGAAGGCGATGCGAGTGGACGGGCCGCGACCGGCCAGCGTGATCGCGCCGGTGTGACGAAGTTCGTCGCAGGCGCGGACGCAACGAGTGCAGATGATGCACATCTGGGGATCGAACTCGAGGAAGGGATTGGCCTGGTCGGCCGGTGGCTGTTCGCTCACGTAGTACGTGCGCTCGTCGCCGTCCCATGGCTCGTAGCCCGCCATCTCGAGCATCTCGCAGGTCGTCTGAAGTTCGCAGCGGTAGTTCTTGGAGCAAGTGAGGCAGCGGTGCGTTACCGTGTCGTCGCGCAGGCAGGTGTCGCCGGGCTTGCACTTGACCACGCGGTGGCAGGTCAGGCAGCGATCGGAGTGGTAGGACATGATGAGCGACAGGACAGCCTGGCGGGTCGAGTAGAGCTCTGGGCTCTGTGTCTTTACGACCATGCCGTCGGCGACCTTCGTTGTGCAGGAGAGCTGGAACCCGCGCGCGCCCTCGATCTCGACGACGCAGGTGCGGCAGCCCGCGTAGGGCGGCAGGCCGTCGATGTAGCAGAGGTTGGAGATGAACTCGCCGCGGTTCTTGATGACCTCGACGAGAGGAGCACCTTCGGCGGCGTCGATCTCTTCGCCGTTGATCGTAAGTTTGGCCACTACTTGACCCGGTCCCGCTCTGAGGGCTTGCCGAGGTGGAGCGGAATCTCCTCGCCAACAGGCGCGACCTTACCGTTAGGGTAGGTGTGATCGTGCGTTGCGAGGTGTTCCTGGGCCATTTTCGTGAGCGCGTGCTTGTCGCGGTACAACTCGTCCCAGACGTAGACGGCGTCATCGAGGGGGCCGCCCGCCTGGATCGCCTCGTAGGGGCAGGCTTCGACGCAGAGGCCGCAGTACATGCAGAGCCGGAAGTCGATCTCGTAGCGATCGATGTTGAGGGCGCCGTCCTCGCGGGGCGATGTGGCGACGAGGATGCAGCCGTCGGGGCAAGCCTGGGCGCAGGTGCTGCAGCCAGTGCACCGCTCCTCGAACCAGAGGAGGTTCGTGCGGGCATTGACGGGGACGGGCCGGATCTCGTCCGGGTACTCGGTGGTGAAGGGACGCCGGAAGAGATAACGAAAGGTAACCGAGAGACCTTTGGCGATGCCGGTACCGAACAAGGGCGCTATCCTTCCTGCTTCGGATTGTATGTTTGAGCAATGAGTCGTTCAAGTGAAAGAATTCACGAACGCAAGCCAGTGTAATATTGGATGAGTCATGGCGGGGTCGACCAAAGTTCTCGTTGTCGAAAACCGCGCGCTGGTAATGGACCTGCTCAAGTGGGTTGCCAGGGAGCAGCGCAGCTACAGCGAACTCATGGACGCCTGGCGGACCTCGTGCCCCCGATTGCAGGTGTGGGAAGAGGCAACGGACCTCGGACTCATCGTCCGGGAGTGGAGCAAAGAGGCGGGCGCGACCGTATCCATCACCTACAAAGGCAGAGACTTCCTGGACGGAAAGGACTGAAATATGCCTGAAGCAACCATCAACGGCGTAAAACTGAACTTCGAACAACACGGCGAGTCCGGTCCCGACCTGGTGCTGATCCACGGGTACACGGGTGACATCACGGACTGGCGGAACCAGCTCCCAGCATTCTCGCCCTCCTACCGCGTGACGATCATCGACAACCGTGGGCACGGACAATCCGAGGCGCCAACCGACCGGTCGACGTACACAGTGACGCAGATGGCTGACGATGCGGAGGCGCTGATCGACGAGTTAGGCATCGGGCGATATCACCTGCTGGGCCACTCCATGGGCGGCGCTATCGTCCAGGAGATGGCACTACGGGCCGGCGACCGGCTGCTCTCGCTAACGCTGCAAAGCACGACGGCGGACTGGACCCTGGCGACAACCAACGCGGTTCTCCAGATGTGGCGCGATACAAGGCACCGCATCGCCGAGGAGCAGGGCATGAAGGCGGTGTCCGAACTGGTGAACCCGTTCCCACCTCCCCCGCACATGCCGCAGGAGCGCCTGGATGAGACGAAGGCCCGGATGGCCAGGATGTCGGTGGACGCCTTCATCGGTTCCTGGGACGGGCTGTCGTCGTGGCAGGGTGCGTTGGACCGCGTTAGCGCAATCAAAGTGCCTGCGCTGGCTATCTACGGGAACCTCGACACGGGCTTCCTGGTCGAGGGATCGCAGCGCCTCGCGAAGTCGATTCCGGGCGCGCAGGAAGCGATGATCCCGGAGACGGCGCACCAGCCCCAATGGGAACGGCCGGAGCTATTCAACGCAGCGCTGGGGGCGTTCCTGAACAGCGTCTCCGGAGAGCGCTAGTAGGTCTTCTCCTCGGCCACCTCGAGGAGGGTTGGCCCGGACTTGTCGTCGAACCTGTCGAGAATTCCCGCGTCGAGTAGCCGCTGGCGCCCCTCTTTCGCGTCCTCCGCCGATGCGAACTCGACGAGAATGAACACCTCGCCCGGATCATCGACATTTCGGAAGATGCGGTGGCTAACGGCCGCGTTTCTGGCCCCGGGACCGTCAGCGTCGAAGTTGGGCTTCCACGCGTTGTAGTCCCCGATGTTGATGCGGGTCAGAAAGAACGCCATTCGCGAGACTAACTGGCAGGAACTACGAACTCGCCGCCAGCGGCCTGGTTGGAGGAGACCTTCTTGGTCTCGACCCCCTTGGCCTTCCAGAACGCTTCGGCAAACTGGTTGACGAGGTCGAGGAGCTGGCTCGCAGCTTCGGCGTCGATGTTCTGGCGGGCCTTCGAAGCGGTCTTCATGATGCCTTCCATGATCTGGGGCATGTTCTCGGGGGTGTTATCCGGCTTGAAGAAGTCGCCGCGGATGATCCGGACTTCGTGCTTCACCAGTTCGGCGTGATGATCCTTGGTGGCAGTCCAGCGGGCGAGGTCGTGCATGTACTTGTCGCGGGCGGCCTTCTCCATGGCGGGCGCCTCGGCAGCGGCGATCAACTGGTTCATGCGGACGACGGTGAGGGCGGCGATCTGGGCGTAGTGCGGGTCGTAAATGCCGCAGGGGACGTCACAGTGGGCGTGGGCATCCTTGTGCGGCAGGATGCGGTTGGCGAGGGCGAAGAGCGTGCGGGCGACCATGAGGGACCTCCTTGTTTGGGCGACCTTCGTGTGGGGCTTCTCTGTAGAATCTAGCAGAGCCTCCGATGAACCGAAAGACCCAGCGAACAGTTCTTCGCCTCTTATCCCGCTTACCCGGTGCTTACTCTTTGCTCGCGTTTGCATCCGCTCACCGTGTTTCGGTTTGGGGTGTCAGCATGGAGCCGGAGCTGCACTCCGGCGAGGCGCTGCTTTTCGACAGACTGGCTTACTTGCGAGGCACACCCCGGCGAGGCGACGTCGCGTTGATCCGGGAACCAGGGAGGCGAGGCCTGCAAATGGTGAAGCGAATAGCGGCGATCCCGGGCGACCTCTCTCGCGACGACCTGGTACTGAAGCCGGGAGAGTATTGGGTGGAAGGGGACAATAGCCCCGAGAGCACCGACAGCAGGGTGTTCGGGCCTGTCCAGCGACATCAGTTGGCGGGGCGCGCCTGGATACGCTACTGGCCGGTGGAGCGATGGAAGGTGTTCGACTAAGCTCGGCGCTGGTTCGCGGTCGACAGGTTGGGGACTTCGAGCGGCGTGTAAGGCTCGAAGAGAGACTCGAGTTCGCGGCGCACCGGATCGCCCTCCGGCAAATACCGTGAGAAGTCGCCCGTCGGCATCTTGACGTCGCGTCCGCCGAGGACTCGCTCGTGCTTGATCTTTTCCTGGAGGAGCATCAACCCCTGGAGCAGCGACTCGGGACGCGGCGGGCATCCCGGGACATAGACGTCCACCGGGACGATGAGGTTGACGCCAGGGAGGGTGCTGTAGCCGTAGGCGAAGGGACCGCCGATGGTGGCGCAGCTGCCCATGGAGATGACATAACGCGGTTCGGCCATCTGGAGGTAGATGCGGCGCACAGGCACCGCCATCTTCCAGGTGACGGTACCGGCGACGATCATGAGGTCCGCCTGGCGGGGTGACGGGCGAAACAACTCGGCGCCGAAGCGGGAGATGTCGTAGCGTGGCATCGCCGTGGCGATCATCTCGATCGCGCAGCAGGCGAGGCCGAAGGCCGCCGGCCAGAGAGAGGAGCGCCGCGCCCAGTTGACGACGCCTTCGAGAGAGGTGAGGAGGACGTTCTGACGGATCGAGTCCTCAACCGAGGCCTCGGCGGTATCAGTGACGCGAATCAGGGGGCTGTCGGACATGGTCTGACCGATTGCGAATTATATCACAATCATGCGTCTGGACCGATGAGCGCCACGAGGCGCGCCGGTGCGACCTCGCAGTACGCATCCCGTACGAGATCGGCAACGAGAGCCCAATCAGGGCCGTTGTCGACGCGGACGCCCAGCCAACCACGGCCGCCCACGTAAGGTGGCCGGAAGAATTGGGCCGGATCGGCATCGGCGAGAGTTTCCTGGGCCCCCGGCGGTGCGGCGCACCAGAAGGCGATCTTATCGTCGTGGTGACGATCCGCGTACGTCACGAACTGGGGCTTGCCTACGAACCATGATGGTTCGCCGTGACTCAGGCGTTCGGTAACTTCGGGAAGCGAGAGGCAGATGCGGCGGAGGCGGTCGATCGGCTCCTGAGCCACGTTACTTTCCGGGCGAGGATGCGCCCTTCAGCGCCTCGTCCAGCGTGTGCCACGCCAGCGTCGCGCACTTGATGCGCACCGGGAACTTGCGCACGCCCGACATCGCCTCCAGGTCGCCTAGCGCGTCGGGGTCGATTTCCTCCGAGCCCCGCATGAGGGCCGTGAAGTTTTCGATCAGCGACTTGACGTCGGACAGGGTCTTGCCCGCCGTCGCCTCCGTCATCATAGATGCTGACGATTGGCTGATAGAGCAACCAGAGCCGGTATAGGCGACTTCCGCCAGTGCACCGTCCTTCACCAGTACCTCCACGGTGACTTCATCGCCGCAGAGTGGGTTTAGCCCCTCGTGGCTGGCTGTTGGCGCGTCCAGGTGACCCTTGTGGCGAGGGTTCCGGTAGTGATCGATGATGATGTCCCGGTACAGGTCATCAAGCTCGGACTCCTGGCGGCGGTATTCGTCCTGCATGGGTTATCGCTTGAAGTAGTCCAACGCCGCCTGGAGGGCGTCGGCAAGCACGTCCACCTCTTCACGTGTGTTGTAGACGTAGAAGCTGGCTCGGGCCGAGCCCGATACTCCGTAATGCCGCCACAGGGGCTGCGTGCAATGGTGCCCCGACCGGATGGCGACGCCGTACTGGTCCAGCACCTGGCCGATGTCGTGTGGGTGTAGGTCGTCGAAGTTGAACGAAACTACGCCGCCCCGTTCATCGGGGTTGGGCGGGCCATACATGGTTATTCCGCCCATGCCACCCAACCGCTCGATGGCGTAGGAGGTGATCTCGACCTCGTGTTCGCGCACGTTCTGCATGCCCAGGCCGGTGAGATAGTCGATGGCCGCGCCGAAGGCGATGACGTCGGCGATATTCGGAGTACCCGCCTCGAATTTCCAGGGGAGGTCGTTCCAGGTCGCGCCTTCGTACGTCACCTTGCGGATCATCTCGCCGCCGCCGAGGAAGGGGTCCATCTCCTCGAGCAGCTCCTTGCGGCCGTAAAGCACGCCTACGCCCGTGGGACCCAGCATCTTGTGCGAGGAGAATGCGTAAAAGTCCGCGCCAATCGCCTGCACGTCCACCGGCAGGTGTGGCGCTCCCTGTGCGCCGTCGATCAGGACCGTTACGCCCTGCCGTCGCGCCTCAGAAGCCAGTTTCTCGACGGGGTTTATCGTCCCGAGCGAGTTAGACACGTGAGGGAGTGCCATCACTCTGGTTCGGACGTCGAAGAGATTCTCCAGCCCGTTCAATTCCAGAGTCCCGTCCGCGGCCACAGGAATGTAGCGCACGGTGGCGCCTTTCTCTCGCGCCAGTTCCTGCCACGGGATGAGGTTCGAGTGGTGCTCCATCTGCGTGAGGAGAATCTCGTCGCCCTCGTGGATGTTGGCCCTGCCCCAGCTGTAGGCCACGAGGTTGATGGCCTCTGTCGTGTTCCGCGTGAAGACGACGGACTCGGTGGATGGGGCATTGATGAACGCGCGCACCTTTTCCCGCGCCTCCTCGTAAGCGGCCGTCGCCTCCTCACCGAGCGTGTGTACAGCGCGGTGGATGTTGGCGTTGTAGTTCTCGTAGTAGTCGGTGAGGGCCTTGATCACCTGCCGCGGTTTCTGCGAGGTAGCGGCGTTGTCCAGGTACACCAGCGGCTTGCCGTGCACCTGCCGGTTGAGGATCGGGAAGTCGGCGCGAATCGCGCTGACATCTAGAGTCATGCGGGCAAGCCCTTCTTCAACTGCTCAAGGTGCTCGAGGTCGTGCATGGAGAATCCTTGCAACGCCTGGGCCATCGTCATCGGCCCGAATTTCACCTCACCGTGTGACTCGTCGAGCTTGCCGATCAACTCCAGAGTGCGTCCGCTCGCCTCCTTGAAATTAGTCCGCAGTTCCGGCACCGGGGTGGTCAAGTCCTTCTGTCTGGTCTCCTCGTTGATCGCATCGAGGTTGAGGAACCGTGAGAAGTCGGGAGCGGTCCCGTCCAGGACATTTTGTAAGACCCCCTGGACTCCCTCGTGACTGCCAGCCAGGTGTGAGAGGTGGTCCTTGATGCTCCAACCGGAATAGCCGCTGTCGTTGGCCCAGGCATCTTCGGGCACCTCGCCAACAACCTCATCGATACTCTTCCGTGACTGCTCAAGCGCTTTGGCGGACGGTTCAGCCCATTTGGGATAACTCACTTCAATCCTCCTTTGAATCGTGGCAGCGCGCTCAACGCCCGCGCTTCCAGCCACACTCTCAGCGATTCGATCGGGACCGCGTCAAGAATCTCACTGGCGAACCCTTGGACGAGCAGGCGCATCGCCTCATCGGCGCTGATGCCGCGACTTTGCATGTAAAAGAGTGCCTCGTCCGCTACCGCGCCGGCTGTGGCGCCGTGGCCTGCCTTCACGTCGTCGGCGTAAATTTCGAGCGCCGGCTTGCTGTAGACGACCGCTTTGTCGGAGAGGACGAGGTTCTTGTCCTCCTGGTGGGAGTCCGTCTTGTCGGCGCCCTCGCGGACGAAGACGGTGCCGCCAAAGATGGCGGTCGATTGCCCGTCCAGGATGCCTTTGTAGTACAGGCGGCTGGTGCCGTGGGGCGCTTTGTGATCGATGCTCACGAGGTTGTCCAGGTGCTGCTCGCGGCCCGTGATGTAGAGCCCGCGCAGGTTGGCGCTAGCGCCCGGCTCGCAGATCACGGTCTCGAGGTCCAGCCGGGCCAGTCCCCCACCGGCCTCGAAGACTACGGAGTCGAAGGTGCTGTCGCGCCCGAGGAATGGGCGCACATGGCCCACCTGGTATGACGCCTCGTTCTCCAGGAGAATGCGGACGTGCCGGACATGCGAGCCTTCGTGCAGGTCGATTTCGGTGACGGAGTCCGTGAAGTGATTCCCGGAGCCGACACTGAGGTACGTCTCAACCAGTGTCACTTCACTCATCGCTCCTGCTACTAGCAGGATGCGTGGATAAGTGACCACGGGTTCCGCATGTTCCGTAGTGATGAACACGGCGTGGATCGGCCGGTCGCCG
>Ga0208685_1000577_pt1 | contig 12683 bp, 19 predicted proteins | sample EasRivMeERMLT890_FD_187533 | JGI IMG/M metagenome (GOLD analysis project Ga0208685, IMG submission 187533) | Soil microbial communities from meander-bound floodplain in the East River, Colorado, USA - East River MetaG ERMLT890 (SPAdes) (version 2) | ecosystem: Environmental > Terrestrial > Soil...
ACATCCTGTCAACAACGCCGCCGACCGCAACATTACGCCGTTCCTGGAGATGACGGCCGCGCAGTGGCGGCACATCCTGGACATCGTCCTCGACGGCTCGTTCTTCTGCTCGCGCGCCGCGATTCCGCACATGCTGAAGAACGGCTGGGGCCGCATCGTCAACATCAGCGGTCTCAGCCACCACGCGCCGAACTATCTCGGGCGCGTGCACGTCAGCGCGGCGAAGGCGGGTCTGGAGGGATTCACGCGCGGGCTCGCGGCCGAGTTCGCGAAGCGCAACATCACGGTCAACTGCGTGTGCCCGGGGCGCATCGGCGGCGAGCGCTCCGCGACCTCATCGGAGATGCCCGATCCCGGCATGGTGCCGCCGGTGGGCCATCTGGGGGTTTCGGACGACATCGCCGGCGCCGTGCACTACCTGTGCCTGCCCGGCTCCGGATTCGTCACCGGCCACACGATGCAGGTCAACGGCGGCCAGATCCTGATTTAGGAATGCCGGGGGGTCACCCCCCGAGGCCTTGCGCGATGCGGTCGATGCCGGCCTGCGCGCACCGGGTGTCGGTCGCGCCGCCGGGCGAGCCAGGGGAGCCGCGCGAGCCCGAGACGCCGATGGAGCCGACGACGTCGTTGCCGGCGCGGATGGGGAGGCCGCCTGCAGCCGTGGCGACCTTCTCGAGATGCAGCGCTCCGGCGCCGGTCGGGCTGCCAGTCGCGCGCTTGCCGAAGTCGCCCGAAGGCTCGCGATAGGTGAGGGCGGTGTAAGCCTTGTTCATGCTGTGCTGCACGCTGTGCGGGCTCGCGCCGTCGTCGCGCAGGATCGCCTTGGTGCGCGCCGCGTGATCGAGCACGGTCACCGTCACGCGGTGGCCTTCCTTGCGGCAATGCTCGAGTGCTGTTCGTGCTGCCTCCTGCGCCGCCTCGACCGAGATCGTGCGCTCGGTGACCAGTGATTGCGCGCCGGCGGGCAGCACCGTGAGCGCTGCCGTCATAAACAGCCAATAGCAGTCTTTCATGAGCTCCTCCTTTACTGTGCCTCGATGCCGAGGGCGCGGATGACCTTTCCGTACTTCTCGGTGTCGCGCGCGACCTCCTTCGCGAATTCCTCGGGCGTGCTCGCGACGGGGGTGAGCCCGTCCCTGGCGAGCCGATCCTGCATCTGCGGCGACTTCACGATCGCCGCGAGCGCCTGGTTCAACTGGGCCACGGACGAGCGCGGCGTGCCGCTCGGCACGAAGACGCCGAACCAGGTCGAAACCTCGTAGCCGGGAAGCCCGCTCTCGGCGATCGTCGGCAAGTCCGGCGCGATGGGGGAGCGCTGCGGCGTCGTCACGCCGATCGAATGGAGCTTCCCCGAGCGCACGAACGGCAGGCTCAGGAAGAGATTCGGCGCGTAAAACTGGACCTGGCCACTCAGCATGTCGGCAATCGCGGCGCCCGACCCTTTGTACGCGATGTGCATCATCTTGATTCCGGCCATCTGGTTGAAGAGCGAGCAGGCGAGCCGCGAGATCGAGCCCGCGCCGGGCGAGCCGTAATTGATCTCCCCCGGGTGCTTCTTCGCGAGAGCGATCAGCTGCTTGACGGTCTTCGCGGGGAGCGACGGGTGCACGGTGAGGTTGAGCGGGCCGGTCGCGAGATTGGTCACGGGCGTGATATCGCGCGACTGGTTGTAGGGCAGATCCTTGAAGAGGCTCGGGTTGGACACGAAGCTCGACTGCACCACCAGCATCGTGTGTCCGTCGGGGGGTGACTTCACGACGAAGGCAGTGCCGATCGTGCCGCTCGCGCCGGGGCGGTTCTCGACGATCGCCTGCTGGCGAAATCGCTCGGTTAGCTGCTGCGCGATCGTGCGCGCCATGATGTCGGTCGAGCCGCCGGCCGCGAATGGCACCACGATCCTCATCGGCCCAGTGGGGTACGCCTGCGCCCACGCCGCCGTCCCCACCGCCGCAAGCAGCGCCGCGAAAATTGGGACGCACACAATTTTCTGTGGAAATAGAAAGGGGCGCACGCTCTTTCCCGTTTTATTGAAGGCGATGTTTCCAGGAAATTGTGTGCGTCCCAATTTTTCAGAACATCTGCTGGCCGCCGTCGACGTAGATCAACTGGCCGCTGATCATCTTCGAGCCGGGGCCGCACAGAAAGCGCACCGCATCGGCGATCTCCTCCGGCTCGACGCGGCGGCCGAGCGGCACGTTCGACGCATCGGGGCGCGCCGAGCGGTCGGACGCGCGCGCGGTATTCATCTGGCCGGGCGAGACGCAGTTGACCCGAATCTGGTGCTCGCCCAGCTCCTTCGCGAGCGCGCGCGTGAAGCCGTAGAGCCCGAACTTTCCGACCGAGCCGTGCACGCGCCGCTTCGCCCCCGACAGCGCAGTCATGCCGCCGATCGTGACGATCGAACCCCCGCCCGCCTTGATCAGGTGCGGCAGGCACGCCTTCGCGCAGTGGAAGGATCCGTCGAGTGTCACCGCGGTGAGGCTTTTCCATTCGTCGAACGCCATGTCGATGAAGGGGGTCTCTTTCCGCACCGAGGCGTTCAGAATCAGGAAGTCGAGCCGGCCGAAGCGCTTCACGGCTCCGTCCACCATCGCGTTCACCGCTTTCGGATCCACGATGTCGGCCATGAACGCCTCCGCCTTGCCACCGGCGCCGCGGATCTCCTGCGCCACCTTTTCGGCGTCCTCCTTCGAGTTGCGGGCGTTGACCACGACCGCGGCGCCTCCCGCCGCGAGCGAGAGCGCGATGCAGCGCCCGATGTTGCGCGAGGCGCCGGTGACGAGCGCCACTTTGCCGGCCAGCTCGGCCGCACCTGCTGTTGCCATTTCATTCTCCCTGGACTGAAAGGAAGGCAAGAATAACTGAAAATGGGGACGCACACATTTTTCCGGTTTCTCGAAGGCGATCAATACGGAAAAATGTGTGCGTCCCCTTTTTGCGCTACGATTCGCGCAAGGGGAGGGGATGTCATGAATTCCTGGTGCAAGCTCTCAGGCCTCATTGCGGCAGCGCTGATTGCATCCGTCGCCGGCGCGCAGGACTACCCCGTGAAGCCCGTGCGCGTGATCCTGTCGGTGCCCGCGGGCGCGACGCCGGACGTGACGGCGCGGCTGGTGACGCCCGGCCTGGCGAACGTCCTCGGCCAGCCGATGGTGGTGGATAACCGCGGTGGCGCCGGCGGCCTCATCGGCGCCGAGATCGTGTCGAAAGCCACGCCCGACGGCTACACCATCTTCATCAGCAGCCCCGGCGCGCTCACCATCCTGCCGCACCTGAGGAAGGTCCCTTACGACACGCTGAAGGATTTCGTGCCGGTCAGCCTGATCTCGGTGGGCCCCTTCGTGCTGGTCACGCATCCCTCGGTGCCCGTGGACTCCGTGAAGTCGCTCATCGCGCTCGCGAAGGCGCAGCCCGGGAAGCTCAACGGAGCCTCCGCCGGCAACGGCACCGCCAACCACCTCGCGCTCGAGCTCTTCAAGCAGATGGCGGGGGTCGACATCACGCACGTGCCTTACAAGGGCGCACCGCAGGCGGTGACCGACGTCCTGGCGGGGCATATACAAATGACGTTCAACTCGATCGCGCCGATCATCGCGCACATCCGCGCGGGGCGCATGAAGGTGCTCGGAGTGGCGAGCAGCAAGCGCTCGTCCCAGCTCCCCGAGGTGCCGACGATCAGCGAGGCGGGGGTGCCGGGCTTCGAGGCCGAGAACTGGTTCGGCTTGTTCGTGCCGGCGCAAACGCCGAAGAAAATCATCGCGCGGCTGAACGAAGCGATCGTAAAGGTCATGCGCTCGCCGGAGATCCAGAAGCAGTTCATCGCGCTTGGCGCCGAGCCCGTGGGCAACAGCCCCGAGGAATTCGCAGCCTTCGTCCGCCGCGACATGGAGAAGTACGCCAAGGTCGTGCGCATCTCCGGCGCCAAGCTCGACTAGGATTCGATATGCCCGCCGACAATGTGAAGAAGACGGTCTTCTGGTTCGACGACGGCAAGCGCCCCAACGTCGCGGACAATCTCGAGAAGGAAAAGGACATCACGCTGCACCGCCTGCGCTACGACGGGCCGAAGGCGGACGTCTGGGGCGCGATGTCGGCCTCCCACGTCTACTGCATCACCTCGACCCGCCAGGAGCAGCCGGAGGAATTCCGCGCGAGCGTCGCACTCCTTGCTCGCTGCCCTGACCTGCTTGTCGTGTCGACGAGCGGCGCGGGCTACGACACGGTGGATGTCGCAGCGTGCACCGCTGCGGGCGTCCTCGTCGTGAACCAATCCGGCGGCAACGCCGACGCCGTCGCCGAGCACGCGGTGGCGATGATGCTCGCGCTCACCAAGAGGATCCCGCAGACCGACCGCTCGCTCCGTTCCCAGAAGCGCGCCCCCCGCGAAAGCTTCAAGGGCTGGAACGCCCACGGCCGCACCGTCGGCGTGATCGGCATCGGCAATACCGGACGCCGCGTCGCGCGCATCTGCGGGAAAGGGCTGGAAATGAAAGTGCTCGCCTGCGACCCCTATCTCAGCGCGGAGGAGATCAAGGCGCGCGGCGCAACGAAGGTGGATCTCCCCACGCTCCTCAAGGAGTCGCGCTTCGTCTCGGTCCACTGTCCCTATAACGACGAGACCCGCAACATGATCGGAGCGCGCGAGCTCGCCTCCATGCAGCCCCGCTCCTACCTGATCACCACGGCGCGTGGGGGGATCGTCGATGAGATCGCCCTCGCGGAAGCGGTGAAATCGGGCCACATCGCCGGCGCGGGCGTGGACGTGTGGAACGACGAGCCGCCGCCGCTCTCGCACCCTCTGCTCGCGCTCGACAACGTGATTGCGACCTTCCACACCGCGGGCATCACGCAGGATTCGCGGGAGAACATGCGCAACTGGAACGCGGAGCAGGTCGCCGGCATCTTCCGCGGCGAGCGCCCGCCGCGCCTCGTCAACCCCGAAGCCTGGCCGAAGTTCGCGCAGCGCTTCGAGCGCATCTTCGGCTTTGCCCCGAAGTAGCCGTGTTCACCCGCCTCGATCACCTGATGATCTGCACGTCCGACCTCGGACGGGGCGTCGAGCAGTACCGGAAGCTCGGCTTCAATATCCAGGCGGGCGGGGTCCACCCGGGAAAGGGCACCCACAACGCGATCGCGCTCATGGAGGAGGACTACCTCGAGTTGCTCGCGATCCTGAATCCGGCCGAGCAGCGCGCCTCCGCCAAGCCCGGCACCTACCAGCACGGCCTCGAGCGCTTCATCGCGGAGGGCGGGGGCATCCGCTACGTCATCATCCAGAGCGACGACCTCGTGGCGGACGTCGCCGCGATGCGCTCACGAGGCGTGGACGTGAGCGACGCCATCGACGCTGGCCGCCGCACGCCCTCCGGACTGGAGCTCAAGTGGAAGACCGCGACGCTCGGCCCGAAGAACCCGCTCCCGATCTTCTTCATCCAGCACCAGACCCTGATGGCGGAGCGCCGCAAGCAATTGCCGGACGCCGGCCCCCATCCTAACGGCGTGCGCTTTCTCGAGCGCACCTACATCGTCGTGCAGGATCTCGAGGCTTCCGTGGTGGCCTATAGCAAAGTGCTGGGAATGACTCAGCCGCGGATGTACAAGGGCACGGTGATCATGTCGCACATGGCGGTGTTCCAGTTCGGCCCGGCCGGACTCACCATTGCGCACCCCTACGCGCCGGGTCCGGCGTCAGACGCGCTGGAGCGTCGCGGGCCCGGCCCGTTCCAGGCGCTCTACCGCACCACCAGCATGGGCGCGGCGGCGCGCTGGATGCAGCAGCAGGGACTACCGCCCCCCGCGCGCGGCGTGCGCGACACCGGCGAGCACGCGATGCTGGTGCCGCCCGCCGATGCCTGCGGCGCCTACATCGGCTTCGTCGGCCCCGAGTAGAGGGCTCGGGAGTAGGATGGAAATACACCAGGGGAGGGGGCTATGAACGGATTGCGCTTGATGGCGGGGGCCTTGTGTCTCGCGGTAGTCGGGGCGGGGTGGGCGCAGGCGCCGAAGTACCCGGTGAAGCCGGTGCGCATGCTCGTCGGCTTTGCGCCGGGTGGCGCAACCGACATCATCGCGCGGCTCCTCGCCCCGAGCCTGGGCGAATCGCTCGGCCAGACCGTGGTGATCGAGAACCGCCCCGGCGCGAGCAGCCAGATCGCGGGGGAGCTCGTCGCCCGCAGCGCGCCCGACGGGCACACGCTCCTCATGACGACGCAGACCCTCATGACCTCGCAGATGATCGAGGGCAAGTCCTACCCCGATCTCACCAAGGACTTCGTGGGCGTGTCGCTCTCCGCCACGAGCCCCCTCATCCTGGTCGTCAATCCCTCGCTGCCCGTACATTCAGTGAAAGCCCTGATCGCGCTCGCCCGCGCGCATCCCGGCGAGCTCAACTACGGCACTGGCGGCCTCGGCACCACACCGCACATGTCAGGCGAGCTGCTCGCCACCATGGCCCGCATCAAGATCGTGCACGTGCCGTTCAAGGGAGAGGCGCCGGCGCTCATCGACGTCATTGCCGGGCACCTGCCGATGATGTTCTCAAACATCACCGCCTCGCTCGCGTTCGTGCAGGCGGGGCGGCTGCGGATGATCGCCCAGACCGGCCTCAAGCGCTCTCCCGTCGTCGCCAGCGCGCCGACGATGGATGAATCGGGCCTGCCCGGTTTCGAGATCATCGGCTTCTTCGGCGTGATGGCGCCGGCCAACACCCCGCGCGAGATCGTGACGCGCCTCAACACCGAGCTCGCGAAATCGATGGCGCGGCCGGACGTCCGCAAGCAATACGCCACGCAGGCGCTCGACCCCGGCACCCTCACCGCCGAGGAGTACGCCGCCTTCATCAAGGACCAGGCCGTCAAGTTCGGCAAGGTCATCCGCGACGCCAACATCACCGCCAAGTGATACTCGCTCCCTTCCCCCTTGATGAGGGAAGGTTAGGATGGGGGTGACGAGGATTCAGTCGACGCTCAACTCGCGGAGATTTCGACGCGAGCGGAGAATCCGAGCTGACTAAGCAGCTGCTCGCAGTCTGCCCACGTCAGACCGAAAGCGCGCACGTCGGCGACACCAAGACGTGATACCACGACAGCGAGGGTGGCGGCATCATCCTCGGCGAATTCACCTTCCATCAGCGCGTTTTCGGCCCAGTCCACCAATTGCGCCTGCGTAATGCGGTAGTGGAGGTAGGCAGCGATCTTGTCGGCGACGGTCTGTTTGGTGATCGTCATGGCCCTATCCTACGCTTTCTGGTGTCCTCTATCCACCGGATACTTTTCGTGAAATTCTGCAAGCTTGCCCTGAGCATCGTAGATTTCCTGCCTGAAACGGAGGGTTACCTCGTCAGCGTCTACTTCCTTCACGTAGCGCGCACGCCAGCCTTGTCGGCCGGATATTTCAATCCAATAGCGGCGTCCTCCGCCTGGCAGTTCTTCCCAATGTCCGAACTTCTTCTCGTTTTGTGCTCGGGTGCTCATCTGCGCATAGCGAATAACGCATACTTCCCGTTGTCACTTGCGTGGAACAAGTCGGATCGGACGACTGGGTCCTGGCTGCGGCGACGTCGCGAGCCCGCGAATCGCTCTGACGATGCCTGTAATTTCTTCGTCGTGATGAAGAATGCAGCGCTCCAGTTCATCAAGCAGCTTTGCAAGGTCTTCATTTCCTATAAGCATCTCCCTGAGGCGTACGGATGCCCGCACGATATGCACGCTCATCTGTATGGCCTGCTTGGTGTGCAAGACGAATGCCGCCATGAGGGCGCCGTGGTCGGAGAATACCCAGGGGTGAATGCGGGGAAGCTGTTGAGGACTTGAGGTCGCAATTTGCGACCTCAAGTGCACTGTCTCCGATGCATTCAGTTGAAATGCGAAGTCCTTCGGGAAGCGCTTGGGATTTCGCTTTACTGCTTTATGCAGTACGCTCGTGGACACGCCGTAGACCTCCGCAAGGTGTGTGTCGAGCATGACTCTCCGCCCTCGCACCACCAGGATTCGTAATCCAAGCTGTTCCATAGGGCCCAGATTCATCTAACGAATCCTTTCCTGTGCAAGTTTCAGCGCCGCGGCGACGATAGGCTTTGCCCAGTCGGGCGCGCGCGGGAGATCGGCGGGGTTGAGAATCTTTCCTCGTTCGACATGCAGCACCAGCACGGGTGCGGGCGTCGCGCCGTCCGCGGGGTCGGCTTCCACGCTGTTGTCGTACATCCGAAGCTCCGTGAGCAGAGGAAGCAGCGCGACCAGGTTCAAGCGGCTGCGCTCGTAACGCCTTCGGATCGCATCCTCGGAAATATCGTGGCCACCCTGGCGGACACGCGAGCGAACCCGCCGTAAATGCAGCTCGGGGCTCGAGAGCCCCGCGTACCAGACGTAAATCGCGACGCCCTGTGCCGCGGCTTCGGCCAGCAGACGCGGAATGGTGTTTCCTCCCAGGGTGGTCTCAAAGGCGAAATCCAGGCGCTCCGCGATGGCCTGCCTCAATAGCCCACTGCCTTGGCGCCACGCCGCGACGATGGCGTCATCCAAGCCCAGTTTTGGATCCGCGGCGATCAACTGCCCGGCTGCCTCGTCGGGGTTGTAGTAATCGCCCCCGAAGCTCCGGAATGCCGCGCCGCCGATGCTGCTCTTGCCGGCGCCATTGACGCCGGCAATGACGTAGATCCGGGACGGCCGGGCAGGGGGCATTAACGCCGCTTGCGTGCCGCCTTGACTGCCGCACGTCCGAGCTCGGCGGGCGACGCGTTGAAGGCCGCCGCCATGCCTTTTCTCGCCTTGGGCGTCTGCATCCGGGCCAGGAGCACGTTGTACTCGGCGCTCAGGTCGCTCAGGCTGTGAGAGCGGGCTTTGACCAGGGACTGGAATTCGTCATACGAGATCAGGACCGCCTTGGGCGCGTCATGCCGGGTGATCGCGACCGCCCCCCCGCGGAGGGCCTGCTCGAGAACGGCCCCGAACTCGTTCTTGAGACGGGTAGCGGCGACGGCCGGGACATCGACCAGTTCGCCCTGGCTATTGCGGAAAGTCAGCGTGGCGGGCATAGGGGCCTCCTTCGGATACGGCTATTATACCTAAATTAGACAATATGTCCAAATTGGGCGATTTGGACGTTGCGCTCCCGCAACATTTCTTGCATCACGCTCGAAATACCTCTTGATCACGTCCTGGCGTTTCGGTATCGTTCGCAACCTTTTTTGATAGTGCGGCGCCGAGCGCGCTTGCGCGTGCAATGCAAAGGAGAATGAAGATGAAATACGCACTGACACTATCGCGCTGGCACAAGGTTGCCGAGCGCATCAATACCGCGCTCAAGGAGCGCGAAGCGAACGTGAAGAAAGCATTCACGGCGACCACGGTCTCGCCCTGGAATAAGGAGGGGATCGAGGAGAAAGCGGCCGGGATTGCCCGGCGCGCCGCGGATGACCTTGCGCTCATCGAAACGGGCGCACACGCGGTGGCGCAGATCCGCTCCGCGCTCGCGATCCGCAACGCCGAGCTCGGCATCGCCGCACGGCTGGCCGAGGCCGAAGCGGCTAAGCGGGCAGCGACGCTCTACAAGTCGGTGATCGAGGGACAGGTCACCGACATGGTCCGGCCGGAAAGCGTACGCGGGCTGCCCGTCGCGTTGATCGGCGAGACCGACTCGATCGGTTTTGGGCGGCGTTCGGCATCGACCGTAACGCTGCAAACGGCGGACGGAGCGCTTGTCGAATCGCTGCGGGAGAAGCTCGTGCGCGAGTTGGCGCGTGCGACACGTCTGCTCGACGAGGTCGCCGATCTCAATCGCGAGAAGCTCGAGATCGATGTACCGCGGGAGGTGCTGGAAATCGCGGGACTGGCGGCGTAAGCCTCCAGTCGTCCGGTGTCGTCGCGCACCGGACGCGCCGGCCCTGGCCGGTGTCCGTTTGCGGCCGGGGAGAGGCATCGCCATCCGTTACAGAAATGGACTTGGCTCATTCGATGGAGCAGCGGCGCCCAAAGCCGTAGGTCCCGACCTATCCTGAAATGGTTGCTGATTGGTCTGGACGGTTGCTCGTAGAAGGTTGCCGGTTTCGGTTTGCGGGTTGCCGGCTTCTCCCCGTTTTTTTTTCTGGACGAGTTCTCGACATATGACTGGCAGCGCATCGCTTAACAATCTGCTTGCCGCGCACTTCGCGCCTCTCGCGCTGGAAGAGCTCGTCGTCACGCGCCATGACTTTCCGCACTGGATACGACCGGACTTGCAGAAGGCGCTGGAAGCGCTTTTCGCGGGGCTGGACGGCAGCTCTTTCTTCGGCGCGCGCGTGCGCAAGGACGATTTCGCATTTTGCCTGGCCGACCTGGCCGAGGCGGGAGCAGGCATCGTCGCCGGGCCCACGGAATTTCAGGACGTGGACATCGGCGAGGCGCAGCCTGTTCGCTGCCTGACGCGCGGGCTGTGGCTTGCCGAGCGTGATTACGCGCGCTTCGCGCTACTTCTCGAAGTGCGCGACGCCTATCGCGGCGTTCGAGTGCGTCTGGAGATTGCGGTAGCGCCGGGCGATGCCCCGGCACGGGTCGCCGCTCGGATCATGGCGGAACTTCGCACCCAGGCGGAGAGTGGCGCGTCCTGGCGCGGGGAAGTGCTGGTGCTCGAGCCCGCGCACGATGACTACGAAGTCTCGCCAGCCGGTCTGCGCGTAGAAAGGGCCGCACCCGTACGCCGGGAGGACATCGTGCTGCCCGAAAAGACGCTTGCCCTGATCGAGCGGAATACAGTGGGGTTCGTGCACGATGCGGCCCGCCTCGCGCAGCTCGGGTTGTCGGCGAAGAAGGGCGTGCTGCTTTATGGTCCCCCGGGAACCGGCAAGACACTCATCGTGCGCTGGCTCGCCGGCACCCTCGAAGGCTATACCAAGATCATCGTCACGGCCGGCCACTACGGGTTGCTCGAGGAAACGCTCGCGGTCGCGCGGGCGCTGCAGCCGGCGCTGGTCGTGCTGGAGGACATCGACCTCGTCGGCGGGCACCGCGACGGGCCCTTCGCATCCAGGGTCGGAATGCTCAACCTCCTGCTCAACGAGATGGACGGGGTTGCGCCCGAAGCGCGCCTGCTGTTCGTGCTGACCACCAACCGGCCGGAGGTGCTCGAACCCGCGCTCGCCGCCCGGCCCGGCCGGGTCGACCAGGCGATCGAGATTGGCCTGCCCGGAGAATCCGAGCGCCGGGTGCTCGTCAAGCGTTACGCGGGCGCGCTGCAGGTGCCGGACGAGCACGGGAATCATGGATGACGATGAGTACCGCCTGCTGCAGGCCGCGTTGCTGGAGAACCCCGATGCTGGCGCAATCATCGTGGGATCCGGAGGGCTACGCAAAATCCGCTGGGCGCTACCTGGGCGGGGCAAGCGCGGTGGCGCACGGGTGATCTACTACTACTGGGTAATCAAGAGCCGGATCTACCTGCTTTATGCATTCTCCAAGAGCGAAAAGGGTGACCTGACTCGCGGGCAAGTCAGGATACTGGCGGGACTCATGCAAAGAGAGGTCCACGGTGGATAAGAAGGCGTTTCAGGAGCTGGCGGAAAGCGTCCGATGGATGGGCAAGCACATGCGCGGCGAGGCGAAAGCTTTGCGCGTCTACGAGTTTCCCGATCCCGACGTCCAGGCGATCCGCAAGAAAACCGGGCTCTCGCAGTCCGAGTTCGCCGGCATGATCCGGGTGAGCGTCAAGACCTTGCAGAACTGGGAGCAAAGACGCCGTTCCCCCACGGGCCCCGCAGCTGCGCTGCTTCACATCGTCGCGAAGGATCCGCAGACCGCCGTCAAGGCCCTGCACGGCCGGAGGTAGGGGAGAGGCGGAAATCGCTCTCGTAGAGCACCTCCAGCCGCGCGAGCGTCGCCGCCGGCAGCGGCCCCCTCTCCGCCCGGTAAACCAGATCGGTCGCACCGGCGTTGTTAAAGGTCACGAATTGTGACCTTAGAGTTCGGCTGCAAGACCTATACCGTTTTTGGTATAATCACGATGCGCAAGCACAGGCCTGTCGAGGAAAGGCCGCTCTACTGGGTAGGGTCGTCGAAAGCGGATCTCTTGAAGTTTCCGGAAGAGGTCGTGGACGACATCGGCTACGCGCTGGGGGTGGTCCAGTACGGTGGCCACCCACCGTCAGCAAAGCCGTGGAAGGGGCTTGGCCCGGGGGTCAGTGAAATTGTCGAGGACGACAGATCGGGAACCTATCGTGCTGTATACACGGTCCGCTTCCGGAAAGCGGTCTACGTGCTCCACGCGTTCCAGAAGAAATCGCCCTCGGGTGTGCGGACCGCGCGGACTGACGTGAAGCTGATCGAGGATCGATTGGCAGCGGCGAGAGATGATTACCAGGAGCGGTATGGCGAAGAGAAAATTTGAGATCGAGTCCGCAACCGGCAACGTCTTTGCCGACCTCGGATACGCAGATGCAGGGGAGCGCACGCTCAAGGTCGAACTCGCCCTCGAGGTCAATCGGCTCCTGAAGGAGCGGAAGCTCACGCAGGCGCGCGCCGCGGAACTGCTCGGGATCGCGCAACCCCACGTGTCCGACCTGGTGCGCTACCGCCTCAATCGGTTCTCGGTCGAGCGCTTGATGCAGTTCCTGACGCAGCTAGGCAAGGACGTTGAGATCAGGATTGCGACGAAACCGGCGCGCCGCTCGCGCCCGGGTGTGCGCGTCCTTCACGTTGCAAAATCGCTCTCATAGA
>Ga0208685_1000581_pt1 | contig 12664 bp, 13 predicted proteins | sample EasRivMeERMLT890_FD_187533 | JGI IMG/M metagenome (GOLD analysis project Ga0208685, IMG submission 187533) | Soil microbial communities from meander-bound floodplain in the East River, Colorado, USA - East River MetaG ERMLT890 (SPAdes) (version 2) | ecosystem: Environmental > Terrestrial > Soil...
TAACCGACTCTTGTCTAGGCCGTTTAGGTCCATGATTAGCCGGGCAACGTGAATCTCATGAATGGGATATGCGGCTGACGTTTGTAAGGACTCTGGACATTTACGCGACCGAGAAGGCGTCGTGACAAATGGAGATCGGCGGTTACTTAAACCTCCATGATCTCTTCTTCTTTGGCCTTGACTACCTTGTCGATGCGACCGATGAACTCATCTGTGATTTTTTGCACTCGATCCTGACCATGCTTGGAATCATCGGCGGTCATTTCCTTCTTTTTTTCAGACTCTTTGAGTTGTTCCACCGCGACCCGTCGATGGTTACGAACCGAAACGCGAAACTCCTCCCCGACCTTCTTAACGTGCTTAACCAGTTCCCTACGCCGTTCCTCGGTGAGCTGGGGAATCGGCACTCGAATAATCTTGCCGTCGTTGTTCGGGGTGAGGCCAAGATCTGACTTAAGAATCGCCTTCTCCACATCTCCCATGGCGCTGCGGTCGTAGGGCTGGATCACCAACAACCGCGGCTCCGGCGCGCTCAGAGTGGCCAATTGGTTCAACGGCGTGGTGGCGCCGTAGTACTCGACTACAATATGTTCGAGGAGCGCCGTCGAGGCCCGCCCGGTGCGAAGTTTGGCGAGTTCTTTGCGCAGTGCGCCAACAGATACATCCATCTCTTTTTGCAGCTGAGTGAAAATAGCTTCATTCATCGTTTCCCCCCGCTGACGAGAGTACCAATCGGTTCCCCCGAGACAACTCTTTTGATATTGCCTTTTTCCATAATGTTGAAGACGATAATCGGCAATTGATTGTCCATGCAGAGAGATATAGCAGTGGAGTCCATGACTTTGAGCCCGCGATTCAAGACCTCGATATAAGTCAGCTCTTCGAATTTATGCGCTCCTTCGTGCTTAAAAGGATCCGCGTCATAGACTCCCTCGACTTTTGTCGCCTTAAGGATGACCTCCGCCCCTACCTCCATGGCTCGAAGGCTCGCCGTGGTATCGGTCGTAAAATACGGATTGCCGGTTCCGCCGGCAAAAATAACCACCCGCCCCTTCTCCAAATGTCGCGTGGCCCGGCGGCGTATGTAAGGTTCCGCCACCTGTCGCATCTCAATGGCAGACAATACCCGAGTTGAAACCCCCAGTTTTTCGAGTGCATCCTGCAATGCCAAGCTATTGATAACAGTGGCAAGCATTCCCATGGTATCCGCACTCGCCCGATCCATTCCGATCTCACTCGCCACTGCGCCGCGGAAGATATTGCCCCCGCCAATGACCAGCGCCAGCTCGCAACCCATTTCCTTGACTTCCTTGATCTCTTGAGCAAAAGCCTTGACAGTTTGTCCATCGATACCGAATTTGTACGGTCCCGCGAAAACTTCCCCCGTCACCTTTAGGATAAGCCGTTTATATTTTGGCGACCCGTTCTTCATCAGCTGTTCAAGGACCTGTTAGTTATTGACGCCTTCACCGAGATGGAAGCGGGCAAATCTCCTGACTTCGATTTTTTCTCTGAGACGCGCAATGGCATCATTAAGAACATCAAGCACTTTGCGATCCGGATCTTTGATGAACGTTTGTTCCAGCAAGCAGACTTCGGAATAAAATCGTTCCATCTTTCCCTCAACGATCTTCTCAATGACCTTTTCCGGTTTTCCGGACTCCAACGCCTGAAGCCGATAAATCTCCCGTTCCTTTGCGATCTCGTCCGCGGATACGTCTTCCGGCCGCACATAGCGCGGATTGGCCGCAGCGATCTGCATGGCCATGTCTTTGAGGAGCGTCTGAAACTCCGTGGTCCGAGCCACGAAGTCAGTTTCGCAGTTGATCTCTACCAGGACGCCGATCTTTCCTCCAGGATGGACATAGGCACCTACCGCCCCATCCGCCGCGATGCGGTCGGCCTTCTTTGCAGCCGCGGCCAACCCCTTCTGTCGCAAATAGTTGACGGCGTTCTCCAGATCTCCCGCGCTTTCGGCTAGTGCGCGCTTACAATCCATGATACCGGCGCCGGTTTTTTCGCGCAATTCTCTGACTAGAGTTGCATTAACTTCCATAGATCCCTAAGCTCCTAAAGCCGCACCGGCCCCGGTCCGGCTTGGGTCCTCCACCGGAGCGGCGATCGCGGCCTTGTCATCCTCTTTGTCCTTCACGAGAGCTTGCTCGTAAAGAGTTTTACCTTCATTGATGGCGTCCGCAATGGCCGCACAGAACAGTCGGATGGCCCGAATAGCGTCATCGTTGCCGGGCACTTTATAGTCCACCAGATCAGGATCGCAATTCGTGTCTATGACAGCAACGACGGGAACGCCCAGCTTTCTCGCTTCCTTGACCGCGATTTCTTCCTGTTTCGGATCAACCACGAAGATGGCGTCCGGGAGCTTACGCATCCCCTTAATTCCACCCAGAGATTGTTCCAATTTTTCCTTTTCTCGCCTAAGCCCCAACATTTCCTTTTTGGTCAAGGCGTCCACGATTTTCGGATCGTTTTCCATCTCCTCGAGTTTTCTCAAGCGCTCAATGCTCTGCCGGATAGTAGAAAAGTTGGTCAGCGTTCCGCCCAGCCAACGATTGTGAACGTGAAACATGCCACACCGTTCGGCCTCTTCCTTGATAGCTTCCTGAGCCTGCTTCTTAGTGCCGACGAATAGGACATGTCCACCGGAGGCCGCAATGTTGCGAACCACGGCCTCCAACTCTTTAAACATCGCCACGGTTTGCTGCAGATCAATGATGTGGATACCGTTGCGGGCACCGAATATATAAGGCTTCATCTTTGGGTTCCAACGGCTGGTTTGGTGTCCAAAATGGACGCCGGCTTCCAGCAGCTGTTTCATTGAAATATCACTCATCTCTGTCTCCTTGGTTTTTGACCTCGCCTCTCATCTCTTCCATTCCGCACCCGGGTGGGCACCGCGTAAAGGATCAGAAAGGGTGTGAAATAATAATCACGGCGGCCGGTTTCGTACGGGACACGAGGACCGCCGACAGCCACAAGCAAAAACTTTAAACCACTCAATATCTTTGCGTTTTTAACAAAGATCAGCGTTCCACGCAAGGCGGCGGGAAAGGCGGAGAAAGTCACTGGTTCATGGACTCAAGAAACTCTTTGTTGTTCTTCGTTCCGTGCATCTTGTCCTGCAAGAACTCCATGGCGTCGACTACGCTGAGCTGCGACAATACTTTTCGCAGGATCCAAATGCGATTCAAGTCCTCTTTGGCGATCAGCAACTCCTCTTTTCTCGTTCCCGATTTGTTGATGTCGATGGCCGGGAACACTCGCTTATCCATTAACCGCCGATCCAAATGCACCTCCATGTTCCCGGTACCTTTGAATTCTTCAAAAATAACCTCGTCCATTCGGCTACCCGTATCGATCAGGGCGGTTGCAATAATCGTCAAGCTACCGCCATCCTCGATGTTTCTTGCCGCACCAAAAAACTTCTTCGGTTTGTGCAGGGCATTGGAGTCGACGCCGCCGGACAGGATCTTCCCGCTGGGTGGGACAACGGTGTTGTAGGCCCGCGCAAGCCGGGTAATGCTGTCGAGTAGGATCACGACGTCCTTGCCATGCTCCACCAGTCGTTTGGCCTTTTCAATCACCATTTCCGCTACCTGGACGTGGCGTGTCGCAGGCTCATCAAACGTGGAACTGATCACTTCGCCATCGACGGAACGCTGCATATCCGTGACTTCTTCGGGTCGCTCATCTATTAGCAGGACAATGAGTATCACCTCTTTGTGGTTATGGGCGATCGCTTTAGCGATATGCTGCAGCATCATCGTCTTTCCTGTCCGCGGGGCGGCTACGATTAACCCACGCTGACCTTTGCCAACCGGGGTCAACAAATCAACAATGCGTGTTGTGTAATCTTCGGGTTGATATTCCAGACAAAGCCGTTCGTTTGGGTATAACGGTGTGAGATTGTCAAAGAGAATCTTTTCTCGAGCTCTCTCCGGATCCTCGTAATTGATGGATTCAACCTTGAGCAGAGCGAAATAGCGCTCTCCTTCTTTGGGAGGGCGAATATGACCCGAAATAATATCGCCCGTCCGCAGGTTGAATCTGCGAATCTGGCTAGGGGAAACGTAGATATCGTCCGGCCCGGGAAGGTAGTTATAGTCGGGGGCACGCAAAAACCCAAACCCGTCCGGGAGGGTCTCCAAAACGCCTTCACCATAAATATGGCCGTTCTGTTCCGTTTGCGCTTGCAAAATCGCAAAGATCAATTCCTGCTTGCGCATATTTGCGGCGCCCTCAATATTAAAGTTCTTGCCGATCAGTGCCAAGTCACTGATCTTTTTCTCTTTGAGAGCCTTAAGGTTTAACCCGTTATCCTCCTGGGTCTCCGGCTCGGCGGTTCGAGTTCTGCCACGGACCATAAACTATGCCTCTCCTTTCAAATTTTTAAGACTCGCATCCCTTTTCACGAGCATACCCATAGGACTTCGTTCCTGCCGTATCAAAGATGCACGTCCTGAAGTCTCAATGGCCGGTAGATTGCGCAAGGATGGAAACACGTTCGCAGATACGACATGTCAATGCGACAGGCTGCTACACGCGGGTGCGAATCTTTTCTTCAAGATCCAAATCAAACTCAGAACGGATGCTGAACGATTTCGTCAGTGTGGGGGTTAATTTAAAGAGATCGCTGAATTGCTAATCGTCTTCCTCATACTAAGTAAAAGGCCTTTTCTTGTCAACCCCTATGCCTCATTAATCTTGATTTAGATCCTCGCCTTCCAGCGTGGCCAAAAGAAGCGCCATATCTTCTGCCAACGGTGCATAAAATTCCATTGGTTTCCCGGACCGAGGATGAAATATGCCGAGCCGTTCGGCGTGGAGCGCTTGGCGCGAGAATAAATCCAAGCTAGAAGCATCACCATTTGTGGCCGCCTTATTTAGCCGCCTCCGCCCGTAGACCTTATCGCCAATTATGGGATGGCCTAGATCGGCAAGATGGACTCGGAGCTGGTGAGTTCGGCCAGTCCGCGGCGTCAGTCTTAACAAGCTAACCCAGGAAGGACCGATCACACCGTTTTTGTTACGGAGACATTTCTCGACACTCCAATCAGTAACCGCGTCCCTTCTTTTGGGCAGCGCGTAGATACTAGACATTCGTTTCCGATCGGAACGGTGGCGCCCGATAGGGCGATTGACGGTCCCGTGGTCGCTCTTTAGCTGACCCCAAACCAATGCCAGGTATTCCTTCTTTACCTGTCGGTCTTTGAACTGTCGGGCGAGTTGCAGAAACGCTAGCGCACTCTTGGCCACAACCATGACTCCCGAGGTATCTTTATCCAATCGATGGACGATTCCCGGACGGGACTCTCCACCAATTCCTTGCAACCCTGGGCAACGATACAAGATTGCGTTGACCAAAGTCCCCATCCGTCTGCCGGCCGCCGGATGAACCATCATTCCGGGAGCTTTGTTGATGACGATGCAGTCCTCATCCTCATAGATAACGTTAAGGGCGATGGGCTCGGCCATCAGATCGGTTGGTCTCGAAGGCAACGCCCGCATGGTCACAAGATCGTTGATCTTGAGCCGCGCCCCCGACTTTGCTTGTTTGCCGTTGAGCGTGATCTGTCCTCGGGCAATCAATTTCTGCACTCCGGAACGACTAAGCGCTTCACCTTTCGTAGACTCGGACAGACAACGGCTTATGAAAAGATCCAGTCGCATGCCCGCTGATTGCGGATCCACGACTGTTTTTTGAAGCCTCATAAACTCGACGGTTTCAAGGGAGCGCCTGCTTCAGTCAATCGCACTATCCTTGAAGATAGCCTTTGCACACTTTACATCCTCATTGATTTGCCCGATTAAATCGTTCACGATCGTAAATTTTCGCTCTTCCCGGATTCTCTTAACAAATGAAAGCTTAACCGACTCACCGTAAATATCGCCGTCAAAATCGAAGATAAAACTTTCCACTGTTCTCGGCCCATCGCCAAAAGTAGGGTTAACACCGATGCTAGAGATACTCAGCCATTGCTTGTTCCTAACATCGAACAAGGTGGCATAGATCCCATCCGGAGGCATGACTTCGGTCTGGCTGGAAATATTAGCGGTGGGAAATCCCAGTTCTCGGCCCCGGCGATGGCCCTTCACGACGGTTCCAGAAACAAAGTGAAATCGCCCCAGCAAGGGTCGTACCTCATCCACACGTCCTTCTTCCAGCAACTGGCGGATTCTCGAACTGCTGATCCGTTCACCCTCGAGCAAAATAGGATCTAGAACGCCCACCTCGAATCCATTTTCCGACGCTAAGCGCAACAGATCATCCACGTTCCCTTTCCTCCCCTGGCCGAACCGCAAATCCCTCCCCACCCATAATTTTCTAACCTTCAAACGTTCCACGAGAAACCGACGCACGAAGTCATCGGCACTGATGCTCGCAAATTGGCGATCAAAGCTCTGGGCGATAACCAGATTGACGCCAAAGGATTGGAAAAGGGCCATTTTGTCTTCGTAAGACAGGATGAGACGGGGAGCGCGGTCAGGAGCAAGAACTTTAAGGGGATGGGGTTCAAACGTTAAGACGATTGAATCATAACCCAGCTGTTTCGCCTCCTCCACCGTACTACTTATCAAAGCTTGATGCCCAAAATGGATCCCATCGAAATTACCCATGGTAACCACGGATCCCAGCGTTGATAGGCTTTGATCTTCTATTTGACGAAAGATTTTCATTCTTACCACTTCTGTCCGGCGCATCGATTGCGCGAGGCGTCGACCGAAAAACGAGGGGCTATCGGCAGCAGAATAATAGAAAAGGTATGTGGAATCGGGCTGGTCGCCCGATTAAGATTCAAGCGATTTCAGTCTTTGTTTGGCTCTTGTCGCTTCGGGCGATTGGGGATATTTCTCGACTACCTCCTGTAGAATGAGCCGAGCATTGACCTTCTCTCCGAGTTCTGCAAAGGCAAACCCTTGCCTTAAAAGCGCGCCGGGAACCTTCTCCGCCTGCGGATACCTTCTTCGGACAGCATCAAATTCGATTATCGCTTGATCGAATTCTTTTAGGGCGTAATGGCTTTCACCGATCCAGTATTGCGCGTTACCGGCGAGCCTACTTTTAGGATACTTCTTAAGGAACTCTTTAAACCGACCGATCGCCAGTTTAAAATCTTTTCTCTCGAAAATTCGCCATGCCGCTTCGTAATCTCTCCTGATCGCATCGGACTCGCCAGCCGCGCTCTCGGCAAAACCGTCGCTCTGGCTCGTTCTTTGAGCCTCTTTTTGCTGAACGTCCATGGTCTCGCGTAGCTGCTTTAGGGCTTCCTCGCGGGACTTCAGTAGCTCCCCTTGGGCCTTAAGTTCTTCTTCAAGCTTGGTGAGACGAGACTCCAAGCTCTTGGTTCTCTGATCGCCTTCACGGCTGGACTGACCGATCTGTTTTCCGACTTGCACTCGAGTCTCGTCCATCCTCTCCTTGAGAGCACTCACATCTCTTTGCATTTCCTGGAAGTTCGCACGAGTATCTGCAAGAGTCGATCGCATTGACTCTACATTCGACGACATCGTATTCGTTTCGCTGCGTAACCGCCGCTGTTCACGTTCGATAAGTTCAATCTGCTGCGGTTGTGCACAACCGGCAACCCAACCCAAAACCCCTGCTAACAGGCAAACGGAAGACGTCTTCATGGAATGCCTAAACAGCCCTGAGACTGCTCATCAAAAGCGGTGAAGAACTACGAAGCAGCACGGCCGGGAATAATCACAAAACGAGCGCGGCGGTTTTGACGCCAACAAGTTTCATTTGTGTCCTTACACGTAGGAATCTCTTCGCCATAACTAATGGTTGATAACCGCTCTGTAGTGATCCCGAGCGTAACCAAGTAATCCTTCGCGGCTTGAGCTCTCTTTGCGCCCAAAGCCAAGTTATACTCGTTCGTTCCGCGATCGTCACAGTGCCCCTCAATTTCGATTCTGGCCGCCGGGTTGGCCTTTAGCCAATCCGCGTTTGCTTTGAGGGTGCTCCGCGCTTCGACTTCCAAATCGTAGCGGTCGAAACTGAAGTAAATATCCTTAAGGGGACCTGAAGTGGCTGATGATTTCCCCTCCCGCAGTTGATCCAGACTGGATTGTCCCGCCGCAGTGGATTCGCCAGTGGGGGCACGTTTACCTTCGCCCGGACGTTGCTCCGCCGATTTCGAAGGAGTAGTCGACGCCGCAGATGCATCATCCGGTTTGCTCGCAACAGACGGGGAACATCCCGTCGCTGCCAAAAGCAAAATCGCCACGAGTCCGCAGCTCACCTTTTTATTCATGGCCGCCATCACTCACTCCTTTTTTGGGTAGGAACACACATGAACGAGGATCAAACTATTCTAACCGAGGGGACCAGCTAGGTTTAGTATCATCTCCCCCGGAACCTGTCAATCTACGTTGGCTTTCTCCACTCGCCTGCATGATGTAGAGATGATATTTTCCGGCCCGATTGGAAGAGAAAGCAATGAATCTGCCGTCAGGCGACCACGTCGGATCTTCGCTATCCGCGGTTTCCGCCGTAAGTTTGCGCGGTTCTCCACCCTCTACCGCAATCGTAAAGACCGCAAACCGATTGCCCACCCTCCCGGTGTAAGCAATCCTATCGCCCCTCGGCGACCACTCGGGTGACGTATTATAATTGCCACTATAGGTGAGACGGCGAACTTTGCTACTGGCTAGCTCAAGGATAAATAGCTGGGGTGAGCCGGTGCGGTCCGACACAAATACCAGTTGACGGCCATCCGGCGACCACGATGGCGAAACTTCTATACCGGGATTCTCCGCAAGACTGCGAATCAGGTTACCGTTTCGGTCCAGCAAAGAAAGATTGCTGTTTCCCGCCGTTTCGACGGTGGCCGCTATAAATTGACCGTCGGGCGAAACCTTACCTCCGAGATAACGTCCGATGCGTGGGGTGAACTTAGCTTCCTTGCCGCTATACAGCTCAAAGAGATAGAGACTGCTATTTCGATCTTTATAGGACGTGTACAAAACCGACTTCCCATCGAATGTCCATGAAGGCGAGAGGTTGATCGTATGGTTATTAGTGACCTGAAACTTTTCGCTGCCGTCAAGATGAGCGACATGAATCTCCTTAAACCGACCGCCGCTCGTGGAGACATAGGCAATCCGCGTATTGAAGACTCCAGGTACACCCGTAAACTGATTGATAATCTCATCGGCAAATTTGTGCGCTATTCGTCGATAGTCCTTGATTCGACCTACATAGCGCTTACCGACTCGTTCCTTATTTTGGAAAACATCAAAGAGCCGCAGCTCGACGGCAACCTCATCACCTTGAACCGTGAAGCCGCCCTTGACTAACCCCTCAGCGCCGATCGTAGACCAATCTTTGAAGTCAAAACTACCCGGGACAACGCCGCTCTTTTGCGGGTTCTCTATGTAGGCTGCTCGATCCAGCACCTTAAACCATCCCGACAAGTCGAGGTCATAAACAATCGTATCAGCGATTCCCTCAGACAGCTTTGCAGTGTCGGCCGCCGTCCCTAGATTTTTCAGAGGCGAAACCGCAATAGGAAATCTCAGTCCGCCCTGACCGACGATCTCCCCGCGCACTCCGGTTTCGCTCTTGGACTGGGCACTCGCTGGCCATGGACCCAGGACCAATAATAGGGCGGCAAAAGCAATCTTGCGCATCATCATGCTACGCTCCTAGATCCTTCGGCCTAAAGGTCAATTCAACATCCGCAAAATCCTTGCGGGCACTCTCCGGCGGGGGGGGTAATGGGCTCGATTTCTTTACCGCCCTCAATACTGACTCATCGTAGGATGAGTCTCCCGAAGGCTGAACAACCTTCAAGCCAGTGATTTCACCATTTTCTTTGATACTGAAATGGACGACAACTTTGAGATTACTTTTTTGTCCCACCCAAGCCCAATTGTCTTTAATACTGCTCAACATGCGATTCTGGTAAATGATAAACTCCATCCCCTTGACCACACCCCCGCCACGCCCGCCCGGACCCAACGCGGCCGCTCCCTCTCCTTCACCGGGCCCCGCACTGATCACGTCACCTTTAGACGCCTTTGGCGTCCCTTCCGCTCGGTTTTTTGCCCGATCCACAGCGGACTGGATCAATCGTTCCCGCACCCGGTCCAAGGCCGATTCTTCGGTGTTGGATTGATTTCTGGCTTCTTTGATTGATTCCTTCTTTGTCAAGTCGTTCTTCGTCGTCTCTTTCAATATAACCTTTTCCTGTACCGAAGCCTCCTTCTCTATCGTTTTAGGCTTTTCCCTTTTTGGCTCCGGCTTGGTTTCCTGCGCTGGAAGTGGGACGCCGTCAGCCGTCTTTTTCGGTGCTGTCTTGGGCAGGAGAGAAGCAATCAATTCTGTACCGAGATTGTTTCCCCCAATTTTTTCCCCGCCCACCAAATCCACCGTGTAAACTGGCGAGCTAAGTCCGCCACCAGAAGGCGAAAACGGCATTACGATGAAACCGGCGATCAAGGCACAATGAAACAGAAATGAGAAAACCAGCCATCTTGAAAGCTTCTCTTCACGATCAATTAAGGGAAGCGACCGCTCCCCTAGACTTATGGTTTGAGGAGAATTATGACCCGACATCGATGACTATTTCTCATCGCCGGACGGCCGCGTAACCATGCCTAACCTTTCGATACCCGCCTGCTTGATTTCCGCAATCGTTCTCATTACTACGCCATATCGCACATCTTGATCGGCCCTTAGATATACCTGTTTGTCCTTTTGCAATTTCCGGATGGCTCGCAGCTTGTCTCCCAACTCCAAGAGACTCATCGCGTTATCATTGAGATAGACTTTCCCGTTCTTGGCAACTGTTACTACCAACAGTTCCTCGGTTCCAGGAATCGCACCAGCCTTCGCCTGGGGAAGATTGACCTGAACGCCCTGCTGGATAATCGGCGCGGTGACCATAAAAATAACTAACAACACCAGCATCACATCGACTAACGGCGTCACATTAATTTGTGAGATTGTTGTCGCATCGCGTTGCGAGGATGCATCCATCGCCATAATGACCTCCCGCTACTTCAAAAAGTGTCGCTCAGCGATATTCAAAAACTCGTGAGAAAAATTGTCCATCTCGGCAGCTAGCACCTTAATCTGCTGGACAAAGTAGTTGTAAGCCATGAGAGCAGGAATCGCTGCCGCCAAACCCACTGCGGTGGCGATTAAAGCCTCGGCGATACCTGGCGCCACGGCCTGTATGCTCGAGGAATGCGTCACGCTCAGACCCATAAAAGCGTTCATGATCCCCCACACTGTACCAAACAATCCGATAAACGGGGCCGCGCTTGCCGTCGTAGCTAAGAAAGTCAAGTATTTTTCAAGCTTAGTGATCTCGACGCTGGTGGCACGCTTCATGGCGCGCGAAACGTTCTCCACTCCGCCCAGCTCCGTGGTCAAAGCCTCGCCCGGAGAATTTTCCATTTTCGCACGCGAAACCCGCACGAGTTCCTCGTAGCCGGACCGAAATACTTGTGCCACCGGGCAGGCCTTGAGGTCTCGGCTAGCGTCGTGAATAGAGGAAAGGTTTCGTCGCTCCCAGAAGACGTCGATAAATTTTTCAGCTTCTCGCTTCGCTCGCCTTATCTGACGAAATTTGTGTGCAATGATACCCCAACTCGCGACCGAGAACAAAATCAGCAAATAAAGGATAAACTGAACGACTAGCCCGGATCCCCGAACCAAATCCAAAATGCCGTGTTGCGGAGACACAGGGAGCCCATCTTGGACTAACAACTGAAGCGACCAGAGGAAAGACATCACAAAGTTTTCAGCAAGCTATTTGAAAAAGTATTACAAGCACTGTAATTAGTCAATTGGGAAACAGGATTTTGTTTTAAATCAGGCGCCCATGAATTCCGTTCCTAAGGAGACAACCGTATGATTCCTCGAGTCCAAGAACTTGATCTAATCAATAGAACAGTCTTTTTGCGGGTGGATTTCAACGTTCCCATCGAAGGCGGCAAGATTACCGAACCCCATCGTATCGCAAGTGCCCTGCCCACGATTCAACTTATATTGAACCGTGCGAAGAAAGTGGTGATCGCGTCACACTTGGGCAGACCCGATGGCCAAGTCGTACCGAAATACAGCTTGAAACCGGTACGCGATTACCTGGAACTATGCTTGAAACATCCAGTAGCGCTCGCGCCTGACTGCATCGGCCCTGAGGTTAAGCGGCTGACTCAAGACCCTAACCATCGATTGATTTTACTTGAGAATCTTCGATTTCACAAAGAAGAAGAAAAAAACGACCCTGATTTCTCAAAGGCGCTGGCGTCTCTAGCAGATGTCTACATTGATGATGCCTTTGGCGCGGCCCACCGCGCACATGCGTCCATTTCGGGAATGGCAGTGTTTTTCAAGCAAAAAGGAGCCGGTTTGTTGCTGCAAAAGGAGCTCGATCACCTCTCACGGTTACTCTCAGACCCGGAAAAACCTTTTGTCACCATTCTCGGAGGGGCCAAAGTATCGGACAAAATCGGTTTGATCAAAAACCTCCTGCCGAGGATAGATTCGCTGCTGATTGGCGGCGGAATGGCCTATACCTTTCTCAAAGCTAAAGGAATCGACATCGGGAAATCGCTAGTGGAAGCGCATAAGGTCGCGTTGGCCGGAGAGCTATTGGCACAGTCAACGGCCCTTGGCGTATCCACGCTC
>Ga0208685_1000584_pt1 | contig 12620 bp, 7 predicted proteins | sample EasRivMeERMLT890_FD_187533 | JGI IMG/M metagenome (GOLD analysis project Ga0208685, IMG submission 187533) | Soil microbial communities from meander-bound floodplain in the East River, Colorado, USA - East River MetaG ERMLT890 (SPAdes) (version 2) | ecosystem: Environmental > Terrestrial > Soil >...
AGAGCTTCTGGATGCGCGACAGCGCTTTCGATTCGACCGGTCCGAACTTGGCGAAGTCGACCTCGGGCCAGGCGGGCAGGTTGAACGGCAGCGCGCCGCCGCCTTTCGCCGCCGCCGGTGCCGCCGCTCCCGACAAAGCCCCCTTGACGAAGGCCTGCACGTCCGTGTGCAGGATGCGGCCCTTGGGGCCGCTCCCCTGCACGCGCGGGAGATCGACGCCGAGCTCGCGCGCGAACTTGCGCACCGACGGGCTGGCGTGGGGCTTGGTGACGGTTTCCTCGCGCGGCTCGCGCGGCACCGGGCGTGGCCCATGGGCAGGCGGAGGCGGCGTTGCGGCGCCAGCGGCGGCGGGCTTCGGTCTTTCCTCTTCCTGCTTCGCCGCCGGGCTCGGCTTCGGGGATTCCCCGGATTCCATCACGAGTATCGGCGAGCCCTTCGAAACCTTGTCGCCGACCTTCACCTTCAGATCCTTGATCACGCCCGCCGCGGGCGACGGAATTTCCATCGTCGCCTTGTCGGACTCGAGGGTGATGAGCGATTGCTCCTTGGTCACTGCGTCGCCGGCCTTGACGAGCACCTCGATCACCTCGACTTCCTTGAAGTCGCCGATGTCCGGCACCGGCACCGTCATGGCGCCGCCGCCGGCGGGCTTGGCGGATTCCGCGGGCTTCGCGGGCTCCGCCTTTGCCGGCGGGGGTTTCAGCTTTTCCTCGGGCGCGGTTTCGCCGTTGCCCTTTTCCTCGAGAACGAGAATCGTCGAGCCCTTGGAGACCTTATCGCCGACCTTGATCTTCAGTTCCTTCACCACCCCGGCGCCGGGCGACGGGATCTCCATCGTCGCCTTGTCGGACTCGAGGGTGATGAGCGATTGCTCCTTCGATACGGCGTCGCCCGGCTTGACGAGCACTTCGATGACTTCGACTTCCTTGAAGTCGCCGATGTCGGGGACGACGACGGGCGTCATACGGTGGTCGGGTCTGCCTTGCCGGGGTCGATTTCGTATTTCTTGATCGCGTCGGCGACCGCCTTCGCCTTGCCCTCGCCCGAGTCCGCCAACGCCTTCAACGCCGCGATGACGACGAAGCAGCGGTTCACCTCGAAGAAGTGGCGCAGGCGGGAGCGCGAATCCGAGCGGCCGAAGCCGTCGGTGCCCAGTACGCGGTAGACGCGGTCCTTCGGAACGAAGGGCCGGATCTGGTCGGCGAAGGTCTTCATGTAATCGCTCGAGGCGATCACCGGACCCGCGGGTCGCTTCTGCAGCATCTCCGTGATATAGGGAACGCGGGGCTTCGCCTCCGGGTGCAGCATGTTCCACCGGTCGGCGGCGAGGCCGTCGCGGCGCAGCTCGGTAAAGCTGGTCGCGCTCCAGACGTCGGCCGCGACGCCCCAGTCCTTTTCGAGCATCTCGGCCGCCGCCTCGACTTCGCGCAGGATGGTGCCGGAACCGAGGAGTTGCACTCGCAGTTTGTTTTTGCTTTTTGAATCTCTTAACAAGTACATCCCCTTGAGAATGCCCTGCTCCGCCCCTTGCGGCAGCGCCGGGTGCTCGTAGTTCTCGTTCATCAGGGTGATGTAGTAGTAGATATCCTCCTGATTGGTGACCATGCGGCGCAAGCCGTCCTGGATGATCACCGCCACTTCGTAGCCGTACGTCGGGTCGTAGGAGACGCAGTTCGGAATCACCGACGAGAAGATGTGCGAGTGGCCGTCCTCGTGCTGCAGACCCTCGCCGTTCAGCGTGGTGCGCCCGGCGGTGGCGCCGAGCAGGAAGCCGCGCGCGCGCTGGTCCGCCGCCGCCCAGGCGAGGTCGCCGATGCGCTGCATGCCGAACATCGAATAGAAGATATAGAACGGCACCGTCACTTGGTTGGAGTGGCTGTACGAGGTCGCTGCGGCGATCCAGGAGGAGAACGCGCCCGCCTCGTTGATGCCCTCCTCGAGGATCTGGCCCTGCTTATCCTCGCGGTAGAACATCACCTGGTCCTTGTCGACCGGCTCGTACTTCTGGCCCTCGGCGGCGAAGATGCCGAGCTGGCGGAACATGCCTTCCATGCCGAAGGTGCGCGCCTCGTCGGGCACGATCGGCACCACGCGCTTGCCGAGCTCCTTGTCGCGCACGAGAGCGGTGAGCACGCGCACGAACGCCATGGTGGTCGAGATCTCCCGGCCCTCGCCCGAGCCTTTCAGCAATGCCTCGAAAGCGGCGAGCGCAGGCACCGCGGGGACCTTGTCCGCCTTCGCGCGCCGCTGCGGCAGGTAGCCGCCGAGCGCCTTGCGCCGCTCGTGGAGGTACTTCATCTCCGGCGCGTCCGCCGGCGGGATGTAGAACGGCAGCTCGTCCAGCTTCTCGTCGGGGATCGGGATCGCGAACTGGTCGCGCATCTCCTTGATGGTGGCGGTGTCGATCTTCTTCAGCTGATGGGTCGGGTTCTTCGCCTGGCCCTGCTTGCCCAGGCCGAAGCCCTTGATCGTCTTCGCCAGGATCACCGTGGGCTGGCCCTTGTGCTTCACCGCCGCCGCGTACGCGGCGTAGACCTTGTGCGGGTCGTGGCCGCCGCGGTTCAGGCGCCAGATGTCCTCGTCGCTCATGCGCGCGACCAGCTCGGCCGCCTTCGGGTGCTTGCCGAAGAAGTGCTTGCGCACGAACGCGCCGTCGTTCGCCTTGTAGTTCTGGTACTCGCCGTCGACCGTCTCCTCCATGATGCGCAGGAGAACGCCTTCCTTGTCGCGGGCGATCAGCGGGTCCCAGTACGAGCCCCAGATCACCTTGATCACGTTCCAGCCCGCGCCGCGGAATTCGCCCTCCAGCTCCTGGATGATCTTGCCGTTGCCGCGCACCGGGCCGTCGAGGCGCTGCAGGTTGCAGTTCACCACGAACACGAGGTTGTCGAGCTTCTCGCGCGAGGCGAGCCCGATCGCGCCCAGCGATTCGGGCTCGTCCATCTCGCCGTCGCCGCAGAACACCCACACCTTGCGGTTCGCCGTTTCCGCGAGGCCGCGCGCCTGCAGGTACTTGAGGTAGCGCGCCATGTAGATCGCCTGGATCGGCCCGAGCCCCATCGACACCGTGGGGAACTGCCAGTAGTCGGGCATCAGCCACGGATGCGGATAGGAAGAGACGCCCTTGCCGTCCACCTCGCGGCGAAAACTCAATAATCGTTCTTGAGAAAGCCTGCCTTCCATGAGCGAGCGGGCGTAGACGCCGGGGGAAGAATGCCCCTGGAAGTAGATCAGGTCGCCGCCGTGTCCGTCGTGCGGCGCGTTCCAGAAATGCTGCTGGCCGGTGCCGAACAGCGTGCCGACCGAAGCGAAGCTCGCGATGTGGCCGCCGAGCTCGTCGTCGCTCTTGTTGGCGCGCGCCACGAGCACCATCGCGTTCCAGCGGCAGATCGAGCGGATGCGCTCCTCGAGCGCCACGTTGCCCGGCGAGCGCTCCTCCATGTGCGGCGGGATGGTGTTGATGTACGCGGTGTTCGGCGAGAACGGGATGTAGGCGCCGGAGCGGCGCGCCTTGTCGATCAGCCGCTCGAGGAGATAGTGCGCGCGCTCGGGGCCTTCGCGCTCGAGCACCGCTTCGAGCGCATCGAGCCACTCCTGCGTTTCCAGCGCGTCGGGGTCGTTTGCAGCGGGGAATTGGGGAACGGCAGCCATGTCGATGAATTCCGTTTTTGCTGCAGGGGGGCGAGACAAGCTTAACCAGAAAAGCGGCCCAATGCTAGACTGCGCCGGCCCCCATGGCAGCGCAAATCCTCGACGGAAAATCACTCGCCGCGGCGACGCGCGCTCGGCTGAAGCACGAGGTGGACGCCCTTGTGCAGCGCGGAGTGCGCCCCGGCCTGGCGGTCGTCATCGCCGGCGAAGACCCGGCCTCCAGGGTATACGTGCGCAACAAGACCCTGGCCGCCGAGGAGATCGGCGTTCGCTCGCAGCTTTTTGAGTACAAGAAAGACGTTTCAGAAGCGGAAATACTGCAACGCGTCGCCGCCCTCAACGCGAACCGCGAGGTGCACGGCATCCTGGTGCAGCTTCCGCTTCCCAAGCACATCGACGCTGCGCGCGTGCTGGAGGCGATCGCGCCCGCCAAAGACGTGGACGGCTTTCACGCGGCGAACCTGGGCGCGCTCCTCGCCGGGCGGCCCGGCGTAGTGCCCTGCACCCCGCTCGGCTGCATGCGCCTGATCGAGCACGCGGGGGTGCGCATCGCGGGCTCGCACGCCGTCGTCGCCGGCCGCTCGAACATCGTCGGCAAGCCGGTGGCACATCTCCTCTTGCAAAAGGACGCAACCGTCACCATTTGCCACTCGAAGAGCCGGGACCTCGCCGCGATTCTCCGAAGCGCCGATATCCTGGTGGCGGCGGTCGGGCGGGCGAAACTCGTGACCGCGCCCATGGTCAAACCCGGGGCTTGCGTCATCGACGTCGGTATCAACCGGCTGCCCGACGGCAAGCTCGCCGGCGACGTGGACTATGAAGCAGTGAAGGAAGTCGCCGGCTGGATTACCCCTGTTCCGGGCGGTGTTGGCCCGATGACGATCGCAATGCTCCTGGAGAACTGCCTGCGTGCTGCCTCACGAGAAAAACCCGCTTCTTGACTTCTCGGGTCTGCCGCGCTTCGCGGACATCAAGCCCGAGCATGTCGCTCCCGCCATCGACCAGCTCCTGGCCGACGGCCGCGCCACCACCGAAGCCGCGGTAAAGGCCAAGCCGACCTGGGACCAGTTCGTCGCGCCGCTCGAGGACGCGAACGAGCGCGTCGGGCGCGCCTGGGGCCAGGTCGCGCACCTGCACGCAGTGATGGACAGCCCGGCGCTGCGCGAGGTCTACAACGCCAACCTGCCGAAAGTCACCAAGTACTGGACCGAGCTCGGCCACAACGAGGCGCTGTTCGAGAAGTACAAAGCCCTCAAGGATTCCAGGGAATTTTCTTCTCTGAGCGCCGCGAGAAAAAAGATCGCCGAGAACGCCCTGCGCGACTTCCGGCTCGGCGGCGCCGAGCTGCCGCCGGAGAAGAAGAAGCGCTACGCCGAGATCCAGGAGGAGCTCGCGCGCCTGTCGGCGAAGTTCTCCGAGAACGTTCTGGACGCGACAAACGCTTTCAGCATTTTGGTTGATAAAACTCAAATCGCTGGCATCCCCGACGACGTCCTCGAAGCCGCGCGCGAGGCGGCGCAGAAAGATGGAAAAGACGGCTGGAAGTTCACGCTGCACATGCCCTCGTACCTGCCGGCGATGCAATACGCCGACGACCGCGCGCTGCGCGAGAAGCTCTACCACGCGAGCAGCACGCGCGCCTCCGAATTCGGCAAGCCCGAGTGGGACAACGCGCCGCTCATCGCGCGCATCGTGCCGCTGCGCCGCGAGCTGGCGCGGCTCCTCGGCTACCAGGACTTCGCCGAGGTCTCGCTCGTGCCGAAGATGGCGAAATCCTCGAGCCAGGTGCTCGCCTTCCTCGACGACCTCGCGCGCCGCGCGCGGCCTTTCGCGGAGAAGGACGTCGACGAGCTGCGTGAATTTTCAAAAGCTGAATTGAATATTGCAGACCTGCAAGCCTGGGACGTCGCGTACGCGTCCGAGAAGCTGCGCGCCAAGCGCTACTCGTTCTCCGACCAGGAAGTGAAACAGTACTTCCCGAAGGACGTGGTGGTGCGCGGCCTGTTCCGCGTGGCCGAGACGCTCTATCAAGTAAAGATCCAGGAAGCGAAAGCTCCAGTCTGGCATCCCGATGTGCACTTCTTCGAGGTGCGGGATTCATCGGGTGCAGCGATCGGCCAGTTCTACATGGACCTCTACGCACGCGAGACCAAGCGCGGCGGCGCCTGGATGGACGACGCGATCACTCGCCGGCGCAAGCGCGGCCAGATCCAGATCCCGGTGGCTTATCTCAACTGCAACTTCTCGCGGCCCGTCGGCGGGAAGCCCGCGCTCTTCACGCACGACGAGGTGCTCACGCTGTTCCACGAGTTCGGCCACGGCTTGCACCACCTCCTCACGCGCGTCGAGGACCTCGGCGTCTCCGGCATCAACGGCGTCGAGTGGGACGCGGTCGAGCTGCCGAGCCAGTTCATGGAGAACTTCTGCTGGGAATGGGACGTGCTGCGCGAGATGACGCGGCACGTCGATACCGGCCTTCCCATTCCGAGAATGCTGTTCGACCGGATGCTCGCGGCCAAGAACTTCCAGAGCGGCCTCGGCATGCTGCGCCAGATCGAGTTCGCGGTGTTCGACATGCGGCTGCATTCGGATTTCGACCCCGCGGCCGGCAGGAGCGCGCTCGCCCTCCTCGAGGAGGTGCGCAAGCAGGTGGCGGTGCTTCACCCGCCGGCGTACAACCGCTTCCCGAACAGCTTCGGCCATATCTTCGGCGGCGGCTATGCCGCGGGCTACTACAGCTACAAATGGGCGGAAGTGCTCTCGGCGGACGCGTACAGCTTCTTTGAGGAAAACGGCGTGCTCGACCCGAAGACCGGCGGGCGTTTCCGTGACGAAATTCTCGCCGTGGGCGGCAGCCGCCCGGCGGCGGAATCGTTCCGCGCCTTCCGCGGCCGCGAGCCGAGCGTCGAAGCGCTGCTGCGTCACAATGGTATGATCGCCGCGTGATCCGCGGCACTCGTTTTCTCATCGCGATCATCGCGATTTTCCTCAGCGCAAGCGCGGCGCAAGCGCAGCTCTACCGCTGGATCGACGAGAACGGCCGCGTGCGCTACAGCGACACGCCGCCGCCCGCTTCGGCGAAAGGCGTGGAGAAAAAGCAGTTCGGCGGCGGCGCAAGCGAGCCGAGCGCGCCGTACGCGACGCAGCGCGCGATGCGCGAGTATCCGGTCGTGCTCTACACCGTTCCCGACTGCGGCAAGTTCTGCGCCGACGCGCGCGCGTTCCTCGAAAAGCGCGGCATCCCTTACGGCGAAGTCGTAGTGCGCAGCAACGAGCAGATCGAGGAAATGCGCCGCAAGCTCGGCGGCAAGAACCAGGTGCCCGCGCTCATGGTCGGCGCCGACGGGTTGAGCGGCTTCGAGGCCGCCGCGTGGAACTCCGCGCTCGACCGCGCGGGCTATCCCTCGAGCAGCGGCGCCTACAAGCCCAAACCGGAAGTGGCGAGCGCGGCGCTGCCGCCGGTGAAGCTCTACACCAACTCCGAGTGCAAGGACCCCTGCGCCGCCGCGCGCAACCTGCTCGCCGGGCGCAAAGTGCGCTTCGAGGAAGTCGCGGTCGAGACCGAGGCGACCTTCGACGAGCTGCAGAGAGTGTCGGGCGGGATGTCGGTCCCGGTGCTGACCATCGGCAAGGTCGTGCAGAAGGGCTTTGCCCCGGGCACCTACCAGCGCCTGCTCGACGAGGCCGGGTTCCCGAAGCTCGCCGAGAAAAAGTAGCCTCCCACGCCATGGCGGAGTCGCCTGCGTGACCCCGGGGGCGAGAAATCTGCTGCGAGCAGCAGTTTCCATTTGCGCAACCCTGTACGTACCCGGCATCACTTGTGCGCAAACCGCTCTATTCTATGTAGCGCTTTCTCGGGACGGACCGTCGCACAGTTGCCCGTCGTACAAGCTGGAAATCTCTGGCGACGGCGGTGTTCGATATACCGGCTACAGCGGTGTGATGATCACGGGAAGCCGGTTGGCCCGGTTGCCCGACTCTGCAATAGCCGAGCTACGCAAGGAATTCGAAACGTCTCGATTCCTTGAAATCCGTCAGCGCACCGGCGTTATCCCACGACCTCCCGGGGTCATAATTGACACCTTCACCGCAAACACCCTGGACTGCCAGTGCGGTGCCGTCTATCACTCCATCGAGGACAGACGCGTGTTGCCTGAGGACCTGCGCACAGTCAGAGGGCTTATGCACTATGTGGATCAGCTGGTAAACGTCAAGGCCTGGACCGGCGCAGACCCTTGCCTGTAGCAGAGCGCACAGGCCGGCGATGAAGCTCGCCACCTGGAACGTCAATTCGCTGAAGATCCGGCTGCCGCACCTGCTCGAGTGGCTCGCGGCGCACCGGCCCGACGCGATGTGCCTGCAGGAAACCAAGACCGAGGACCGCAACTTCCCGCTCGCCGCGATCGAGGCCGCGGGCTACCGGGCGGCGTATTGCGGGCAGAAGGCCTACAACGGCGTCGCGATCCTCGCGCGCAGCGCGCCCGCCGACGTGCAGCACGGCATCCCGGATTTCCCCGACGACCCGAAGCGCGTCATCGCGGCGACGATCGACGGCGTGCGGGTGCTATGCCTCTACGCGCCGAACGGCGAGGCGCCCGGCTCCGACAAGTACGCGTACAAGCTCCGCTGGTACGAAGCCCTTACTTCATGGCTGCGTAAAGAACTTCCAAAGCGCTCGCGGCTCGCGGTGCTCGGCGACCTCAACATCGCGCCCGAGCCGCGCGACGTCCACAACCCCAAGCGCTGGGAAGGGAAGATCCACTTCTCGGAACCCGAGCGCGCCGCGTTCCGCGCGGTGGCGGACGTCGGGCTCAAGGATGCGTTTCGCCTTTTCGACCAGCCCGAGAAGCAGTTCACGTGGTGGGACTACCGTCTGCTCGCCTTCCAACGCGGCTGGGGCCTGCGCATCGACCACATCCTGCTGTCGCCCGATCTTGCCTCGAAGTGCACCGCCTGTACGATCGACGTCGAGCCGCGGAAGCGCGAGCGCCCCTCGGATCACACCCCAGTGATCGCAGAGCTCGGCTAGGCGACGATGCGCACGCGGCTCGGATCCCGCGCGTAGGACGGCGACAGGCCATAGCTTGCCTGCCAGCTGCGGCACAGGTGCGAGGAGTCGACGAAGCCGGAGGCGTGCGCGATCTCGGTGAGGGTGCCGCCGCGCAGGCGAAGCTCGGCCGCGGTGTGGTACTTGAGCCAGAGCTGGTAGCTGCGTAACGGCAGGCCGACGACGCGCGAGAAGTAGTGCGAGGCGCCGGTGTACGAAAGCCCGAGCTCGTGCGCGAGCTCGGGCAGCGAGCACGCCGGGTTCTCGCGCAGCAGCTCGTGCAGGCGGTCGCCGCGGCACTCGCGCCCGGCCCACGGAAGCTGCCGCACCGTCTCGGCGACGATCGCGTCGAAGAGCTGACGCGCATCGCTTAGCGTCAGCCGGCCCTCGTAGGCGCGCAGGATCGCGGCGTCGAACTGCGCGAAGCGCGCGCGCTCGAGCGCCAGCACGCCGGGCTTCGGAATGCCGTGAAAAGCGCTGAAGCACGGATGCGGCGGGAAGACATGCAGACTGACGAGGCCCGCGTCGATCGCGCGCAGGCCGCGCCGGGTGAGCGGGGCGATCGCGGCCGCGCCCGCGCTGACCGCGCGGCCGCCTGCGGCTATCTCGATCGGCTCGCCGCTCGCCGTGAGCAGAATGACGGCGGCGTGGCGCACGGTGTCGCGCGTGACCACCCACGGGCTGGTGAAGAGGAACCCGCGCGCTCCGAACCAGTAATGGTTGTCCTTCATCACGGCGGCCAGGGCGCCGTAGGCGGGGAGGTCCTCGCGGGACGCGTCCATGGAGCGAACGTGGACAGACTACTTAAAGCAGCAAGTACGTACAAGCCCCACCCTAGTGCGCCGCTTACAGTTTGCCGACTAGGAGGAGGGGAACATGGACGCACGTCTTGTCGCGGGTCTGGCCGCCGCCGGTCTCGTCGCGGCTTCATTTCCAGCGTTGGCGCACAACAACGACGACCTCGAGATCGTCACCCTGTCGAACCGGGCGGATCTCGTCAGTGGCGGCGACGCCTTGGTCGAGGTGCGCGTGCCGAAAAGCGTATCGCTCTCCAAGGTGCGCGTGGAGCTGAACGGCCGGAAAGTGACCGGCCTCAGCGCCGACAGCAAGGCGCGCACCCTGCGCGGCCTGGTGACGGGCCTCAAGGAAGGAAGGAACGACCTGACCGCCGAGGTGGACGAGCGCGGCCATGGGCGCGACCAGAAGGCGCACCTCGTCATCACCAATCATCCGAAGGGCGGGCCGATCCTCTCCGGGCCGCAGATCACGCCGTACTTTTGCGCGCAACCGCTCAATCCTCTGTTCGCGTTTCAGCCGGCTACGGCCACAACCCCGGCGCCGAGCTACAGCGGCCTGTCGACGCCTGCCACCGATGCACAGTGCAACATCGCGAGCGAACACAAGCTGTACTACCGGACCACGACGGCGGGTTGCTCGTTCGCCCTCCCCGACCCGACACCCGGCGTCGGCGTGACGGCCACAACCGCACCGGCCCCGTCCACCCCGCCGGCCAACGGGTGCTTCAAGCCTTACGACCCGACCTTGCCGGCGCCGGCGGACCTCGCCAAGACGACTACCGACCACGGCATGGAGGTTCCCTACATCGTGCGCGTCGAACGCGGCACGATGAACCGCGGCATCTACGACATCGCGGTGCTGTTCGACCCGGCCAAGCCCTGGACCTCGGGCGCAGCGCCGCAGGCGCAGTGGAACGGCAAGATCCTCTACCAGTTCGGCGCCTCGACCGGCCAGCCGCGGCGCCAGTCCCGCTCCAGCTCGAGCTGGACCAACGACATGGCGCTTTCGCGCGGCTTCCTGGTGGCGCAGAACAGCATGACCGACTCGGCGCTCAACTCCAACCGCGTGAGCATGAGCGAGACGGTGATGATGATGAAGGAGCACGTCGGCGACCGCTACGGCCAGGTCAAGTTCACCATCGGCAGCGGCTGCTCGGGCGGCTCGATCAACTCCAACATGAACGCCTCGATCATGCCGGGCAACCTCGACGGCATCACGATCTCGTGCGCGTATCCCGACTCGGAGACCACCGGCATCGAAGTCCTCGACTGCACGTTGCTCGCCGAGGCGTACAACAAGCCGCAGTGGACCGCGCTGCAGGCCGGGCTCACCCAGGCCCAGATCAACGCCAAGAAGGCGGCAGTCAACGGCCACCCGGACCAGACCGGCTGCCACGGCTGGTACAACGCGTTCGGCAGCAACGGCAAAGTCGGCAACTACGTGCAGCGCGGCGTGCAGAACTCGGCCACCGGCGTGACCGGGCCGCTCACCACGGCCACGACGAACAACTGCCAGATGCCGCTCCTAGGGGTCTATGACCCGGTCGACAATCCCACCGGCCCGCGCTGCCACGCCTGGGACTGGGCGGCGTCGATCTTCGGCCGCACCGCGAACGACCTGAGCGCGAAGGATCCGACCGACCTGCGTGCGCGCGAGACGCGCGACAACGTCGGCGTGCAGTACGGCCTCAAGGCGATGCTGTCGGGCGCGATCAGCGCCGAGGAGTTCGTGACGCTGAACGCGGTCGTCGGCGGCAGCGACAAGGACTCCAACTTCCAGGCCGGGCGCAGCGTCGCCGACCGCGAGGCGCTCGACATCGCCTACCGCGCCGGCCTCGTGATGAGCGGCCGGCAGTACGCCAAGACCGCGGTCATCGACCTGCGCGGCTGGGACGACGCGGGCACTTCGCCGCCCGGCATTCCGATCCACTACCAGTGGCGCAGCTTCTCGATCCGCGATCGCCTCGACCGCGAATACGGCGACCACGGCAACCAGGTGATGTGGCGCTTCAGCAACGGGCTGCTGCCCTCCGGAGCGTCGGCGTCGCTCACGCTCGAAGCCTTCGTCATGATGGACCAGTGGCTGACCGCGCTGAAGGCGGACACCCGCCACCGCCGGATCGAGGACAAGGTGCGCGCCACCAAGCCCGCCGGCGCGGTCGATTTCTGCATCGTGCCGGTCAGCGCCGAGAACCCCACGGGGCGGGAGTTCAACATGGCGCTCTGCGAGAGCAAGGACCCGCGCTTCAAGGTGGGCTCGTCGCCGCGCCAGGTCGCCGGCGGTCCGCTCTCGGAGAACATCCTCAAGTGCCGCCTGAAGCCGATCAGCTCCGCGGACTACTCGCCGGTGGTCCTGAGCTCCGCGCAGCTCGCGCGGCTGCAGGCAGTGTTCCCCGGCGGCGTGTGCGACTGGAGCGAGGACGGCGTGGGGCAGCACCGTGCGCGCTCGCCGCGCGACTACACCGACGGGCCTGGCGGCGAACAGCTAGGGTCGGCGCCCGACTCCCACGAGCACGGCGATCGCGGCCGCCGCGGTCACGGACGCGACGACGATGACGATGACGACGACTGAGGCGTCGCCCCGGGCGGCCGCATATCCGGGAACACCGACTGCATAGCCGGCGGCGCCGGGGGGGCTGCCCCCGGCTTTCCGTCGGCGGCGGGCTTGCCGCCGGCCGCGGGTTTCGCCGCCGGGGCCGCCGGCGGGGCGAAGACGAACTGCCACTCGGCGTATTTCGCCTTGCCCTCGAACGTCGCGTCGCGCACCGCGAAGCCCGCGGTCTTCAAAGGCGCCTCTTCCGACAGGCTGTAGACCCCGGCGAAGCCGCCGTCGGGCGACTTCACCAGCCCCCACTCCTCCTTGCCGGTGACCGGGTCGGGATAGAGCCGACGGAGGTGGCGCCTGGTGCCGGGATGGTTCGGGTCTTTGATGAGGTCGGCGAGCTCCTTCGGATACCGTTTGTTATCGAGGTAAAAGCGCTCGACCGCCTTGCGGTACTCGTTGCCGATGTGGAGCAGCTCGGCTTCCTTCTCGCGCACGTTGCTCGTGTGCCACACCTCGCCGATGAGCGCGAGCCCGGTCGCCATCATCGCCACCACGAAGAGCACGCCGATGTAGGTGAAGC
>Ga0208685_1000588_pt1 | contig 12556 bp, 17 predicted proteins | sample EasRivMeERMLT890_FD_187533 | JGI IMG/M metagenome (GOLD analysis project Ga0208685, IMG submission 187533) | Soil microbial communities from meander-bound floodplain in the East River, Colorado, USA - East River MetaG ERMLT890 (SPAdes) (version 2) | ecosystem: Environmental > Terrestrial > Soil...
GATCGCGGCGTCGAGGAGGTCGCGCTGCGTGTAGAGGACCTGGGCCGCGCGCAGCAGCGTTGACTTGCTGTGCTGGCGGTACTCCTGCCGGTTGCTCAATCCTCGGCCCTCCGCCGTGTTGCTGGCAGCCGCAGCCGCGCCATCCTTCGCCACCCGGTCAAAGCCGTTCGTGAGAGGGCCGGCTGGAACGCCGCCGCGATGGCATCCCATGCCTGCTTGCGCTGCATATTTACGTCGAGCGGCAGGGGGCGCGTAGCCCCTTGCCCGAGCAGCCAGCTATTTTTGTCCGAGAGTCCGAAGGTGAAGACGCCGATCACGGCCGGCTCGGCCAGGGCCGCGTTGAGATAGGTGCGATACGCGGCCGCGACCTGGGCGTCACGGGTCGGAATGTCGGCCGACAGGTCGTTGTCCTTCACGTCGAGCTCCGAGATGACGATCTTGAGGCCCAGGGCCGCCGCCGCACGGATGCGGGCCCGGAACACGTCCGGGTCGAAGGTCACGATCGCTCCGGTCGTGTCCTTAAACCTCCCGTCAGGTTGCGGCCACAGGTGGCCCTGGAAGCCCAGGACGTCAAGCCTGCAGCCGGAGCCCGCCTTGATGTACTGGAGCAGGGCGAGGACCGCGTTCCACTTGTTGGTGTCCTGCGTTCCGGCCAGCTCGATCCCGAAGTCGTTATACTCGAGCGGGGTATTCGGCGCCGCGGTGTTCGCCCGCGCGTAGGCGAGCCGGATGTAGTTCTTCCCGAGCATCTGAAGCCCAACGGCTCCGCCAGTGCCGCCTGTCGTGACGTTAACTGGTATCGAGAAATGCGTGGTGTCGATGAAGGTGATGACGTTGCTGCCGTTGATATTCGGCGTGCTCCCGCTGTGCTGCCCGATCACCGCCGTCTGACCGTTCGTGAGGCCGTGCGCCGCGGCTGTCGTGATGATGGAGGGGTTGGCCACCGACGACGATGTGATCGTGACGGGCGTGGGGTTGAGCCTGATGTACCAAGGCGACGAGAGGCGCACCCCGTCAGAGGCACCGTCCGCGAGGAGTATCGCTTCGTTCACCACGTCCCAATGATGAATGCCAGGGAAATGCCCGATCACGGTGTCGATATGCCCCTCAAGGTAGCTCTGCGCGTTGGCCGGTGTGATCGTGCCGTCGAATATCCATGCCGGATTGGAGTTATGCCACGCGAGCGTGTGACCCCTGAACAGCATTTGATTCGCGACCGCAAAGGCGCGCCATGTATCCCCGCGCGAGAAGTCGTAAGCGGCCGGGTCGGTCGGTCCACTCCCCGCGAGCGGGTGAACCCGATCCCACTTCAGATCGCTCGCGGCCGCGAGGGCCCCGCACTCCACTTGCGCGGCGGCCATGGTCGGCGCGTCTCCGTTGTCCAGCCAGGAGAGCGCGGCACCGTAGAACAGGCCGCGCGCGGCGGCGAGACCTCGCAGGGTGGGCACGCTATGCCCCCGTCATCCGCAGGCGCCGCAGGCGCCGGTCGGCGTCGCCGTCGTCCGCCGCTGCACCACGGAAGGACGAGCGCCTGCCGGACCCGGAAGACAGCCGGGCCAGGGTCTCCTCGAGCGTGGCCACGCGGTCGGCCTGGCCGAGGGACAGGGCCTCCTGCGCGCCGTAGAGCTCCGCCTTCCACTCCTTCCGGACCACGTCGGTGCTCACCCCGCGACCGCGGGCCACCTGCTTCGTGAAGAGGCCGTAGGCCTGGTCGACGCGCTTCTGCAGTTTCACGCGCGCCTCGTCACTCAGCGGCTCGGCGTCGTTGCCGTCCGTCTTCCCCTCTCCGGCGGAGATGAACGTCACCGCGATGCCGGCCTCCTCGAGCGCCTTGCTCCAGTCCTCGTGCACCGTGTAAACCCCGATCGAGCCGACGTCGCCGCCGGGCGTCGCCACGATCTCGTCGGCCTGCGAGGCCAGCCAGTAGGCGGCGGAGGCGGCCAGGCTGTTGGCCACGGCCACGATCGGGCGCGCTGCGTTCCGCGCGGCGAAGATCTCGTCGGCCATCTCCGGCACGCCGTAGATGGTGCCCCCCGGACTGTCGACGTCGATCACGATGGCCTTGATCCCCGGGTCTGCGGCCAGCTGCCGGAACCCCTTGGCCCAGCGCGTCAGGGCGGTGCCGCCGCTCATGTCCGTGAGCATGTCCGCTCGCTGAGTGATCGTCCCGTAGAGGGGGACCACGGCGATCGCCTCGGCCACCGATGGCGCAGGACGGGGTGGCGGATTCCCCACTGCGGCCCGGAGCTGCTCCTCGGTCAGCTTCACGCCGGCGTCGTGCCGGGCGAGCATGGTCATGATGGCCTGCAGCTTCTCCCGCTGGATGGCCCAGGGCTGATCCATCACGTAGCGGAGAACGTGGGGAATGCTCATGATCTACCTCTCAGAGCAGGAGAAGGATGTCGTCCTCGTCGTCGCGCAGCTCCTGCTCGCGCAGCTGCGCAGCGATGGCCCAGAGGGGTAGGCCCGTGCCGGCGGCGACGGCGACCGGGGGGAGGGTGATCGCGCCGCCGCCGAATACGACCCCGCCGCTTGCGACCCACGCCCGGATTCGGGCCAGGACGGCGGTGCCGGCGAAGGCCAGGCCGCCGCTGGGCGTCCAGGCGCGGACGCGCGACACGCCGCAGGCACCATCGAAGACAAGCCCGCCCGCTGGCGTGTAGGCCCGCTCGCGCGCCAGAGTGGCCGCACCGCCGAAGGCGAGGCCGCCCGAGCCGACGTAGGTGTACTGGCCAGTGGTGGCCCGCCACCAGTTGTTGAGCGCAAGTCGCATCCTCTACTCGCGGCCCTGGCTCCTTATGCCGGCAGCTCGGCCCAGATCATCCCGACACCGACCACGCCGGCAGTCAACGTCGCGTTGGCTGCGATAGATCCCCAGGCGCCGGGCGGGATGATGAACGCGCCGCCCACGTCGACCCACGCCGGGTCGATGATCTTGATGGTGATCGCGCCGGTGCCGACCGCGACCAGCGGGAAGTACTGGGCGCCCGCGTTCGCCGGGGTGCCGACGCGGTAGACGCCGCCCATCCCGGTGGCGGAGCCGCCCACGTACATGCTGCCGGTGGCGTCGATCGCGGTGGTCGCGGTGGGCGCCACGTTCTGGCCGCTGTTGCCGGTCAGGCCGAGAGAGCCGGCGACCGAGGTGGCGGCCGAGAGCGAGCCGAAGCTCACGGCCAGCACGTGCGCGTCGAGGCCGGAGCCCGGCTTGTTCCAGATGAGCGGTCCACCCGTACCGGCGGCCGTGGTGTAGATGACGGGCGCCGTCAGCGCGGCGTAGGCACTGAAAACGACACCAGCCTTGACCAGCGTCGCGTACTTCGCCAAGAACTCCGAGACGACGAGCTCCCCAACGAACCCGGCCGGGAATCCGACACTGTTCCCCGACCGCTGCGCGGCGCTCGGCAGCTGGAGCGGCGTACCCTGAAACAACGGCATGACTGTCCTCCTTCTAGTTCAACGGATCGTCCTTCATTGGCGCCCATAGGCCGGAAGCGCCATGCGCTACTTCTTGCGCTTCGTCGCCTTCGATGTGGCCGCCTTCTTGGACGCCTTGCCCTTGGACTTCGGCGCCGGCTGCTCGGCCTCCGCCGCGGCCTTGTCCTTCGCCGGATCGTAGAACTCCGCGAAGCCTGTCGAGAGCGCAGCCTCGGCCTCGCTCTGCGGCATGTCGATGACTGTACCCTTCTGGTTCCCGCTCACGATTCTTACCTTCATTCGTTCCTCCTTAGTTCAACGGATCGTCGTTTACGTCGACGTCCTTACGCATCTGCTCCAGGTCGTCCCGCACGTTCAGCCCGCTTTGCAGCAGCCGCGAGATCACCCGCAGCTCGGTCAGGATGGCCACCTGCACGTCGACGCTCTGCGCCACCTCCGCCTGGCCCGCGAGCCGGACCACGGAGCCGTGGTCGTATGGCTTCGGTTCGGCGTTCGTGACCTTGGCGCGCGCGTTCGCGTCTGACGGGTCGGCCACCACCGCGCCCTCGCGGTGGACCGTATCCCCCGCCGCGTTGGTGACGGTGGTGGTGTCGACCTTCTTCCCCGTGCTGTCCGGCGGGCCCTGGACGTAGCTCTCGTTGGCTGCCATCTCAGTCTGCTGTTATCTGCGGCGTCACCTTGATGGCATCGCCCAGGTGCGCGATCGCGTAGGGTCCGTCAGTGAACCGCTCCGCGTAGACGAGCTCCCCGCCGGTCAGCCGGGTCAGGTAGTACCCGTAGATGCTCTGGCTCGCCTGCTCGGCCGACGACGTGAAGGTCTGCTGCGCGTAGGCCGCCTGGGAAGGCGCGCCGGGCGTGACGGTCCAGCTGGCCCCCGCCAGGGTGAGCGCGGCGTACCCGGTGAAGTCGGCCTCCGTGTAGGTGCCCGCGGTGTCCCCCTCCGCCGGCGTGGTGTTGCTCTTGAAAAGGCGGAGCACGAGGTTCTGCGGGCTGGCCTTGTTGACGAGGTACTGCAGGGCCAGGTCCTCGCCGACGTTGGGGACGAGGAGGGTCACACGCTACCCGCGGTTGATCGCCTTATACGGGAGCGGCATCTCCGCCACCGGCACGACCCTGTGCTCCTCGCCCTTGAAGTCGGCGACGATCTGCTCGGCCGCGGCGAGGAGCGCGCGGCACAGGGCCTTGTTCGCCAGCGGACCTTGCACGGTGAAATTCCCGTCCGCCATCATCGAGATCACGAGCTGTACGGCAGGCTGCATCGTCCCCTCCCTACTTCTTCGACCGCTCGCGGGTCCGCTTGATGCGGCCGTCGCGGTCGCGTTCCACGTCGGTCTCCTTGTCCGGCATCTCCTTCACGCGCACGTCGACCGGGCCCTCCACCTTCAGCGCTCCCTCCTGCACCAGGAGCGCCGGCCGGACCGTCACGCTCGGGGCGGCCACGTGCACCGGCGCCGGCGCGGCGGCCGGAACCTCGACGCGGGCACCCTCGACGGTGACCGACCGCTCGGGAACCACGACGTCGACGTGGGCGTGCAGGGCAAGAGCGGCCGCCGGTGAGGCCACCGCGAGTCCCACCAGGCGCTCGATCCTGGCCTCGCGCCAGGGCTCGAGCTTCGCGGGCAGGCGGTTGCCGGTCGCCTCGTCCTGCTGGTCCCGGCAGTAGCCGCGGGCTGCGTCCCCCGGGATCCCCATCGCCTGGGCGACGAAGGCGGAGTAGCGGCCGTAGAAGCTGGCCACGGCGTGCCGCCACCGCTCGTTGTCCCCGGCGGCCTTCTCCAGCAGGGCCCGGAGCTCATGGACCTCGTGGTCGACGACGCGGTCCGCGCACAGGCGGGCCAGCTCGCGGGCCCGCGCCTGGGCCGCGGCCTCCCTGGCCCGGGCCTCCGCCGAGGCCTCGATGCCGGCGACGACGCGCTCGGCGACCGCCTCGGGCTGCCGCTCGAGCTCCCCGGCCAGGCGCTGCGCCACGGCCACCAGCGCTCGATCCTCGGGAGCGCCCGGAGGCGCGGGCGGCGGCACGGAGCCCTGCTGCATGTTGAGCGGCGTCAGGAACTCGTCGCCCCCGTCGCGCGGGTTCCGGTCCTCGAGCTCCCGACATTCGTTGGGACTCAGGATCCCGTTGGTGATGGCCAGGGCGTAGACCTCGAAGCGGGTCTTCGCGCTCGCGCGCAGGAGGGCGTTGACGTTGAAGGCGACGAAGTAGCGCTCCGGGTCGAGGATCAGGTCGTGCCGCGCCGACTGCTCGAACAGCGTGATCCAGGGCAGCAACGTGTAGACCAGGAAGCCGAGGTTCTGCTCCTCGATCCCGGTCCCCCACGACGTCGACTTCTCAACGTCGGCGATGAGATGCGGGGGCACGCCGAACAGGCGGGCGATCTCATTGACCGAATACTTCCTGGAATCCAGGAACTCGGCATCCTTCATCGTCATGCCGATCGGCTTGAACTCCATCCCGTCCCACAGCACGGGGATCTTCCCGGCACCGGCCTGGCCGCCGTAGCGGCGCCCGAACGAGTCCCCCATCTCCGCGGCCGTCGTGGGCTGCAGGCGCGCCTTGTGCTGGAGCACCCCAGGGAAGCTGACGCCGCGCTCGTAGAACCGCGCCGCGTGCGCGTCGGCGGCCTGCGCGAGGCCGAACGTGTCTTTGCCCAGGTCCACCAGCGACAGGCCCTTCAGCCCGTCCTCGCTCAGGCCCTTCAGGTGCCACAGGTCGACCCCGCCCAGCATTGGGATGGGCCGTCCCTTTGGTGGCGTGTACTCGTACCGGAGCTCGCCACCGGCGGTGATCTCCGGGCCCTTGGTGATTCGGTCGGGGTGGATCGGGTACAGGTCGAAGCCGCCGCCCTCGGGGACCATCTGACAGTAGGCGTTCTGGCGCAGCAGCAGGCACAAGTAGAGCTGCCGGCGGAACTCGAAGGACGACTGCCGCGGGTTGGGCCGGAGACGCAGCTTGAAGTCCATCGGCTGCTCGCGCGCACGGCGCCGGCCGCTCGGGTCCAGCTCCTCGTAGACCCCGACCGGGAGCATGGCCAGGATGTTGGCGATGAGCGACACGCAGCGGTACACGGCCGCGATCCGCATGGCGGTATCGGCCGAGACGTACCCGCCGTAGGCCGACTGCCCGCCGCCCCCGCTCTTCCCGAAGTAGACGTCATCCCAGGGATTCCCCGAGGGGTTCGTCGCGCCCAGCAGCCGGGAGATCAGGCTCGCCAATTACCCCCTCCTCCACAGGGCGCCGGCGAGTAGCATCACGCCGGCGACGATCAGGGCCGCGGGAACGTGCACGCGCGCCACGCCGTAGACCACCAGGCCGAACCCGGCCACGGTGGCCAGGAGGTCGATGTACCGCGCCAGGCTCACCATGCGTCGATGAGCTCCGGCGGCGGGGGCGGGTCCTCGCCGTTCTTGATCGCCTCGGCCACGGCCGCCTCGTGGTCCTTCCACTTCCGGTCGTAGTCGGACTCGCCCTCTTCGGGTCGCACCGTCGCGCGCCCCAGGGCCATCAGGAGCGCCACGATGCCGTCGACGCGCCCACCCGAGGCCTCGCGGTCGTACTTCATGTTGCCCGCCGGGTCCTGCCGCACGGCGATGTTCGACGCCATCCAGGCCAGGACCGGGTTGCCGCCGTGGCGGATCTTCCCCGCCAGTAGTAGCCGCTCCAGCTCCAGGGTCGGCGACGCCATGCTCTGGAAGCCCTGGCCGAAGCCGATCACGCGCGGGACCGAGTCCTCGTCCGTGCCAAACTCGTTCTGCAGATGGGTGACCAGCTGCGTGGCGTTCCAGCGGTCGTGTGCGATCTCGAGGATCCGGAAGGCCTCGGCGTCCGCGAAGATGTCCCGCTCGAGCAAGTCGTAGTCGGTGACGTTGCCCTCTGTCGCGGTGATGTGGCCAGCCGTGACCCACTCCTCGAGCAGCAGCCGCTCCTGCTCGCTACGCTTCGTCGTGCCGGGGGCGATGCTGTCGCGTGGGATCCAGAACCGGCAGAGGACATCGAACCCGCCGGCGCCATCGGGGAAGACCTTCACCCAGGCGGTGATGTCCTGCGTAGCGGCCAGGTCGAGGCCGGCGAAACAGTCCGCGTGCTGTGCTCGGAGCCCCTCCTCGTCGACCTCCCCCGCGCAGGCCGCCCAGACGGCCGTGTCTAACCACCGGGACTCCTGCTCAGTCCACTCGTTCGTGTGGAGCCGCCGGAATGCGTTCTGCTGGGCGGGCAGGTGCTGGGCCTTCTTCGCCTTCCGCTCGAGGTCGTCCAGGTGCACCGAGATGCCGAGGTTGGGGTTGGCCTTCGCCCAGGTCGCTGGGGCGGTCCAGTCATCGCCCTTCTCCGCCGCCGCGATGTAGCCGAACCACGTGTCGTCGGCGACGACGCCCTCCAGGACCTTCACCGTGTAGTCGTGGTGCTTCCAGCAGATCGACTGCCGGTCGTAGCCCGCCGTCGTGATCTCGAACTGCAGCGGCTGCCGGCGGGCGCTGGTGGCGGTTTCGAGCACGTCGACGATCCCGCTGGTCTTGTGGGCGTGCAGCTCGTCGATCACCGTGCCGTGGACGTTGAGCCCGTCCATCGTGTCGTGGTCGGCCGAGAGCGGCTGCAGCTTCGACGCCGTGGCCGGCTGGCTGAGGTTGGCTGCGAGGACGTCGATGCGCTTCTTGAGGCCGGGCGTCCGCTCCACCATCCGCTTCGCCTCGTCGAAGACGATGCGGGCCTGCTCACGCTTTGTGGCCGCGCAGTAGACCTCGGCGCCGGGCTCGTGGTCGAAGAAGGCCAGCAGCAGCCCGATGCCGGCGGACAGCGTGCTCTTCCCGTTCTTCCGCGGGACCTCGGTGTAGGCGATCCGGAACCTGCGTGTGCCGTCCGCCCGCTTCCATCCGAAGAGGCAGCCGACGATGAAGACCTGCCAGGGCGCCAGCATGAAGGCCTGACCGGCCCACTGGCCCTTCGAATGCCGCAGCAGCGAGAAGAACTTGACCACCGCGGCGGCCGCGTCGACTTCGAAGCGCAGGCCGCGCTTCGTCCCGTCCTTCAGGTCCCGTAGATGGCGCTCGGCAGCGAGGCGCACCAGCCGGCCGCACAGGACCTTGCCCGCGGCGACGTCTCGCGCGTAGCTGGTGACGGGGTCAGCGCTTCTTGCCGCCATCAATCGCCTTCAATCCCGCGAAGTCTTCGAACGGGTCCTCCGCCTGGGGCGGCAGCGTCGTGACCTTGGACCGGCTCGCTGGCGTGAACCCGAACTCCGCGGCCATCGCCTTCATCAGCCGGAGGCGATCGCGGGCCATCCCCTCGAGGCCCTGCGTGATCGCCACGGCCAGCCCGTCCGTCCCGCATTTCTTTACCGCGAGCTCGGCCTCGCGCCATCGCTGGTACGCAACGCAGTAGCCGGCCAGGGCGGGGACGTCGACGATGGTGAGGAGGCCGAGGCGGCCGAGCTCCGGCGCGATCCGGTCCCACTCCTTCCGCGCATCGCCGTCGATCCACGCAGGCGCGGTGAGCTCGGCCGCCTTCGGCTCTGGCTCCTTCCTCGGCGCGCGCTTCCCCGGGTTGCCGCGCAGCTGCTTCAGCCTCGTCGGCACCGGCCTCCTTCCAGCCATTTCAGCGCCCCCCCCCGGGGGGGCCCATTTCGCGGTCGCGCGAGCGAGGGGACCCACGCGGTCCAGCCTGGTCGCTTCCTGAACTTTCGACCCCCCCCGGGCCGGCGCTGGTACGCTTCGTGTTGCGGGCCCGACCGCGCGCCGCCTCGGCCGCGCTCTTGATGCGGTGGCACCGCTCGCAAGCGGGGACGCCGTTGAGCTTCGGGTCGGGGCTGCCGCCCTCGGACAGTGGAACGTGGTGGTCCAGGTGGACGGCGATGCGGTGGTGGCAGTAGCGGCAGAGCTCGCCGCGCTCACGCATCTCGCGCGCGGCCTTGTCCCATGCGTAGGTGTAGCCGCGGGCGCGAGCGGACGGGCGGTCGGCCCAAGGCCTGCGGCCATGCGGATGGTCGGGGCAGCGGCGGTCAGGGCCCACAAGGTGCGGGCAGCGCGGGTCGCCCGGACAGGGACGGAGGGCGGCCGACGGCATCAGGCCACCATCCCGTTGAGCACCGCCCCCTTCCCTACTCGACCGGCGAGGTGATGGTCTTCCACTGCGCTTCGCTGATTGCTGTGAGTGGCCGCCCTGTCTTAGCCTTGGCCTTCATTTCAGTGCATCCACCGTGCGTAGTCGTGGCCGCTTATGTAGGGACGGGGTATGGGCTCAGGCTTAAGCGCTACCTTGTGGTGCTGCGTCTTCGCTTCCCTGGCCCACCTGCTCAGGCGTACAGCTACCCATACAGCAGACCAGAAGCCTGCAAGGTAACCTAAGCAGACGCCTAGCAAAACGCTCATCACCTCCCCACTAACCTCATCGCCAGCGTCACTAACAACCCAATTAAGACAACGGCTGCGATCAGGTTCGCCCGGCTCGCATCAATCGCCGCCCGGCCCCCCATTCCTGCCCCAGCGCCGGTAGCGAGCGCGTGCCGCACCTCGTTGACCTTCTCCTCCAGCGAGTGAAAGCGTGCCTCCGTCTCGCTGCGCGGCATCGTAGCCTTGTTCTGCTCGTCCAGCTTCCGGGTCAGATCGTTGTGGGCCACGTTGTAGGCCTTCTGCGCTTCCTCAGCCTTCACGATGGCCTTCTCGCTGGCCTCGAAGCTGGCCTTCGTCTGTTCCTTGACGGCGGTCAGGGCCGCATCCACGGCGGTCCTGCGGGACTCGTCGCGCTCTTTGTAGAGCCGGTCCCGCTCATCGTTGATCTCCCGGACCGCCTCCAGCTTCGACAGCAAGAGCCATTTCAGCCCGTCCAGGTCGGACACCACCTCACGCAGCGCAGGCTCGTGTGTTCGATTGTTGGTGTCGCTCATCCTGGTATCCGACGTGGATCCGCTCCATAGGACCGGCGGGCGTCGTGGCCGGTGGCGATGCGGCCGTCCTTCCGGAACAGGACGAGCTCCACGCGCTCGCCGGTTTTCTGACGCCACGCCCTGGCCTCCTGCGCCCCACGCCTCACCGCAGCCTTCTTTTCCTCCACGTAGGCCAGGACGGCGCCATAGCCGTCCTGGCGCTTGATCGTCCAGACCTTCTCGGCCTTGCTCCAGCGCACCTCAATGACCACACGAGGGGAGCGGCTCATCGCGCCACCGGCTTTCTCCGGAGCGCGATCACAGGCTCTGCCCTCTGTAGACGGCGAAGGCACCGGCCGGGATCGTATCCGAGAAGGTGTCCCTTTCGATTTTGATGCCGGCAAGGCCTGGCCCGATGAGCGTTGATGGCGGATGCGCCGGGTCCACGAGCCGACGCTTCATCACCTGCGGCGGGATGGTAGCAAACCGCGTAGACGGCCCCAGGTACCGAACACTAAACGAGGCCGGCTCGGCCAGGTCGAGGTTGTACACGAACACGGTCTGGGCGCCCTCGGATACGACGCACGCCGCCGCGCGCAGCGCGCCGAGGCCAGCCTCCGTGCAACCGTTGTGGAAGACGATGGACTCGCGCTCTACGGCGGTCGAGATGATCTGCCAGACCCAATACGCAGTCTTCGGAGCGAAGCCGTACATCTTCGTGTTCAACAGCCCGCCCGTACCCGGATAGCCGGGATACCCGTAGTTCGTGTTCGTGAGCTGCCACATGCCGATGGACGCGAGGCCGTGGTTCAGCGCCGCGATGGTGAACAGCGGCGTTTTCTCCCAGCGGTCATTGCCAGTCTCGTAGTCCCCGAACTCGGTGTCCCACACCTGCTTCCGGCATGGCGAGCCGTCCGCGTACTTCGCAGCCGCATCACGCAGAGCCTTGACCTCCGCGATCATCGTCGGCTCTTCTAGGCGCCAGTCGTAGTCGGGCGGGACGTGACCGTACCAAGTGTGCTTGTCGTAGAAAGAGATCAAGTGGTCCACGTCGGGATAGCCGGGAACCGGGGCCTGGAGTGCGTTGACCCCCTGTGACGCTTGCGACGGAGGCGGACCGTAGAACCCCGGCGCGAAGAACTGCACCCGCAGGCCCGCCGCGTCCAGCTTCTTGCGCAGCACAGTCATCGGCACACGGAGCAGCACCGACAGCCCTGCGCCACCAAGGATGTCCTGCTCGTTCTGGATCTGGAGATAACGCACCCTGCAGCCGCGGCCGGTGAGCGCCTTCATGAAATCGGTGACGACGGTGGACCACGTCTCGATCTCGGCGTCCGATCTCGGGAAGAACTTGGGTCCGGCGATCCACGGCACCGTGATGGTGAAGTTCACGATGACCGTGGCGCCAAGCGCGTTCGCGTCCTTGATCGTGCGGTAAAGGCCCTGCATCCGCGGGCCACTTGGATCGTACTTCCCCGGCTCTGGCGCGAACGCGGCGAGGTCGATGAACTTCCTGACGATGGCCGGCCGGAGGGCCTTGAGTCGCGGTAGGACGTGCTGCTCGTAGTCGGCTGGCACCACGACGTCCGGGTTATTGTTCTCCAAGTTGGAGGCGTGCCAGAGTTCGTGCGAACCGTCGATGGTACAGAAGCCTTTGAACAGCCCGTTGGCTGTCTGCGGATCGTTACGGTTGACCGAGATGGACGTCACAAGTGCCGCCTAATCATCCGGTCGCGCATCTCCTCGCGGAACCGCTGGCGCTTGAAGCCCCGCTCCGCGTAGGCCAGCATCCCTTCGCTTAGGCCCTCATCTGCCAGGGCCGCCCTCATCGCCGCTTCCTCGACCTTCCGGTAAGCCTCATACATGACCCCGTGGTGAGGCTCGTCTATCGTCGTCCCTGGGAATCGCTCGATTGCGTCGAAAGCATGGTCGGCGTCGATCTTGTTCAGGATGCGCGAGGCTAGCCCGGCAATCGGTCCTACCCCGCGACCCCAGGCGCTGGACAATGTCTCGTCTGGTTTGCCACTGCCCAAGCCGAACGGCCAGAGCAAGACATTCAAGAACTGATCGAACGCAACCGCTAGATTGCGGCGGTAGCCCATGGCTCATGGCTTCGGAACAATGGGGGCGATCTCCCCCTGCTCAACCATCTTCGTGGCCGCCTTCTCCACCTGCGCCACGTCCTGCCGGCGCTCGAACGTGGCAGGATTTCGCGGCATTGTCCGGAGCAAGAACAGAACGCCCGTGAACGCCCCTGCTCCGGCTAC